>Ga0335081_10004037_pt1 | contig 23177 bp, 22 predicted proteins | sample Lox_Sample_35_FD_206713 | JGI IMG/M metagenome (GOLD analysis project Ga0335081, IMG submission 206713) | Soil microbial communities from Loxahatchee National Wildlife Refuge, Florida, United States - Lox_Sample_3.5 | ecosystem: Environmental > Terrestrial > Soil > Wetlands | place: USA...
AACGATCCGAGACCCCCAACGTCGACATCCACCATCACCACCACCAGGCCCAACACCGCCGACCGCCACCCGAAGTCACCTCCGAGCGCTTACTGCACGGTCCGGGCTAGGGCAAGGCTGCCGGAAGCCGCTGGTACGGTCCTTGTGGCGGCGTCCAAGCCGAACGACGCGGGGACCGGGTGGCAGCGGCACAGACGCCCGCGGACCATACGTGCCGCGCCCCAGGCTCACTCTCTGAGCCTCCTGAGACGCGGTCGACACGGTCATCCGCCATGAGAACGCGAACAGCGGTCAGGCACAAGAAGCGGGAGACCCGACCGTTGATTGTGTGTGAGACCGATATCCGGATCTAGTTCGTCGGTGGACGACGTAAGCAACGACCGACTTCCCGAGAGTCCGGGGACCGTCCGTGGCTTGGGCCGAGCGCGGCGGTACCACGCCTGCCGTGGCTGACCGGGGCCCCGACCGAACGTCGATCGCTGCAGTCATCGCCGAGTACGACGAACCGGCGAATAGTCTCGAACGGACGGTTCGCGGGATCCTCGGCCAGACTCGGCTTCCCGATCATGTGATCCTCGTCGACGACGCGTCTCCGACAGCGCCTCGGCTCGCCGAGGACCTCCTGGAGCGCGTCGACGTCATCGTGTTAGCCAACAATGGCGGCCCCTCTGTAGCCCGTAACCGGGGCGCGAGCGCGACAGGTGGCGACTACCTTCTGTTTGTCGATTGCGACGTGATCCTGGAGCCGAACTGGGTCCAAGACGCGGTCGCGTTCATGAGTGCGCACGAGAAAGCGGGTGCTGTGAGTGGCCGCATTGTTCCCGTCTCCGGCCCCCGGTTACTGCGTCGCTGGTACCTGCACTTCATTGTTCCGAAGGTCCATCGCTCGAGGATGACCGCGCCAATCCGCGTCACACAAACCGGCTCGACGCCGGCTGGTAAGCCCGCGGCATCCTGGATCCTCGGTGTCTGGTTCGTCCGACGCGCTGCCTTTGAAGCAATCGGCGGCTTCGATCCTCGCCTCCGGCTACGCGGCGAGGATTGGGATTTCTCCCGACGGTTGCTCGACGCCGGGTACGATCTCTATTACCTTCCGGAGCTCTTCGCGGAGGGTCGTGAACATCTATCGATCGGCGTGCTTGCCCGTAAGAGCTTGCGCAACGCTGGCTGGGATCTCCGCCGAATCGAAGGTGAGTCGTCGCCCGAGGTCAGGCCCTTTCGCCTGCCCGCCGCGTTCGCGTCGGTGCTCGGCAGTCTCGCGCAGCGCTCCGGACGCAATCTCGTAAGGAGACGGTTCTCCCTACTGCCGGTGGACTTCGCGATCGCCCTTTATGGCCTGGTACTCGTCTCGCGGGCCTGGCTTGAGTCGCGTCTCGGGTAGCCTAGGGCTGTCCTTAGCCTTAGCCGTCGCGCTGTCTTCTCATGAGCGGGCCGCGCTTGCCGTGATCACGGAACCCTCCCCAGAGTTGATCACGAGATTCCCCACTTCTGAGTGCGTGAACACGAGCGGGTTCGAACGCACTCCACGCCGTCTCCTGAGCGAACTCATGGTACTGCCGCCGAACGTCAAGGCCGAGGACGACGAACGGTGCCTCGGCTAGCGCCTTGATCGCAGCCTCCGTCTCCTCGCATGGCCAACCCACCTCGCCGTTCGGCTGAAGCCATGCCGGCTGCTAACCTCAGCGGGAAGCAAAGCCAGATTCTCGGCACTCACCCGGCGAGGCGCTACCGAGTCGTCCGCGCTGCCCTATTACTAGTAGACGCGTCCGCAAGTTCTGATGGTTATGCCGCGAGCTCGAGTGGCGGTTCGTGTTGATCGATTCGGGCCATCAGCGCGTGCAGGTCGTCACGGGTGAAGGTCCATTGGAACGGGCGGGCGATCTGCCGGTAGTGCTCGGCGAATGCGAGCAGCCGTTCGGCGAGCGCGTGCAGGGTCGCGAGGTCGTTCGGGGTCAGCGCTTTGCGTTGGACGATCGAAGAAGTACAACTCGATCTGGTTCAGCCACGAGGCATGGATCGGGAGGTGGATCAGCTGGCAGGTCGGCCATCGCTTGCGCATCCGTTCGATCGACGCGCGCCCGGCGTGGGAGGAGCCGTTATCAACGATCCAGAACACGCGCTTGGCCGACGCGTACGGCTCGCTGCCCATGACCTGCGCAACGAGGCGACCGAATGGCTCGATCCTGGTCTTTGGCTCGACGCGGTCGAACAGGTTGGCGTGGTGCACGTCCCACGCGGCCAAGTACGCGAGCGTGCCGCCGCGCTCGTACTCGAACTCGTACCGGCTCGGGCGGCCGGGCTCCGGAGCGGAGGTCTCGTGCCGGCGACCGAGCGCCTGCAGCTGACTCTTCTCATCCGCACACACCACGTACTCGTTCGGCCACAACCGCTTCCCCTCGAACATGCGGGCGTAGAGGTCGAGCACGCGCGCGGCTGTGGCAGCGAACTGCGGGTCGCGACGGTACAGCCAGCAGCGCTGCTGCCACGGCTTCAGCGCGTCGTCGTGCAACCACCGCCAGATCGTCGACGCCGACGCGTCAGAGACGGCCTCGATCACCAACCGGTGCAGCTCAATGCGCGAGAACCGCGACAGCGGCAGCCCGTAGCGGACCGGCAGCTCGCACGCGACCGCCTTGACCGCGGCGACCTCGGTCGGGGGGGAAACAGCGCGGTCGACCCGACCGCGGCCTGTCCTTCAACCCCTCAAGACGCTCCTCGGCGAACCGTCTTCGCCACTTCCCAACAATCCCCGCGGTCGTGTCCAACCGCACCGCGATGTCCGTGTCGTGCAACCCCTCGGCCGCGTACAACACGATCCGCGCGCGCTGCACCTCCTGCCACGGCAGCTTCTCCCCGCGCAACCCGGGTCAGCTCCACCCGTTCCTCATCTGTCAACTCGCGGTGCCGGGCGGGACGCGCCATCGCTACATAACTTCGCCCCCCCGACCACCGGATCCCTTCAATCATTCCGGCGCGTACTTCCGGATGGCTCTACTAGGGCATCGCGATGATCACGGCTGGGGACTCGGTGATCGTTCACACGCGCAGCCAAGATTCCGCGAGCGTCCGCGCTGATGCAGCGCCGCCACACGGAAGATCGCGATCCCCGTCGACGTTCCTATCTTGTGAAGACGGCCGACAACGGTCCGAGCGCATTGGAGCCGGCAGTGCTCCATCCAGACTGCCGTTTCGACCTATCGTCCGACGATGGAGCAAGATGATGAAGCGGATCGTGTTCTACGATGCCGCCGCGCCCGCCCCCTATTCGGACGCATTGCTTGGGACGGCAGACAACGGCATCGGCGGCACAGAGGCGAGTGTCGCCCGCGTAGCAGCAAAGTTGAGCGAAGCGCATGACGTCACGGTCGCCCAACGCGAAAGACGCAGCGCGGAGGCATCAGACCGCCTCCACTGGCTTCCTTTCACTCAAACTCGCGACAAGCTTGCGCGCGCGGATGCCATTGTCGTCGTCCGCAACCACAAACATATCCTGAGCGTGCGGCGGGTCAACTCTCGCGCTCCGATATTCCTTTGGTGTCATGACTGGTATCCCCGGGTCCAGACGTTCAAGACCCTAAAGCCGCGACTGCTACGCCAACTGAAGTTGGAAGGGCATGTCGCGCTACATCACTTCACCCACGCCACGGCGGTCGGCGTATCCGAGACCCACCGTCGCAACATACGCGAGTACTTTGACGGAGCGCGGGTGGTTTGGCCCCTGGCTTCCCGAGTTCACGTCGATTACGTCTACAACCCGATCCCCGACGAGCTCTCGCGGTCAGATGCACCCTATGATCCGAGAAAGCTGGTCTTCTTTAGTACTCCGGGCAAAGGCTTGGATCTTGTCCTTGAGGCGTTTCAGGAGGTCAGGAGAGAGATGCCCGATATGCGCCTCCACGTCGCAAGTCCTGGATACGGCGATGAGCAGGGGAATAACGGCGCCGAACTGTCTGGAAACGTAACCTTCCTAGGGAAGCTGTCGCACAGTGACATAATGCGGGAAGTTCGCACGGCGCTCTGTGTCTTCTATCCGGCCAATCGCATTCCCGAGACGTTCGGCCTTGTGTTTGCGGAGAGTCATGCTGTCGGTACTCCGGTACTTGCCCATCCATTCGGCGCTGCTTGTGAGTTGCTTGGGAATGATGAACTCATCGACGCCGGCAATATCACGGCGATCGTTGCTCGGGTCCGCGCCTGGCGAAACGGTGCTCGGCCAGTGGTGTACGGCAACGATCAACTAAGGCTCAGCAACGTGGCCGAGGCGTGGGAGCGCCTACTGTTCGGCCGGTCTTGATCAGTCAGCTGCGCCCGCTCAGCCTCCACAGCGTTCGTAAAGACACTCGTAGATCTGTGTGCCGCCGCGCGGCAAAATAGATCAGGCATGGCCGGACCAAACCCTGCCTCCTTAGTAGGCGCCGGCGTTCCAGGCGCCGGTGGTTGGTCGGGTGGTGCCTGTTGTCCTGGAGCCGGCGGTGCCTTGGGCGGGGGGTCCTGTGTAGGTGGTGCATAGTGGGGTGAGGCTGCCCGAGCAGAGGCTTGTTAGGTTTGTTCCGGCGCCGATTACGGGCGAGCCGGTCTGGGGTGATGCGTCGCTGTTTAGCTTGAGGCTTGTTGGGTTGCCTGGGCATGAGCCGGTGCCCGAGAAGCCTTGGTCGTCGATCGCGCATGAGTGCGCGTCGCTGGGGCCGCTGGGGATGCCGTGATTGCCTGAGTCTGATCTGTAGGCGCTGAATCCGCTGGAGGAATACGGTTGGTAGTCGTCGCCGAATACCCACGCGTTTCCGCTTCCGTTGTCGTAGATGTTGTAGTCCTGGGCTGAGAACTGTGTCCCTGCGAGGTCGGAGTTCCCGTTCGAGACGAGCTGGCTGCAACTGCTCGCGACGTCGTTGACCATTGCGCCCTGGCCGGTGCCGTAGCAGACGTCCTCGTTCGTGCCGGCACCGATGATCGTGTCGTTGTACAAGAGCATGTTCCCGCCGCACACGATTCCGCAGTTGAAATCGCTGTTGACCTGCATGATGTTGTTGAACACGTAGATCTTCGAGGTCGAGTCCGCGCACGGTGTTGATCCCGATCCGCTCCCACCCTCGATGAAGATATTGGCGGTCATGTTGTTCCCGGTGTTCCCGTCGAACCGGTTGTCGTAGATGTACAGGCCGTTGTAGTGCAGCGCCTTCCCGTTGTCAGACGTGAAGCAGTGAATCCCGTCGTGGTGGTACATGTCGCTAGAGGTGTCCCACAACGCCTCATCATGAATATGGTTATCGAAGATCCGGATCGGACCAACGCTCCCACCAAAAGTGTTATCCGCCTTCGGGGTGATCCCGTGATCCATGTTGTAAATGTTGTTCCCATAGATCGAGACGTTCGAATCGGTGTTGTTCTGCTCCGCGTTGATCGTCCAGAAATCATCGTGCATCGTGTTATCCGCGATCGTCACATCGCTCCCCGAATACTCAATGCCACCCACACCATCACCCTCACCCGGAACCGGATCATTCGATCCGGCGGCGAACACGTACATATCCGAGATATTCAAGTTCTCGATCGTGCAACCAGTGCAATTCAAAGCCTCCAACCCGAGAACGCCGCTCTCCTGATAGGTCATATCCGTCCCGTTCTCCGTCGACAAAATCGACCCATTCGAACCACCATTCAACGTCAGATACGCCTTCCCGTTCGTGTTAAAACAACCCGTCACCGGACAATAAGGCGCCTGAACACTCGCCCCCGGCAGCCAATAAATCGTAACCGGATCACCACTCGCTCCCGAACCCTGCGCCGTCAACGTCGACGTGATCGTCCCACACAAATCAACCGTCACCCCCGGCCCGATCTGCCCAGCACCCGACCCCCAACTCGCCGAGCTATCAAAAAACGACGCCGACTCCGCGTTCGCGCAACTCGACCCATCCCCCGCGCCCGCCACGCTCTGCGCCACAAAGATCGTCGACGACGACCCGCCCGACCCCGCCGTAACCACCGCCGTCGGGCTCGAACTCGCCGACCCGCTACCCCCACCATTCATAGCCGTCACCACAACCACAATCGTCGAACCAACATCACTCGACGCAACCGTATAAGACGCCACCGTCGCCCCAGCAATATTCGCACAACCCCCACCCGACGAATTACAATCCTGCCACTGATACCCATAGCTCGTCGGGCTATTCGACCACGACCCCGTACTCGAACTCAACACCGAACCCACCTCAGCCGTACCACTCACACTCGGCCTCACCGAATTCACCGGAGCCGCCGCCAGAGCCGCCGACACCACCGCCGTCGGCACCGAGCTGGCGGACGCCGACCCGCCCGCGTTCGTCGCCGTCACCACCGCCCGGATCGTGTCGCCGACATCGCCGGCTCCCAGCACGTACGTGCCGGCCGTCGCGCCGCTGATGTTCGAGCAGCTCGAGCCCGAACCGTTGCAATCCTGCCACTGATACCCATACGAACTCGGACTACCACTCCACGTCCCCTCTGACGCCGTCAGGGTGCTCCCTTGCTGAGCCGTTCCGGATATCGCAGGCGCACCCGTGTTACTCGGCGCCGTCGGCCCTGTGCCGGCGGTTCCGTTCACGTAGGCCGATGCCGGGCTCACGTTGTACTCGTTCCCCGTCGAGTAGGTTGCGGGCAGCGAGGTCAGGCCCGAGCTGGAGTCGACGTAGCTGGCCGAGCCTCCGGACGTGTCGAGGTAGTTCAACTGCCCGCCAGTCGCAAGCAGAGCAATCCAGTAGGTGCTCCCCTGTGTGAGGGTCGCGGCACCGACCGAAACGTCGTTCCAGACCTGCGCCTGGGGCGATGCGATCGATCCCGACGTCAGGAGGCTCCCGGGCGCGCCACCGGCGTCCGAATAGATACCAACTGTCAGACCCGTTGCAGTCGTGTCGCTTGCCACGTAGACCTCGATGTCTGTGGCCGTGCCCGAGGCTGAAGCGGTGTAGGTGAATGCCTGGGCGACGCCGGCAGCGTTGCCGTCCTGCGTCGGCGCTAGGTTCTGGTCACCTAGCAGCACGGAGGTATTGCCGGATTGTGTGACCACGCCGGTAGCGATCGAAATGGCCGAGTTGCTTCCGCCGCTGTTTGTGGCGGTCACCACGACGTCGAGTGTATGCGCAGCGTCGGCGGGAACAAGCGTATACGAGCTCTGGGTCGCCCCCGAGATGTTCGCGCAGCCTGCGCCGGAGGAGTTGCAATCTCGCCATTGATACCCGTATCCGGTCGGGCTGCTCGACCAGGTCCCCGTGCTCGACCTGAGCGTGCTCCCCACCTGCGTCGTGCCACTAATTGTCGGCTTGGCCGTGTTGGACGGCGCCGGCGGCGCGACCACGCTTGTGGGTGCCGAGGCGGCGGAGGCACTGCCGCCGCTATTCGAAGCCGTCACGACGACGTCGACAGTCTTCCCGACATCGCCGGGCTTCGCCGCGTACGTGCTGCCGGTGGCGCCCGAGATGTTCGCGCAGCTCGCGCCTGAGGAGTTGCAATCCTGCCATTGGTAGCCATAGCTGGTTGGGTCGTTTGACCAAGACCCGCTCGACGAGCTGAGCGTGCTGCCCTGCTGCGCAGTTCCCGTTACCATCGGCGCACCGGTGTTGACGGGCGTCGCCCACGTAACGTCGCCGGTTGGCATGGAGGTGGCCGAGCCGGTACCGGCATCATTGGTGGCGGTTACCACGACGTCAACCGACTTGCCTGCGTCGCTCGGAGTCAGCGTGTAGGTGTTGCCGGTGGCCCCTTGGATGATCGTGCAGAGCGGGCCTAATGAATCGCAGTCCTGCCACTGGTACCCGTAGCCGGTCGGGCTGTTTAGCCAGGTCCCAGTCGAGGAGCTAAGGGTGATACCAACGTGCGTGTTTCCGCTAACCGCCGGCACGACCAGGTCGACCGGCGGCAGGAGCGTCGCGGTCGCTGACGTACTGCCCGTGCCTCCGGTGCTTGTAGGAGCTACCACGGTCGCAGTGCCTGAGCCCGCGGTTGGGGCCACGTTCAGTGTGCCGTGCGTGATCCCGGAGGCCGGTCCTTCCGCGTAGGCCGAAACGGCGCAGGCTGGACGCTGGCTGCTGGCCCTCCAAAGCAACGGCAAAGAGCTTCCGGATGCCTCGCGAGCCAGCTCGCTCACGCATTGCTTCGTGATTCGATCGCGGACGTCGAGGGCGCCACCAGTGCCAAGCACGACGACCCAGTACGCCTTGCCGGAGCGAATGCTCACAGGACGCACCGTGACCCGATTCCAACGCCCCGGGGCCGGACGCATGCGGGATCCGGCTGTGATGCGCACGCCGGGTCGGCACAAGGGATCCGAGTACAACGCAACGCTGAGCTTTCTCGCCTTGTTGTTCCGAGCCACATAGACGCTGACCGATGAGACTCTTCCGGTCGCGTGATTGCGCACAGGAAAGCCTTGCGCTAGCCCGGCTGGAAGTCGGTCCGTCGCGGGGCCGGTGGCCCGGTTCCCAAACAGGAACCAGTCTGCGCCGATCTTTCTCGGTGCGGCACTGCTTTGGGCGTTCGATGAGCATCCCACTGAAGCGCGTCGATGCTTCAGGATGCTCTCCCGCGCCGCGGTGCGATGTGATACCCGTGACCCCGGGGAACGAACCACGGCGGCCGCGGTTCCGGCGATCACAAGCGACAAACAAAGCACGCAGATGAGACAAGCACGCCGCATCCCGGTCACTCCTGCCTGGGGTCTTTACGGCTCTTATCGATGTTTCCGACGGCGCCAACCCTTCCCCCTGCGAGACCTGGACCAAACGTTGACCGGGATCGAACATTCGTCCATTCATCTCGGCCCGAAGATCGGGCGCGGAGCCAAAGTCACGAACCGAGCGCATCCGCAGACTCCCCGTTGGGCGCCCAGGCAATGGGATCGCGACGACGAGCGAGGCCTTTGCGTCAAACCGAAACCGGCCGCCAATCGTCAGCAGGCGAGAGTCGCGAACCCCGCGGTCGCCCCGGCGTTCGGTCGTTCTAAGTCAGGCGATTGGTGCCCGCACCATGCCCGTTGCGGCTAGAACTCCATGAGGGTGCCGCGCCGACGGCTCACATGAACCGCGAACCAAAGGACCGCGGCGGAGATCGGCAGCAGTCCGGCACTGAACGCGCCGAGCTTGACCAGTTCCAGCCAGGCTGGCTGGATCGATGGAGTGCCGAGCAACAAGTGGCGGAGCAGGTCGACGGACGGCGTGAACGGCTGAACGTCCGAGAGCCAGCGGATCCAGACCGGAAATAGCCGAAGCGGGAAGTAGATCCCGCCGAGGATGCTCAGGGCTGTGATCACCCATGAGGAGCCCGTCGCAGACTTGAATACGAGCAGGCATGCGACGAACAGCAGTCCGATACAGGTGAACGCCAGCGCACCGAGGCCGGCGACGGCGAGCGCCGCTGGGACCTCATCTACCTGAATCGGAAAACCGAAGATGACGGACGCTGCCGTCAGCATTACGCCAGCCAGAACGATCGCGTAGAGGACTGGGAATACGGCCAGCGAGACGACCCCGACGACCGGTCCTGCCGGGGAGATGACTATCCGCTCGAACGTGCCCGCGAACAACTCCATCTGGACCAGCCGCGACATATTAAGCGCTGCAGTGAGAATTGCGAGGCTGACAATCCCGACCACTACGTAGGCGAAATAATCACTGTGTGGCCCAACTACCCCAGGCCGAACGAGCTTCGACACGTAATAGAACATGGTCATTGAAAACAGCACGGTCAGTATCTGGGTGACAGAGCGGAACCTATAGCTCACGAAAATCGCCGCGTCTCGCCTTACCGTGGCGTATACGGCAACGAGGTACTGCCGCACCGTTCTCACTCGAATCTCAGCCTTCCATCTTCTATAACGGCTGTTCGGTCGAACTGGTCGAGCTGGTTGTCGCCCGAGGGACCACAGCAGATGACGGCACCGCCCTCTCGGAGGATATCGCGCACCACGCCGTACAGGATCTCTTGACCCTCCGCGTCCAAACTGTTTCGTGGCTCGTCGAGCAGTAGAAGCTTGGGCTTGTGCACGACCGCGAGGGCGAGCCGGAGACGCTGACGTTGACCTTGTGACAAGCGATCGGCACGTCGCTTTGCCAGATCCGCCAAGCCAAAGCGTTCCAGCGCCTGATCTACGATCTGCTCGCGCTCGCGAGCCGGGATGAGCGCCAAAGCGGTCCAATGCATCAGATGTCCGCGGACGCTAACGCGTGCATACAGCGCGCGGTCGCCGGCCGAAAGAAACCCGATCTTCCGGTGATACTCCCGCCAGCTATCGGTCGGTCCGATGCCGCCGACGGCAACCGTCCCGTGATTCGGCGCGAGGATGCCGGAGGCGATCCTGAGCAGCGTCGTCTTGCCAGCGCCATTACGCCCGGTGATGCAAGTGGCTGTGCCGGCCGCAACGTCCAGATCGATGTCTCGTAGGACAGCCCAGCGCTTCTTTCGTCTTCCCCAGAACCGCCATACACCGCTCAGCGCGAGAAGCGGATCGCCGGGCGCGTGCGGGTTTGGCGACCCGGGGAACGGACGCTCGGCTGTAGTCACTGGGAGACCCATTCACAAGAAGAACGTGCCTGCGGGCGATGGTCTTCTGAAGCCGCCGATCGGCCTGTCGCCGACAGGAGCATCCGGCAACTCCATGCTTCCTATGCTCGAGCTGGACCAACGTCTAGGCGGGGCCTAGTTTTGTGTGCGGGAGTTGAGTAGGTGGTCCAGGCAGGCTGTTATGTTGTCCGTCAAAGGACGCTTAACGATCCGGAAGGGGCAAGGGTTGAACGGGAGCAGCAACGATTTGCGCAGGGACGACAAAGCCGTCTACGAGGCGCCGACCTTGAAACGGCTCGGCTTCTTCCACGTTGAGACGCGGATCTGCTTTTGGGGCAAGCAGATCGGCGGTTACGACGGCATTCACTTCGACGGCGTGGAAGTTCCGGTTTCGGCCTGCTCGTAAGGAAGTCAGCGCGGCCGGTTGATGGGGGGTCCGGAAGTCGGGTCCTCCCCGCCGACCCGCATCGAGGGCAGCGAACCGCCCGTGGCTGTGATGCCCCCTTCCCGTGAACGCGGAGCCTACGGCTTTCGCCTCAGGGGAATTCGAGCTGAAGCATCGCAATTGGTGAGCGCTCCGGCGCACTGGCCCAAGATCGACCTGCGAGTCCGGGTCACAGCAACGCCGTTTCCCCGTGCAGAGCGCCTTGACTTCGCCACCGCTCACCTGCGCACACGCTCGGGAGCGTCGATATTCGTCGATCGCACAACACAGCAGGCGACGATCGCCCTCACTGAGGCGCCGTCAACTTCAGCGCTCGTGCACCCGCACCTCGCTACAGTTGCGGCAGTTACCTCGTACTGGTGTGGTCGAGACTGCTTCCACGCCGGCGCATTTGTCGTCGACGACGGCGTCTGGGGGCTGCTCGGCGAGAAGGGCTCCGGAAAGAGCTCCACCCTCGCTGCGATGGCCGGCTCTGGGATACAGGTCGTGTGCGACGATCTCCTGGTTCTGGCCGGGAGCACCGCCTTCGCGGGACCTCGCTCGATCGATCTGCGAAGGGACGCCGCGCAGCGACTGCTCGCTGGCGAGCCGCTGGGCTTGGTCGGTGAGCGGGAGCGCTGGCGTGTCCCGCTGGAGCCGATCCTCGCTGAGCTTCCGTTCCGGGGTTGGGTAACGCTGCGGTGGGGACGAGGGATCACCGTCCGTCCGGTCCGAGGCTCGGCCCGACTCTGTGAGCTGTTCGCTCATCGCGCGCTGCAGGTGGCGCCGCGCGACCCGCTCGCAATGATTGAGCTGAGCTCGCTCCCTCTGCTCGAATTCACGCGACCGCGCCGGTGGCAATCATTAGACGACGCACTCGCCCGTCTGCTCGACGCGGCGTCGGCTTGTCTCTGACTCGAGCCACGCTGCCTGCAGCAACGTGCCGGACTGGGCGCTCAGTCTGTCCCCGCTCCAGTGGCGTGCCAGCACAACCGGGTCAACCCATTGCTCCGGGACGCCAAATCCGCGCCAGCGACGACCGAACGCCAACGCACGCTCCGTAAAGAAGGCACCGTCGAAGTTCGCCTTCAAGCGACGCTCGATCACCTCGGACGGGAGCACATCGCCGAAGAGGCGCCGCACGCCTTCGGCGCGACTCGTGAATCCCAAGGGCCCCGCCTCGTCTGCTACCGCACACCAGAATCGCGTAGATAGGAGCGGATGGACCAGCTGCACGGCTTGATCCTTGGCAATCAGATCCAACGAGTTCCTGGCTACACGCAGGTATCGGGCCTGCAGCCACCAACTCATGCGTTCGTGCAGTCGCCGGGGCTCTTCCGAGGTTTCCCGTACCAGGAGTGCCGTGGCGAGAGCCCGAGCCCGCGGCTTGAGCCACGGCAATTCGAGCATCCCGCGCCGTCTGATCACTGCCCGCCGAACGCTGTGCGGCGCAAGCGCCAGCCCGACGCAGAGCACGTCGCGCGGCCGGGGACGTACCGCCCTGGCGAGGACCGCCTCGGCGTGCAGCCATCGTGCGGCGCCGTACAGCTCGTCGCCGCCGAAGCCCGTCAGCATCGACCCGCCCATGGCTCGCTCGAGCAGAGGTAGGTGGAAGTGCACGTTCGCAGGCCATACGAGCCCATGAGCTTCCATCACGCGGCGCGCGTACGGCCCAATCAGATCGAGTTCGTCATCGTGCTCGACGCGAATCCAGTCCGGTAGCTCGAGTCGACGCACCAGCTGCTCCTGCCAGGCCGCCTCATTCGTAGCCGGCACTCTCGGGAACGTGTTCGTGGCGGGAATCGGGAGCGGTAGGCCTTCTTTCCGGGCGAGGGAAGTCGCGACGGCGAGGACGGCGGCCGAATCGCGACCGCCCGAGAAGCTGACCAGACAGGGCGGACGAAGGAGCCCCGGCAGGATCGTCCGCTCGAGGGCGGTCCGAGCGCCACCAGGCTCCGCATGGTCGAACGCGGAGTGAATCTCGTTGCCTCGCTCGTCCTGTCCGTCCAGAATTGGAAGCGCCATTCCGGTGGCGATCTCTAGCGATGTAAGCGGCGTGTGCGTCACGGCTCGAGATGAGTCAGAACATGAAACGCGGAGGCCGCGGGTTCGTCGTCCCCCACGAGCCATGCGTGAGCGGTAAACCCATGGGAGGGGGGTGTCACGCCGATCGCGATCGCCCGGGGCTCCCCGTGAGCAAGCAGCCAGCGCTGCCTCAAAAGGGCCCTCTCGAGGCACGTATGCTGACGCCTGCGGAGGAACGCCTCCACTCCGTCAATGGCCGACGCAGGAAGTCGAGGTGGAGCAGGAAGCTTTATCTCTCTGATCTCTCCCTCCCCGAGCGCACGGCGCGCCGCGCGGAGCGCTCCACGCGCCCACCATGCGGCACGAAGGTCCGCGAGGTCGGACCGATGTCTCAAGGCTCGAGCAGCCCGTGGTCGGCGAGTAAGTCGAGGAACGCATCTGTGTCTGAGGCGGCGGTCTCCTTGTCCACGTCATATGCGTCGAGCAACGCCACCACTAGGTCGTGCCTAGTCGCGCTGACCGCCAGCATACGCCAGAGGAGCGCACCTGACCCGTTGAGCGTCAGGTAGTGGGCGTCGCGGCTGTCGAGAACAACGATCTCATGATCTATCTCGCGCCATTCGAGATCCTCGGTTCGTAGTCGTAGTGTCATCGTTTCCTCCAGGACTCCTTGACCATTTCGTGCTCTGACTGAGGATCTAGAGCGTGCGCGATCGCCCATGAGGTACGCCTCAGCGCCGATCCCCAACCCTCGCCCTCCCTTGGTCGCGCAGGCAGTGCGAATGTGGCGGTGGCCGAGCCCAGCGCCCGCAGCCGTGGCTGCGGGAAGCCCCAGACCTGGCCCGCCCATCGCGTCGAGTGCGTTTCGAGCACAGTGCGCTCACGCAAGGTGTTCAGATGAGCTGCCCAGGTTCGGAGCGGCAAACCGCGCCGGGCGCCGCGAAGTAGAGCATCAGCTGCGCCTATCGATGTGTGCCATATGCGCTCAAGCCCCCACCGGCGGGCCAGTTGTTCGGAGTATGCCCGGTTCTCATCGGATAGCACGAGCGCTAGGTCGATCAGGTCCAAGAGCCGGCGCAGTGGCTCATGGGCCCATCCGTGAGCGGCCAGCAAGACCGCATGAGCTGCGGGCACGGGGGCAAGAACGCCCGTTACCCCGGTGGCGCTCGGCTGCGCCAGCTCGAACAGCTCTACGGGCGATGGTCCAGACAGCCCTACGGGAAGATGCACGGCACGATGCAGTTCTACGACGAGTGGCAACGAGGGCGAAACGAGTGGTGCCAAATGCTGATGATCCTCGGGGTGGATCGAATCGCGCAGAGCCACGAAGCCCGCCGTAATCAGCGCCCGGTGGGCTGTCTCTGGATCCTCGGCGAGGAAGTCGAGGTCGCCAAACGGCCGGAGCGTCGGCTCTGGATATCGTGCCGCCACCTCGGGCCCTTTCATCAACATGAGCGCTCCATCGCATACGGACCTCACGTGCTCGACCAGCGGACGGACCGCGAGCCCGATCAGAGCGGCACGCCGCCAGTCCCCATACAGTTCGTCGGGCACCGGCTGTCCGTGCCTGCGCCAGGCGCGCGCCGCGATCAGTTCCACGCCGTGCCGGCGCAGAGCGTTACAGTCGCGCGTGCTTGTAGCCAGCTGCTCGATGCGCGCCCAGAGTTCGCCGGTCGTGACAGCAAGATGGTTGACGCCCTCGTAACTGGGCTTGACCGGATCGCGCACGTCGGATCTCAATGCCGGCGTGGCGGCTACGCGCCGGCGAACAGCCCGTTGACGTGCGCGTAGCGACTGGCCTCGGTGCGATTCCCGACGTCCAGCTTGCGGTACACGTTGGAAAGGTGGAACTTCACGGTCTGCTCGGTGACCCACAGCTTCTGCGCGATCTCGCCGTTCGTCGACCCCGCCGCAACGAGGCGTAGCACCTCGAGCTCGCGTGCCGTCAAGGGAGACTGCTCGGCCACCATCGAGTGCGACTGCGAATCGTAGGTCAACCCCACACTCTTGTAGGCGTGTATCACGTGCCCATCGATCGTCTCTCGTACAAGGGTGGCAAGCGCTGCTGGATGGGTCGACTTCGAGATCGCCCCCGCGGCGCCCGCCTCAAAGACTGAATCCAGCCATTCGGATTCCATCGAGGTGGTCAACATGATTACGGCCGGCTTGTCGTCGAACGCCTTGATCTGCCTGATGATCTCAACGGCTTGATCTGAGCGCTCCATATCGTCAACGAGCACCACGTCAGGCGCAGCGGCCACAATGGTCTGAACCTCTCCTGTCCGCGCGTCGACATGGCCCAACAATCTGAACGCGCCGCTCTTTCGGAGCCCAAGCGCTATCGCCTCAACGATGAGAGAGTTGTCCGCCACCACGACGAGGCGCTTTAGCCGGCCCTCGGCCCCCACGACCTGCGTAACCATCAGGTCCTTTCCAGTTGTTGTCTTCTCGTGATCGCGCGATCGCGACCCGAGGCTTGGTTCACAGACTTAACGGAGCGTCGCGCCGATTCTGTCCACTTCCGCGCCAGGCGTGACAGAGTCGACGGCGGTACCGTAGCCCGAAGGCCCGTGACGCGTGCTGGCCGAACGGTTAGGTGCCACCCCGGTCCCAGGACCGGTATTCAGCGGATCTTGCTTTCCTGGTCTAGCGGAGACGTCGGTTTCCGGTTCATTCTTGCCGCCGATGAACCCTGTGGTCTCAATCGAGTCGCGTCGGCGGCCAGGCGACCCGCAGCCAGACGGCGATCCCGGTCCTGCTTCCGGGGGCTACGGCGTTGGCGACCTGGTCGCGTCTGTGGACGCCGACACCCGCAGGCTGCTGGGGCGCGGACGTGTGGAGCGCCGCGCGTGGCTCGTTCCACGAACTCTCGTCGCTGCTGACCTATTGGGGCTGAGCCTCGCCTACCTCCTCACGACACTGTCCTGGGGGCCCAACGGCGCGTTCGGCTCGTTCCACGAGATCCTGGTCTTCCTGGCCACGCTGCCCTCCTGGGTGATCGTCGCGAAACTGCAGGGGTTGTACCGCAGCGATCAGGAGCAGGCCGACCACTCGACCACCGACGATGTGGTCGGCGTCTTCCACCTGGTCACAATCGGACTATGGATGCTGCTCGTCGCGTCGCGCCTCGCGGGTCGGCCGAATCCAAGCATCTACGCCTTGATCACGTTCTGGGTCCTGGCCATCTGCATCCTGCCGTTGGCGCGGACCATCGCCCGGCAAGCGTGCAGGCGCAGCCGCGCCTACGCGCAGAACACGCTGATTGTGGGAGCGGGCGAAGTGGGGCAGCTCATCGGGCGGAAGCTTGTCAAGCACCCCGAGTATGGCGTGAACGTCGTTGGCTTCATCGACCGGGATCCGAAGGCCAGGCGGGCGGACCTACCCGAGCACCTCGCCATTCTCGGCGGGCCTGAGCGTCTGCGAGACATCGTCAAGTGCCTGGACGTCGAACGCGTGATCATCGCGTTCTCGAATGAGCCGGTATCCGAGCTACTCGCGTTGCTACGCGAGTTGCGCGAGTTCCCGGTCCAGATCGATTTGGTGCCAAGGTTGTTCGAGCTCGTCGGCCCGCGTGTCACGGTCCATTCGATCGAGGGCCTGCCCCTGCTGGGGTTGCCACCCAACCGCCCGACGCGGCTGTCGCGCCTCATGAAGCGCGCGATCGACGTTTTCGTCGCCGGCGTCGCGCTTGTCGTCTTGGCGCCGGTATTCGCCTACATTGCCCTACGAATCCGGCGGGATTCCGATGGACCCGTGTTCTTCAGGCAGACTCGGCTCGGCACGAACATGAAGGAGTTCACCGCGCTCAAGTTCCGGACGATGAAAGTCGACGCCGACCAGTCGGTCCATCAGGCGGCGATCAAGCGACTGATGTCCTCAAGTGCCGACGCGACCGAGAACGGTGGCGTCTACAAGCTCGAGCGCGCCGACGCCGTAACCAATTTCGGCCGCCACCTACGCCGGACCAGCCTCGACGAGCTACCGCAGCTCATCAACGTGCTGAAGGGCGACATGTCGCTGGTTGGCCCGCGACCGTGTATCCCCTACGAGACCGACAACTTCGAGCCTCACCATCTCGAGCGCTTTTCGATGCCCCAGGGAATCACTGGACTCTGGCAGGTGACGGCAAGAGCCAACTGCACCTACGGCGAGGCGCTCGACATGGACGTTGCTTACGTGCGGGGATGGTCCGTATGGCTCGACGTGCGGCTGCTTCTGCGCACGCCCGTCCAGGTTCTTCGGCAGCGGTCTTCAACTGCGTAGGCCACCAGCGACCCGTCTCAGCCGCCGCCGGCAGGCTGACTCCCGCCAACCAACCCGTTTACGTGGGCATAACGGCTTGCCTCCGTCCGGTTGGCGACCCCGAGCTTCCGATAGATGTTCGAAAGGTGAAACTTGACGGTCTGCTCGGTTACCCACAGCTTTCGCGCGATATCGAGATTCGTCGAGCCGGCGGCGACGAGCTCGAGCACTTCCCGTTCGCGCGCGGAGAGCAGCGAGTTCTCAGCCACCGGTTGCGTCGCCGAAGGGCTGGCGACCCGACCGGGAGGCCGATGCAGGTGAAGCACACGGCCGTCGAGCGTCTCACGGATCAGTGTGCTGATCGCGGTGGGGTCAGCGGCCTTCGAGATCGCCCCGATAGCGCCGGCGTCGAAGAACGCGTCGAGCGATTCTGAGTTCGGCGAGAGCGTCAGCACGATCACCGAGATCTCCGCCCGCTCGGCCTTGATCTCCCGAATCAGGGCGACTGTTTCATCGGGCGGATCCATCTCGTCGACGAGGACCACCTCGGGCGACGCCTCATGGATCTTCTGGACCGAAGCGCGACGCCCGTTGACGTGGCCAACCAGCCTGAACTCGCCGCTCCTGCGCAACGCAATGGCCAGCGCCTCGACGATAAGCGAATCCTCGGCGACGATGACGAGACCCTTCACGGGGCATCGCTTCCAATAAGAGGTCTCTTCACGGCATCCCCGGTCTCCTGCGCGATGACGCCCCAGCCACATCCCGTGCCCGACGCCAATCGCGACCTGAATCGGACGTAGCCCGAGTCTATCGCATGCACCTGTTCCTCCGAGGATCGGTCAGCGGCTCTGTATCGATCGATCACTCGAGCGAGGCGTTCAGGAACCTGAACGAATCATCGTCGGACCGGCCTATTGCGAGGCTCGCCGTAGCGGCCCATCCTTCTGACGGGGAAACCGCGACCGCAGAGACGCATCGCGGGCTCCCGGACAGCATCAACAGACCAAGGTGAGTCTGCCGCTCAACCCGCCGTGGGGGCGCATTAGAAGGCGGATCGGTCTTGGGGCAACTGAACGAAAGGGCATCATGAAGCGAGCTGCTCACGTCAGGCACGCTGACGGAAGGATCGGCGGACTATGAAACGGCTGGTGATCGTCGCCGATAATCCGTTGATCGTCGGGGCCATACGCTCGGGGCTGCGCGACAGCGGCGCGTTCCAGCTGCTTGGCTATATCGATGCACGAAAGGCTACGGCCGCGACGATCGTGCATGCAGGTGCCGAGGTGGTCCTGGTCGATGAGGCCGATAGTTCCGAGGCCGCGATCTCCTTGATCCGCAGCCTCAAGGAACAGCACGAGGAGCTGCAGGTCATCGTCCTGACCCTTCGAATGAAGGGGGAATGGCTCGAACGCGCATTCGACGCCGGCGCGAACGGTGCGATGTCGAAAGCAATTCATCCGGCCGCGCTGGCAACGCTAATCCAGGCTGCCGTTCGCGGACACATAGCCCATGCGCCGGCCAGCATTCGGTCCGTGAACCGGCCCACGATCCAACTGGCGCCGCAGCACTCCGCGCTGACCGACCGCGAGCTCGAAATCCTGCGGCTGGTGGCCTCGGGAGCGACCAATGCCGACATTGCCCGGCAGCTCTGGATCACGCAGCAAACGGTCAAATTCCACGTCTCCAACGTCTACCGCAAGCTCGACGTCGGGAATCGCACGGAAGCGTGCCATTACGCTCACGTCAACGGATTAGCTGCATCAGCCGAGTCGCTCGCGTCCGCCCGGCAGCCCGCTGAAGCGCTTGCGATGGCGTCGTAGCGGCGAACACCGTTTCGGCCGCTAGCACCATCGGTATTCCGGGCGGTCGTAGGGAGCGGCTCGCGGTCCAACGCGCGTTTGACGGTCGTCGCGCGACGACCGTCGGCGCTCGAGCGCTGCGCCCCGCGACTCCCGTGTAAGCGATTCATACGCGCGCACGCGAGTACAGGTGCAACTTGGCCGTTCCTTACGCGTGAGGATCTGTGGAGTCATCGCTGTCGAGGACCACGTCGAGACCTCGCATCCGAAGGGGAATACGGGCCTACTAGCGCTCGAACAAATTGCCAACCGGCCGATCATCGAGCACGTTGTCGATGCCCTCGAGGAAGCCCGAGTCGACGACGTGCTCGTGGTGTCGTCGAAAGCTACGGCCGATGCCGTTCGCACCTGCCTCGACCAGGCGCGGAAGCTCGGCGGCCGTCCGATCCGCTATCTCCAGCCTGACTCTCCCGTGGATTTCCGGGCCGCACTGACGGTCGCCGCCGGCGCCGTCGGCGGCGGAAGCTGCGTCGTCCACCGTGCGAGCGGCCTTCTCGATGCGCCGCTTGCCGAGACCGTTCGCTTCTTGGGAGATGCGCCGACCACGGTGGTGATCGCGCATCACGCATCACATGATCACAAGCGCCTCGACGCCCCCACGCAGGAGGTCCTCGATCTAGCCCAATTCACTTCCGACCACCTGAGCAAAGCTGGGATTTGCTTGTTCGGCCCTGGGGCGTTGGCGTACGCTGCCACCTCAGTTCTCCGTTCAGGAGGGGCTATCGGATTGGCGATGTCGGGCGACGCTCCACATCCCACGAGGGCGCGTGCGACACTCGACGTCCGGATAGCCGACGGGTGGCATCAGTACGACGGGGACCTCCTCGATCTCCTCAACCTGAATCGCATCGTCCTCGACCGGCTCGATTCAGGCACGCGCCAGCCCAACACCGAGGGGAACCAAATTGAGGGCAGGGTTTGGATCCATGAGAAGGCTTCGGTTTGCGCCAGCGTCATTGTTGGTCCCGCCGTCATCGGAGCGCGCGCACGGATCAGTGACGCATACATCGGGCCATACACATCGATCGGCGAAGGAGCTCGCGTGGAGGGCGCCGAGGTCGAAAGGTCGATCGTCTGCCCAGGCGCCAGCGTGATGCATATCGGTGGTCGACTCGTGATGAGCGTCGTCGGTCGCGACGCCAGGGTCTTTCGAGACTTCTCCCTGCCCCGAGCCCTTCGCCTCCGTGTTGGGGCGGGAACAGAAGTCGCCCTCTCCTGAACGGCTGATTGTGAGGGAAGACGTCATGGTCACGATTCACTCGACGTGCTGCCCAAGCCCGCCGGACGGCGCCAGCGGCAGCGATCGGTTGGTGGGAGTGTGTTGGGGGTTGGTGCGTTGTTTTGGTGTTTTGTTTTGAGATTTGGAGGTTGTGTATGCGTGTGCTTGTGACGGGTCATAATGGGTATATCGGGTCGGTGTTGACGCCGTTGGTGGAGCGGGCTGGTCATGAGGTGGTTGGGTTGGATTTGGATTTGTTCGTGGCGTGTGGGTTTGGGGAGTTGCCGCGTGGGGTGGAGTCGGTTCGTAAGGATGTGCGGGATGTTGAGGTTGAGGATTTGGTGGGGTTTGATGCGGTGCTTCATTTGGCGGCGGTTTGTAATGATCCGATCGGTGATTTGAATCCGCAGGCGACTTACGATGTGAATCATTTGGCGTCGGTTCGCCTGGCTGAGAAGGCAAAGGCGGCGGGGGTGCCTCGGTTTTTGTTTTCTTCGTCGTGTAGTTTGTATGGTCGGGCGGCGGGGGATGAGTTGTTGGATGAGGGTGCGGCGTTCGCTCCGGTGACGCCGTATGGCCGGTCGAAGGTTCTCGCTGAGCGGGATATCGCGCCGTTGGCGGATGATTCGTTCAGTCCTACGTATTTGCGTAATGCGACGGCGTTTGGGGTGTCGCCGCGGTTGCGGGTGGATATCGTGGTGAATAATTTGGTTGGGTTCGCGGTGACGACGGGGAAGGTGTTGATCCAGAGCGACGGGACGCCGTGGCGGCCGTTGGTTCATGTTGAGGACATCTCGCGGGCGTTTCTGGCGGTGTTGCACGCTCCGCGGGAGTTGGTGCATAACGAGGCTTTCAATGTGGGCGCGAGCAGCGAGAACTATCGGATTCGCGAGATTGCGGAGATGATCGAGGGGGTCGTGCCGGGCGCGAGGGCGTCGTTCGCGGAGGGCGGCGGTCCGGACAAGCGGTCTTATCGGGTCGACTGTTCGAAGATCCAGCGGGTGCTGCCCGAGTTTGAGCCGCGGTGGGACGTGCCGCGGGGTGTGGAGGAATTGTATGAGGCGTATGTTCGGGAGGGGTTGACGTTCGAGGAGTTCACGGGGTCGCGCTATTTGCGGATGAAGCGGGTGCAGGAGCTTCAGGCGGCGGGGCGTGTCGATGAGGATCTGCGTTGGCGGGTGCCGGTCGGGGCCGAGCGGTGATCCTCGCGGCCGGGCGACTGGCCGGCGCGACGGAAGTTCGGGCGGTGCCGTGGCGTTAGATGGGCGTGTATGTGTTCTCGCGTGTTGTCGCTGGGTCGATGATTAGGGGGAAGTCGTGAAGGTCGTGATCTTCTGTGGGGGTCAGGGCATGCGGATGCGTGAGGCTTCCGAGTTCGTGCCCAAGCCGATGATCCCGATCGGGAACCGTCCGATCCTGTGGCACGTGATGAAGTATTACGCCCATTTTGGGTTCTGCGATTTCGTGCTGTGCTTGGGCTATAAGGCTGAGGCGATCAAGCATTTTTTCCTGACTTATAACGAGGCGATGGCGAACGACTTCGTGCTGTCCGAGGGTGGCGCGCGCGTGCACCTGCTCAAGACTGATATCCACAACTGGAACATCACGTTCGTCGACACGGGTCTCCACTCATGCATCGGCGAGCGTTTGCGCGCCGTGCGTCACCTTCTCCGCGACGACGAGATGTTCCTCGCGAACTACGGCGACACGCTTACCGACGCGGACCTGCCGGCCATGATCGAGCGGACGAAGGCGGCGGGCGTGACGGCGAGCTTCCTCGCGGTGCGGCCGAACTACAGCTTCCACGTCGTCTCGATGGACGAGCGCGGCGTCGTTGATGGGATAAGCGACGTGACTCGTTCGGACGTCTGGATCAACGGCGGGTACTTCGTCATGCGTTCGGAGCTACTCGACCAGCTCGGGCCCGGCGAGGAGCTGGTCGAGGAGCCGTTCAGGCGGCTCATGGCGACCAACCAGCTCATGGCCCAGCGCCACCCCGGCTTCTGGGCGCCGATGGACACCCTGAAGGACAAGCAGAGTCTCGAGGCTCTCCACGAGAACGGGACCGCCCCGTGGCAGGTCTGGGATTCGGGGCGTCAGGTCAACCGCGACGTGGCGATTGCCGCGGCAATCTGATGCTCGAGCTTCTGCTGAACCGGCCGGAGGCGGCGCGCGTCCGAGTGCTCGCCTTCGGCGCCCATCCCGACGACATCGAGATCGGCTGTGCCGGGACGCTGTTGCGGCTGATCGAGCAGGGGTCGGTCTCGGAGCTGTGCTGGGTCGTGCTCAGCGGCTCGCCGGAGCGGGCGTTGGAGGCGCAGGCAAGCGCCGAGGCTCTGCTCGAGGGCGTCCCGCATCGCATCATCCTGCGCGAGTTCGCCGACGGCTTCTTCCCGTACGACGGTCGCCAGATCAAGGAATTCTTCGAGGAACTCAAGCGGGACTTCTCGCCCGACGTGGTCTTCACCCACCAGCGCAGCGATCTGCACCAGGATCATCGTCTGACGTGCGAGGTGACGTGGAACACGTTTCGCGATCACCTGATCCTCGAGTACGAGATTCCTAAGTATGACGGGGATATGGGCGCGCCGAACCTGTTCGTCCCGCTCGACGAGCGCCTATGTTCGCGCAAGGTGTCGCACCTGTTCGACCACTTCCACTCGCAGGTGCCCAAGCCCTGGTTCAAGCATGATCTTTTCTCGGGGCTCCTGCGCCTGCGGGGCATGGAGTGTCAATCGCCGACTGCCTACGCAGAAGCGTTCTACTGCCGCAAGGCCGTATTAGCTTGACCACCGCCACCGATCGGGAGAAACATGATCTTTACTGAGACCAAGCTCCGAGGAGCGTTCATCATCGACGTCGAGCGCCGGGA
>Ga0335081_10004038_pt1 | contig 23174 bp, 21 predicted proteins | sample Lox_Sample_35_FD_206713 | JGI IMG/M metagenome (GOLD analysis project Ga0335081, IMG submission 206713) | Soil microbial communities from Loxahatchee National Wildlife Refuge, Florida, United States - Lox_Sample_3.5 | ecosystem: Environmental > Terrestrial > Soil > Wetlands | place: USA...
TGACCCCGGACGAGATCGTCGCGGAGCTGCGGGACGGGATGACGATCGGGATCGGCGGGTGGGGATCGCGGCGCAAGCCGATGGCGCTGGTCCGGGCGATCCTGCGCTCGCCGCTCAAGGACCTCACGGTGGTGTCCTACGCCGGGCCCGACGTCGGGCTGCTGGTCGCGTCCGGGCAGGCCAGGCGGGTGGTCACCGGGTTCGCGTCGCTGGACTCGATCCCCCTGGAGCCGAACTTCCGGCGGGCCCGCCAGGCAGGCACGATCGAGCTGACCGAGCTGGACGAGGGCATGCTGCACTGGGGCCTGCTGGCCGCCGCGCACCGGCTGCCGTTCCTGCCGATCCGGGCCGGGCTCGGCTCCGGCGTGCTCGAGGTCAACCCGGAGCTGCGCACGGTCCGCTCCCCGTACCCGGACAACGAAGAACTCGTGGCCATGCCGGCGCTGCGGCTGGATGCCGCGCTGGTGCACATGAACCAGACCGACACGGCGGGCAACGGCCAGTACCTCGGCCCGGACCCGTACTTCGACGACCTGTTCTGCCTGGCGGCGGAGCGGGCGTACGTGTCGTGCGAGCGGATCGTGCCGCGCCTGGACGGCCCGCCGCCGACCCTGCTGCTGAACCGGGCGATGGTGCACGGGGTCACCCAGACACCGAACGGTGCCCACTTCACCAGCTGCATCCCCGACTACGGCCGGGACGAGGCCTTCCAGCAGCGCTACGCGGCGGCCGCGGCCGACCCCGCGGAATGGAAGAAGTTCCGCGCCGAGTATCTCGAAACCGACGAGGCGGGCTACCAGAGGGCAGTTCAGTGAACGCGACGCGGGCGGAGGTCTGCGTGGTGGCCTGCGCCGAGGCGTGGCGCGGCGACGGCGCGACCCTGGCCAGCCCGATGGGGCTGATCCCGACGCTGGGCGCCCGGCTGGCCCGGCTCACGTTCGCGCCGGACCTGCTGCTGACCGACGGCGAAGCCTACCTCGTGGACCGAGACGATCACATCGAAGGCTGGCTGCCGTTTGCGAAGGTGTTCACGATGCTCGCGGCCGGACGCCGGCACGTGATGATGGGCGCGTCCCAGATCGACCGGTACGGGAACCAGAACATCTCCTGCATCGGCGACTGGCGGCGGCCGAAGGCGCAGCTGCTCGGCGTGCGCGGCGCGCCGGGCAACACCGTCAACCACCCGGTCAGCTACTGGATCCCGCGGCACTCGCCGCGGGTCTTCACTCCTCACGTGGACATGGTCTGCGGCGTGGGCTACGACCGGGGCGACCCGGGGCCGTGCGAGCTGCGCGTGGTGGTGACCAACCTGGCGGTGCTGGACTTCAGGACGCCGGAGCGGGTGATGCGGCTGCGTTCGGTGCATCCGGGGGTGCAGGTCGCGGACGTGCTGGCCGCCACCGGGTTCCCGCTCGCCGTGCCGGACCCGGTGCCGGTCACGCGCATGCCGACCGCGGCCGAGACCGGCCTGATCAGGACCCGGCTCGACCCCGGCGGGGCCCGGGACCGGGAGCTGTGATGATCCGCACCGCGCTGACCGAGCTGCTCGGCATCCGCTACCCGGTCGTGCAGGCCGCGATGGGGTACGTGTCCGGGCCGCGGCTGGCCGCGGCGACCTCTGACGCCGGCGGCCTCGGCCTGATCGCGTCGGCCCCGATGAGCCTGGCCGAGCTGGAGAAGGCGATCGAGGAGACGGCGGGGCGGACGGCCGGTCCGTTCGGGGTCAACCTACGGGCGGATGCGCCGGATGCGGCCGAACGGGTCCGGCTGATCGTGGCCCGCCGGGTCCCCGTCGCCTCCTTCGCGCAGGCGCCCAAACCGGAGCTGATCGCCGCGCTGAAGGACGCGGGCGTGGTCACGATCGCCTCGATCGGGGCGCGGCGGCACGCGGAGAAGGCGGCCGGGTGGGGCATTGACGCGGTGATCGCGACCGGAGGCGAGGGCGGCGGGCACGTCGGCGCGGTGCCGACCAGCCTGCTGGTCCCCCAGGTCGCGGCCGCGGTGGACATCCCGGTGATCGCGGCCGGCGGGTTCTTCGACGGCCGCGGCCTGGTCGCGGCGCTGGCCTGGGGCGCGGCCGGGATCGCGATGGGCACCCGGTTCCTGCTGACCAGCGACAGCCCGGTGGCCGACGCGGTCAAGCACGTCTACCTGGCGGCGGGCCTGGACGGCACGGTGGTAACCCGGCGGGTGGACGGGGTGCCGCACCGCGTGCTACGCACGACGATGGTCGACCAGCTTGAGGGGCGCGGACGGGCGGGGACGGGACCGGCGAGCGGGCCGCGGCGGGCGGGGGCGCTGGTGCGGTCGGCGCGGAATGCGGCCGCGTTCCGCGGGCTATCCGGGATGAGCTGGCGGGACATGCTGCGGCAGGGGCGGGTCATGCGGCGGGACGGCGGGCTGAGCTGGGGCCAGGTGCTGATGGCGGCGAACACGCCGGTGCTGCTCCGCGCGGCCATGGTGGACGGCCGGACCGACCTCGGGCTGATGTCGTCCGGGCAGGTGACCGGGCTGATCGACGACCTGCCGTCGTGCGCGGAGCTGATCGAGTCGATCATGGCCGAGGCCGGCGCCACCCTGGACCGGCTGGCTGCGGCGCGGAAGGCGTGAAACCCGGCCCGTTCGGGCTAAATTCTTTCGACGATCGTGACGTTGGCCTGGCCGCCGCCCTCGCACATGGTGACCAGGCCGCGGCGGCCGCCGGTGCGCTCCAGGGCGTGGACGAGGGTGGTGAGCAGGCGGGCGCCGGTGGCGCCGAGCGGGTGGCCGAGCGCGATCGCGCCGCCGCTGGCGTTCACCCGGTCCAGGTCCGCGCCGGTCTCGCGCTGCCAGGCCAGGACCACCGAGGCGAACGCCTCGTTGATCTCGATCAGGTCGATGTCGTCCAGGGTGAGCCCGGTGCTCTTCAGGGCGTGGGCGGTCGCGGCGATCGGCGCGGTGAGCATCAGCACCGGGTCGTCGCCGCGGGCGGACAGGTGGGTGATCCGGGCTCGCGGCCGCAGCCCGTACCGGCGCACTGCCTGGTCCGAGGCGATCAGCAGGGCGGCCGCGCCGTCGGAGATCTGGCTGGACAGCGCGGCGGTGATCAGGCCGCCCGCGCGCAGTGGCGGCAGCGCGGCCATCTTCTCCAGCGTGGTGTCACGGCGCGGGCCCTCGTCCTGGCTGACCTCGCGGTAGGGCGCGATCTCGGCGTCGAAGGCGCCGTCGCCGATCGCCCGGGCCGCCCGCTGATGGCTGGCCAGGGCGAAGCGCTCCATCTCGGCGCGGCCGATCCCCCACCTGGAGGCGATCAGGTCGGCCGCGCGGAACTGGGAGATCTCCTCGCCGCCGTACCGGGCGCGCCAGCCTTCGGAACCGGAGAACGGGTCGCTGTACGGAGGGCTCATCGCGGCGGCGATGGGGACCATGCTCATGTTCTGCACGCCGCCCGCGACCACCAGGCCGGCCGTGCCGCTGAGCACCGCCTGCGCGGCGAAGTGCACGGCCTGCTGGGACGAGCCGCACTGCCGGTCCACGGTGACGCCGGGCACCGCCTCGGGCAGGCCCGCGGCGAGCCAGGCGGTGCGGGCGATGTCGCCGGCCTGCGGGCCGACCGTGTCCACGCAGCCGAACACCACGTCGTCGACGGCGCCCGGGTCGGCCTGGGTCCGGGCCAGCAGGGCCGTGATGACGTGCGCGCCCAGGTCGGCCGGGTGCACGGCCGAGAGGCTCCCGCCGCGACGGGTGACCGGGGTGCGCACCGCGTCGATAATGAAGGCCTCGGGCATTCCGCCTCCCCGGTGTAATGTCTTCTAGAACACGTTCTAGTTTAGGGGACCTGCATGCGCATCGCCTACACCCCGGAGCAGGAACGGCTGCGGCAGGAGCTGCGCGCGTACTTCGCCGGGCTGATGACCCCCGAGGTGCGGGCGGCGCTGTCCGGCGGCGACGAGGGGCTCGGGGACGGGGAGGCGTATCGCCAGATCGTTCGGCAGCTCGGTCGCGACGGCTGGCTGGCGCTCAGCTGGCCGGCCGAGCACGGCGGGCGCGGCGGGACAATGCTCGACCAGCTCATCTTCACCGACGAGGCGGCGATCGCCCGGGTGCCGGTGCCGTTCCTGACCATCAACACGGTGGGGCCGACGATCATGCGGTACGGGACGCCCGAGCAGAAGGCGTTCTACCTGCCCCGGATCGCCGCGGGCGAGCTCCACTTCTCGATCGGGTACTCCGAGCCGGAGGCGGGCACCGACCTGGCGGCTTTGCGGACGGTGGCCGTGCGGGACGGGGAGGAGTACGTGATCGACGGGCAGAAGATGTGGACCAGCCTGATCCAGTACGCCGACTACGTCTGGCTCGCCTGCCGGACCGATCCGGCGGCCGAGCGGCACCGGGGGCTGTCCATCGTCATCGTGCCCACGTCGGCCGAGGGCTTCTCCTGGACGCCGGTGCGGACGGTCGCGGGCGTGACGACCAGCGCCACCTACTACTCCTCGGTGCGGGTGCCGGTCTCCTCGCTGGTGGGCGAGGAGAACCGGGGCTGGCCGCTGATCACCAACCAGCTCAACCACGAGCGGGTCGCGCTGACCTCGGCGGCGCCGGTGATGGCGGCGCTGGCCGACGTGCGGGACTGGGCCGCGTCGACCCGGCTGGCCAGCGGGGAGCGGGTGATCGACGCGGAATGGGTGCGGCTCAGCCTGGCCCGGGTGCACGCCAAGGCGGAATTCCTGAAGCTGCTGAACTGGAAGGTGGCCTCGGGCGGCGGCGTGCTGGGGCCGGCCGACGCGTCGGCCACCAAGGTGTACGGCACCGAGTTCGCGGTCGAGGCGTACCGGCTGCTGATGGAGGTGCTTGGCCCGGCCGCCGTGGTGCGGTCGGGCTCGCCCGGCGAGGTACTGGCCGGGCGGATCGAGCGGGCGCACCGGGCCGCGCTCATCTTGACGTTCGGCGGGGGCACCAACGAGGTGCAGCGCGACATCATCGCGGCCGCCGGTCTCGGGCTGCCCTTTTCTCGTCGGTAGGGAGTGGCGGATGGACTTCGGGTTCAGCGAGGAACAGGCCGAGCTGGCCGGCCTGACCAGGAAGATCCTGGCCGAACGGGACGCGCCGTGGGGCGATCTGGCCGCGGCGGGCGTGCTCGCGGCCGGGCTGCCTCCGGCGCTGGGCGGCGCCGGTCTCGGGCTGCCCGAGCAGTGCTCGGTGCTGATCGAGCTGGGCCGTTCGGCCTCCAGCGTGCCGTACCTGGCGTCTGTGGTGCTCGGGGCCGGAGCGCTGGCCGCGTTCGGGACGGCGGGGCAGCTTCAGCGGTGGGCGGTCCCGGCGGGGCAGGGCTCGGTGGTGCTCACCGCGGCGCTGGCCGAGGAAGACGGGGACGACCCGCGGGTGCCCTCGGCGCGGGCCGAACGGGCGGGCGGGCAGTGGGTGCTAACCGGGGTCAAGACCGCGGTCGACGCCGCGCCCGGGGCGGACCTGTTCCTGGTGCCGTGCGCCTCGCCGGACGGGGTGCTGGTGTTCCTGGTCGCGCCGTCGGACGCCGGGGTGAGCGTGGAGCCGCAGCAGCTGACGGACCCCGGCCCGGCCGGGCGGGTGGTGCTGTCCCGGGTCGTGCTTGACGACGACCGGGTGCTCGCCGGAAATGGGCAGGGTGCAGGGGTGGCGGACTGGCTGGTGGCGCGGGCCACGGTGGGGCTGTGCGCGCTGCAGTCCGGGGTGATCGAGCGGGCGCTGGAGCTGACCGCAGAGTACGCGAAGAGCCGGGTGGCGTTCGGCCGTCCGATCGGCTCGTTCCAGGCGGTGACGCAGCGGCTGGCCGACGCCTTCGTCGATACCGAAGCGGTGCGGCTCACCATGTGGCAGGCGGCCTGGCTGCTGTCTTCCGGGGCGGCCGGTTCTGACGTGGCGGTGGCCACGGCCAAGTTCTGGGCAGCCGAGGCCGGCCACCGGGTGGCGCACACGGCGGTGCACGTGCACGGCGGGATGGGCATCGACGTGACCTACCCGGTGCACCGGTATTTCGTCGCGGCCAAGCGGAACGAGTTCGCGCTCGGCGGCGCGACGGCCCAGCTCCGGCGCATCGGCGGTGCCCTGGCGGGCTAAGTTCTTAGCGTGAGTGTTTTCCGGCGGGTGACGACGAAACTCCTCTGCCCACAGTGCGGCGACGTGCTCGCCGACGCCGACTACCGGCCGCTGGCCGGCAGCCTGGCGCTCAGCGGGCCCGGCGGGTACCAGCTGACGCCGCAGATGGGCGCGATTCACACCCGGCGCGCCGAGCAGGAGCTGGCGTCCGCCTCCTCCCCCGGCGGGGCCGACGAGGCCAGGGCGCGGCTGGAGTTCATCAGGCGCCATGCCGACGAGCTGATGTATGACCTGCCGTGTGACCAGGGGCACTACACGCTGGCCACCGCGCCGCAGATCACCCGGGCCCTGCGCCGGGCGAAGGAGGGCTGGGTCAGCCTGAGCGAGCAGTAGGGCCCGTGCGGCAGGATGGTCCTATGCTCGAGGCTCCTATTACGGCGGTGACCGTCTTCAGGGACGGCGCCCGCGTGCAGCGCAGCGGCACGCTGAGCATCACGCCGGGAACGCAGGCGGTGGTGATCGGCGGCCTGCCGGCCAGCGTGGATCCGGCGTCGGTCCGGGTGGCGGCCCGCGGGCCCGGCCTGACCCTGCTGACCGTCGAGGTTCACCACGGCTACCGGGCCGATCCGCTCCGGGACGAGACCGCGCGGCTGCGCGCGGAAGCCGAACGGTGCCGCGACGCCGTCCGGGCCCTCGACGACGAGGACGCCGCCGTGCAGGCGCGGCTCGACTTCCTGGGCCACCTGTCCGCGGCGGCCGCCACGGCGCTGGCCCGGGCGGTGGGCTTCGGGCGGGCTAGCCACGACGACCTGGCCCAGATGGCCGGTCACCTGTCCTCCGACACCGGCGACGCGCTGCTCCGGCGACGCGACATCGCGGCGCGGAGCCGCGCCGCGCGCCGGGAGCTCGAGGCCGCCGAACGGCGCCTGGACGAGGCGGAGCAACGGGCCGGCCAGCCCGCCGCCTACACCGACGTGTCCGCGATCCTCGAAGCCAGCGCGGCGGCTTCCGGGGCCGAGGCTTCGGTAGAGCTGTCCTACCACGTGCCCGGCGCTTCCTGGCGGCCGCTCTACGACCTGACGCTGGACGGCGAGCAGCTGGCGGTCAGCTACCTGGCCGAGGTAACCCAGCAGACCGGCGAGGACTGGCCCGCGGTGGAGCTGGTCCTGGCCACCACGCGGTCCGGCCGGTACCAGGGCCTGCCGGAGCTGGACCCCTGGTACATCGGGAAGGTCCCTTCGCCCACTGCTCCCCCGCCCGCGATGCCGCGGATGACCCACCGGGCCATGGCGGTCGCGGCCAGTAGCCCCCGGGCGGCCGCCGGGCAGGCCGGCCAGCCGGAAGCCGCGGTGCTGATGGCCGAACCCGGCGACGCGGCGGGCGCCGGGCTGGTCTACCGGGTGCAGCGCCCGCTGGCCGTGCCGGCCGACGGCGGACCGCACAAGACCAGCATCTCCAGGTTCGGCCTCGACGCCACGCTCGACCATCTCGCGGTGCCGGCCCTCGCTCCCGAGGCGTACCTGCGGGCGACCGTCACCAACACCTCGCCGCTGCTGCTCCTGCCCGGCCCGGCCCGGGTCTTCCACGGCCCCCAGTTCACCGGGGAGACGTCGTTGCCGACCGTGGCCGCGGGCGAGGAGTTCGAGCTGCAGCTCGGCGTGGACGACCAGATCAGGGTGGAGCGCAAGCTGCGCCGCCGGAGCACCGGCAAGGCCGTCATCGGCGGCACCCGCACGATCGACGTCGGCTACGAGATCACCGTGGAGAACCACCGCACCGGCAAGACCAAGGTCAGCGTGCACGACCGCATCCCGGTGTCCACCGACGCCGAGATCAGGGTCCGGCTCCGGGAGACGAACCCGGCCCCGGCCAAGCAGACCGACCTGGGCGAGCTCACCTGGGAGCTGGCGCTCGACGGCGGCCAGGAGGCGACGGTCAGGTACCGGTTCACCGTCGAGCATCCGGCCCAGGTCACGGTCAGCGGGCTCTGACCAGGCCAGCCATGACAGCACAGGTGACGTCGGTGGAATGCGGGGAGCGGTGAGCCGGAAGGGCTGGGTCCTGTTCGCGGTGATGTGCCTGGTGTGGGGCATCCCCTACCTGTTCATCAAGGTCGCGGTCGGGCAGGTTTCCGTCCCCGTGGTGGTGTTCGCCCGGACGGCGATCGGCGCGCTGATCCTGCTTCCGCTGGCCGTACGCTCCGCTCGTCAGGGCGGGGGGGAACTTGACGTGCTGCGCCGGCACTGGCGGCCGCTCGTCGCCTTCGCCGCACTGGAGATCATCATTCCCTGGGGCCTGCTGTCGGCGGCCGAACAGAAGCTGCCCAGCTCGCTCGCTGGCCTGCTGATCGCGGCCGTGCCGATCATCAGCGTGGTGACCGCCCGGCTCACCGGCGGCACCGAGCGGCTCAGCCCGCGGCGCTGGGCCGGCCTGGTCGTCGGCCTGGCCGGCGTGGCGGTGCTGGCCGCTCCGGACCTGAGCGGCGGCAGCGCCGTGGCCGTGGCCGAGGTGCTGCTGGTCGCGCTCGGGTATGCGACCGCGCCGCTGATCGCGGCGAGGAAGCTGGCCGACGTCCCGGCCCTGCCGATGACCGCGGCCTGCCTTAGCCTGGGCGCGCTCGTATGGCTGCCGCCGGCCATCGTGACCTGGCCGCACCGGGTGCCGTCCGGCCGCGCGCTGGGTGCCCTGGTCGCGCTCGGCGTCATCTGCACCGCCTTCGCGTTCCTCGTCTTCCTCGCGTTGATCAGGGAGGCGGGCACGTCGCGGGCGATGGTCTTCACCTACGTCAACCCCGCCGTGGCCGTGGCGGCGGGCGTCGCCTTCCTGTCCGAGCCGTTCACCGTCACGATCGCCGCCTCGTTCGCGCTGATCCTGGCCGGATCGCTGCTGGCCACCTGGACCGCCCGCAGCCCGGCCGATGCGGTTGACCCGGCTGATGCGGTTGACTCGGCTGACTCGGCTGACTCGGCCGGGCCGGTGCCGGTCAGTCGGCGCAGACCGCCCAGGCTTCGATCTCGATCATCAGACCCGGCATCGCCAGCGCGCTGACCTGGACCGCCGTGCTGGCCGGCGGGCGGGCGGTGTCAACGTACTCGTCCCGGACCGTGCGCACGACCGAGAGCATCGTGATGTCGGTGAGGTAGTAGTTGAGCTTGATCACGTCGGTGAACGACGCGCCGGCCGCGGCCAGCACCCGGTCCAGGTTGGCGAACACCTGCCGGGTCTGCGCCCCGGGATCGCCCGGCCCGACCAGCTTGCCCTCGGCGTCGAGGGCGACCTGCCCGGAGGTGGCGACCCAGCGGCCGCGCCCGGTCACCGCATGGCTGTAGCCCGGGCCGGGTGCCAGCCCGCCCGGGGCCCGGAAATGCTGAAGTGCCGACACGTCCCGATCCTCTCTGTTTCCACATTAATATCCCCGGGTCCCAGGCTAGCGGCGGCACGTCATGGCGGGGCTACGGGTATGACGCATCAGCGCTGCGCTGATGCGCTGGGCGCCGATGCAGAGGCGGCCCGGGCGCGGACCATGATCGCGGGCAGTTCTGGGGTCTATGTGCCCAGAACTGCCCGCGATCATGGAACAGCGGGGTGCGCGGGGCCGATGAGGAAGGTGGCGAGCTCCCGCCTGGCCGCGATCTCCGCCTCCACCGTGGCCCAGTACGCGGCGAGCTCGCCGGCGGCCTGGGCGGGCGGCAGCCCGCTCACCGAGCGGATGACGGCCAGCGGCATGCCCAGCCGGCGCAGCCAGGCCACCAGCCTGGCCTGCTCCAGCTGGCCCGGGTGGTAGAACCGGTACAGCGTGTCCGGATCGACCCGGGCCGGATGGAGAAGCCCGAGTTCGTCGTACAGGCGCAGTGCCTTGCGCGACAGCCCGGACGCCTCGGCGAATGCCCCGCTGGTCATCAGCTCCACGCGAGCCTCCTCATGCCGGGCGGGCGCCCGGTGCCATCAGGCTGGGGCCGGCCCTAGGGGCCAGGTCAAGTTCGCGGGTCTATGACTACTGGCTCGGCGGCAAGGACAACTTCGCCGCCGACCGCTGAGCTGGTAGGTCAGCAGAATTTCTGCTTTGCCGGGGCGGCATCAGCCAGAGCCAGCGTCACGGGCCGAAGGCACTTCCTGAGTGAAGCATGATCCTGGCGGTTGCGGCTATGCTTCCGATGTGGCTGGAGAGCCCGCCCTGAGCGCAGAGCCTGACCGGCCCGGCGCAGAAACCGCGAAATGCGGCTGAGCAGGAGGCTCGACCTGATGTACCCGGTCGAGCCCGAGAAGCCCGACGGCGAGTTCACGCAGTGGCGGCTGCGGTCCCGGTCGTGCGCCGTCGCGGACGTGATCGGGGCCGCGGCGAGCATCAGTCTTTATGCTGTCGCGGGGATTGACAGCGTGGTCTCCTGGCCGTCGAATCGGGTCCTGCTCAGTGATCCGGACCTGGTCCGCGTAGCCACGGTGCTGTTCGCGCCGTCCTTTTTGTGGCTGATCGTGTCAGCGGGAATGGTGCCTGACCGGACGCGATATTGGAGACTGTCGCTGCTGCCTGCGTGGTCTCGGGCCTGCTTTGCGGCAGCCGCTGTGGTGTGCGCTGCTGTTATCGCCGGCGGGTTCGAGCTGGGCGCGGCGAAAGGTGCCGTCCGCGTTCTTCCCGGACCGCGCTATCAGGTTTCCGTGATCGCCAACAGCCAGACCGGCTGGACCACGGTCCCGCTGAGTCAATTCCGCTTCTGGCAAGCTAGTTTCGTTCGCGAAGACGGGTTCTTCGTGTTTTTCGGGCTTCTTGCCGCCGCAGGCTTCATCGCCCTGCTCGATCTGCGCCGCGAATCCGCACGTGCCCGCCTGTAGCTGCTGTCCTCGATGGGGTGCGGAGTGGCTCGCAAGCCCTGATACGGAGCGGACATGGCCGATCCGGAACGGCCGGGCCTAGGCTTCTTCCTGTGGCTGCCATCGAGTTCGACGAGCGAGACCTCAATGCCCGGGTGCCCGACCTGGCCGCGGGCGGGGCGTGGACCCAGGTGCGGCTGCGGTGGCGGCGAGACCCGCTGACCGGAGCCAGCGCCCGGATCCTGACCGGAGTCAAGCTGCAGCCGGGGACGCGGCCGGACCTCACCGAGCTGACCGCGAAGCCGGCCTTCTGCCCGTTCGACCGCGAGCACCTGGAAAAAGCCACGGTCCCGTTTCCCGCCGAGCTCACGACCGAGGGCCGTATCCGCGTGGGCCGGGCCGTCGTGGTGCCCAACATCATGGCGTACTCCACCCACAGCGCGGTCGGCATCTACGATCCCGGGCAGCACTTCCTGGACCTGGACGAGCTGACACCACCCCTGGTGGGGGACGCCCTGGCGGCCATGATCCGGCACGCCCGGGCCGTACGGCGACTGGACCCGGCGGCCGCCTGGAGCTCCGTCAACGCCAACTACATGCCGCCGTCGGGTGCCTCGCTGGTACATCCCCACCTGCAATCCGCGCACGACGCTTGCGGCCTGACCGGCCAGCGCGTGCTCGTCCAGCAGTCGGGAGCCTGGCAGGACGGGCACGGATCGTCGTACTGGACGGCCCTGGTCGAGCAGGAGGCCGGCGGACCCCGGTGGGTCGGCCAAACCGGCCGGGTGGCCTGGCTGACCCCGTTCGCCCCGACCGGATTCCACGAAGTCTGGGGCGTGGCCGGCGGGGCCGCCGACCTGACCGAGCTGACCGAGCAGGATGCGGCCGATCTCGGGCAGGGGCTGTCTGCGATCCTCGCCGCCTACCGCGCCTGGAACCTGGCCTCGTTCAACTTCGCCCTGATAGGCGGCGGACCGCGGGCCCGCGAGCACGGGCACCAGGTGCTGTTCAAGGTCGTCAGCCGGTCCAACCCGGACCCGGTGTACCGCAGCGACGCCACCTATTTCGAGCGCCTCTACGGCGAGGCGCTGATCGACCTGAGCCCGGAGGAGGTGGCGAGCGCCGTCCGGGCCAGATTCTGACCGAGCCGCGCGCAGCCGGTCAGCAGCGGGTGGGGCTGCTCGGCCGACAGGCGGTCCAGTGCCGCCTGCATCTGCCCGGTGATCTGGAGGTAGCAGGCCCAGACCTGACCGGCGTCGTCGGCCGCGCCGGGGCCGTAGGCCGTCCAGTCGAGCGCGGGCAGGAACTCGAGGGTGATATGCGCGGGCATCGGCGGCGGCGGCGTGAGGACGGAGTTGATCCCGAACGGGGGGCCTGCGAGCAGCGGGAAGACCTTGATCCGGACCCGGTGCAGGCCGATGGCACGGGCCAGGCGGTCGCCGCGGGCCAGCACCGTGACGGCGTTATGGGCGCCGTGGGCGACAACCGGGATGACCGGAACCCCGGACCGCAGGGCGAGTCGCACGAAGCCCGTCCGGCCGGCGAAGTCGATCTTGTTCCGCTGGGTCCACGGACGGCACGCCTCGAGGTCACCTCCCGGGTAGACCAGGACGCACGCCCCGCGCGACAGCGCGGACCCGGCTTCACCGGGGTTCGCGGGAACCGCGCCGAGCTGGCGCAGGAAGGGCCCGACTCCCGGCACGGCGAACAAGAGGTCGTACGCGAGAACGTTTGCGGGCGGGCCGATGCCGCGGCGCGACAGTACCGCCTGCGCGCACACCCATGCCTCAGGCACGTAGAACAAGCCCGAATGATTCCCGACCAGGAGCGCGGGGCCGTCCGCGGGCAGCCGGTCCAGGCCGCGCACTTCCGGCGTGAAGTAGCTGGTGTAGCGGGCGATGGCAGGCAGCTGCCTGCGGATGAAGTCCGGGTCGCGCTGGACGGAGCCGTCACCGCGCCCGGCTTCGATCCGCTGCCCCAGCAGCTCGAGCAGTCGCACGCTTACACCCTGACGGCGGCCGGCCCGGCCGGGAAGGGTCCTTGGTCCCGCGCCGCGGGCCCTCGGGCTCTGTGGCGCGGGACTGGTGTGATGGCAGGGTGGTGACATGGACGGCTGGGTGGGGGTCGGCTTCGAGGACGTGGCCCGCGTGTTCCGGCGCCAGCTGAGGCGGACCACGGGCGGCGCGGCGGTCGCGGTGTACTACCGCGGCGAGCTGGTCGCCGACCTATGGGGCGGCATGTGCACCGAGGACCAGCCGTGGCAACGTGACACCCTGGCCATGTGCTTCAGCACGACGAAGGGGGTCGTCTCGACCGCGCTGCACCTGCTGGCGGACCGCGGCCAGATCGAGTACGACGCGCCGGTCGCGGCGTACTGGCCGGAATTCGCGCAAGGCGGCAAGGAACTGGTCACGGTGCGGCAGGTGCTGACCCACTCGGCCGGCCTGCACCGGATGCGCACGCTGGTGGACCACGCGCAGCAGATGCTGGACTGGGAGTACATGGTGACAGCCCTCGAGCGGGCCGAGCCGGCGTACGAGCCGGGCACCCGGTACGGCTACCACGCGCTGACCTACGGATGGCTGGCCGGGGAGCTGATCCGCCGGGTGTCAGGACGGCCGGTCGCGCAGTTCGTCGAGGAGGAAATCGCCCGCCCGCTCGGCCTGGACGGGCTGTACGTCGGGTGCCCGCCCGCGGAGCGCGACCGGGTCGCGCCGCTGGCTCCCATGGCCGCTCCCCTGGGCCGCCTGCTCGGCCTGCGACCGGTCGAGGTGCTGGGCGGCCCGGTGGGCCGGATCCCGTCGATGCTGCGGCTGCCGGTCAACCCGCGCCGGTTCGTCAACGCGCTGCTGCCGCGCGGGATCGAGGACGTGCTGTGGGGCCCGGAGGTGATGGACGCAGAGATCCCGGCGGCGAACGGCTTCTTCACCGCCCGGTCGCTGGCGAAGATGTACGGGCTGCTGGCTCATGGAGGCGAGGTCGGAGGCGTGCGGCTGCTATCGCCGCGGACCTTGGAGCAGATCGCCGTGCCACACTCGCGCGGGCCCGACCTCGTCCTGGCCCTGCCCATGGGCTGGCGGCTCGGCTACCACAGCGCCTTCACCACGCGGGGCACGGTACCCGGTGCGTTCGGCCACTTCGGCTTCGGCGGGTCGGGGGGGTGGGCCGACCCGCGGCGCGACCTGGCGCTGGCGATGGTGTGCAACCGCGGCACCGGCACGCCAATCGGCGACCTGCGCATGGCGCAGCTGGGCACCGTGCTCGACCGGGTGGCGCGCCGTCGCGCCGCTAGCGGACAAGCTCGGCCAGCTTCTCCAGGTGACGCGGTTCGCAGTTGAGCGAGAACGTGGTCAGGATGGTCTGCTTCCAGCGCTGGATCTCGTCGGCGATCTTGGCCCAGGGCCCGATCAGGGCGACGTCCTCGACCAGCCTGGCGGGGACGGCCGCGATCGCGCTCTTCCTATCGCCGGCCAGGTAGAAGTCCTGGATGGTGCGGGCCTCCGCCTCGTAGCCCATCCGGACGAATACCTCGTGGTGATAGTTGACACCCCGGGCGCCCATCCCGCCGATGTACAGAGCCAGGGTCGGGCGGACGAGATCGGCCGCCCGTTCGGTGTCATCGTCGACGATGATGGCCAGCGGCCCGCCCACCACGTCGAAGGTTTCCCGGCTCTGCCGCGCGCCGGGGCGGGCGAAGCCCTCGGCCAGGGCGGCGGCGTAGAAGTCGTTCATCACGGGCGAGAAGAAGATGACGTTCCAGCCGTCGGCGATCTCGGCCGCCAGGGCCACGTTCCTGGGGCCCTCCGCGCCCAGGTAGATCGGGATCTCGGTGCGGAACGGGTGCAGGATCGAGCGCAGCGGCTTGCCCAGGCCGGTGCCCCCGCGATCGGGCGACAGCGGGAGCTGGTAGTGCTTCCCGTCGTAGCTGACCGGCTCGCGGCGCGCGATGACCTGGCGGACGATGTCGATGTACTCCCGGGTGCGCTCCAGCGGCCGGGGGTACGGCTCGCCGTACCACCCCTCCACCACCTGGGGGTTGCTGGTGCCGATGCCGAGCAGCACCCGGCCACCGGTGAGGTGGTCCATGGTCATCGCGGTCATGGCCAGGGTGACCGGCGGCCGGGCGGACAGCTGGGAGACCGCCGTGCCGAGCTTGATCCGCGAGGTGCGCGAGCCCCACCAGGCCAGCGGGGTCCACGCGTCGCTGCCGTACGCCTCGGCCGTCCAGATCTGGTCGATCCCGATGCGTTCGGCCGTCGCGAACAGGTCTGGCGCGCCCGGGGGCGGGCCGGCCGACCAGTAGCCGGCTGAGACAGAGGTCCTCATCGCACCATCATCGCAGGCCGTGGAGGCGGTCCAGGGCCTCGCCGGTTTCGCGCACCAGGTCGGCCATCACGTCGGCGACCGGCCTGATCTCGTTCATCCGGCCGACGATCTGCCCTGCGGGCATCGGCACCACGTCCGGCTGCCCGGACCGCATCAGGCGCTGGTGTGCCTCGCTGACCAGCAGGTTCTGCAGCGGCATGCGGAGCGGCTCGGGGGCGCCCTCCTGGTCCCAGGCGTCGGTCCACCTGTTCTTGAGCAGCCGGGCCGGCTTGCCGCTGTAGATCCTCGACCGGGTGGTGTCCGAGGACGTGGCCGCGAGCAGCGCCTGCTGGACCGCGGGGGCCGCCGACAGCTGCTGGTACTCGCTCGTGACCAGCCAGGCCGAACCCATCCAGGCCCCGACCGCGCCGAGGGCGAGTGCCGCCGCGACCTGCCGGCCGCAGCCGATCCCGCCCGCGGCCAGGACGGGGGTGTCGCCGACCGCGTCGACGATCTCGGGCACCAGGATCATGGTGGCGATCTCGCCGGTGTGCCCGCCCGCCTCGTAGCCCTGGGCGACCACGATGTCCACGCCGCTTGCGACCTGCCTGCGGGCGTGTTCGGCCTTACCGGCCAGCGCGGCCACCAGCATGCCGCGCTCGTGCGCGCTGGCGATGACGTCGGGCGGCGGCGGGCCGAGCGCGTTCGCGATCAGCCGCGCCGGGTGGCCCAGCGCGACCTCGACGTGCTTGCGCGCGACCGAGTGCAGCCAGCCGAGCACGCCGTCGGCGGCCTGCGCGCCGTCCGGCAGCGGCGGCACCCCGAGCCTGAGCAGGGTCTGCTCCACGAAGTCCTTGTGCGTCTGCGGGATCAGCTGGCTGAGGTCCCGCTGCCCGCCCTCGGCCGGGACCCGGGCCGGCATGACCACGTCGATGCCGTACGGGCGGCCGCCGGTGTTCCGGTCCATCCAGTCCAGGACCGTGTCCAGCTCGGCCGGGTCGTTGAACCGGACGCAGCCCAGCACCCCCAGGCCGCCGGCCCGGCTGATCGCGGCGGCGACGTGCTCGGACGGGGTGAACCCGACGAGGGGGTGCTCGATGCCGAGCAGGTCGCAGAGCGGGGTGCGGATGCCCGCGGGGCCGCTCACCGGCGGGTGTCCAGGGCCGGCTCGTGGGTGGCGGCGTACTCGCGCGCCCAGGCGTAGTCCGCCTTGCCGGACACCGTGCGCCCGATCGCGTCGGTGAGCCAGATGCTGCGCGGGACCTTGTAGCCGGCGATGTGGTCGCGGACGTGCTGCTGGAGCGCGGCCGGGTCGGGTTCCGCGCCGGGCCTGGGCTGCACCAGCGCCGCCACCCGCTGCCCGAGCAGGTCGTCGGGCATCCCGATGACCAGCACGTCCAGCACGTCGGGGTGGGACATCAGCGCGCCCTCCACCTCCTCGGGGAAGACCTTCTCGCCGCCGGAGTTCACGCAGGTGTTGCCCCGGCCGAGCAGCGTCAGGGTGCCGTCTTCCTCCACCCGCGCCATGTCCCCGGGGATCGCGTAGCGCTTCCCGTCCACCTCGGCGAACATCGCGGCGGTCTTGGCCGGGTCCTTGTAGTAGCCGAGCGGCACGTGCCCGCCCCGGGCCAGCCGGCCCACCTGGCCGGGCCCCGCCGGCCGGCCGTCGTCGCCCAGCACGATGACGTCCGGGCCGGCCGTGACCGTGGGACCGCCCCGGTGCTCGTCGTCCGGGCTGACGAACGCGATGCCCGCGAAGCCGGTTTCGGTCGAGCCGATCGCCTCGCTGATGAACACGGTGGGCAGCGCCTTCACGCACGCGTCCTTGACCGCGGGCGAGAACAGCGCGGCCGTGGAGTTGAAGGAGACCAGCGAGGACGTGTCGTAGGTCCCGGCGGCCAGCGCCTCCATCAGCGGCCTGGCCATCGCGTCGCCGATGACCGACAGCACGTTGACCTTGTGCCGCTGCACGGCGGCCCAGATCGCGTCCGGATCGAACTTCGGCATGATGACCGCAGTATCCCCGCCGAACAGGCAGGCCAGCGTGGCCACCATGGCGGCGCCGTGGATGAGCGGCGCGGGGGCCATGCGGACCATGCCGTCACCCTCGGCGCCGCGGCGGGACTGCGCCCACTCGTCTTCCAGCGGCTCGCCGGTGATGAAGTCGATGCCGCCGCCGAGCGTGCGCCAGATGTCCTCGTGGCGCCACATGACACCTTTAGGGTGACCGGTGGTACCCCCGGTGTAGATGATGAAGATGTCGTCAGGGCTGCGCGGGGAGAAGTCACGTGCTCCTGACGCGGCCGACAGGGCTCCGTCAAAGTCCCCGCCTATCGCCATCCGGGGCAATCCGGGGGGCACGACGGCGTCCGCGACCGGAGCCAGATCCTGGTCGTAGACGAGGGCGGACAGGTCGGCGTCCCGCAGGTGATACGCCAGTTCCTCGCGCAGGTACCGGTAGTTGATATTGATGGAGGCGGCCCGGAGCTTGATGGTGGCGAGCAGCGTTTCCACGGTCTCGACGGAGTTGCGGGCGTAGAGGCCGACATGGTCACCGGGACCGACCCCCTGGGCGGCCAGGTGGTGGGCCAGCCGGTTCGCCTCGTCTTCGAGCTTGGCGTACGTGACCTGGCGGTCGCCGAAGATCAGCGCGACCCGATCACCGAAGGTGTCGACGGCATGCTCGAACAGGTCAGCCAGGTTCAGTGCCATGGCTAGAAACTAGAACGTGTTACTGTTCTGGGCAAGCCTTTAGGCGCGGCCGGGTAAGGAGCGTTATGGAGGAGCCGCACGCGCTCGTCGAGCGGCGCGGGCACGTGCTGATCGTCACGATGAACCGGCCGCAGGCGCGCAACGCGCTGAGCGGGCCGATGATGGAGCTGATGCGCCAGGCCTGGGACACGGTCGACAGCGACCCGGACATCCGGGTCTGCGTGCTGACCGGGGCGGGCGGCGCGTTCTGCGCCGGCGCCGACCTGAAGGCGATGACCCGCGAGCACCCCGGCGACCGGTTTCAGGGCGGCGAACTGGACCTCTCGGTGATCGAGCCGCTGCTCAAGGGGCGCCGGCTGACCAAGCCGCTGATCGCCGCGGTGGAGGGGCCGGCCGTCGCGGGCGGCACCGAGATCCTGCAGGCGTGCGACATCAGGGTGGCCGGGGCGAGCGCACGGTTCGGCGTCTCCGAGGCCCGCTGGGGGCTGTTCCCGCTGGGCGGTTCGGCGGTCCGGCTCCCCCGGCAGATCCCGTACACGGTGGCCGCCGACCTGCTGCTCACCGGGCGGCACATCACCGCGGCCGAGGCGCTGTCCATCGGGCTCATCGGGCACGTGGTGCCGGACGGCGAGGCGCTGGGCCGGGCGCTGGAGATCGCGGCGGCGATCGCGGCCAACGGGCCGGTCGCGGTGCGCGCCATCCTGCGGGTCATCCGGGAGACCGAGGGCATGGCGGAGAACGAGGCGTTCGCGCTCGAGGCCAAGGTAGGCATGGCCGTGTTCGCCAGCGAGGACGCGAAGGAAGGGCCGCGCGCCTTCGCCGAGAAACGGCAGCCCCGGTATCGCGGCAAATAGAGTTTCGGGATCGCTGATACCAGGACCGTTCGGGCCCATCGTCACCTGGTGCAGGCCACCACCACGCAGTAGTAGGACTCGGCGGCGTTGCCGGGTACCTCGTCGCCGGGATCCGGCCGCCATTCCGGCGGCCATGCCAGGCCAGGCTCGATGATGTCCATCCCGTCGACCAGCTGCCTGATCGCGGCCCGGCTGCGGACGTGGGCCGGGGTGGTCGCCTCGTCGAAGACCCGCTCCACGTCGCTGACCTCGGGGATCTCATCGGGTGTGGCGTGGGATATCGCGACGTGGCTGCCGGCCGGGAACGGGGCCAGCAGCTTGGCGATGATCCCGGCCGGGTCGGCCTCGTCGGCGACGAAGTGCAGGATGGACAGGAACAGCAGCCCGACGGGCTCGTTGAAGTCGATCAGCTCGCGCAGCGCGGGGTCGGCCAGGATCGAGTCCGGATCGAGCATGTCCCGCCCGATCACCGCGGTGCCCGGGACGCCGTGCAGCATGCTGCGGGCGTGCGCCAGCACGATCGGGTCGTGGTCGACGTAGACGACCCGGGCCTGCGGGCAGGCGTCCAGCGCGACCTCGTGCGTGTTGCCCGCCGTGGGCAATCCGGCGCCGACGTCGATGATCTGCCTGAGGCCGGCCTCGCGGATCAGGTAGCGGACGACCCGGCGGAGGAAGGCCCGGTTCCACTGCACCGCCATCCGGACGTTCGGCAGCTGCGCGATCATCGACTCGCCGACCGCACGGTCGGCCGGGTAGTTGTCCTTGCCGCCGAGCAGGTAGTCATAGATCCGCGCGACGCTCGGGATGTCCGGCCGGAATGTTTCACGCCAGTCACCGTCATAGGTCACCAGCATCCCCTCGCCTCGCCACCTCGCCGTCCCCGCCGTCCCCGCGCACAATATCCCAGATTGCGAATCGCAGATCAAGAAACCGCGAAGCCATACCTGCCTAACGGTCCGGGCCGGTCAGATGGAGCGGTCACGGTCGGCCCAGTAGGGGTCGCGGAGGCGGCGCTTGTAGAGCTTGCCGTTCGGGTCGCGCGGCAGCTCGGGCACGTAATCGATGCTCCGGGGCAGCTTGAACCGGGCCAGGCGGCCGGCGAGGAAGGCGAGCAGGCCGGCGGTGAGCTCGGGGCCGGGCTCGATGCCGGGCGCCGGCTGCACCACGGCCTTGATCTCCTCGCCCCATTCCGAGTGCGGGATGCCGAACACGGCCACGTCGTCGACGGCCGGGTGGCCGGCCAGCTCGGCCTCGATCTCGGCCGGGTAGATATTCACGCCGCCCGAGATGATCATGTCGCTCTTGCGGTCGCGCAGGTAGAGGTAGCCGTCCGCGTCGAGGTAGCCGATGTCGCCCACGGTGAACATGCCGCGGGCGCGGGAGGCGCGCGTCTTCTCCGCGTCCTTGTGGTAGTCGAAGGTCGAGGTGCCCATGCGCATGTACACCAGCCCGGGCTGGCCCGCCGGGACATCGTTTCCCTCGTCGTCGAGCACGTGCACCTCGGAACCCGGCCAGGGCAGGCCGACCGAACCCGGCCGGTCCAGCCACTGCGACCCGGTGATGACGGTCCCGCCACCCTCGCTGGCGGCGTAGTACTCGGTGATCACCGGGCCCCACCAGTCCAGCATCTGCCGCTTGACTTCGGGCGGGCAGGGCGCGGCGCTGTGGATCGCGGCGCGCATCGAGGACACGTCGTAGCGCTTGCTGGTCTCCTCCGGCAGGGCGAGGAGCCGGCGGAACTGGGTGGGCACCATGTGCGTGTGGGTGACCCGGTGCCGCTCGGTGAGCCGGAGCAAGTCCTCGGCGTCGAAGCGGTCCATGAGCACGACAGGGTGGCCGAGCTGGAGCGAGATCGTGGCGAAGTTCAGCACCGCCGTGTGGTACAGCGGCGAGCAGCACAGGTGCACGTTGCCGTCGCCGGGCGCCAGGGAGAAGATGCCGAAGAACCAGGTCGACGCCATCGGCGGCTGGTCCGGGTCCTCGCCGGTCAGCGGGCGGCGGACGCCCTTGGGCCGGCCGGACGTGCCCGAGGTGTAGACCATCGGCGCACCCGCGGTACGAGGACCGGGGCGCCCGTCGCCGCCGGCGCCGAGCGTGTCAAGCGGCCTGAAGCCGGGCACCGTCCCCGCGCCGAAGCAGGCCCGGGGGTCGATCCCCGCCCCGGCGGCCGCCCCGGCCGCGACCTCGCCGAACCTCTCGTGCGCCACGAACGCCCTGGCCTCGCTGTCGGCCAGGATGTACGCGACCTCGGCCGCAGTCAGGTGCCAGTTCACCGGCACGACGTACAGCCCGGTCTGGATGGCCGCGAAGAACAGCGCGAGCGCCTCGGTGCTGTTCGGCAGCATCCCGGCGACGCAGTCCCCGGGGCGCAGGCCCAACCCCTGGGGACGGGGTGCCTGCAGGCCCCGGCCGTAGCGGTCGGCCCGCGCGGCCAGCTCCGCGTAGCTGACGGCCGTGCCGGACGGGTCGATGACCGCCGTCCGTCCGGGATCGGAGGCGGCGATGTTCCACAGGCCGATGTCGGTCACGGGTCAAATATAGAACACGTTCTATAATCGGCGGGTGAGTCAGCCGCTGGCCGAGAGCGCGCCCCTGCGAGCGCCGCTGGAGATCGAGTTCGACTACACCCGCTCGCTCGGGCCGGTGCTGAGCCAGTTCATGGCCGCCCTGGCCGAGCGGCGCATCCTGGGCGCGCGCGGCGCCGACGGCCGGGTGCACGCGCCGCCGTTCGAGTACGACCCGGTGAGTCTTGAGCCGCCTCGCGACCTGGTGCCGGTGGGGCCCGAGGGCACCGTGGTCAGCTGGTCCTGGATGCCGGAGCCGCTGGCCGGCCAGCCGCTGGCGGAGCCGTTCGCCTGGGCGCTGATCCGGCTGGACGGCGCGGACACGGCGATGCTGCACGCGGTCGACGCCGGTTCGGCTTCGGCCATGCGGACCGGGCTGCGGGTACGGCCCCGGTGGGCCGCGCGGCCGGCCGGCGGCATCAGGGACATCGCCTGCTTCGAGCCGTGCGACGGGCAGGCGGGTGCCGGGGCCGGTGCCGCAGCGGCGCCGGCGGCTCCGGACACGGGGGCCGAACGGACGCCGGGTATGACGATCGCGCCGGTGCGGCTGCGCTACCTGCACACGGCGTCGCCCGGCGAGACTGCCTACCTGCGCGGGCTCGCGGACCACCGGCTGCTCGGGCAGCGGTGCGGGATGTGCGGGCAGGTGTACGTGCCGACGCGGGGGACGTGCCCGGCCGACGGGGTGACGATGACCGAGCAGGTGGAGCTGCCGGAGAGCGGGACCGTGACCACGTTCTGCGTCGTGAACGTGGGGTACCCGGGCCAGCGCGTGACCCCGCCGTACGTGGCCGCGGCCGTGCTCCTGGACGGGGCGGACATCGCGTTCCAGCACCTGGTGCTGGGCTGTGACGCCAGCGAGGTGCGGATGGGCATGCGGGTCAGCGCGGTGTGGGGCGAATCGGGGGGCATCAGCCACTTCACGCCGACCGGGGAGCCGGACGCGGCGTACGAGTCCTACGCGAGGTGCCTGTGAACTCGGGCGTCGCGGTTGTCGGGTTCGCGCAGTCGCCGGTCCGGGTGCGCGAGGACGCCACCACCAGCGGGGTCGAGATGCTGGTGCCGATCTTCGCCGAGGTATTCCGGGCTTGCGGCCTGACCCGGCGTGACATCGGGTTCTGGTGCTCGGGATCCTCGGATTACCTGGCCGGGCGGGCGTTCTCGTTCGTGTCGGCGGTGGACGCCATCGGCGCGGTGCCGCCGGCGATGGAATCGCATGTGGAGATGGACGCCGCCTGGGCGCTGTACGAGGCGTGGGCGAAGGTCCTGACCGGCGAGGCGGAGATCGCGCTGGCCTACGGGTTCGGCAAGTCCTCGGGCGCGGAGCTGCGGCGCGTGCTGGCGCTGCAGCTCGACCCGTACCTGGTCGCGCCGCTGTGGCCGGACTCGGTGTCGGTCGCGGCGCTGCAGGCGCGGCTCGGCCTGGAGGCGGGGCGGTGGACCGAGACGGACATGGCGGAGGTGGCCGCGCGCAGCCGGGCCGCGGCTCTGGGGAACCCGGCGGCGCAGGTGTCGGGTTCTGTCACGGCCGCGGACCTGCTGCCCCGGCCCTACGTGGCCGAGCCGCTGCGGGCGCACGACTGCGCCCCGGTCGGCGACGGGGCCGCGGTCGTGATCATCGCGTCCGCGGCGCGGGCCCGGGAGCTGTGCGAGCGGCCCGCCTGGATCAGCGGGTTCGCGCACCGGGTGGATTCGGGCTCGCTGGGGGCGCGGGACCTGCTCGCGGTGCCGTCGGCGGCGGGAGCCGCGGCGGCGGCGGGCGCGGCGGCGGCTTCTGGGGGTTCCGGGGTTCCGGTTGACGTGGCCGAGCTGCACGCGCCGTTTTCCCATCAGGAACTGCTGCTGCGGTCGGCGCTCGGGCTCGGCGAGGAGGTCG
>Ga0335081_10004039_pt1 | contig 23171 bp, 21 predicted proteins | sample Lox_Sample_35_FD_206713 | JGI IMG/M metagenome (GOLD analysis project Ga0335081, IMG submission 206713) | Soil microbial communities from Loxahatchee National Wildlife Refuge, Florida, United States - Lox_Sample_3.5 | ecosystem: Environmental > Terrestrial > Soil > Wetlands | place: USA...
GAAGCTCATAATCGACCCCACGCGGCTGGTCTCGTCGAAAACCTTGGGATCGAGCTCCAAAGCCTTATGAAACGCTTCCATGGCTTTGGGAACCTGCTTCTCCGCGAAATAGGCGTATCCGATGTTGGTGTAGATGCTGGCGCTCGTTGGGTCCAGCGCCAAGGAATGCCGGTACTGCGCGATGGCCTTCTTATAATTTTTTTCGGCGTAATAAGTGGCCCCGAGATTGTTGTAAGCGTCGGGAAAACGTTTATTGACCTTGGTGGCCTGCTCGAAAGATTTGCGAGCGTCGTTCAACTTTCCTTGCTGCAGCAAGGCGATTCCCATGAAGTTCGGGTAAGAGGCGTCCTTCGGAAATTCGTGCCAAAGCTTGGCATACAGGTCGGCAGCATCCGCGTACTCCTTCCGGGCCATATAGATGCGCGCTTGAAGTTCGTCTCTCTCGCGGGGAGTGCTCGGAACGTTTGAGCCGTCGAAATTATTTCCCTGAGCGTGGAGCGCCGGAAGAAATATGGCGCTGAGAACGATGGCAGTCAGAATCAGACTTTTCATGACGTCCCCCATGTAGACCTGATCGGGGAGTTAGTGCGGTGAATCGGGATTGTTCTCCTTCGGATTCTGGTCGTCCTGTTTCTTGCCCCCAAAGATACCAAAAATCTTGTGCAGCAGCCCGGATTTCTTCTCCTCTTCCTCGGAGACAGCGGGCGGCGGGGCCGGGGGAGTGGCGGCTGATATCGCGGGCAACGCTCCGGGCGTGACAGTGCCTCCCGGGCTGCCCGGCGGCGGCGCCTCGTCGGACTTCTTGTCCCCGAAGATGCGCGACAGCCAGGAGGCCGGCGGCGTTTGCGTCAACATGCGTCCGCCGTGCAATTCGCAGAATTCGGTCGGCTCCGTGCCCGCGATGTAAACTTCTTTGCGTGTCGTCGGACACGCCGGAGTAGCCAACTGCAGCGAGGTCGGATCGATCTCCACGACGGAAACACCCTGCGGCGCGACGAAATCGTTCAACTCCCGGTAAGCAGGCATGGCCGTGGCCCGCTTCATGAATTCCGTCCAAATGGGAGCGGCGGCCACCGCGCCCGACAGGCCCAACTCGCGATAGTCGTCAAAGCCTACCCATACCACGCACAGAAGGTTGGATGTGTAGCCTGCGAACCAGCCGTCGCGCGAGGTTCCCGTCTTCCCTGCCGCGGGCCCCATGAACCCTCGCGCGCGAACCGACGCGCCCGTTCCGTGATCGATGACATCCTCGAGCAGCGTGGTGACCTGATAGGCCACGCGCGGGTCGAGCACCTGCCTTGTCTGGATGGGATTGCGCTCGATCACGCCGCCTTGCGAATCGATCACGCGATCGATGAGCACGGGCTCGGCTCGCGTGCCATTATTCGCGAAGGCTGTGTACCCGGCGGCGACCTCCAACGGAGTCATGTCGTAAGCGCCTAAAGCCACGGCAGGCGTCGGCTGAATATCGTCATCGAGGCCCAGCTGGCGCGCCATATCCACCACGCGGCCATAACCAATCATCTCCGCCACTTTGACCGTGGCCACGTTCAGCGAATCCGTCAGCGCCTCTCGCAGCGTCACCGTACCGTGAAAGTTCTCGCCATAATTATTGGGGGTGTACTCCTTGCCCTCGAAATCGAAGGTCGTAGGCTCATCCACAACCGTAGTCGCCGGGGTCACCACGGGGGAAAGTCCCTTCACCGCGTCATCAAAGGCCGCGGCGTAAACAAAGGGCTTGAAGACTGAGCCGGGCTGCCTTCTCGCGGTGATGTGGTTGAGCTGGCTTTCGCCGTAATTGCGTCCGCCCACCGACGCCAGAATATTCCCGGTATGCGGATCGAGTACAAGCAGCGCCACCTGAGCCTGGGCGAATTTGTTTTGCTTTTTCCACAGCGCATATTTGCGCGCCAGCAACTGATCCACGTTGGCCACTCCCAGGGAAACGGCCTGCACCGAGGCTCGCTCCAGTTGCGGGTCCAGAGTGGTGTAGATGCGATAACTTTGCGACAGCAATTCCGCTTCGGAGAAACGGTCGAGCAAGTGGTCCTTGACCATATCCACGAAGTAGGGCGCGTCGTTGTTGTTTTGCCCTTCGGTGGCCAGGCTCAGCGGCGCCTTCTTGGCCTGCTGCACTTGTTCGGCGGTGATGAACCCGTTTTCCATCATTTGCGTCAGCACGCGGTCGCGCGCCTCCGCGGCGCGTTCGGGGTGCCGGTCGGCGCTCGAGTAGCGATTGGGCGCGCGGATAATGCCGGCCAGAAAGGCGGCTTCGTTCAGCGAGATGTCCCGGATATCCTTGTTGAAATAGGCCAGCGACCCTTCCGCGAAACCATGAATGGCGAAGCTGCCGCGATTGCCGAGGTAGATCTCATTGGCGTAGAGCTCGAAGATTTGCTGCTTGTTGAAGCGGTGCTCCAGTTCCAGAGCCACGATGGTTTCGGCCACCTTCCGCCGCCAGGTACGTTCGGTGGTAAAGAAAAAACTCCGCGACACCTGCATGGTCAGCGTGCTGGCGCCCTGCGCGATTCCCTGGCGCCGAAGGTCGGCCCAGGCCGCTCCGAAGACGCGCACAAAATCGAGGCCAGGGTGCTCGAAAAAGCGCTTGTCTTCCGCGGAGAGCAGTGCGTTCACAAGCACTTTGGGAATATCGTCGAAGCGAATCCTGCGCCGCTTTTCCCGCGAGGTATCGAAGAGATTGGTCAGAAGTTCCGGCTCGATTTGCGCGCTCTCCACCACGTCGCCGCTGTCGAGCACCTTGATGCTGCTGACGCCGCCTCCGGCGAAATTGACGTGCAGCGCGTTCTTGCCCTGGAAGTAGGATTCCTGAAGAGGGTGAATTTCGACGACGTTGCCCTGGATGCTGTACCAGCCCGGCGCGCCTTCAATCTTCGCCTCGTTGTAGCCGTCGTGCTGCAATTGCCGGACCAGTTCGGCGGCCGACAGGACCTCCCCGTCGAAAACGCGATCGGGCGCGCTGAAGACGCGAGCGCTGGTCTGGTACATGTGCCCGGCCATGCGCTGGTCGATCATCCGGCCGTAGGAAATCCAGTAATACGTAAAAATTCCGGCGGCGATCAGAAAGACGCCCAGAAAAGACGCGAGCAGCGCCAGGCCTAAGCCCGAGAGGAAAAAACCGCGATGGATTCGCAGGCGCATGCCTTCTCCCAATGGTCTCTTCGAACCTTCCGACCTCATGCTCCCTAACAGTTTACAACGCGAGCGACAGGATGGCGCTGGGAAGCCGCCCTATTCCCTGGCTGGGGCGGGAATTCTGGCTGAACCTCATCCATTAGCTTAACAAAAATCCACGACGGAACGGCACACAGCAAAGTTCGTACCCAGCCTCGGGACAAACTTCAAAACACAACCTTCAGAGCGAAGATCGAGCCACTGTCGCTGAACCGCCACCGCGTTAAGTTAGGGGATTGTTCGTGGCGCTGGGATGGAAATTGAATGTCCATTGATAGACGTGCAAATCCACGGTGACGCTGTAGTCGGTGCTGATCTCCACATGCCCTCCCTCGTTCTTTACATGGATGTCTTCCGCGGCAATGGGGATGGCTTCGCTCTGCGCCTCCTTGAGCACGGAGGCGCGGATATCCTCAGCCGATTGCCGGTTCACCGTGGCGAGTCGCGCCGTACTTTCTAGGGCATCCTGAAATTCGTAATTATTTACGAGGATGGGAACCACCTTCACGCCCACATAGATCATTCCGGCGAAGATGGCCAGCACAACAAAAGCCTTCAGCCTTCCCGCGCCCCGCTGGCGATCTCTGGCGGCCATCGGGCCGGCAGACTGCGCGGCTCTTTCACCCGGTCTCAAGTCTCGCAGGCTTCGGCCCCCCAACTTTCGGCATTGACCGGAGCGATTCATGCGCCAACCCCCAGCAAAAACGGCCGCCGCAGGCTTCCCCTGTGGCACGCTCTGTAAATTCGCAGGTTACGCTCGATGCTAGCATCGGCATTCTGGGGTGTCGATATAAAGGGCCGCCGGACGTTCCTCCGAGTAACGGCCTAAGGACACAAGGGATGCATCGGGAGGGCGCCCCCGCTTCCACCAGATTCACCGTATCCGTTGAACCCGCCGCGTTCGATATATTCGGGCCATTGTGTAATGATGTTGGGTAAGAAGTTCGGGAGGACAGCCCGAGCTTTGAAGTTCGTTTGACGCGTTCCGGCACAGCCCTTGCTGGAGGCAATTGACCGTGGCTGCTGGATCAACGCAATCTCAGAACACCGCGCTTTTCGCGCCGGAGCTTTTCTTAGCCAACCAGCCGGTTGCACGCTACACCCTAGCCCTGTGCCTTACCGTATTGGCGCTGCTGGCGCGGTGGCTTGTCAATCCCGTCCTCGGCGACCTCGGACCACTTCTTTCCATCTACGCCGCCGTGACCCTTGCAGCCGTTTACCTGGGTGTAGGTCCGGCAACCCTCACTGCCCTGATCGGACTCGCCGGCAGCGCTCATTGGTTCCTGTCGCAGGACCATTTCAGCCTGGAAAGCCGGTCCGATCTCGCCTATTCCGGGGGATTCCTACTGGTGTCGGGCATCATCATCTTGCTGGCCGAGCGGAACCGCAAGGCGATCCTGCAAGTAGAAGCCGCCCGCCACACGCTGGAGCAAAAAGTCGGCGAACGTACCCGGGAACTTCAAACGGCGCTAACCGAGTTGCAGGCGGAGATCGAAGTGCGCGCCGAGTCGGAAGAGGCCCGCCGCAGAATTACCGCGCGCATGTTGAACATTCAGGATGAAGAGCGCCGGCGGATCGCGCGCGAACTGCACGACAGCATCGGACAGACCCTGGCCGCTCTGAAGATGACCCTCAGTGCTTTGTCCAACATGACCCCTGCAGCGGCTTCGTCCAATTCGGCCCTCTCCAAACGGTGGGAGGAAGTGAATTCGCTCATCGACGAAGCGATTCGGGAAACGCGCACCATCTCGCACCTGCTGCATCCACCCATGCTCGATGAGCTCGGCTTCGCCGCCTCGGCGAGTTGGTACGTGACCGGCTTCTCGCGCCGCAGCGGTATTGAAGTCAAACTGGACTTACCGGATGAGGCGCCGCGCTTTGCGGAATCAACAGACTTGACGCTGTTCCGCGTGTTGCAGGAGAGCCTGACCAACATTTTGCGCCACTCCGGGAGCAAAAACGCCGAAGTTCGCCTCGAGTTATCCGGCCACGAACTGGTTCTCAGCGTGCGGGATTACGGCAAAGGCATCTCGCCGGCCCAGATCGAAAAATTCATGACCTCCGGCACCGACGTGGGGGTCGGTTTGAGTGGTATGCGGGAACGCGTGCGGGACATGGGCGGCAAACTCGAATTGCAAAGCCTAGGGGTCGGCACCACGGTAAAGGTGACCCTGCCCCTTATCATCGCAGCATCGAAAGCGCCGGATCGGCCCAAGCCGCCCAGTTCGGGCTTGGCCGCGAACGCCTAGGTTCCCCTTACCCCGAAAAGGCCTTCCACGGAAAGTCATCACCCCGCTGAAAGTCGTCAATGCGCTCGTGTCTAAGTCCATGCGAGTTAGTTACGAAATTTCCAAGATGATGGAATATGGTTTCTCCCTCGACAAAGAACTGCAATTCCTGCTGCACACACACATCTCTCAGGTGAACCAATGCCACTTCTGTATCGATATCGCCGAGGCCTGGGTCGTTAGCGAGGGCGGATCGCTTGAGAAATTAAGGAAGTTGCAGCGCTGCCGCGAGGATCCTGCCTTCACCGCCGCCGAGCGCGCCGCCCTCGAATACGTCGAAGAGGTTTCGCGAACCAAAACCGCCAGCGACGCCACCTTCGACGAACTGCGCCGCAATTTCTCCGACCAGCAGATCGCGGAGATCACGCTGCTCAACGCCTTCGAGAATTATTACAATCTGATCAACCGGCCCTCAGGAATCGAGTCCGATGGGCTCTGCGCTTTGGTCACGAAGACGAACGGCAATCGAAATTAGAAGTCAGCGGCAGCCAGGTTGGGCCTTTGACGATCCGCTCGGCTAGTAGGCGCGGCCGAAAATGCCTTTTTCCGTGGACCTCTGGCCGCAAAGAATGCAGGTCCCCTCTCGATCGCTCTGCGCCAGCGGTATACAACGCACGGTGGCCTTGGTTTCTTCTTTGATTTTGGCTTCGCATTGCGCGCCGCCGCACCAGAAAGCCAAGGCGAACCCTGTCTCCACCGCGGCCTTGAATTCGTCGTAGTTCTTGGGCTCTTTCGTATGCGCATCGCGAAAATCGCGGGCGCGGCTGAGCAACGCTGCCTGGATTTCGACCAGCGTGCTCGAGACCACAGCCGGCAAGCCCTCCTGGGAGTGAAATGATTTCCCTTCCCGGCCGGGCCGGTCCCGCCGTGCCAAGACCACGTTGCCCTTGGCCACGTCCTTCGGCCCGATCTCAATGCGCAAAGGCACGCCGCGCATCTCCCAGTCATTGAACTTGAAGCCGGGACTGGTGCCTTCCCGTTCGTCCATGCGGACGCGAATTTCCGCGGCCATCAGGCCGTCGCGAATCTTGCGCGCCGCCCCGAGCACCTGCGCCTTCTCCTCGTCGGTCTTGTAGATGGGCACGATCACCACCTGCGTGGGCGCCAGCCGCGGCGGCAGGATCAATCCCTGGTCGTCGCCGTGCACCATGATGATCGCGCCGATAAAGCGCGTGGAAAGCCCCCACGACGTCGTCCAGCAGTGTTGCAGCACGCCCGCCTGGTCGAGATAGCGAATCTGAAAAGCCTTAGCGAAATTCTGGCCCAGATTGTGCGAAGTCCCCGCCTGCAGCGCCTTGCCGTCTCCCATCATCGCTTCGATGGAGTACGTCTGGTCTGCGCCCGCAAAGCGCTCTGAGGCTGACTTTCTCCCCGGAATCACCGGAATGGCGGCTTCGTTGATGGCGAAATCGGTATAAATCTCCAGCATCTGGCGCGTTTCCGCTTCCGCTTCGTCAAACGTGGCGTGCGCGGTGTGGCCCTCCTGCCAGAAAAACTCCAGCGTGCGCAGAAAGAGTTTGGTGCGCAACTCCCAGCGCACCACACTGTTCCATTGATTGATCAGCACGGGCAGGTCGCGGTAAGACTGAATCCATTTCGCGTAGGCGTGGCCGATGATCGTTTCCGACGTCGGGCGGATCACCAGCGGCTCTTCCAGCTTCTCCCCGCCGCCCACCGTGACCACCGCCAATTCGGGAGAAAATCCGGCGACGTGCGACTGTTCCTTTTCGATGAAACTGCGAGGAATCAGGAGCGGAAACGCTGCGTTCAGGTGGCCGGTGGCCTTGAAACGGCGATCCAGCGCCTGCTGGATGTTTTCCCAGAGCGCCCACCCGTATGGACGGACGATCATGCATCCGCGCACGGGCGCGTAGTCCGCCAGCTCTGCTCGGAGAACGATCTGGTTATACCATTCGGCAAAATCTTCGGCGCGGGTTGGGAGCTTCTGGTCGGCCATGGTCGCTTTCTGGCGCGAATCTCGCGCCGGCAAAGGCGCGCGTTTGTCAGGATCTTGCCGGCGCCTGAGAGAAACCGAAAAGGCTACTGAACGCTCCCAGTGTTGTCAACCGAAGGCGTTATGGCGCACTGGCACGTTCAGTCGCCTGCTGTCCGGCGGTTTTGCCGAAGACACCTTTGAGTATGCGCCTGCGCTGCGTTTCGGGGATACGCTCGATTGCATATCGCAATGCCGTTCGCGGCATGATCGAGTAGTTCTGCTCCAAAAACTTCAGCAACGCCGGCTGCGACAGCTTGCCGGCTTCACGCAGCATCCAGCCGACGGCTTTGTGGATCAGGTCGTGCTTGTCCTTCAGCAGGAGAACTGAGATACCGAATGTATCTTTGAGGTCGTCTCCTTTGATGAACGCCGCCGTCGCAACGATAGCGATTCGACGCTCCCAAACATTCGGAGATTTGGCCAGGCGATACAAAACATCTCGAGGTCTTGAGGCCAGGTACTCTCCCACGATATAAGGAGCGGACGTATCGACGAGATCCCAGTTATTGATCCAGCGCGCTTGCTTTAGGTAGAACTCAAACAACTTCCGCTTCGTGTCGTCGTCCCCCGCCTCATATTGAAACACCAGAATCTCCAGAGCGGTGAAGCGGTGCTCATGCAAGCGCGAGTGAAGCAGTTTCCTGACGTCGGCTAATCGAAGATGCGTATACCGTTTTGCGATCTTCCGCAGTACGGGAACAGTGATTCCAAGAAACTCATCTCCTTCGCCGTACTCACCTTTCCCGGTTTTGAAGAACCATGCGAGATTGCGGGCACGCTGGGCATTGGAGGCTTGAGCGAGTTCGCGTTGCAGATCGGGCGGCGCGAGGGTGGAGGCAGATTTGTTCACCTTATCTCGCCGAGCGACCGCCAGCTTGCCGCTGCTTCCGTCACGTCATCGCCCCGCTCTATTTTTCTGCGGGAGCGATCACCTCGTCGCCGATCTCCTTGTTGTATTCCGCGGTATCTGACGGCGCGCAGTACATCTCCCGAATATCGAAGCCACGAGGTTGTATCCGCAGCGGAAATTTATTGAGGGCCAGCCAGGGCTCGGTATACATCTTCGGATCGGTGATTGTCACCGTAAGCTCGATGTGATCGTGATCGACCCGGTGGAATCGTTCTTCCACCTTCAATTCACTGCTGTGCGGACGGCCCTGGTTATCGATCCAGGTCCGGTCACTCATCCCCACCGTCTCCACTACGAGCGTATAGTCGTCCACCCATTTGCCGACCGAGTAGCCGGTCCATCGCGGTTCGGGATTGGTGGGAAGCTCGCGGCCGTCGGTCCAAATGACGCGCCAGGTGCGGAAAAATTGATTCATGACAATCACCTGGTCGGCCGTCTGGGCGATTTGGATGGTCCTGAATTCAGAGAGGTCCATGCGCGGGAACCCTGGCGGGTCGCAGATGTCGACGGGATCGTTTCCGAGCACGGCGGGAACCGATCGCACGCCGAGTCCGGTCGGTTTATGGGACTCCATGGTCTTTTCGCCGAGTGGCGTGTAAGGCAGTGGATTGGGAATATTTCGCTCGTCGGGCTCGCCTCCCGGCGGATTGTTGTTTCCACGCAGCACTGAGCGGTGTTCATACGCTCCCGTCGGCTGGATTCCGGGCGGAGGACCACCAATGGCATCGCCCGTGGCGTCCCAGATTCCAGACAGGTCATGCCGGGGAGCAGGGGCCGGCTTCACGCCCGCGTACGCACTGCCGGGAAGAGGCGCGCTATTCCACTTGTCAATCTTGATGTCGTCAACGGATTTTGGCGGAACAGCCTGACCGCCCAAGACCGGCACGGCGAGAAAAGCCATAACGACCGCCAGCGCGCTTCCAGGCAAGCGTTTAGGCATATCGAAATTCCTCAAGGCTTGAACACCTGACCATTGATCTCGATGTGCCCTTTGAACCGGCCGATCGGGCGTCCGTTCTTTGCCGGCGTGACATCGACAACCACCTGATCGCCGGTTTTAAACGTGACATTGGTCCAACCGGCGCTCGCCTGCGTAACCGCGTTCTGCCCTTCAATCACCCAATGCAATGTGTTGCCGCCCTCGTCCTTGGCGTCCACCTTCAGAAAGACGTGGGGATTAGCCCAAATGTATTCGGTTACCGTTCCCTTGACCGTCACCGTTTTTGCAATATCGTACGCGGCGTTTCCGTGATGCGCGAAGAGGGGTGATGCCGCCAGGAAGCACACGGCCAGCAACAAAATTGCGTTGAGCTTGGTTCTCACTCGATTCCTCCAATGGACCAAAGTGTACGCGCCCTTGAGAGATAGGGATAAAAAAAAACGCGAGTAGCGGCTCCACCAGACTCTCTCGCCCGGACCTTAGGCCTTGGGCTTCAGCTGCTCGTAGAGCTGCTTGATGAAGGCATCGCCATTGTGGTATCGCACGATCGTGCCCTCATCGTAAAACTGCGCGATATTTTTGAGGAAGATGGGATCGTAACTGGCCGTGGGGTGCGCTGCGACAGCTTCGTCTTCGCTCTTGCCCTGCTTGATGAGTTCCGATACACGGTCGCGGACACCTTCGAGCATGTCCTTGTGCGCAATGATGTCGGCTCGGTTCATCACAGGACCGTGGCCGGGGACCACCCTGGTGTTGGGTCCGCAAACAGCGATGGCCATCCCCAGCGCTCGAATCATGCCATCGATCGTGCCGCCGATGTTGGGATATCCGGCGCGGAAGAAATCGCCAATCATGAGCACATCATCCTTGCGGAAATAGACCATGGAGTCGGCGTCGGTGTGCGCAGGGGGCACGGGGATTACTTGCACCTCCTCGCCGTCCATGTAGAACGTCATCGGCCCATTGAAAATAACCGTTGGAAGCCCCGCCGGATCGAAGCCCTTCTGCGCCATCAAATCCGCACGCATCTGGGAAAGTCCCAGAATCGTCACGCCCATTTTGGCCAGGTTGGGATTGCCGCCCGTGTGGTCGCCGTGGGGGTGCGTATTGACAAGATACTTTACCGGCTCGTTCGAGAACGTCTTTATGGCCGCGGTGATCTTGGCCGTCAAAGGCGCGAACGACGCATCCACCATGAAAATCCCATCCGGACCCGTCAAAACTCCGATCGCTCCCCCCGTACGTCCCGTTCCGTTTATCCCCGTGACCGTGTAGAAATTGTCGGCTAGCTTATCGACTTTCATCGTCATGGCTGCGTAATTGGTCTGCTGCGCCTGCGCAAACGCTCCGACCGCCGCGAAGAAGACCACCGCCAAGACCATACAACGCCACCGCATCGTCGTGGCTTTCATTTCATCCTCCGAAGAGTTGCACTCTGAAAATCGCATCGCCAAGAATCCGATCTCACTTTCAGGCCAAGGAAGAGTGCCTCGGCTGTTTCCCTCTACTTGCCCGGCTCCGCTTTGCGCGTCGCTGGAACGCTGATGATATTGACGTAGCCAATCCCCTGCGACGGAACGCAGATCTGTTCCTCCGACTGCTGGCTGGGAACCCAAACGAACTTGCTGGTGCCCAACACGAAAGGCTTCGTATACATCGCCGGATCGTCCACCGTTACCGTCATCTCCAGGTGATTGCGATCCACTCGCGTGTAGCGCTCCTCGAACAAGCCTTGAGCACTGTGCGGATATCCGCGGGGATCGAGCCACTCGGAGTCGTCCGATCCGGTGGTATCGATCACCAGGGTGTAGTCCCCGTCCCAGTGACCCACCGAGTATCCGTACCAGGTGGAGTCCGGACCTCCCTTTTGATCCACGTTTTTCGGGAGCGGCCGTCCGTCCATCCACACGTCGCGCCAGATCCTGTTGTACTGGTGCAGCACGATGATCTTGTCGGGCATCTCCGCGAACGAGATACCCCTGATCTCGTTCACCGCGCTTCGTGGCATGCCGAATGGATCGCACGTTTTCCAGGGATCGTTCACGTCCGCCCAAGTGCCTGTATTCGCCTCCGTCTTGCTCTGGCTGAAGAGCTTCTGCCCCAGCGGCGTCATCGGCGGCACTTGCGGTCTCGTAGCTTCCAAAGCTCCCGTCCAGACTCCGGTCACGCTGTGTTTAGGCGCGGGTCCGCCCGTCCCGTCATTTTTCAGCCTGTTGTACATATTGTTCTCTCCGGCGGCGCCCGCTTGAGCCATAGCCATCGAAACGAAGAACAGCGCTGCCATCAGTCCCATGACAAACCTGGCGAAAAGATCTCGCATGCGTACCTCCTGAGCTGTAGGCCGATCTCCGGGTGAGGATGCCAACATTATAGTCCTAAATGGGACAACTAAAATCCGTATAGCCGGGCGGGATTATCCACCAGGATCTTCTTCCGCACCGTTGCGTCCGGCGCCCACAAAGAGAGCTGATTGAGCAGGCGCCCGTCGTCGATTTGCAAGAGAGGAGCGAGATCGCTCGCGGTGCGCCCCGGCAAAGGCCCGCCGCTGGGATGAGGCCAGTCGCTGCCCCAAATCACGCGCTCTGCATTCGCCGCGATAAGCGCCTTGGCCAGCGGAGCGGCGTCGGGATAATCCGGCGCTTTGTTGGAGATGCGATAAGCGCCGGAAATCTTTACGTAGGCCTTGCCGGCGCGCACCAGGTCGCTCATCTCGTCAAGACCCGGTTGTGCGGTTCCCTGCGCGGCCAGCGCTCCGCCAAAGTGATCGAAGACGGAGACGACCGGCGCCGCCATGATCTCCTTGTGCAATCCCGCGATCACCGCCAAGTGCGTGTAGATCTGGATGTGCCATTTTCGCGGGGCGACGCGCTCCACTGCCGAAAGGAAAGCTTTCCGCGTCGCCTCCGGATTGGCCTGCCCGAAGGTTTCAAAATTCAGCCGAATCCCTCGCACGCCGGCGTGGGCCATCTCATCAAGCCGCGCGTCCGTCGTTTTCTCGTCGATCACGGCGACAGCCCGCGCGCCGGGTCCAAGCTGTTTGACGGCGTCGAGCGTGCAGGAATTATCTGGTCCATAAATGCTCGGGTTGACGATCACCACGCGCTCGGTGTGCAGCGCGCGGTGTAAAGCCCGCATTTCCGCCACAGACGCGGTTTCCGGCGTATAGGTGCGGCCTGACCATAGTGGGAACAGGCGCGGGTCGCCGAAAATATGCGTGTGGCAATCGCAGGCTCCGGCGGGCACGGAAAAATTGACCACCGTCGAAGGCTGAGACGCGCGGGCGAACATGGATTTAGGCAGAAGCGAGGCTGCCCCTACGGCCATCGACCCAAGCAGGACGTCTCTACGCGTGATCACGGTCCCCTCCTGACGTGGGCTTTCCTCGGGTAAGTTCCCGTAGCATATCAACTTCCGGTCAATCTTTCAGGTTCGGGCGGATCTCTCTGGTCTTGGCGAACCAGGTGGCCACGGGCTCCTAGTGGGTATTTACACGGGTCTATTACCCTTTTTCTGTCCCTCCGTACAGGTTTCCAACTTCCTGCCATCCTTGTATTTATGGCCTCGTACTGAAATAGACAACTTTTGCTGCGGCAAAGCTGGCCCTTTTTTGCGCCGCAGAGTCAAATCGGTTGAGGGAAGCGCCCGACGGTCCCGAACCTAGGAGAAAGCATGCGGAGCAAGAAGGCCCTGTTGATCGTAGCTGCCATGATTCTGACCATCGCCACGCTGGCTGTGCTGAGTTTTGTGCGTTCCAAGATGGAAGCCAACGGCCAGACTGCCAAGACAGCTTCGGTTACCGTATTGGCGCACGGCGTTCGCGCGGCTTAAACTTCGCTTTTCCCGCTTCTCGGGAGCCAAAACTCCCTCCGCTTCGGCATCTCTTCTAAGTCTCTGGCGAATCTCTCACGCAAACCTACGGCGCTTTTGAAACCGTCTACGCTGCTTATACAATGCTCGCGACCGTAGCTTGGATGCGGCGCAGAAATCGAGGCGCCAACATTCGCCAGCTCTTTCCACAAGCCGAGGAGAAGATCTCTTGAACAAGAAAACTTACGACGAAGGCATGGCCGTGCGCCGTGAAGTCCTGGGCGCCGATTATGTGGATCGCGCCATGGCGTCAGCCGACCAGTTCACCCGTGTGCTTTATGATTTCGTCACCGAATGGTGCTGGGGCGCTGTCTGGACGCGTCCCGGCCTCACGCGCAAAACGCGCAGCCTCCTGAACCTGGCCATGCTTACGGCCTTGAACCGGCCGCATGAGATCAAGCTGCACGTTCGCGGCGCGCTCAATAATGGGGTCTCGCGAGAAGAGATCACCGAGGTCTTTCTTCAGGCCGGGGTCTACGCGGGCGTGCCCGCGGCCGTCGATGCCTTTCGCGCCGCCAAAGAAGTGTTCGACAACCTGGACCAAAAATAGCCGACTATTCCGCTACTGCGGATTGCCTCTGGCTCCAATAGCCGGGTTTGCTCTCCCGGAAATTCCTTGCTAACGTCCTGCGCAGCGCTCTTTTCCACCTGGTTGAAGACGGCAAAGGGCGCAATTCGGCAAACGTGAGGAACCGGTGGCGCCACGCTCCAACTCAAAAATTCAGGACGAAATCGCTCCGGCGCAGGGCGCGCCTGCGCCCAAGAAGCTCAAGGTCGCGCTGGCCGGCTTCGGAACCGTGGGCCGCTCCGTGGCCAAGCTTCTGACGCGGGATCCGCGCAGCCCATTCGTGCTGACGCACATCTGCAACCGCAATATCCAGCGGAAAAAAGTGGACTGGATTCCGGCGCATGTGCGCTGGACCGAGGATATCAACGACGTTCTCTCCTCGGACGCGGATATCTTCGTGGAAGTCGTCGGCGGACTCGAACCGGCGGGCGAATGGGTGAGCAAGGCGTTGCGCGCGGGCAAATCGGTGGTCACGGCGAACAAGCTACTGATCGCGGACCGCGGGGCGGAACTTCTGCGTCTGGCGCGGCAGACGGGAAGGCAGCTTCAGTTCGGCGCTTCGGTGGCGGGAGGAATCCCCGCCATCATCGCCATTCAAGAAGGGCTGGCCGGCGACCGGCTCTATCGCATCACGGGAATTCTGAACGGCACCTGCAACTACATCCTGACAAAAATGGAGGCGACCGGCGCGGGCTTCGAGGCCGCGCTCAAGGAAGCTCAGGAACTGGGGTTCGCCGAAGCCGATCCCACGAGTGACGTGGAAGGATACGACGCTCGCGCCAAGCTGGTGATCCTGACGCAGGCCGGGCTGCACGTGAACGTGCGCAGCGAGCAGATTCCTTGCGCGCCGATTTCGCCGGTGGAGGCCATCGATTTCGGCTACGCGCGCGAACTCAACTGCACCATCCGGCAAATTTCCATCGCGCAGAAAGATTCGTCGAAGGGCTTGCGCCTGCTCGCCGCGGTGCGTCCCACTCTCGTTCCGCTGGCTTCCCTGATTGCGCACGTGCAAAGAAACCAGAACCTGGTGATTGCCACCGGAGAGTTCGCCGGACCCATCGTGCTTTCCGGCTTTGGAGCAGGCGGCGATCCCACGGCGGTCGCAGTGGTCTCCGACCTTTACGTCATCGCCCGGCAGTCCAATGCCGCTCCCGCGGATACGGGCGAACTGGCCGAAGAGCCGGATTCCGTGAGCGGCGATTTCGTGGTTCCCCATTACGTTCGTTTCATCGTCAAAGACAGGCCGGGGATCGTGGCTGAAGTGGCTACGGTATTGGCCAAGTTCGGAATCAGCATCGACGCCCTGCTGCAAAAGCCCGGCTATCCGCACACCGCTCTGCCCTTCATCATGACGCTGGAATCCTGCAGCAGCTCCTTGCTGGACGGAGCGCTCGAGGAGATCAGCGCTTTGGACTTCCACGTTGAGCGGCCGCTTTGCCTCCCGATCTTGACTTCGTAACGGTTTCGGGGTGTTCGTTACGGTTTTGACAAGCGTTCGCGCGAGATTCCTCCCGAATTCCGTCTAAGGAAAAATGAGAGCGCCATGAGAAACGTCAACGACCTGTCCGAGCAAGAACTGCTGGCCTTGGCCATCGCCCTGGAAGAAGAAGACGAGCGCATCTACGCCGATTTCGCCCACGGTCTGCGGCAGAATTTTCCCGATTCCGCGGCGGTCTTCGACCAAATGCGCGCCGAAGAGTCCGGCCACCGGCGGCGGCTCCAAGAGATGTTTCAGCAAAAATTCGGCGAACACATTCCGCTCATCCGGCGCCAGGACGTGAAGGGCTTTGTCGAGCGCCGTCCCGTTTGGCTAAAACGGCCGCTGCGCCTGAAATCGGCGCGCGGCGAGGCCGCTTCCATGGAACAGGAGACTCGGCGCTTCTATGAAGCCGCCGCGGCACGCACGACTGACGCCAGCATCCGCCGCCTGCTGGACGACCTGGCCCAGGAAGAGATGTCCCACGAGGAGCGCGCCGAGCAATTGAGCGAAACAGCGGTCGCCAAAGGCGCCATTTCGCGCGAAAAAGAGGCGCAAAAGAAACTCTTTTTGCTCCAGATCGTCCAGCCGGGACTGGCGGGGCTGATGGATGGATCGGTGTCCACGCTCGCTCCCGTCTTCGCCGCCGCTTTTGCCACGCACTCGACGCACGCCGCTTTCCTCGTTGGCTTGGCAGCTTCGCTCGGCGCGGGAATCAGCATGGGCTTTGCCGAAGCTCTTTCCGACGACGGCACGCTGACCGGGCGCGGGCATCCGCTGCTGCGCGGAGTGGTCTGCGGCTGCATGACGGCCGTAGGCGGCATCGGGCATACTCTGCCATTTCTCACCAGCCGTTTCACCCTGGCCGTCGCCATCGCCGCGGCGGTCGTTATTGTGGAGCTGGGCGTGATTACCTGGGTGAGGCATCAGTTCATGGAAACGCCGACGCTTTCGGCGGCGTTGCAAGTGGCGCTGGGCGGCGCGGTCGTTTTCGGCACCGGCATTCTCATCGGGTCATGGTGAGCAATTTTTCACGTGCGTTTGTGAGTGTGAGAGTTGTCATCACGAGGCCGAATTCTGGCCGAGGGATCTGCAGTTGCCGCAGTATCGCGCTCAGTAGGGAATCTAGAACTGCTACGTGGTCTTCATTCGGTTTAGAGCTTCCGCGGTGATCGTATCGATTTCGGCAATCTCTTCGGGACTGAGCGAGCCTTCCGCCGCTTTCACGTTTTGCTCCAACTGTTCCGGCTTGGTGGCGCCGGCAATGACGCTGGCGACGGTGGGCCGCGCCAAAAGCCAAGTGAAAGCAAGCTCCAACAGCGTATGGCCCCGTCTGGCGCAGAAATTCTGCAACTCCTGCACCATTTTCCAATTCGATTCCGTCAGGTTGCGGTCGGCTAGATTCTTGAGCGCCTGAAAACGCGTGTTTTGGGGAGCGGGCTGATGGGGCACGTATTTGCCGGTGAGCAGGCCGCTGGCGAGCGGAAAGTATGGGAGCAAGCCAAGACCAAACGCCTGCATGGCAGGGAAGAGTTCGCGCTCCACGCCCCGCACGAGGAGGCTGTACTCGTTCTGGCAGGAGACGAAGGCGTGAAGTTTGAGATGCTTGGACGTCCATTGCGAGTCGGCCACCTGCCAGGCGGCGAAGTTCGAGCAGCCGATGTAACGGACTTTACCCGAGCGGACGAGATCGTCTAGGGCGCGCAGAGTTTCCTCGATGGGGGTGGCGGGATCCGGAAAATGGATTTGGTAAAGGTCGATCCAATCCGTGCGCAGGCGCTTGAGGCTGGCTTCCGCGGCGGAGATGACGTAGCGGCGGGAGGCGCCCTTCATGGTTCCGGCATCGTCCATGGGCCCGCCAAATTTCGTGGCCAGGACGATGCCTTTGCGGTTCTCGCCGAGGACTTGGCCGAGTATGGATTCCGAACCGCCGCGCTGGCCGTAGATATCGGCGGTATCGAAAAGGGTGATGCCCAGGTCGATGGCCTTGTGAATGACCTTGCGAGAGGCCTCCAGATCGATGCGCAGGCCGAAATTATTGCAGCCAATGCCGACGGCGGAGACGTCGGGGCCGGCGCTGCCGAGCTTGCGCACCTTCATGAAAATGGCCTCATGCGATTGAGAAAGCGAGCTTCATCGTGAAAAAGGAGAACTCTCTGCTGTTTGTTAAGAGTAAACCTTCACTTCGCCACCCGCGCCAACGGCTGCAAACGCTCCTTGGGAATTTTGAGCACCACTCCCGCATTACGGTCGGCTACCTCGCTGACCTTGTATTCTGCCGAGGTACCCAGCACTTCCGCCACTTCTGAGGGAGTCAAAGCGTAGTCGTCGGTAAGCCATTGCGCCATATTGGCTGTGGCCGAACGAAGCGCCTCGTCCAGCGAGCCGCTCAAACCCATGGTCATGATCTGAGCAGCAGATTCCACTCGCGGGCCCATGAGCGCCTTTCCCGCCGGGATTACGTCAACGCTGAACTCCACGTCCATGGATGTTTCGAGCGCATTCCCATTCAGTTCTCCGTCGCCTTGAGCAGCGTGGCCGTCACCGACATAAAGGAGAGCGCCAGGGACGAATACCGGCAAATATACTGACGCCCCCTCCACAACCTCATTGAAGTCCATATTCCCGCCGATGACGGCGGAATCACCCGCGATCAAACCTCCCGCGGAGTTTGGCGGCGCTACGGCAATGCAGCCCAACATGGGTCGCAGCGGAATGGAATATTTTTCCAGATGCTCACCGGGCTTTTCCAGTGTCGCCGCGCCGCGATTGGTGTCCAGGTGCCACCGCACGGGTTTGCCGCCATCTTTCATTTTTACAGCGAGACCGCTATCCATCGCTCGACCCACCAAGGCATCGTCGCTAATGGCCCAGTCGCGATTCAAGCGTACCCGGTTGAGATGGACCACCAGAGTGTCTCCCGGCGCTGCCGTCTCGATGTAGAACGGACCCGTTTCGGGATTCCCGCCGAGCACGCGCGTTACTCCTTTTTCGTCGGTTCCCCCTGCATCGACTGTCGTCGTGTGGACCGTGTCGCCAGGGGACACCGTCAAAACGGGTTTGTTGGCAGCTGAGAACTCGCGATAAAAAATTGTGGGCGTGAAGTCGTGACGCTGCGGATTTCCGGCGCGGCGCGGCGGCACCAGCGTCGCGGTGAACGGCCGTGTGCTGGGCGGCTGCGGGTTATTCGCGTTGGAAAATGCCAGCGTCCCCGAGATCGTGCCGCCTTGCAGCGTCGCGGCGCATTCAATCGTCTGCCCCTGTCCGCCGGTGGCGACAAATTTCACAACACTACCCTGGACAGTGCCCCTCAAAGGATTTCCCTGAAAGCTACCCGTCAAATTCTCTCCGTCTTGTTTGAGTTCGAGAGACAAATCCATCCGTGTGCCATAAAAATCGGCGTTCACCATCCATCGTCCAGAAACCGTGGAATTAGCGGCGCGCGCATTTTGCGCATAAGACTTTGGCAGCGGCATCGTTCCTAAGACGAGGAACACGAAGAGGGCGGTGCGCATAGGACCTCCCACAAACGTCTCGGGTTGAGCTTTTGACTGACTCGCAGCCGATGTGACCTTCATTTCCCGGGGAGTGTAGCAAAGTTCCGCTGGGCGCGGGCTTTCCAAGCTGCCGATTCGGATTTGGACTGCGCTATCCGCCCGCGGGAATAGTTACTTCGATTTCTTTCCTTCGGCGGTTTCGCCCACGGACCGAAACTCTTTCGTATCCTGCTCGTTCGTGCAGTAAAACTCTTGCAAGCGCTCGTTGTAGCGGGAAAGCGACCAACGGTGGGGCGCTGAGTTCCAGGGCCTGGTCAGCACTTTCGGATCCTCAATCGTGACCTGGTAAACCAGGTAGTTCATCGAGGGCCGGCTGAGGTGCTCGATCACATGCTCCTCATCGCTGTGAAAAAACTGCGCGCCTCTCATAGCGTGACTTCTCTCATCGAGGCCAATCACGTCAATGATCAGAGTGTCGCCTTCCCAATGGCCGACGGCGTCCCCAGTGTAGGTGGGATCGGGATTCTTTTGGTGCGGGCGTCCGTCAAGGGGAATCACACGAAAGTTATTGCGGAACTCATTCAGTTGCGCCAACTGGCCTGGCGTTTGAATTAACTGTATGGGGTAAGGATGAGTGGACATCAAAAACATGCCGGGCACTCCCTCCGGATCGCAGTTGACTCCCTCATCTGCCAGCGAAGCTTCCGTTGGACTCATCGCCTGGAGTCTGGCGAGCGCCCAAGGCTGGAAGGAAGGCTTCTCCTCCGGGGTCGCCTTGGGATCAAACTGCAGGCGAGCATCGCTATCCACAGGGTCGGCGGACATGATTCCGATTCCGGCGCTGTTTGGAAACCAGACTCCCGATAGATCAGGATGCCCATCAGCAGTGCGGGGCGCGGGTCCGCCAGGGGGCAACTTATGCACATCGCCATATCCGGAGTGGAGCTGTTCGGAAGAGCTTCTCTGCCGAGTAAAGCCCGTCGAACACGCCAGGCACAAAGCTATCAGCGCCGCTCCGGCACAGGCGAGATCAAGGCGAAGCCGTCTTTTCATTTCCAATCTCCTCGTTGGTTGAAGGGATGACACGCGATTGGCAGCCAGGAAACAGACGTCACGATCACTGCGGCACGGAGCCCTTATTCAAACCCAGGCCTTCGACGTCCTGACCGACGATATGCAACCGGCCATCGGACAGCTTGATGGTTTCCGCGGCAGCTCTGTACAAGGTGCCGCCGGCTTTAGTGGGACACCCTCTTACGACTATGGTTTTACCGACGTTATCCAGAAAATCCTGCCTCTCGATTCCCGCCGACCTTCTCATCGCGGGAATCGAGTTCACTTCGATGGTCCACGAGTTTACCTTGCCGTCGGCATCCTTCACATCCAGGGTGAAGTGCACGTGAGGATTTTCCCATCTAACGCCCGTGAGCGTGCCGGTCATATCGGCGCACTTCTTCGAGTCGAACTCCACGGAGAACCCATGATGCGCGGACGCAGGTATCGCGGCCATAAGCAGGCCGCACACTAAAATCGCAATACGGCCGAGGCGAGGGGTCATCTGAATGTCTCTCCGGGATGCAAATTCGGCGGTAGCCTAAGACTGGCTATCGTATACGCTTGTGGTTCTTTTGATGTCAAGTGCCGGACTCGAGGCTGAGCAGGCTGTGACCGCTGAATGTCACCTTCTTGTGCCGAGCGCGAAAGAAGAATACGATGAGCGTTAGAAGGGCAAAACGGAACGGCGGTGCCGGGGCGTTTCGTATGCGGCGGCGAAATTCAGGTCTTCGCGGATTCTATCTACTGGCGGCTGTTTCCTTTGCTTCCGCCGCCTTTTCAGCTCCAGCCAAAACGCACAATTCCGAAGAGTCCGCAGCGCCCGCTCGCGCCCGCGCGGTAAGCCTGAGCCTGGTGGAAGGCACGGTAATCGTGCGAGGACCGGGCGCGCCCAAATGGGCTCCGGCGGGTTTGGACATGCCGATCGAGGAGGGAGTTTCGATTGTTACGGGGCGGAACGGCATTGCGGAAATTCAATTCGAGAACGGCTCCACGGTTCGCCTCGGGCCACTTACGCGCGTCGATTTTACGGAAATGGCCTTCGGGCCGCACGATGGCTACGACAACCACCTGACCCTCGTCTTTGGTATCGCCACGGTGAACGTCCTTTCCAGAAGGAAAGACCAGAATCTCCTCAGCGTATCCGGCGCCGGGTTGGAGCCGTGCGGAGACACTGAGTTCCGCACGGATGTGCGTCACGGCCGCCTACGCGTGGAAGTGTTCAAGGGCCGGCTCGAGGTTGCGAATGGCAGCCAATCCGAAGAGTTGAAAAAGAATCAGGCGCTGGCTCGCGACAGCGCCGCCGGCGGTCTCCAATCCATCGGTATGCCTTCCCCGGATGCCTGGGACCAATGGGTGCAAGCGAGGGACAAGCAGGCGGAAGTTGCCGCATACCGCCGTCCCGGCCCGGGCAACTACGACTGGGAGAGGACTCTGCCTCCCTTCGGAGACATGCGTTTTCCGGACGCAGACGACAGCTTTTAGGCACCACAAAAATTATTTGGAAGCGGGGCGGGAGCCGGCCAGGGCGCCGGAATCGTAGACGATTTTTCCGCCGAGGATGGTCATCACGGACGACAGATGCTTGATGGCATCGTCGGGGACGCGAGCAGGATCGAGAAAATCGTTGCTGAGGACGGCGACATCGCCGAGTTTGCCGGCTTCGATGGAGCCGAGCTTATCTTCATCGCCGGTGAACCAGGCGTTGTCAATGGTGAAGGCGCGGAGGGCTTGCAGGCGCGTCAGCGTCTGGCCGGGATTGACCACAACGCCGGCGCTATTCTTCCCTGTGACCATGTAAAAGATGTGCAGCCAGGGCGCGAGAGGCGCGACGCTGCCGCCATCGCTGCCGTATCCGAAATGCACTCCGCTCTCCAGAATGGCGCGCAAGGGAGCAACCCTGCCGGGAACTTCCGCGAAATAGCCTCCAGAAGCGGAGACGCCGGCGCCTAGGGCCTTCAGGCGGCGCAAAGTATCGGCGTCGATTTGCACGGCGTGATCCATATCCCAGCGCAACGAGGCGATGGGCGTGGCGGCGTTCACCTTTTCCCACACGCCGGTGATGGCGCGCTGATCCTCGGGACCGTTGGTGTGCTGGTTGTAACGCCAGCCGCGCTGGGCAATCAAGCGGACCGCATTTTCGTAGATGGGCGGCGGGTTCCGCAAATCGCCGGTGGAAACCCATTCGCCGACGCCCGAGACGCGCATTCCATCGTCGCCGAAATCGAGGAACTGGTTATTGAGCCGCTGGGTGAGGAAAGGCAGTTCGGGCCGCAAGTCCCTGGAGTAGAAAAAGAGCCTGAGGCGAGCCGGGAGCTTACCCTGGCGATGAAGCGCAAGCAGATGATCGTAGCCGGTGAAAGGGTCGAGAGCGCTGGAGTTAGCGGCAATCTCGACGAGTTCCCGCCAGATGGGCGCCGAGCCGAACTGCGAGCCGGGCGCGTAGTTAAAGAGAGGAGCGCCGCCGGCCTGATCGTCGTGCGTGGTAACGCCGAAGCTCAAAGCGTAGTTGGTAACTTCGAGCGCGGTGCGCTTCAAGTCATCGATGGTTTCCAAGGCACGAATGAAATAAAGGGCGGTGAGGCTGGGACTGACAGCGCCAATGCCGGCGATGCTGCCGGAGGCGGCAACGGAGATCCCCTTGGTTTCGAGCAAGGCTTTGCCAAGAGTGTTGGTGGCGCTGGGCCCGTTGAGGCCGGGAAACAGGAGCACAGGATTAACCGGGGCGGCCGCATCCAATTCGGTCAAAGTGGGCAAGCGCTTCTCGGCAAGCTGCACGGGATTCCATCCGCCGATGGCAGTGATCCAGGCGCCGGGCGGGGCGGTCTTTGCGCGGCGGCGAATGGCTTCCTGAACCTCTGCGACGGAGGTAGTAGTGTCGAGGCGCGTGTCGTAGCCGGGCCGCTGGCTGAGAGTCACAAAATGCTCGTGACTATCGACCAGGCCGGGAATCGCAGTATGGCCGCGAAGATCAATGAGCTTGGCGCAAGCTTCGTGCTTGGGAATGCCGCGGGCTGTGCCGACGGCGGTAATCCGGCTGCCCTGGATGATGACGGAGAAGGCGATCGTATTGCGCGCGTCTAGCGTGACGATCTTGCCGTTGTACAAGACCAACTCGTCGCAAGGACGGTCTTGAGCGCGCGCGAGGGGGGTGAGCGCAGCGGCGATGACGAGCGCGCAAACGAGCAGCGGTCGCGCGCCACGGAGCAGACGAGATCTATTCAGCCGCCACATCATCGGTCTTCGAACGCTGCCATGTAATTTGCTTCCAAACTCAGCCTCCACATTCGCGCGCGATTGTCATCTCACAAACTCTGGTTTAGAGCTGCGGCTTCGCGCGCGAGCAAAGATATACACCACAAAGCGCCTCGGGAGCGAACCTC
>Ga0335081_10004040_pt1 | contig 23169 bp, 22 predicted proteins | sample Lox_Sample_35_FD_206713 | JGI IMG/M metagenome (GOLD analysis project Ga0335081, IMG submission 206713) | Soil microbial communities from Loxahatchee National Wildlife Refuge, Florida, United States - Lox_Sample_3.5 | ecosystem: Environmental > Terrestrial > Soil > Wetlands | place: USA...
ATTACCTGGGAGGGCAGCGACATCACCGCCCTGCGGCCTCCCGAGCGCGCGCGGCGCGGCATCTCCTACGTGCCGCAGGGCCGCGAGATCTTTCCGCTGCTGACCGTCGAGGAGAACCTGAAAACCGGCTTCGCGCCGCTGCCGCGCGCCGCGCGCCGCATGCCGGATGATGTGTTCACCCTTTTTCCGGTGCTCAAGGACATGCTGCGGCGCCGCGGCGGCGATCTGTCCGGCGGCCAGCAGCAGCAACTCGCCATCGGCCGCGCGCTGGTGATGCGGCCGCGGCTTCTGCTGCTCGACGAGCCGACCGAAGGCATCCAGCCGTCGATCATCAAGGATATCGGCCGCGCCATTTCGTACCTGCGCTCGCTGGGCAAGATCGCCATCGTGCTGGTCGAGCAATATCTCGACTTCGCCCGCGAGCTGGGCGATCATTTCGCCGTCATGGATCGGGGCGCCATCGTCTATTCGTGCGACCGCGAGACACTTGACGAAGGCGCGCTGAAACGCGCCATGGCTATTTGACGATTGGCGATTTGATACGGCGATCTCATGATGCCCGCATCCGCGGCCGCGCTGCGCGAACAGACCTTCGCGGCCAATCGCGCCACCGGATATATTGCACTGTCGGTCGCGGCCGCGCAGGGCTTGAGCCGGCGCGTGCGGGTGCACGAGGCGGGCTCGCTGCGCGTTCGCTTTCCCAACGGTCATGACAAAGGCACCCTCGATGCGGTGATCGTCAACACCGCGGGCGGCATGACGGGCGGCGACCAATTCCAACTCAACTTCGATGTCGGCGCAGGCGCGCGGCTGTCGGTCACGACCGCCGCCGCCGAAAAGGTCTATCGCTCGCTCGGGCCGGATACGAATGTCGGCGTCAAGCTCACGATCGGCGATGAAGCGGCGCTGACCTGGCTGCCGCAGGAAACGATCCTGTTCGATCGCGTACGACTTCGCCGCACCGTCGATATAGAGCTTGCCGGCGGCGCTCGCCTGCTGCTCGCCGAGGCCATCGTGTTCGGCCGCGCCGCGATGGGCGAAGTTGTGGGCGCCGGGCATCTGTTCGACCGCTGGCGCGTGCGGCTCGATGGCGCCCTGATCTTTGCCGAGACGATGCGGATCGACGGCGCAATCGCCAAGCGCCTCGCCGAGCGGCCGATTGCGGCGGACGGCGCGGCCATCGCCGGGATTCTGAAAGTCCCGGGCGATGAGGCAGCGGTTGCGGCGGTCAATGCCATGCAGCAAAATTTTCATGGCGAAGTCGGCGCTTCGGCCTGGAATGGCCTGGCGCTGGCGCGGCTGGTCGCGCCGGACGGCGCCGCGCTGCGGCACGATCTGGCCGCGATCGTCATGGCCTGGAGCGAAACGCCGCTGCCGCGGCTTTGGCTGAACTGAGGATGCCACCCTATGCATCTCACTCCGCGAGAAAAGGATAAACTGCTGATCGCCATGGCGGCGATCGTGGCGCGGCGGCGGCTCGAACGCGGCGTCAAACTCAACCATCCGGAAGCGGTCGCGCTCATCTCGGATTTCATTGTCGAGGGCGCGCGCGACGGGAAAAGCGTCGCCGCGCTGATGGAACAGGGCGCGCATGTGCTCACCCGGACCCAGGTGATGGACGGCATCGCCGAAATGATCCCCGAGATTCAGGTCGAGGCAACATTTCCGGACGGCACCAAGCTTGTCACTGTGCACGAGCCGATCAGGTAAAAACAAATGATCCCCGGCGAATATTTCATCCAGACTGGCGACATCGAGCTGAACAAGGGCCGCAAGACGGTGACGCTCTCCGTCGCCAACACCGGCGATCGGCCGATTCAGGTCGGCTCGCATTATCATTTCTTCGAAACCAACCCGGCGCTGCGCTTCGACCGCAAGAAAGCGCGTGGCATGCGCCTTGATATCGCGGCCGGTACGGCGGTACGGTTCGAGCCGGGTCAGACGCGGGAAGTGACGCTCGTGGCGCTTGCCGGCAAGCGCACGGTCTATGGATTTCGCCAGGAGGTCATGGGGAAGCTGAAAGCGTGACGGGGTGCCGAAAATATCATGACGGGCGGAGTGATCAGCTCCGCCCGTCACGTTCTCAGCGCTGCTACCCGCTGCTGGGAACCAGGATCCGATCCATCCATCGCGCGACGCTGGTAGCGGCTTGCGCAGCCGGACCGATCCGACCTTGGCGATCCCTCGTATCCGGCAGAACCAAACGCGAGCGATCTGGAAATCAGAATAGCGCGGCGTTTGGTGGCTGCAAGTTAAAGTGTGTTTTTTCGTGTTCCGATCGCATTTGGGGATAACACTGGGGATTGAGCGCTCGCAGTAAGCAAAAAACGCTTTGCTGGGAACATCATACCTTAGTGAGCTGCACCGGAGGACATCATGCCAGCACGCATCAGCCGCTCCGTTTATGCCGACATGTTCGGGCCGACGACGGGCGACCGTGTGCGGCTCGCCGATACCGATCTGATCATCGAAGTGGAAAAGGATCTTTGCACTTACGGCGAGGAGGTGAAGTTCGGCGGCGGTAAGGTGATACGCGACGGCATGGGACAGTCGCAAGTCACCAACAAACAAGGCTCCGCCGACACCGTCATCACCAACGCGCTCATTCTCGATCACTGGGGCATCGTCAAAGCCGATGTGGCCATCAAGGACGGCAGGATTTCGGCGATTGGCAAGGCCGGCAATCCCGACATCCAGCCCAACGTCACGATCGTGATCGGCCCGGGCACCGAGATCATTGCCGGCGAAGGCAAAATCCTCACCGCCGGCGGCTTTGACACCCACATTCACTTCATCTGCCCGCAGCAGGTCGAGGAAGCGCTGATGTCGGGCGTCACCTCGATGCTCGGCGGCGGCACCGGACCGGCGCACGGCACGTTCGCCACCACCTGCACGCCGGGGCCGTTTCACATTGCCCGCATGATCCAGGCGGCGGACGAACTGCCCGTCAATCTCGGCTTCGCCGGCAAGGGCAACGCCTCGCGGCCGGCCGCGCTTGCCGAAATGATCAAGGCCGGCGCCTGCGCGCTCAAGCTGCACGAAGACTGGGGCACGACGCCGGCGGCGATCGATTGCTGCCTGTCGGTCGCCGACGACTACGACGTGCAGGTGATGATCCACACCGACACGCTCAACGAGTCCGGCTTCGTGGAAGACACCATCAAGGCCTTCGAGGGCCGCACCATTCACGCCTTCCACACCGAAGGCGCCGGCGGCGGCCACGCCCCCGACATCATCAAGGTGGCGGGCCTGAAAAACGTGCTGCCGTCGTCGACCAATCCGACGCGGCCTTACACCCGAAATACCATCGACGAGCATCTCGACATGCTGATGGTGTGCCATCACCTCGATCCGTCGATCGCCGAGGATCTGGCATTCGCCGAGAGCCGCATCCGCAAGGAAACCATCGCGGCCGAGGACATTCTGCACGACATCGGCGCGCTTTCGATGATGTCGTCGGACAGCCAGGCGATGGGCCGCGTCGGCGAGGTGATCATTCGCACCTGGCAGACCGCCGACAAGATGAAGAAGCAGCGCGGCCGGCTGCCGCAGGAGAAAGGCGACAACGATAATTTCCGCGCCAAGCGCTACGTCGCCAAATACACCATCAATCCTGCCATCGCGCACGGCGTGGCGAAACTCATCGGCTCGGTCGAGAAAGGCAAACTCGCCGATCTGGTGCTGTGGTCGCCGGCGTTTTTCGGCGTCAAGCCGGATTGCATCATCAAAGGGGGTTCCATCGTCGCCGCCCCGATGGGCGATCCGAACGCCTCGATCCCGACGCCGCAGCCGGTGCATTACCAGCCGATGTTCGGCGCCTACGGCCGCGCCCGCACCGCTTCGTCGGTGGTGTTCACCTCGAAAGCGGCTGTCAGCGGCGGCCTGCGCAAAAAACTCGGCATCGAGAAGGAACTTTTCGCAGTGCAAAACACCCGAGGAAAAATTTCCAAAAAAAGCATGATCCACAACGATGCGACCCCCGACATCGAGGTCGATCCCGAAACTTATGAAGTCCGCGCCGACGGGGAACTGCTGACCTGCGCACCGGCAGACACTCTGCCGATGGCGCAAAGGTATTTTCTGTTTTGATAAAAAACTGCGCTATTTTTCTGTTCCGACGGGAGAACCGAAGACTTCCGCAGAGGCCCATGCGCCGACCGCATGCTTTGAGGATAAACACCTATCGTGTTGACCTTGCTGCGTGGTCCGCGCGTTCCGGACCGTGACATCGGCATGACATCGCGGCCTGGGTGCTTGACGCTGAACGGGCGAAGCCCCAAGCTAACGGCATGGCGGCGGATTATTCGACGTCGGCGGTCACTGTCGGGGGCTGCCGCATTCGCTTGATGCGCGGCGGCGCCGGTGAACCGCTCTTGTATTTGCACGGCGCGAGCGGTGCGAACTGGCTGCCGTTTCTGCAAAAGCTCAGCAAGAATTTCGACGTCATCGTGCCGGAACATCCGGGCTTCGGCGAATCGGACACGCCCGCCTGGCTCGATAACATTCACGATCTCGCCTATTTCTATCTCGATGTCCTCGAGGCGCTGCAATTGTCCGGCGTGCACCTCGTCGGCAATTCGCTCGGCGGCTGGATCGCGGCCGAGATCGCCGTGCGCTCGACGCAGCGGCTGGCGTCGCTGACGCTGGCTGGCTCGGCGGGCCTTTATGTTCCCGGCGTCACGCAGGTCGATTCGTTTCTGATCTCCGAGGAGCAGCGGCTGAACAACTTTTTCTACGATCAGAGCAAGGCCAAGGAGATGATCGCGCGGGTTCTCCATCCGGACATGGAAGACACGGCGCTGAAGAATCGTATGACGACCGCCAAGATCTCCTGGCAGCCGCGCAGCCACGATCCGCATCTTGCCAAGTGGCTGCATCGGATCGATGTCCCCACGCTGTTGATCTGGGGCGACACCGACCGGCTGTTCCCGAAGGAACACGCGGCGGCCTGGCAGGCGGCCATTCCGGGCGCCAAGCTCGTGACCATTCCGAAATGCGGACACGGGCCGCAGATCGAGCAGCCCGACGCATTCGTTGCCGCGCTCGAAGAGTTCATCGGCGGTCGGCGGCAGAAACGCAAAACGGCCTGAGGACTCAGCATGAGGTTCTTCAACTTTCATCTGATGCCGTACGCGCACGCCGATCTCAAGGCGATCGCCGACAACGGCTCGGCCTGGGTGACGTATACCAACAGCCACTACGACCCGGAAAAAGGCGCCGAGCTCTATCACGACTATCTCGACCAGATGGAGTTCGCCGATCAGCTCGGCTTCGACGGCGTCTGCCTCAACGAGCATCATCAGACCGCTTATGGCCTGATGCCGATCCCGGGCGTGATCGCCGGTGCGCTGTCGCGCAGCGTCAAGCGCGCCAAGATCGCGGTGCTCGGCCGCGCGTTGCCGCTCGTCAACAATCCACTGACGATCGCCGAAGAATACGCCATGCTCGACAACATCACGCAGGGCCGCATCATTGCCGGCTTTGTGCGCGGCATCGGCGCCGAGTATCACGCCACGGGCGTCAATCCGGCGGAATCGCAGGAGCGTTTCGCCGAGGCCCACGACCTGATCGTGCGGGCGTGGACCGAGCCCGGCCCGTTCGTCTATTCGGGCAAGCATTATCAGTTCCGCTACGTCAACACCTGGCCGCGGCCTTATCAGACGCCGCACCCGCCGATCTGGATTCCGTCGCAAGGCTCGGCCTCGACCATCCGCTGGGCGGCGAAGATGCGCTACACCTACGCGCAGACGCTGTCGCCGATCGCCGCGGTGGCGCGGTTCTTCCAGCTCTATCGCGACGAGGCCGAGAAGGCCGGCTATGAGGCTTCCCCCGACCAGCTGGCGTGGTCGAATACGATCTATGTCGGCGAAACCGACAAGAAGGCGATCAAGGAAGCCAAGCCGCATCTCGAAGCCCTCGTGAACTATTTCCTCAAAATGCCGACCGAGATGCTGCTGCCCCCGGGTTATACGGACATCGCGTCGGTGAAGCGCGTGCGCGCCGTCAAGGTCACCGGCAAAACGCAGACGCTCGACGAACTGATGGCCGCGGGCGTCGTGATCGTGGGCGGGCCGGAGACGGTGCGCGAAAAGCTCGCCGAGTATCAGGACCTCGCCGGCTTCAACACCTCGCTGACCAAGACCCAGTTCGGCACGCTGCCCAACGAAATGGCGCGCGCCAACATGACGGCGATCGCCGAGGAAATTCTGCCGGCGTTTCGCGACCGCGAACCACGCCCCGCCCCGAAACAGGCGGCGGAGTAGCTCTTCGTCATTGCGAGGAGTGTTAGCGACGAAGCAATCCAGCTGAGCGTCGCGGGCATCGCAAGCCGCCCCTGGATTGCTTCGCTGGCGCTCGCAATGACGCATGCGTTTCCCGTTCTCGCGGCGCGTTTTTTGTTCGCACCCGAGGCATGAAGAGGGCGAGTAGCGAGTGGTGAGTAGCGAATGGAAAAACCCTACTCGCTATTCGCGATGTCGCTATTCGCAAGTCGCCGCCTCTCGACCTTCGTCGGATACCCCCGGCGTGGAAAAGGCCGGTGGCACCACGATCGGAGACGGCGCAAGACCGGCTGCAAATCTTTTAGACTCGCTTCCGGCAATCAAAGGAAGCAGAACGCCGACAGACGCGGGTCTCCCTGCTTCACCTTGCGGCGAAGCGCGCACCCTGCGCAGGGCGCGCTCGCCTGTCGGCGTTCCACGGCGGTTCTGCCCTTGGGACTCACGCATCCCAAAGTGCGGCCTCGGACCAGGTTTCGCGGAGCAGACGCCACGATGGCGGGGAACTCCCGCCGGCGCCGGCCCCGGTTACAGCGAGCACCTCGCAGACCGGTCATAGTGCCGGCCGACATGATGTCCGAAACCGCCCGAGCACGGAGGCGACGAAACCCCCGCCCGCGGGCACCGCGTCTCGCGCCCCGCCAGCCATCGTCACCGGCTGACGTCCTTGTACGAAGAGCGAGAGGCCGCGCTTCTACTGGTTTCGGGACTATTGTCAAGAGTGGTCCCCAGTAAGGGGACTAAAATGCTGATTTGACGGTATTTTTCCAAGTCATCAGGCGCTTTTCGGGCCGCCGCTGACACACTTTTCGTGCGAATCAAGCGTGCATTAACCATTTCGGCGCACGCTTGGGCTGCATGCCGCAAGTTCGAATGACCGCAAGTCCGCCACAACCGCGCCTCATTCTCTTCCTGGGATGGGCATAGGGTGTACGTGTCGGAAGTCGGGGATTCTACGGTCGGAGTTGACTCGGGGGAAACCGCGTCGGGGCGGTTCGGGACAATTTGAAGATCTGGCAGTTAAGCTGCGTAGTCGGCGCCTTGACGGCGTTGATCGTTGCCGGGATTTGGCAGCTCGCGAGCGAGCGGCCGGCCATGGCGGCGACGCTGCCGACTGCCCGCATTGAGGCGGCGTTCAGCGCAGTCTCGCTCAACACCACAACGATCCTCGCCAAATTCACCCCTGCCAACGACGCTTCTGCCAGCGACAATTCCACGAACAACAATTCCGCGAAATACACTCCGGCGACCTATAGCCTTGCGTCGGTGCCGCAGCCGTCTCGCGCCGGCATCGCACCGAATGCGCTCGTCGCCGCGGCTTTCAAAGCCGCATGGCCTGATGCGCTGTCGACGTCCGCCGATCAGGCCGAGCTCTCGCATGGCCGCGTGCTTGCCTATGCGGACACCACTGGTTCGATCCCGCCGATCCAGGACGACGCGCCGGCGTTCACCAGCATTCACACCGATCGCGCGCCGGTGCCGGCTGGCACGCCGGCGCCAACCGGCTCGACCGCCTGGGCCAATCAGGAACTGCCCTACCTGAAATATTACGTCTATTCCGAACTGCCGCCGCCCAAGAAGCCGCCGGCGATTGCGCTCGCTGCGGTCAGCGACGTGCCGCTCGGCACGCCGGTTGAAGAGATCAAGCGCGCCGCCGACTCGTTCGGGCTCGACGAAAACTTCCTCAAGGCGGTCGCCAAGATCGAATCTGATTTCAATCCCAAGGACCGCACCGGCTCCTATATCGGCCTGTTCCAGCTCAGCAAACGCGAGTTCAACCATTTCGGATCGGGATCGGGCGAGATCACCAATTCACGCGACAACGCCATCGCGGCGGCCTACAAGTTCGTCATCGAAGCCGAGATGTTCGAATACGTGACGCACAAGAAGCCGACCATCGCCGACCTTTATCTGATCCATCAGCAAGGCTGGCAGGGCGCCGCCGAACACATCAGCCATCCGGACTGGGTCGCCTGGAAGTCGATGTGCGCCACCGACGAAGGCCGGCAAAAGGGCGAGCGCTGGTGCAAGAAGGCGATCTGGGGCAACACGCTGCCGGCCGTCAAAAAAGAATGGAAGAGCGTCGACCGCCTGACCTCGGCGGGATTCGTCGCGATGTGGCGCAGCCGCATCGACACGCTCTACGCCCGCTACGCCGACGCGGGCACGCAGCAGGCGCAGGCGAAGCAGTGAGAACGGGCGGGTGACGGTGCTGCAGAGCGGCGCTCAGCCAATAGCCCGGCTTGAGCGGCGAACTCATTCCCGCTGAAGAATTTACTCGTCATCCATCGATTGCGCGAAAGCACCACGTGTAGACCCAATTCGGAACTAGAGGCAGTCCGTGGGCGACAGAATCTTCAGTAGAAACCCTTTCACGTAGTTTTCGCCGATTTATTGAATAGCCGCATGTTTTTATAACCGCTCTGTTTTTTCTTTGGCGGCTTTTTCCGGCGCCGCCTCGAATAATAAGTTTTGATACGGGCGCGCTCAGATTGCTTTTGTTGTTCTTCCGTGGTGATTTTCATATGGATTCCCGCCATCAATTGGCCACCTTATCTGGATCGCACTCAAGCGCATTTCCGTGCTTGCCAGATTAAATTCGTCGCTCGGCGTTCGAGCGCGCCAGGCCGATGCCTTTCATAGAGGTCGAGCAGACTGCCGCTTAGCTCGTCCTCAAGCCACATAAGGTCCCTGATCTCGCTGTCCTTCCACAGGTTCGGCTTGAAGATGATCTCATTGGCCTGAGTGCGATACGGCCAGCGTTCCTGTTGCGGGCATAGCGCGCGCTCGCCCAGTCGCACGATTTCCTGAAGCAGAATGTCTGGAAGATGCAAGTCAGCCGACTGACAGCCTGCCGCCCGCACGAGCACGGGCAGAGGTAGACGGCCGGGATCGCAAATCAGAAGCCCGAGATTTACCGCCGTCGCGCGCGCGGCCCGCGCGGTGACCCTTGTGCCGCAAAGAACACGCCACCACTTTTCTTTCGACGCGATTGCGACCTTCCTCTGGTAGAAATCCATCACCTTTACATGGAAGAGTGCAGCGTCCGCCTTTGAGACGCCGCCTTCTGTCGCCTTGCATTCAACTATGACAGAGCCGCGCCAGCCGTCGGCCGCGCCATCAATCTCATGCTCCACGCCCGACGCAGACAGCGCGCCAAAAAGGGTGTGGCTGCCCGGTCCCTGCCGCCGCGTAAAGCCAGGCCGATGGAGCAGACAAGCTACCATACGCTCCCATATCCTGCCATCAGGACCAATACCGCCGAGCCGGGGCGCGAATTTCGCCGCCAACCAGACGTCGAAAGTGAACTCGGCCAAAAGATCGAGGGACGGACTCAAGGCAGCACTTCCTACCGGCGGCCGAGAAGGAGATCGTCGATATCGTCAACCGACTCGTCCGGTGCGGCGCGGCCGTCCGAGTCGTTGGTTGGCGCCTCGTTCTCGAAATACTGTCGGGCGAACCTACCCGATATCTTTGGCAGTTCCTGCTCCGCAGCCGCATTTAATAGCTCGCGCGCACGGCTCAGCAACACGCCGGGGCGCCCATCGGCCACCTCGCGCAACACCTCCACGGCGGCGGGCTCGAAGGGCAGGAGGTCATCCTCTGTATCATCGATGCGGGCCTCCTCGAGGTAAACGCGCAGCAGTTCCTTCGCCTGTTCCACATCCTTGAGACCGCCCAGCACAACCACGGCGGAGGTGTTGCTCGAGGACACCTCAAACGGCGGAAGCCGGTTCTCCTCCCAATACCGGTCGAGCACCTGCGCCGCGCGGTTGTGAAAGGTAAAGATCATGTGGAGACGCGTTGCGTAGGTTGCGCTTTCAAGCAGGTCCCTGATGCGACCGATCTCTCGGGACCGCTTCGGCGCCGCGATGGACCGGTTCGTCGCGAGATCTTCGAGCTGGTCAACCATGAGGAAGAGGTGCACGATTTTCGCGCCCGCCAGAACGGCGAGCGCGAAATCGAGATATTGTAGCCCGTTCCGCAGGCGCGCCGTCGCCGACACGCTTGCGAGCTCTGCTTTGAGCTGCTTTCCGCCACCCTTCGCGAAGGCGTGAACGAGTTCTGCGCGCAGTGGCCCGCTGGTCCCGCCGATGCTCGTCCATACTTCGCGCACATGCTCCGCGATGGCGTCGGCATCGTCGCTGCCCAGTTCATCGATGATGCGCATGCGCGCCTTGTCGAAAACCGATTTGGTGCCCGCGCCCGGCGTAGTCGCTAAGTCGATGACCGCATTGAACAGCACGGGATAAAGTCCGGTCGCATTCAGATTATTCAGATTAGCAAATGCGGCGGCGATCGCTGGCTGCCCTGCCTTCTTTGCGCCGGACTTTTCCAGCGTCTTGGCGCCAAGATCCTTGTTGATCTCCCGCGAAACCTCCTGCATCAGTGTTGTCTTGCCGAAACCCGTGTCCGAGCGCACCCCCTGTGACCAGAGAAATCCGATGGATTGTCCGCCACGGATGCCGCCGCGAATGAATTTTTGCCGGAATTCCTTCGTCTCCTCGGGAAACACCGATTCACTGTAGGGCTGCTCAGCGTTCTGGACACGGATCGCTTCCGCCGGAAACGGATTCTTGTCCAGCTTCCACGCTTCCTCCATATGATCGAATACGTCTGGCATAATAGTTCTCCTTCTCAGTTGGACGATGATTGGATGGTCATTTCATAGCGGCGATTGCCGCCGCGCCGATAAAGAGGCTCGGAAACAGGCTGCCGCGTCGTGCCGAGGTGAAGCAGCACGCGATTCGGAATCTCGGCAATGGCGCCGTCGGACAGCCGCTGGATAACCAGATCGACCAACGCGCGCGTAACATGACAGCGGTACGCTACTTCCGCCCGCACCTTGAAAATCGGGATGTACGGCGCTGACAGGCTGGTGTCAGCTGCTTTAGCTTGACGCCTATACGCCTCAATGATCTCCTGTGCGATCTTCAGTTCATAGCTTTGAAGATCTCGCCGGGAGATCGCAACCGAAGGGCTTTCCTCGATATCGGCGGCGAGCCAGATGATGCTGAAGCCCTCGAAACCGGGCACGTATCGCGACTGATCTAGGATGCGGAGCTGTGAGCCCCAACTTTTTAGGATATCGATGTCGGTGGCTCCGATTGCCAGCCTACGCGCGGTAAACGCCGCGACCGAGAAAGCATCATTGATGGCCTGCGTGAGCGCTTTGCCGCTCGGCTTCGTTTCGGGGTCATGGCCAAATCTGCGCCGCACGGTCGAGACGATGATTTGTTTGATCGAAGCGGCGTCGATTCCGGAACCTGCCGATGCGAGCGTCGCCAATTTGTCACCAACATATTCGGCCCAATATTGCGTGCCGAGACCGTCGCGACCTGCGGCTTCAACCTCACCCTCGGTGATTTCCGGACACGCAATCGGCGCCACCTTGAGCTTGCTGACAAGCGCGCGAAAATACGAGTGGGTTTTGTATAGAGCCTCAGCCAGCCGATCGCAGAACGCCGCGATGTCATTCTGCGCGAGCGCGGCCACTTCGCGTCCAAGGCTCGTGAGCATGTAGCGGCGGTCTCTGTGGGCCTCGACATACCGTCGCGCCGAGGGGACCTGCTGCCGTTCCACGAAGCCAAGCCGGATGGCTTCCATCAACACTTCCGCGGTCGGAGCCCAATAAGCATCCTTGTCGCCAACCCGGCTGGCGGTGCGGCGCCCGACACCTTGGAGGGCAAGCTTTTCGACATTGGCGCCATAACGCTGGCGTGCCTCTTCGAAGCTCGCGCCTTCACAAAGCCCAGCGAGCTGGTCGCGCATGTGCGGCAAAATTTGCTGAAGCCGCGGAATCGTATCCTTCTGTTCGATCATTTAACTATTATCACATATTTCACGTCTCTTTGCAAGAGATGTGATAATATGATATACTAACTGATTGATATAATTATCATTAATTGGAGCGAGGCGATCATTACAGCCTCCTGGAGAGACGATCGGTTGCGTAGGCAAGCCCTGCGACGAGAAACCAAGCGGCCCAGCGCACATGGAAGGCCTTATGGCAAAACACGAAGCGAGGAGAATGGGCAGTAATGTCGCCGCTCTGGGCACCGTGCGCGGCGCTTGTTGGCTTCGGAGTCCGACGGCCGCGCTGAGTTTTTTTGACGCCCTCAAACCCCTCACTTTCCCGCGGGCCTCGGTGCGAATCCCGATCCGCGCACGAACAGCCCGCGCCGGTCCTGCCAGAGCTTTTCGGTCGTGTGCAGGTGGCCGATGGCGCGCGCTACGGTGTTGAAATCGTAGCTCGCGAATCTTTCCGCGACGTCGGCGTAAGCATCCGCTCCCTGGCACTAACTTTAGAATCTTCTCCGCCAGCGAAAAGACAAAACAGATTCACTCCGGCTTCAGCCCCGCTTTCGCAATCACCGCCCGCCAGCGTTCGATGTCAGCGGCGACGCGGGCGCGCAGCGCCTCGGGCGTGCCCGGCTCGGTATCGAAGCCTTGCGCCAGCAGGGCGGCTTTTACTTTCGGCTCGGCCAGCACCTCGGTCAGGGCGCGATTGAGCTGCGCGACGACCGGCGGCGGCACGGCCGCGGGAGTCTCGATCGCCATCCACAGCACGGCCTCGTAACCGGGTAGCCCGGTTTCAGCGACGGTCGGCAGGTCGGGCAGCGCCGCATTGCGCTTTAAGCCAGTGGTCGCGAGCGCCTGCATCTGATGGCTGCGGATGAGCGGCAGCGTCGGCGGGATGGTGGCGAACTGCATGTCGACCCGGCCGGCCATCAGGTCGGTGACCGATTGCGACGTGCTCTTGTACGGCACGTGCACGATATTGATGCCGACCGTGTTGGCATAAAGCACGGCGGCCAGATGCGCGAGGCTGCCGGGACCGGCGGAGCCGTAGGTCAGCTTGCCGGGCCGCGCCTTGGCGAGCGCGGTGAAATCCGCCACGGTTTTTGCGCCGAGGCCCGGATAGGTCACCATGACGTAAGGCGCGCTGCCGATCATCGACACCGGCGCAAAATCCTTGCGCGGATCGTAAGGCAAATGCGCGCTGAGACTCGGCGCCAGCGCCTGCGTGCTGGTGGTGACAAGACCGATCGTGTAGCCGTCCGGCGCCGCGTGCGCGACGTACTCGACGCCGAGCATGCCGCTGGCGCCGACGCGATCCTCGACGACGACGCCTTGGCCGAGACGCTCTCCGAGCGACTGCCCCACGATGCGCGCGACCACATCGGTGCTGCTGCCGGCCGGGAACGGCACGATGAGCTTGATCGGTTTGACCGGCCATTGCGCGGATGCGCTTTGCGCGCCGGCGCCGCCGATCGCGAACAACAGAGCCAGCACTGTGAGGAAAAATCTCGACATCATCGCGTACGCGCCCCCGTCCAACCAGAGAATCGATCAGAGCGAAAAAATCACGGCGGAGCAACGCACCGAATGCCGCATCGATGCACGCTCAGGCCAGATGTTGCATGATCAAGGCCGCATAAACTCTGGCGGCATCGCGGGTGCGGTCCACCGAGGCCATGTCGAGATCGGTGTGGGCGTATCGCGCTTCGCCCGGCCCGTAGGTGCAGGCTTCGATGCCGATGTGATTGAGATATCCCTGATCGAAGGCATTGGTCGCGTAATACATCTCAGGCACGGAGCCGAGCGCGGTCTGCGAGGCCCGCGACAGCGCCTGCGCGACAGCGGAATTTTCTGCCACCAGCGCCGGATACATCATCGGGCCTTGGGTCACCTCGACGCGCCACGCCTTGCCGCTTGCCGGATCCTTGGCGCCGTCCACGGTCTTGGCGATCGCGGCGATGTCGGCGACCGCCGCTTCGGGCGTCTCGCCGGGCAACAGTCTGCGGTCGATGCCGATGTCGCAACGGGCCTGAATGGTGTGCGTCGAGTCGGGAAAGCTGGCGATGCGATTGACGGTCAGGCTCGCCGGGCCGAGATGCGGATGCGCCGGCGGCAGCCGGACCTCCGCGCTCAGGCGGCGCATGACCTCGACCGCGCCCGTGATGGCGTTGCAGCCTTCCTCCGGCCGGCTGCTGTGACACGGGATGCCGTGCACCGTCACGGTGACGTCGACGCGGCCGCGATTGCCGAGGCTGATGCGATTGCCGGTGCCGTTGAGCACCGCCATGTCGGCGCCGACGCCGGTGGTTTCGATGATGCTGCGAATGGCGTCATGCCGACCGGTTTCACCGGAGACGCAACACAGAAACACAAGCCGGCCACCGAGCGCGGCGCCGCTTTGCGCGATCGCCTCCATGGCGACAAGAATCGCCGCCAATGGCGCCTTCTGTTCGCTCAAGCCTTTGCCGAGAACGACTTCGCCCGGCAGCCCGTAGGCTGCGCCATCGCGGACTTCGCCGCCGTAAGGATTGGGCATGGTCGACGCCGGCTGGTTCATTGCGTTGGTCACCAGCATCAGCGAGCGGCCGGTTTCGCCGCGGCCCCACGTGGCCGCGAGATTGCCCATGGGGTCGCGCCGGATTTCGGCGATGCCTAGGGAACGAAGCCGCGGCTCGACAGCCGTATCGATGAAAGCGCGCAGCTGCGGCTCGGCCTCGAACAGCGCGGTGAGCGGACTTGGCACGCGCGCCAGCTCGACCATCACGGATTTGATGCGCGAGGCCTCGATCCGGGACAAAACGCGGCTGAGCGCATCGTCTTTGCCGGCCATGAAGAACCTCGCGCGCGCCCTATTTCTGCGGCGGCCGTGCCGCCGGCAGCACGATGCCGCGCCCGGTCTCGCGCGCCTTGACGTAAAGCGAGTGCGCCAGCGCGATGTCGTGGGCGACCAGCCCCGTGGTGTGAAGCAGAATGCGCTCGTGCGCGCTCGCACGTCCCGGCTTCGCGCCCGACACCAGGTCTTGGATCTCGGCGTACATCATGTCCTTGCGAAACTGCCCGTTCTCCACCATCGACGAGAAGACCGGCATGCGCATGTTCATTTCCCAGCTGTCGAGCACGACCTTGTCCATGTGCTTCCAGCCGTCCGGATCAAGCTCGCGGCGCGCCAGCGAGATGAACAGCGAGCCGGGCTTGAGCCACGGCTCGCGCGTCATGATCTCGGAGGACGTCGTCCCGCCAACCGCGATGTCGGCGCCGCGTACCACTTCTTCGACGGTGTCGCAGGGCCGCACCGGGATGCCAAGCTCGGCCGACCAGCGCTTGGCGAACGCCTCGCGCGTCTCGCGCCGGCGCGACGTGCAGCGGATTTCCTCGAACCGGTAGAGCCGCGACAGGCAACGCAGCGAATTCTCCGCCATGGAGCCGACGCCGACCAGGCCGAGGATCCGCGGCGCGGCAGGCGCCAGCCACTTGCACGCGATCGCCGCCGCCGCGGCGCTGCGCACCCCATAGGTCAGATGCTCGTCGACCATCGCCAGGCCGTGGCCGGTCTTCGGATCGGCCAGCACGATGTAACGCCCGCATTCGAGCGCACCGACTGTGTTGCGCTTGCCGTCGTCGAAATAGTTGTAGAGCCGCACACCAGTGGTCGGGATTTCGCGTAGCAGCGCCGCCTTAACGTGCCAGTGGTTGTTGAAATCCTCGGCGATATCGAGCTTGAAACTCGGCGGCTTGGAATGCGCGACGGTGCCGCGCGCCAGCATGTGATAGACCTCCTCGCAGACGCGCATGGCATCGTCGACGTCGAGGAGTTCGAGCGTGTCCTGATACGATACGAACAGCAGATCGGGGTAGCTCATGAGTTCTTGTTCCGGCGGATTATGATTTTATCGGGAGACGGCCGCGCGATCATTCGACCACGGTGAAATCGAACTGGCGGCCGGCCGGCGCATAGATTTCGAATATTTCCAGAACTTCGTCGGAGAGGTTGCTGAGCGAATGCGGCATGCCGGCCGGGATGAAGATCACCTGATCGGCACGGATCGTGTAGGTCTCACCGTCCGCCGTCAGCGTTCCCTCGCCGCGGCGCACGATATAGACGTTATCGGATTGCGAGTGCCGGTGCAGCTTGCCGCGCGGGCCGCCCGGCACCAGACGGTTGAGATGCAGATCGATCTTCTCAGTGCCGGTGCCAGTATTGATCAGGCGGATCGTCTCGCCGCGGCCGTTTTCCATCGGTGCCGTCGCGTACGCGTTGAGGTCGAAAATTTTCAGCACGGAACGCCTCCACGCTATCGCTTTGGCGGTGTGGCGGCGAAAGCCGAGCCGCGCACGCAGAGACGGCCGCGCGGGTCCTGCCAGAGCTTTTCGGTCGTGTGCAGGTGGCCGATGGCGCGCGCCACCGTGTTGAAATCGAAGCTTGCGAATTTTTCCGCGACGTCGGTGTAGTAGAGCGGCTCCTTGGCGATGACGTCGAGGATCTGCTGCGCCAGCGCCGCGATGGCCCTGTCGTCACCGCTCTGGCCCGCCTTGTCTTTCTTGCCGCTGACGTAATCGTCGATCTTGGCGGTCTCGGCATACGCGTAGGTGATGCGCTCGTAATATTCGCGCGGAATGCCTTCCGGGATGGTGGCGTCGATGCCGACCTTGGCGCCGGTCGGCACCACGCCATAGCCCTGCGGCAGGCTGGGATCGAGCGGCTTGGCGCGCGCGTTCGACACGATCATCACGTCGCGGTCGCCCTGCACGCGGGTGGCGATCGCCCACTCGACCTCGCCGGGATCGTTGACGTCGATGTCGTCGTCGACCACGACGACGTGTTTGAGATCCATCACCGACAGCGCGGCAAGGAGCGCATTCTTGCCCTCGCCCGGCTGCTTCTTGATCGAGATCACAGCGTGCCAGAACGCGCAGCCGCCGAGCGTGACGTTGATGTCTTTGACCTGCACGCCGGCGGTGCGCAGCGCCTGGCGGATCGCGGCGTAGCGTGTCGGCGCCGCCAGCCAGGTGTTCTCCCACGGCATGTGCAGATTGTAGTAGATCGCGTCCTTGCGCATCGCGATCGCCTTGATGCGCACCAGCGGATTCCAGTGCAGCCCGCCCATCAGGCGGGTGAATTCGCCGAAGCGGCCCTCCGGCCAGGTCCACCCGGTCGGCAACACCTCGGCTTCGAGCACGATCTCGGCATCGGCGATGTAGGGCACGTCGACGGTCGAGCACGGCGCCAGCGCCACCGCCTCGCCGCGCAAGCCCCCGGCGATCGCCATCTCGTCGACGCCGAGCGGCGCGCGAAAGCCGGAGCCGGTGATCTCGAACGGGTGCGTGCCGATCGAAATGGAAATCGGCAGCGGCTCGTTGCGGGCGAGCGCGCGCTGCACGAACAGCCGCATGTTGTTGGGCGTGACCAGATCGATGCCGGTGAGCGCCTTCTCCTTGACGATGAAGCGGTAGATGCCGGAGTTGAAGCCAAGCTCGGGATCGCGCGCGATGACGACGCCGGCGGTGATCATCGGGCCGCCGTCGTAGATCGACGACATCGGGATCGGCAGTTTGAACAGATCGACGTCTTCGCCCACCATCGTCACCTCGCGGGTCGGCGAGCCGTTGACGTGCCTGGGCGGGATCGGCTTGGCGATGGCGGCGGCGAGCTTCTGCTCGATCTCGGCGAAATTCGTGCAGCCGAGCGCCATGGTGGCGCGCTCGCGGGAGCGGATGATGCCGGAGACCACCGGCACGTCGTAGCCGATGACGTTATGGAACAAGAGCGCGGTGTTGGCCTGATCGACCAGGGTGGCGATGTGGCGGATGTCGACCGGCTGGGTGAGATCGACCAGTTCGCGATTGTCCCGCAGGCGGTCGAGGAATTGACGGAAGTTTTCTTGCATCTGCCTACTCTGCCGGTGTCACGCAGCCGCCAACACAGCGCGCTTGACGGCTTGCGGCAGTGCGATCGAGCGAAACAATGTCTTAGGATAAAGATAATCTTCGCCCGATTCATCGACGACACGAATGAGGCCGTGTTTCTCAGCCCTGGTATCGCGCACCGACAGATAAATCTTTCGCCTTTCGAGCGACGCCGGATAGTCTTCGTTATTGATACAAACGACTAGCTGTTTTGACTGTTGTCTCGCCATGATCTTATTCTCGGAGCAGGTGCTTGATTTTGAACTCTTTACGTCCGATGCCCGCAGCTTCATACCAATGAATTTCCGCAAGATAAACGGAACCATCGATAAGGCGAATATGCCCAACACCTTTTCGCTTGCGCCAACGGCCGCGCCCATAGCGTCTCCGCAAGCGCGCGACCTCGCGAATTCCAGACCCTGCTGCAAAAGTTTCGATTTCGGCGATCTCGTCCAGAATCTCGAACTTCATGAGTATATTGTGTCAAGGCCATGCTACGAGATCAATGTCGGCTAAGGCCGGGACCGAAAAGGGAGCAGCGAGCGCGGCTCGACCACGATGAAAGCATTAGTCCTTCGCCAACACGGCACCCTCGACGACCTTGAGGTCGTCAGCGACTACCCCACCCCGAAGACCACCGAGGGCCATGTCGTCATCCGCGTGCGCGCGGCATCGTTCAATTACCACGACGTGTTCACGGTGCGCGGCATGCCGGGCATCAAGGTGCCGCTGCCGGTGATCATCGGGCTCGACATGGCGGGCGAGATCGCCGAGATCGGCCCAGGCGTGACCGGCTGGAAGGCGGGCGACCGCGTCCTGATCAACCCCGTCAACAAGCGCAAAGGCCTGATGGGCGAGATGCTCGACGGCGGCATGGCGGAATACTGCCTGGCCGCGGCCGATCAGCTCGTGCGCATGCCCGACGCCGTGAGCTTCGAGGACGCGGCCGCGCTGCCGGTCGCCTACGGTACCGCGCACCGCATGCTGATCACCCACAACACCGTGGCGGCGGGCGAGCGCGTGCTGGTGCTCGGCGCCTCGGGCGGCGTCGGCACCGGCTGCGTGCTGCTGGCCAAGATGCTCGGCGCCGAGGTGATCGCCTGCGCGTCGAGCGACGAGAAACTGGCGCGGCTCAAGGCGCTCGGCGCCGACCACGTCATCGACTACACCAAGACCGACTGGTCGAAATGGGCGGTCGAAAAATACGGCAAGCCGCAGCGCCGCAGCTACGAGGGCGGCGTCGACGCGGTGATCAATTTCACCGGCGGTGACACCTGGCTGCCGTCGCTGCGCTGTTTGAAGCGCGGCGGCAAGCTTTTGGTCTGCGGCGCCACCGCGGGCTACGACCCAAAAGAGGATTTGCGCTACGTGTGGAGCTTCGAGCTGAAGATCATCGGCTCCAACTCATTCTATGACGACAATCTCGCGGCGCTGATGCAGCTGATCAGCGAAGGCAAGATCAAGCCGGTGATCGACAAGGTGCTGCCGCTCGCCGAGGCACGCGAGGGATTGCGGCTGATCGCGGACCGCGAAGTGATCGGTAAGGTGGTGGTGACGCCGTGACCGTTTCGTCATGCCCGGCTTTATGCCGGGCATCCCGAACACCAAAGCACTGCCTTCCTAGGCGAGATGGCCGGGACAAGCCCGCCATGACGAACTGGAGCCACTCAATGCCCAACGACCTGACCCTCGAACAAATCCAGGCGCTCGTCACCCGCGCGCCGTTTCATCAATGGCTTGGGCTCACCGTCGTCGAGGCGACGGATGACTCGATCGAGATCCGCGCCAAGTGGCGCGACGAATGGGTGGTCAACACCGAACAGGGCTACACCCATGGCGGCATCATCGCGGCGCTGATCGATCTCGCGGCCGACTGGGCGATGGTGAAGCAAACCGGCCGCGGCGTACCGACCATCGACCTGCGCGTCGACTATCACCGCGCGACGATCCGCAGCGATCTTGTCGCCCACGGCAAGGTGGTGCGGGCCGGCGGGCAATTCTCCACCGCCGAGGCGCGCATTTTCGACCTCGACCGCAAGCTGATCGCCAGCGGCCGCGGCACCTATTTCACCGCGCCGCCGAAAGGCTGAAATGCCGGCCTTCACCAATCTCGGCGATCTCATTCCGCGCGACTGCGATCTGACCAAGACCGCGATCACCGATCTCGGCGGCGAGCAGGCGCCGCGCGAGTTTTCCGTCGCGCAGATCGACGCCATGGCCAACGGCGTGGCGCGCGCGCTCGGCAAGCGCGGGCTGCAGCGCGGCGACCGTGTTGCAATTCTCTCAGCCAACCGCGTCGAATATATCGCGGCCTATTACGGCATCATGCGCGCCGGCTTCGTCGCGGTGCCGGTGAATTTCAAGTTTCCGCGCGAGACCATCCATTTCATCCTGCGCGATGCCGGCGTCAGGCTGGTGTTCTGCGACACGACGCGCGCGGCGGACTGCCCGAATGATTTGCCGGCGGTGCGCTTTGGGTCCGAGCAGTTCGACGCCTTCCTCGATCCAGGCCCGTTCGACACCGTCACGCCCGAGCCCAACGAACCCGCGATGTTTCTTTACACATCGGGATCGACCGGCACGCCGAAAGGCGTGGTGCTGTCGCACCAGAGCCATATCTGGGTGGTGGAAACGCGGCTCGCCCCCGGCCTCGACCGGCATCGTTATCTGATCGCGGCGCCGCTCTATCACATGAACGCGCTGGCGCTGGCAAAACTCGCCTGCGCGGCGCATGCCACCATCGTGCTGCTGCCGCAGTTCACGGCGCGCGCCTATATCGAGGCGATCGGACGCTACCGCTGCACCTGGTTGACCGCGGTGCCGCCGATGATCGCCATGATGCTGCGCGAGCGCGATCTGATGACGGCGACCGATCTCGGGAGCGTCGCCTTCGTGCGCATGGGCTCGGCGCCGGTGAGCGCGAGCCTGATGGCGGCGCTACACGCCGCCCTGCCGCGCGCCGCGGTCACCAACGCCTACGGCACCACCGAGGCCGGCCCGGTGGTGTTCGGGCCGCATCCGCGCGGCCTGCTGCAGCCGGAGCTTTCGGTCGGCTATCCACACCCCAAGGTGTCGCTGCGCCTCGTCGATGGCGCCAACCGCGATGCCGAACAGGGCGTCCTTGAAATGAAATGTCCGGCGCTGATGCTCGGCTATCACAATCGCCCAGCGGCCGATCAGCCCATGACCCCGGACGGCTACTACATCACCGGGGACGTGTTCCGCCGCGACGCCGATGGTTTTTATTATTTCGTCGGCCGCACCGACGACATGTTCGTTTCCGGCGGCGAGAACATCTATCCGGCCGATGTCGAGCGCATGCTGGAACGCCATCCCGGCATCGCGCAAGCCGCGGTGGTGCCGATCGACGACGAGATCAAATGGCAGAAGCCGGTCGCGTTCGTGATCCGCAAGCCCGGACATGAGTTGAGCGAAGACGCCGTGAAGCAATACGCGCTGGCGCACGCGCCGGCCTATCAGCACCCGCGCTTTGTCTGGTTCGTCGACGACCTGCCGCTCGCCTCGACCAACAAGCTCGACCGATCGGTGCTGCAAAGGATGGCGCAGGAGCGAATGCGAATAGAGAATAGCAAATAGCGAATGGGGGACCGTGCTGCATGCGCCGCCCTCTACTCGCGATTCGCTATTCGCTATTCGCGCTTTCGCTCCCCGCCGCGTTCACCGTCTTCCCCGGCCACTTGCACAGATCGGCGATGATGCACTTTTCGCACAGCGGCCGGCGCGCCACGCAGGTATAGCGGCCGTGCAGGATCAGCCAGTGGTGCGCGTGCAGCAGGTATTTCTCCGGCACCACGTCCATCAGCTTTAATTCGACGTCGTGCGGCGTCTTGCCGACGGCAAGCCCGGTGCGGTTGCCGACGCGGAAGATGTGGGTGTCGACCGCGATGGTGGGCTCGCCGAAGGCGACGTTGAGCACCACATTGGCGGTCTTGCGGCCGACGCCGGGCAGCGCTTGCAGCGCCTCGCGGTCGCGCGGCACCTGCCCGCCGTGCTTTTCAACGAGGTCGCGCGAGAGTGCAATCACGTTCTTGGCCTTGGTGCGAAACAACCCGATGGTCTTGATCAGGTCGCGCACCTTGGCCTCGCCCAGCCTGGCCATCTTCTCGGGCGTGTCGGCGAGCGCGAACAGAGCCGGCGTCGCCTTGTTGACGCCCGCATCGGTCGCTTGCGCCGACAGCACGACCGAGACCAGAAGCGTGAACGGGCTGGTGTGCTGCAACTCGGTATTCGGCTCTGGATTGGCGGCGGCGAAGCGGCGGAACGCTTCCTCGATCTCGGCTTTAGTCCATTGCGGCAGCGCGCCTTTTGCCGCTTTGGCATCGGCCTTGGCTCGCGCCTTGACCGGCTTGAGCCGCGCCGCCTTGCGCTTCCCCTTGCCCTTGCGGGCCGCCCGCAGCCGCTGCTTGACGGACGTCTTGATGGTTTTTTTACGGGCCATATTTCCCCTATACTGAGCGCCATGAGCGAGAACAACAGCGGTCATGCGGCCGCGCCTGCCGATCCCAAGATCTTTTCCGCGGTGATCACGCCGCACCGCTCGCTGTCGCCGCGCGGCTTTCTCATCCTCATGGTGTGCCTCGGGGCGGTGAGCTTTGTCTCCGGCGTGGTGTTCGTCTCCATGGGGGCGTGGCCGGTGTGCGGCTTCTTCGGGCTCGACGTGCTGCTGGTCTACGTCGCGTTCCGCGCCAATTTCCGCGCGGCGCGCGCCTATGAGGAGGTTACCGTCACCGCGTCGGAATTGACCGTGCGCAAAGTGAGCCAGCGTGGCGGCGTGCGCGAGTGGACGCTCAATCCGCTGTGGGTAAGGCTCGAGCGCATCGTGCACGAGGAATTCGGCGTCGAGCGGTTGTTCCTGGTGTCGCGCGGGCAGCGCCTGAGCGTCGCCGGCTTTCTCGGGGCTCGCGAGAAGGAGAGTTTCGCCACGGCGCTGTCGGCGGCTCTGGGCGAGGCCAAACGGGGGCCAACCAGGACGGTGTTTGAATAGAGAGACGCGAGTGGCGAATAGCGAATAGAACCAATCGCTTGTCCCTATTCGCGACCTCGCTATTCGCTACTCGCGGTTACAGAAATCGGGTGGGTTAAAGCCGGTCCACGGCCTAAATGGGAGACAGAATTGATGGAGGCTCCCATGCTGTCGCCCGATCGTATCGTGAACCCGATGCCG
>Ga0335081_10004041_pt1 | contig 23169 bp, 26 predicted proteins | sample Lox_Sample_35_FD_206713 | JGI IMG/M metagenome (GOLD analysis project Ga0335081, IMG submission 206713) | Soil microbial communities from Loxahatchee National Wildlife Refuge, Florida, United States - Lox_Sample_3.5 | ecosystem: Environmental > Terrestrial > Soil > Wetlands | place: USA...
GAACCACGCACATACCTTCCTCCTTTACACGCGAAAGGGGTTGAGTGGACGGTTGCGCCGGTCTCCTGGCTTTGCGAGTAAGGATGTTTGCCAGAACATCCAGCCTTCAGCCGCCAGCCTTCCCGGAATTTCTCCAGTGACCGGCGGCGGTTTCCTCGCTTACAGTTGCGCGGCAGCGCGGGATTTGCACCCGCTTCCCTGTCTTCACCGAGCGGTAAAGACGCGCGAACCGAAGAATTGAGAAAGAACGAGAAAGCTGTGAAAGGAATCTAACGGCTGGCGAGGGAGGAAGTCAACTGGCAGCGGAGTCTGGTAGCGGCGCGGTTAGAATTTCCTTGAAGTAGCGTCATCTGAGTAGAGCTGTGCTTGCGTGCTGAGCAAAAGATCTCGCTCAGTCGCCACACTTCGCGCCGGATTCCTCGTCCCGATCGTGAACAAGCTTGACTTCGGAATAACGCCGACACCTAACGGGATAATGCAGCTGTGTGGATCTGGCCTCTATACCTGGGAAACTCCGGAGTACCCACCTTGCTGACGTTGGCTTCCGTGAATTCGCGGATGCGATCGAGTGCGGCCTGCAGATCGGCGGTCCAGCGAGCCAGATCTTCTTCGCTGGCGTCGGAAGAAACCGGAATGATATTGCCGAAGCGCACGAGAACGCGGGAAAAAGGCTTGGGAATGATGAGGCGGTCCCAGGTGTTGAGCACCCAGGCGCTCTCCACAGCCATATGAAACATGGAAAGCGGCACGCCGGAAGAGCGCGCCAGAGCGGCGGGACCGGGCTTGACCTGATAGCGCGGTCCGCGCGGGCCGTCGATGCTGAAGGCCACTGTCCAGCCTTCTTCCAGGGCGCGGCGCAAGCCGAGCAGAGCGCGTATGGGACTGCGGCTGCTGGACCCTTTGACCGGGACGAAGCCGAAATTGCGGATGATGCGGCCCATGTATTCCCCGTCGTAGCTGAAGCTGCTCATCACCCGGACGCCGATATTGCGGCAGATGTAAGTTGCCGGGATGATGCAGGCGTGCCAGAAAGAGACGATGAGCGGCCGCTGATCGATGGTACGCTGCGCATTTTCTTCGCGCGAAACACAGACGCGAAGGGTTGGCCCCACGAGGCGAATGAACCAGGTTCCAGCGAAGATGATCAGGCGCAGGACGAGGCGCTGACGCAGGGTGAAACTGCGTGGTCCGGATTCAGCCTGAGCAGGCGCGGCCGCGTCGCGGATTGTGGCTTCCGGCACGAGGCTATTGTAAAGCCAGGGGTGATGGCAGAAGGGAAGTTCTATTTCGGTTGCACAGTCAGGAAAAGCGAGATTCCTCACTTCGTGAGGAATGACAAAGGAGGGCACTCGGAATGACGAAGTCTGATCGCTAGCTTTCCAGGTAGGTATCGATCCACTCTTTAACTTTCAGGCGGCGCTCATCGGCCGAGTCGAAACGAACCCCGAAAGACTTGGCCTTACGCCAGGTTACCGTGCTTCGCACCCACACGCGGGGAAGCGTCAACAGAGCGAAGGAGACTTCGACGGTGGCGCCTTTAGCGAGGTCTTCCGCGGTTTTCAACGACATTCCGCCGGAGCTGATCTCGATGCTGGTGGCCGTAATACGCTCGCCGTCTGCGCCGGTAATGGAAACTTCCGTCATGACCGGAATGCGCACATAGCGGCGAAATTCGTGCAGCACCAGCAGGTGGGTGGCACGGACGAGTTTGAGTGCAGACGGGCGTTCCAATGGTTCGCCAAACATGGCGTTGATGCCGTATTTGGAGTACCGCATCGCTTCCTGAGCGTTTCCCCCCAGGCCATAGATCAACAGGCGGCTGTTCGAAGGAGAGGTGCGCGCAGCTTCCATCACCGCCTCCGCTCCCGGGCCGAGCCGCAAAACGCAGGCCTCGAACTTTTCCTGGTGCAACCGCTCAGCAGCATTCGCTGACATGACAACCGTTTCAATGCCGAAGTGGCGAAAACAGTCCGACAGCAGAGTTCTCGCGCCATCGTCCAGATCGATGAGAGCGGCATGGGCAGCGGTCTTCTTGGCGGGGGAAACGGGAGCGAGAACGCTGGCGAAGGCCTTTTCCATGTCTGGTAATGCCGACTGGGTGTGAAAACCTATTGTGTCTTGCAGAACGGGCAGATGGAAAGACCACGAAGGGACTACGCGAAGGTACAAAAGTATCATTACTGGAACTGCACCGGCGGGTGCGTGGATGGGAAAAGGCTTAACGGTGCACTGTTGATCGAGAATGCGTTCTTGAACCCAGATTCCTCGCTTTGGCTCGGTATGACAATGCTTCGATAAAGGCCTAGGCGCACAGCGCACGAAGTTCACAGAGGGTGGCAGCGATGGTCTTACTCTGACCAACGCCGGAACAGCAGGGCGCCGTTGGTGCCACCGAAGCCGAAGGAGTTGGTCATCGCGTATTCGATTTCAGCCTTGCGCGCGTGATTGGGGACGAAGTCCATGCCGGCGGTTTCGGGATCCTGATTATCCAGGTTGGCCGTGGGTGGCAGCACCTGATTGCGCAGGGCCAGGACGGTGATGCCCGCCTCGAGGCCGCCTGCTCCGCCAAGAAGATGGCCGGTCATCGACTTGGTGGAACTGACAGCGATTTTGCGAGAGCCAAAAAAATTGCGGATGGCGTGGGCCTCAAGCGTGTCGCCGATGGGCGTGGACGTGCCATGGGCGTTGACGTAGCCGACCATTTCCGGCGCGATGCCGGCGTCGCGCACGGCGTTGCGCATCACACGGAAGCCGCCTTCGTGCTCGGGAGCGGGCTGGGTGATGTGGTAGGCGTCCCCCGACATGCCATAGCCGACGATTTCCGCCAGAATTGGAGCGCCGCGTTTTTTCGCCGATTCGAGCTCCTCAAGAATCAAAATGCCGGCGCCTTCGCCAATGACGAATCCGTCGCGGTCGCGGTCCCAGGGCCGGCTGGCTTTTTCCGGCGCGTCGTTGCGGGTGGAAAGCGCACGCATAGCGCCAAATCCGCCCACGCCCATGGGAGTAATAGCCGCCTCGCTGCCGCCGGCGATCATCACGTCGGCGTCGTTGTGCTGGATGATGCGGAAAGAATCGCCGAGCGAGTGGGCGCTGGTGGTGCATGCGGTTGCCGTGGCCTCGTTCGGCCCCTTGGCGCCGTAGCGCATGGAAACCTGGCCCGCCGCGAGATTGATAATCGCCGAGGGAATGAAAAATGGAGAAATCTTGCGTGGGCCGCCTTCCATCAGGGCGGAGTGCTCGCGCTCGATAATGTCGAATCCTCCGATGCCGGAGCCGATGTGCACGCCCACGCGCTCGGCGTTTTCCGGAGTGATCTTCAGCCCTGACATTTTCATCGCTTCATCGGAGGCGGCGATGGCCAGGTGGATAAAGCGAGCCATCTTCTTGACTTCTTTTTTTTCGATGTAGTTCAGCGGGTCGAAGTTCTTGACCTCGGCGGCGATCTGGCAGGCGAAATTACTGGCGTCAAAACCGGCGATGCGGGCCACCCCGCTCTTGCCGGCAAGCAGACCCTTCCACACTTCGTCCGTACTGTTGCCTACCCCGCAGATCAGGCCGAGGCCTGTGACTACAACCCTGCGTCCCAACTATTTCCCCGCCTTGGCGTGCTTGCCGATGTAGTCGATGGCATCCTGCACGGTGCGGATCTTCTCGGCGTCCTCGTCAGGAATTTCGATATCGAAGGCCTCTTCGAAGGCCATCACGAGTTCAACCGTGTCGAGCGAATCGGCGCCCAGATCGTCCACGAACGAAGCGCTGGAGGTAACCTCGCCTTCATCGACTCCCAGTTGTTCCACAATTATCTGCTTTACCTTCTCGTCAACGGCTGCCATGTTTCTCCTCGTCTGCCTCAGTTGGATTGATGTTCGGATGCGCAAGATTCAGGCTTGCAGCTTTCCATCTTCAGCCCTGCCCATGCTCGGGCACTCCGCGAGTGCGTCGCGCCGCGGGTCCAGAGCACACAAAATAGGCGAACGTGTAGTGTACTTGCCCCCGCGAATGGGTGTAAAGGAAGGCCATCGGCGCCCGGGGCAAACCCCTCCCACGACTCGAATTCGGACACATGATCCTAGCGGTTGCCTGTTCTCCGGGTCAAACCCTGGACAGTGGGCGAGTTATGATCAACGCCATGCGTGCCGTCGTGCAGCGTGTGAGTCGGGCCCGGGTAACGGTGAGAGACGAGGTCACCGGCGAAATCGGTGCCGGACTGCTGGTATTGCTGGGCGTGGGAGCCGAAGACGCCGAAACGGATGCGATCTATCTGGCAGAAAAGGTTGCCGGGTTACGTATCTTCGAGGACGAGCAGGGGAAAATGAATCGCAGCGTGGCTGAGGCGGGTGGGAGCGTGCTGGCAGTTTCACAATTCACTCTGTATGGCGACGTACGTCGCGGGAAGAGGCCCTCGTTCGACGCAGCGGCTCGCCCGGAAAAGGCGAGAGCGTTGTATGAGCTTTTCGTGGAGAAAATCCGTGCGGCCGGCCTGCGCTGTGAAACCGGTCGCTTTCAGGAGATGATGCAGGTGGAACTGGTGAACGAAGGGCCGGTGACGCTTTTGCTCGATTCTGCAAAGCAGTTTTGACCCGGATGCCAGAGTCCAGGCTTCATCGCGCCTGCAGAATGGCGTCCGTCACTCGCGCGGCCTCCACCGCAGCTTTCACATCGTGCGTGCGCAGAATATGAGCGCCTTTGAGAGCGAGAGCCGTGTGCGAGGCGAGAGTTCCGTAGAGGCGCTGGTCGAGAGGAGCATCCTGGCCGTCGCGCGCCAGAGTGCGGCCAAGAAACGATTTGCGCGAAGTGCCTGCCAGCAGCGGCAAACCGAGCGATTGTAAATCTTCGAAGTGAGCCATGAGCGGATAGTTCTGCTCGAAATTCTTGCCAAAACCGAAGCCGGGATCGACCGCGATGCGTTCACGCCGCACTCCAGCGAGCACCGCGTTTTCCGTCCACTGTTTCAGCTCGCGCTTTACCAGCAGCGTGATGTCGCCGGGCGGTGGAAGAGTGCGCCACTCCTCCGGCCGGCCGCGCATATGCATCAGAACTACCCCGCATTTCAGCTCGGAGGCGGTCTTTGCCATCTGCGAATCCCAGCGAAATGCGCTGATGTCGTTGATGATTTCGGCGCCCGCCGTGACCGCCGCGCGGGCTACCGGAGCTTTATAGGTATCGATGGAGAGCAGTGCCTCGGGCTGCACTTTGTGCAGCGTGGTAATCACCGGCATCACCCGGGAGAGCTCTTCTTCGGCGTTAAGGGCAATTTTTGCGCCGGGGCGCGTCGATTCTCCGCCAATGTCAATGATGTCGGAGCCTTCGTCGAGCAGCCGCAGCGCGTGCTCCACCGCTTTGGTGGGATCGAAGTATTTGCCGCCATCAAAAAACGAATCGGGGGTGACGTTCACGATGCCCATGATGAGCGTCCGCTTGCCCAGTTCGAGACTGCGCGAACGGAGACTCCATTGGAAGACAGCCCGCATCGCGGACGATTGTAAACGAAAGGCGGGAGGCGCTATCGACGCCGGATGGCGGCCTTCCGGCTCGAAGCGGCAAGCGGGCCGGCTCCCGCACCCGCGGGTGGTTTGCGCATGCCGTCGAGCAATTCTTTGAGAACGGTTGCGTTGTTGTGATCCTCGTTGCGGGAAGCGAACAGAAGGGTCACGCGTTTGTTTTCGCGCGTGAGGTTGTAGAGTTTGCGCAAGTCCTCCTGCGCTTCCGGCGCGGCCAGTTCCTTCAGGTAACGCTTGCGGAAGTCCCGCCAGTGCTCGGGTTGCGCGTGAAACCACTTGCGCAAATCGCTGGAGGGAGCGAGGCCGCGCAGCCAGTCGTCGAGTCCCGCTTTTTCTTTGGTCAGGCCGCGCGGCCACAAACGGTCGACCAGAATGCGCGCTCCGTCGGATCGAGAAACCGGCTCGTAGACTCTTTTGATCGCGACTGTCATGACTCCACCTATCTTTCTTGCATTATTATTGTAAGACGCCTCGGTTGGGGCGCGGCAGGATTGGGCAAGCAACGGATGGAGGTCCAGCAAAGCGAGCGCCAGCGGCTATTCCGGGCAACGTTTGCCGCATTGATCTCTCTGCTCACCGTGGCAGGGCTGCTTGCCTGCCATGTCGAGCGGCGCAGAACCGATGCAGAGCTGGGGCTGAATGCGCAGCAGGCGGCGGGACGCCGAGTTTACGACGATGCCTGCGCCCGCTGCCACGAACCGTACTCCACCCGGGGCAAGAAGGGACCGGGACTGAAGGGCGTTTTCCGGCACCCGTACCTGCCCATCAGTGGGCTGCCCGCCAATGACGAACGCGTGACCGACATCATCCGCCTCGGCCGCAAGGAAATGCCCGGCTTCAGCCAGAAGCTGACCCAGCAGCAACTTGACGACCTGCTGGCCTACATGCACACCCTTTAGGATCGAACGCTGGCCGGGATTTCGGGCCGCTGCGAATTTCATGGGATAATCCAGACGTGGGAAACGCTGCATCCTCTGAGCTTTTTCGCAAACTGCCTTCGGTTGACGAGCTTCTCCGCGGACCCGAACTGGCCAGGCTTGTGGATGAATTTGGCCAGGGCCCTACCGCCGACGCGGCACGTGCAGTCTTGGCGCGCATGCGCCGAGAGATCGCTTCCGGATTGTTGACGGAACGCGCATTGGACTTGGCATTGGCGGGAATCCCAGATGCAGTCGAGCAGGAACTTCGCCGGGCGCTGGTTTATTCACTGCGCCCCGTGATCAACGCCACCGGGGTCATTCTGCATACCAATCTGGGCCGCGCTCCGCTGGCTGAGGCTGCAATCGAACATATCGGCGAGACTGCGGCATCGTATTCCAACCTTGAGTTCGATCTCAGCGCCGGAGAACGGGGGAAGCGCGACGTGCACGTCGACCGGCTGCTGCGCCAACTGCTGAGCGATGAAGCGATTGGCGGAAGTCCCCCGAAAGCGGGCCTCTCGACCATTGTGGTCAACAACAACGCCGCCGCAGTGCTGCTGGCCTTGAACACGCTGGCCGAGGGCGGTGAGGCGATTGTCTCGCGCGGCGAACTGGTGGAGATTGGCGGCTCGTTCCGCATCCCCGAGGTGATGGCCAAGTCGGGCGCCGTACTCCGCGAAGTGGGCACTACGAATCGCACGCGCATTGGCGACTACGAGCGCGCTATCAACGACCGCACCCGGCTTCTGCTGCGAGTACACCGGTCGAATTTTGAAATCTCGGGTTTCACCGAGGAAGCATCGACGATGGAACTGGTTACGCTGGCGCGCAAGTATAGTGTGCCGGTGATGGAGGACCTGGGCAGCGGGGCTTTGTTCGATCTGGGATCTGTGGGAATCAGCGGAGAGCCGGGAGTGCTCGACAGCCTGGGCAGCGGCGTGGACGTGGTCACGTATAGCGGCGACAAGCTTCTGGGAGGGCCGCAGGCCGGACTGATCAGCGGGCGTTCGGAGATCGTCGCGCGCATGCGGTCGAACTCTCTTTTCCGTGCCCTGCGAGTCGACAAACTTGTCTACGCCGCGCTGGAAGCAACTCTGCTCGCCTATGTGCGGCGCGATCATGAAGCGATTCCGGCGCTGCGCATGATGCGGATGTCGAAAGAAGAAATAGGCAAGCGCGGGGAAACCGTGGCCGCCGGCCTGGCAACCGCAAGGCTGAAAGCCGAGATTGTTGATGGCGAATCTGTGATCGGCGGAGGCGCAGCGCCGTCCTCGGTGCTGCCCACGCGGCTGCTGGCAATAACCTGTGAAAATTTCAGCTCGGATGAACTGTGCACACGCCTGCGGGCGAACGAACCCCCGGTGATTGCTCGAGTGGAAGAAGGCCGGGTGCTGATCGATCTGCGCACGGTGTTTCCCGGGCAGGATGACCTGCTCACCGATGCCCTGCGGCGCAGCGCAGCCTAACCGGCAGGCATCGAATGCTTTTTGGCTACTCTCTACACCATCGGCCATTCCACGCGTTCGCTGGATGAGCTGACCGAAGCGCTGGCGGCACATCGCATTCAGACACTATTCGATATTCGCGCCTTCCCGGCATCGCGGCGGCTGCCGCAGTTCAATCGGGAATCTCTGGAAAAGAGTCTCCCGGCAGCGGGCGTTCAATATGTGTGGCTGAAGGCGCTGGGCGGGTATCGAAAAAAAACCTTGGATGAGTCTCCGAACATCGCCTTGCGTAACGACAGCTTCCGCAACTATGCCGATTACATGCTGACGCCGGAGTTCGAGAAGGCTGTGGCGGAGTTGATTTGGAGCGCGGAAAAATCGCGCACGGCCTACATGTGCGCGGAGCGGGTGTATTTTCATTGTCATCGCATGCTGGTCTCGGATTGGCTGGTGGCGCACGGACACGAGGTGCTGCACATCGATGGAACCGGACCGGTCAAAGCGCACGGTCTGACAGCGGAGGCACGCCTGGTGGAAGGGCGGCTGATTTACCGCGGCGACCGGCTGTTGTAGATTTCAGAACAAACATCTCATGATCGTCGGCACAGGCATCGACATCGCTGAGGTTCCGCGGATTCGGCATTCCATCGAACGCTTCGGCGAACGCTTTCTGCGACGCGTCTTCACCGCAGGCGAAATCCGTTACTGCGACTCGAAAGCCAATCGGGTGGAGCGCTATGCCGCGCGTTTTGCCGCCAAAGAGGCGGCGATGAAGGCCCTGGGCACCGGCTGGAGTCATGGCGTGCGCTGGCGCGATTGTGAAGTCGCCCGCATGCCCGGTGGAAGGCCGACGATCGTCTTTCATGGCCGAGCCGCCGAGTTTGCCGCCCGGCTGGGTGCGAAAAATGCGGCGCTCTCACTCTCCCACACTGCCGAACAGGCCATTGCCCAGGTGATACTGGAAAGCTAACACCACGAACCGAATCCGGCCGCCACCTTCTGCTACACTTGGCCCAATCTCTCCTATGTCTGCGACCATTCAGGCGCCCGCCCCGGTCTCTTCTACTGCGGAGATACCCGATCGAATCCTGCTGGCAGGCCTGGGTCTGACCAGCTTTGCGGCGTTATTGCTCGAACTCTCCCTTACCCGCCTGTTTTCGGTTGTGCTCTTCTATCACTTCGCGTTTCTTGCCATCTCGATTGCTCTGCTGGGTTTGGGCGCGGGCGGGGTATTCGCCTATCTGCTGAAGAGACGCCTGGCACGAACGGATACGCGCGCTCTGGCAGCCCGGCTGTGTATCGATAGCTCGATACTGGTGTTTGTCGCTCTCGAGGTCGTGCTGCATGTTCCGGTTGCGCTCACGGTCACAGGAAGAAACTTCCTGCACCTGACTGCGATTTACGTGATTTCCGCGCTGCCTTTTTTCCTGACGGGAGTGCAGTTCTCGGTGGTATTCGCGCGCGAATCGCGGCGCATTCCGCGGCTTTATGGAGCCGATCTTTGCGGAGGAGCGATGGCCTGCCTTGCCGTCGTGCCGCTGCTCAACTGGATCGGCGGGCCCAATACGATTCTGTTCGCCGGCGTGGCGCTGGCGGCCGCTGCCATGATCTGGGCGGCTTCGCGGACCACTCAGCGGATCGCCTTTGGCGTGCTTGCCGCATTCCTGATCTTGATCGCCGCCAACCTCAATAACCGGCTGATCGATGTGGTCTATGCCAAAGGCCTGTTCCGTGATCCGGCCTGGGTGGAATTTTCCCGCTGGAACGCTTTGTCCCGCGTGGAAGTGGACCGCTGGGGACCGGCGAAAGCCATCGTGATCGATGCCGACGCTTCGACTTACATCATGAATGTTGATCTGGGGCACTGGCGTGAAACGGGGTGGGAACGCCTTCTCATGTCGGCTCCGCCGGCCCTGGCCAATGTTCTGCGCCCTCATGGAGAATTCGCCATTATCGGCCCGGGAGGGGGAGTGGATGTGGTGCGCGCGTTGGGCAATGGCAGCCCGAACGTCGTGGGTATCGAGATCAATCCCATCATTGCCAACACCATCATGCGCGGCCGCTATGCCAGCTATTCCAAACATCTTTATCAGCGGCCGGACGTGCACATGCACGTGACCGATGGCCGCTCTTACCTGCGCTCATCGCGGGAGCAGTTCGACGTCGTACAAATGACTCTGGTGGATACATGGGCTTCGACCGCCGCGGGAGCCTTTGCGCTGAGCGAAAACAATCTCTATACCGTGGAAGCGTTTGAGGAGTATTTCGAACACCTCAAGCCGGATGGCATGATCGCGATTACGCGATGGGAATTCCGCGAGCCGCGCGAAGCCTTGCGGATAGTATCCGTGGCTATGCAAGCCTTGCACCGGCTTGGCGTGGCCGATCCATCCCGCAATTTCATCGTCGCCTCTCAGGGGGCCTTGACCGAAGATGGCATTCCCGTGGTGGTGCTCTCCAAAAAGTCCGCTTTCACTGCCGAGGAAGAAGCCGCGGTGAAGGCTGCCTTTGACCGCTACAGGAACCTGCAGCCTCTTTATCTTCCGTCGACGCCCGGCCATAATCCGTTTTCCGAGTTGATTGCAAGCAACGACCCCTACGCTTTTGCCCGGGAATATGCCTATAACGTGGCGCCGGTCAATGATGATTCGCCATTCTTCTTTTTTACCCTCAAGCCGAGCCAAGTGCTAAGACAGGCAAAAGGCGAAAAAGGAGTCGACTGGAAGGTAAATCTCGGCGTGGTGGTTTTGATTCTGGTGCTGGCGATTTCTTTCGCGGCCGTTGTGCTATTTCTGATTTTGCCGCTGGCGCTGAAAGCGGGTGGACTGCATTCGGCGACCGGACTGCGGCGTCCGGCTTTAACCTTGATGTATTTCGTCGCCGTAGGACTAGGGTACATCCTGGTGGAAATCGCCTTCATCCAGCGCTTCGTGCTGTTCTTAGGACATCCCACCTATGCTCTGACCGTCGTCATTTTCCTCTTACTTCTTTCCAGTGGAGCGGGAAGCCTGTTTTCCCGCCGCTGGCTTCCCCACACCCGGCTGGCCTGGATGCCGATCCTGCTGGTCGTCGGTCTACTTCTGCTCAACGTGTTCTTTCTTCCCGGACGGCTGGCGGCGTGGGTGGGATTGGCCTTCGACGTCCGTCTTCTGATCAGTGCCGTTCTGCTCGTGCCGCTGGGATTCCTAATGGGCATGCCATTTCCCACAGGGCTGCGTGCGCTGGCCGGACTGCCGGCGCCTGAATTTGCCAGCGCACCAGCGACAGCAGACAACGCCGTCGAGTGGGCCTGGGCTATGAACGCCTCGGCCAGCGTGTTGGGATCCGTGCTGGCCATGGTGATCGCGATTCAGTTCGGCCTGACCGTAACTTTGGCATGTGGCGTGGGAGCCTACCTTCTGGCCTTGCTGCTGATCCCAATCTTGCCACGAGAAGCCGAGCGAGCTTAGTCTACAGTCCCTCCACAGCCCGGTTGGTTCCCACCTTTAAAGGGTGGACCGGTCCGTGGGCAGCGGCCGGGGTTCCCGTTGTGGAACCGTTACCGATTGATTTTTCAGGGGCATGTGAGATCGGTCACGCACGGGGAACGGGTCGTTCTATTAGGGTTCATCGGCAGGAGACCCCCCATGCTATCCGGACGGCCTACGCGAGCAATCGTGCATGCTCTCGACTGGTTGGCGGAACGCGTTTTGCCGCCAGACGACAGACCAGACCATCTGAGAACCGGGCAGCGCGGCGAAGAAGATGCTTACTTCCACCTGCGGCGTCAGGGCTATGCGATGGTAGCGCGAAATTTCCGTTCGCCGCGTTGCCGGGGCGAGATCGACTTGATCGGATGGGACGGAGACGTCCTTTGTTTTATTGAAGTTAAAACGCGAACCACGCGCGACGTGAAGCCCGGCGAGGCGGCGGTGGACCGGCACAAACGGCGGGAACTGGCTGTGGTCATCCGTGATTACCTTCGGCGCTTTCCACCATCGTGCCAGTGGCGTTTCGATGTAGTAAGCGTATACTATGAATCACCGAACACAGGCCAGCCGCAGATCGAAGTCTTTCGTCGTTCCTCCCTGTCGGCTTAGGACGGAGTTTTTGGTCGATACCTAAAATTAAGGGGCTTAGAGAGTTGCCTGAACTTAGAAAAGATCCTATTGTCGGCCGCTGGGTGATCATTTCCACCGACCGGGCCAAGCGCCCAACCGATTTTGCAAGGGAAAATGTGAAGTTGAAGGGCGGCTTTTGCCCCTTCTGCTACGGAAACGAGAGCAAGACGCCGCCGGAGATCCAGGCCTACCGGCCAAGTTCGAACGGCGGGCCGGCTTCGCAGCGCGATACGCCGGGCTGGACCGTCCGGGTGGTGCCGAATAAGTTCCCGGCCCTGGGAATCGAAGGGAACATGAACCGGCAGGCCGAGGGCATGTTCGACCGCATGAACGGCATCGGGGCACATGAAGTCATCATCGAAACCCCGGATCACTCCGCCAGCCTGGCCACCTTGCCTCCCAAGCGCATCGAAGATGTTTTGTGGACCTTCCGCGACCGCATTCTGGATCTGAAGAAAGACCGCCGGTTCAAATACATCTTGATCTTCAAGAATCACGGCGAAGCTGCCGGAGCCTCCCTGGAGCACGCCCATTCTCAGCTGATTGCGCTTCCCATTGTGCCTATCAATGTGACCCAGGAACTGGAGGGCGCGAAGCAGTACTACCTCTACAAGGAGCGGTGCGTTTTCTGCGACATTATCCGGCAGGAGACGGAAAGCGGTGTTCGCGTTGTCGGGGAAAATGAAAATTTTTTAACGATCGCGCCTTACGCGCCGCGCTTTCCCTTTGAAACATGGGTGCTCCCAAAACAGCACGAGTCGGCGTTCGAGAACTCGTCATCACACATGTACGAAAACCTGGCGAGATCGCTGAAGACTCTGCTCACCAAAGCGGACCGCGTGCTGGACAATCCGCCCTACAACCTGGTGATTCACACTTCTCCGGTGCAGGACCCGACCAACGACCACTATCACTGGCATGTGGAGTTCATGCCCAAGCTGACCAAAACTGCGGGCTTCGAATGGGGGACCGGGTTTTATATCAATCCGACGCCGCCGGAGGAAGCCGCGAAGTTCCTGCGCGAGGCCAGCGTCGAGGAGCCGGTTCCAGCCGCGGTTGGCTAGGGTGCTGGCAGGATTTTGTAAAAATGAGGGCGCGGCCAGAAAGCCGCGCCCTTTTCAGTTGGACGGAGAGAGATCGAAACGTAGGGAGAGAAAGAATGTATGTTGGCGCCCCTCCCCAGGTTCCGGACTTCGCATGAGAGTACCCGGTTCACGGGCGGAGTTTGTCACCAAATTGTAAAAAGGTTGAGGCGCCTAACCCTGGGTGCGATCCTGGAACTCATCGTGCCAAGCCATTTGGATGGCTTCCAGTTTGCCTTCGTTGGAGGCCTTGGGATCGCCTTTAAAGTCAGTCAGTTCGGTGACATACCGGTGCAGATCGGTGAAGCGGACGGTTAGGGGATCAAGATCAGGATGCTTTTCGGAAAGCAGAATGCCGATGTCTTCTGCATCGTCCCAGGTGAGCGGTTTGGGCATGACAAACTCCAGAGTTGAAGGTTTCAGGGGTTTGTAGGTTTCAAAGTCTGGAATCTCAGCCGGCCGCGGCGATCACTGAGAACTTGCCGCTGCCAACCTTGAACTTCTGAAGCTTTGAAACCTGACTCTCAATGCTGTTCTTCCGAGACATAGTTCCGGTTCCAGGCCGGAATTTCCACCACAACTTTGCCCGGCTTCAGAATCTGCGCCTGGCAGCCGAGACGCGAGTTTAACTGTAGATCGGCGGCCATGTCGAGGCGGTCGGCTTCGTCGTCATCCATTTCAGACAAATTCTCCTTACCTTCCTTGATCCAGACGTGGCAGGTGGTGCAGGCGCAGTTGCCGCCGCACGCGTGGTCGAGCGGCACGTCAAAATTCAGAGCGACGTCGAGAATCGATTGCTCCTTGCCGTGATCTTCATAGGGCAGCTTGCCCAACTCGAATTGCACCGTCTTGCCTTCAGGCAGGAAGATGACTTGCACCGTGTTTTCACCGGGAGCATCTTCGGTCAAAGTGCCGGCTCCATGAGTTTTCTCTTCTGACATCTTCACCTCAATCTCCTTTGCATTGTCATCCTGAGCCGCATCCTTTGCGGCGAAGGATCTATGCATTCGGCAGCCAGTTGCATCCATCCTTCGGCGCGGAAAACTGCGCCTCAGATGACAACATCATTCAAACTCCGCTTTTGCTACGGGGTGAGGCGCGGCTGGGCCTTCGCCCAGATCGGCCTCATCCATCGTCTTGCCTTTGAGCGCAGTAGAAACCGCGCTGTCCATCATTAATTCCGCCAGGCGCATGGTCCCCTGATTAAGTGCGTCGATGGCGTTGCGAATTGCCTGATAGTCCTCCCCGGCCATCACCGCGCGCAAGGCCTTCTCCATCTTGGCGATCTGTTTCTTCTCGCCGGTAGTTAGCTGACCCCATGCCGGGCTGTTCTTGCCTTTATCCAGCGCCGCGAGAATCGTCTCGGCCTCCCGGCGAGCTTCGATCACCTGGCGCTTGCGAAAATCTTCTTCCGCGTTGTCAAAGGAATCGAGGATCATGCTTTCGACCTGCTCGTCGCTGAGGCCGTAGCTGGGCTGGACTTCGATCTGCGCTTCGGTGCCGCTGCGCTGCTCGCGCGCGGAAACGTGCAAAATGCCGTTGGCATCGATGAGGAACTTGACCTCGACGCGCGGCATGCCTGCGACCATCGGCGGAATGCCTCGGAGATCGAAGCGCGCCAGCGAGCGGCAATCATTGGCGAGTTCGCGCTCGCCCTGGAGAACGTGAATTGCGACGTTGGCTTGGCCGTCGACCTGCGTAGTGTAAAACTGGGTAGCCGACGCGGGTATGGTGGAGTTGCGCAGAATGATCTTGTCGGTCACGCCGCCGGCGACCTCGATGCCCAGCGAAAGCGGCGTGACATCGAGAAGCAGCATGTTCTGCGTGGCTTCCGACCCCCCGCCAAGAATGTTGGCCTGTACCGCTGCGCCGAGCGCCACGACTTCATCGGGATTGAGATCGGTATGAGGCTCGCGCTGAAAAAGTTCTTTGACTAAGGCTCGGACTTTCGGGATGCGCGTCGACCCGCCGACTAGCACGACCTCGTCGATTTGTTCCGGCTTGAGGTTGGCATCTTTCAATGCCTGCTTGCAGGGACCAACGGTTCGATCGATGATGGGCCGAATCAGCTGCTCAAATTGCTCGCGAGCGATCTCGCGTTGATAGCGCTTGTTGCCGGGCAATTGGATGTCGAGTTTGATGGATGGCTGTGATGAAAGCCCGATCTTGGCTTCGATCACGGCTTTGCGAATCGTGGCGACTGCCTCGCCATTGCGCGAAAGGTCGATCCCTATATCGCCACGAATATCGTCGAGAGCAATGCGGATGAGCAGATTGTCGATATCGTCGCCGCCGAGGTGAGTGTCGCCGTTGGTGGCGATGACTTCGAAAATGCCGTCGTGCAGCTTGAGAATTGAAATGTCGAAGGTGCCGCCACCAAGATCGTAGACCGCCACGATGCCGTTCTGCTTTTTGTCGAGGCCGTAGGCAAGCGACGCGGCGGTGGGCTCGTTCACCAGGCGCAGAACATCGAGCCCGGCGATGCGGCCGGCATCTTTAGTCGCCTGCCGCTGGGCGTCGTTGAAATAGGCGGGAACTGTGATGACCGCTTTGCTGACGGGTTCTCCGAAGAAGCGCTCCGCGTTGCGCTTGAGCTGGCGCAGAATCAGCGCGGAAATCTCGGGCGGCGTGAACATCTTTTCGCCCAGCCTGATGCGCAGAACTTCGCCGGGTGAGAGATCCTCGGCGAGGCGAAAGGGAAAGAGCTTCAGTTCGTCCTGAATGTCCTCGACGCCCCGGCCCATCAGCCGCTTGATGGAATAAACCGCCCTCTCGGGGGTCTCAATCAGAAAGCGCCGCGCCGCATTGCCAATGATTGGCTGGTCTTTTTCATCGAGCGCAACCACTGAGGGGACCAGGTTGGAACCGTCTTCCCCCGGGATGACGACAGGCGTCTCCCCCTGCATGAAAGCCACCAGTGAATTGGTGGTTCCGAGGTCGATACCGACGATGTGATCAGATGCCATGGTCCAATGCAGTAGCGAGCTGATCGCGCGATTGTTGCGTCGCAAATCACGCGACGCATCGCGCAGCTCGTCTGGATCCTTCGCTGCGCCAAGAACGCCTGCTCAGGACGACAATCAACGGTTCAGCTTTCCAGCACTTCGTTCACATCCCTTACCAGATTGCGGATGTAGTTTCTGCGGTTGAGCACATCCACCATCTTGTCGAGCGCGCGTTTGCGCTCGTCGGGCGAAACGGCTTGCCCAGCGCTCTCGCGATCGATCAAGCCGTCCCACGTCTTCCAGTCACCCTGCAACTCTTGAAGCAGCGCGTCAAACTTCTCTTCGAGTTCGAGCTTCTGCCTGCCAACCTCTTCAATCAGAGCGGGATCGTCCTCGCCCATTTTCTTCTGTGTGCGCAGTTGCTCGAGCTGCATATTCAACTCGAACACTTCTTCCAGCAAATCCGGGGGAACAATCTGTTTCTTGACTTCGCCCGAGGCACGGGCCTTTTCGGTCGCGGCCTTCGATTGCTCTTCGAGTTCTATGCCTTCCAGCCGCAGAAGGTACTGCGTGCGTTTGACCGGATCCTTCAAGGTGCGATGCGCATCGTTGAGCATGGAGCTTTGTTGCAGGCTCCACTCCTGTTCGCGGCTGCCGGCGCGAGCGTTGAGATCAGGATGGAGCCTGCGGCTGAGTTCGTAGAAATCCTTTTCCAGCACGGCGAGATCGAGGTTCAGCTTGCGCCGAAGGCCGAAGAACGTGAAGTAGTCGACGGGCGCCGGCGGCTGCACCTTGCCGCAGGCCTCGCAAAAGTGGACAGCGCGCATAGTCCCGCAAGACCAGCAGGATTGAGTTTCCGCGGATGCGAGTCTTGCAGAATTGTTCGTCAGTGTCGAGGGCATCGTTTAGTTACCTGGCCAGAAACTTTACCGCCGAGCACGCAGAGGACGCAGAGAACCAGGAGGAAGAAACCCAGCTCATCTCGGCGCGCTCAGCATCCTCGGCGGTTGACTTTCCTCCTAAGCGGCAGAGAGATCAGGCTGAGAACGAAGTCCCGCAGCCACAGGACTTGGTCGCCTGGGGATTCACGAAGACGAATCCTTGCTGCATCAGCGTTTCCTGATAGTCCAGGGTCATGCCATGCAAATAGATAAACGACTTCGGATCGACAAACACCCGCACATCCTCGAACTGAAAGATACGGTCGCGCTCCCGAGGCTGCGTGTCGAAGCGGATGTTATAGCTAAGCCCCGAGCATCCACCGCCCTGCACGCCGAGACGCAGTCCGCCGACATGGGGCGCGATGCCTTCCTTGGCCATCGCGGAGCGAATTTTACCAATGGCCTTCGCGGTGACCTGAATTCCCTTCGCCACCGGCGCAGATTGTTCGATCGTTGTGGTCATTCGCTCTACTCAACACCTTGTCATCCTGAGCCCGCCGTCTTTGCGGCGAAGGATCTGCGCAACTGGCTTTGACTTCATCGATTCTTCGCTGCGCCCAGGATGACAGCAACCGTGAAGTTACTTCGCTTCGGCTGCGACCGGCTTGGCAACTTCCTGCTTCTTCTTCCAGTCGCCGATGGCGGCGCGGATCGCATCCTCGGCCAGCACCGAGCAGTGAATCTTGACCGGAGGCAGCGAAAGCTCCTTGACGATCTCCGTATTCTTGATCGCCAGAGCCTCCTCGATCGTCTTGCCCTTCACCCATTCGGTCGCGAGCGAAGAAGAAGCAATGGCTGAGCCGCAGCCAAAAGTCTTAAACTTCGCGTCCTCGATGATGTTGGTGTCGCGATTGACCTTGATCTGCAGCTTCATGACGTCGCCGCACTCGGGCGCGCCGACCAGGCCGGTGCCGACTTCGGGGCTGGACTTGTCCATCGAGCCGACGTTGCGCGGATTGTTGTAGTGATCGATTACTTTGTCGCTGTATGACATTCGGTTCTCCTGAGTCTTTTTGTAATTCTCTCAGCGGCTAAAGCCGCAAATCAATCGAACTCGTTGCGGCACGGCTAAAGCCGTGCCCTGATACGAGCCGCAGTTGCGCTCGCTACCCGGTACTCGCAACTCCGTACTTTTACTCTCCTGCCCACTTCACATCCTTCAAGTTGATACCTTCCTTCGCCATTTCGTAGAGCGGAGAAAGCTCGCGCAGACGCTCTACCGTTTCGATGACGCGGTCGGCGACGTAATCAACTTCGGCTTCGGTGTTGAAGCGGCCAATGCCGAAGCGGATCGAACTGTGCGCCAGGTCGTCCCCGGTGCCGAGAGCCTTCAATACATAAGATGGCTCCAGCGTCGCAGAGGTGCACGCCGATCCGCTGGAAACGGCAACGTCGTTAATTCCCATCAGCAGCGACTCGCCCTCCACATAGGCAAAGCTGATGTTGATATTGCCGGGCAGGCGATGCTCCATCGAGCCGTTGATATAGACCTCATCCAGTTTGCCCATAATGCGGTCGCGCAAACGATTCCGCAGGCCAGCCAAACGGCAAGACTCCTTCGCCATCTCTTGCTGAGCCAAAGCGCAGGCCTTGCCCAGGCCAACAATACTCGGAACGTTGAGCGTTCCAGAGCGCATGCCACGTTCGTGCCCGCCGCCATCGATGATCGCCGAAATCTGCACGCGCGGATTCTTGCGCCGCACATAAAGCGCGCCCACACCTTTAGGACCGTACATCTTGTGGCCGGAGATCGAAGCCAGATCGATGTTCTGCTTGATTACATCCACCGGCACTTTTCCGACCGCCTGCGTGGCATCGGTATGAAAAATCACGCCGCGCTCGTGACAGAGTTTGCCAATTTCTTCAACCGGCTGCAGCACGCCGATCTCGTTATTCGCGAACATGATGGTGACGAGAATCGTCTTGTCGTCCATCGCTCGCTTCAAGTCGTCGAGATCGATGAGACCGTCTTTCTGCACCGGCAGGTAGGTCACGCGATAGCCGTATTTCTCGAGGCGCTTGCAGGTATCGAGAACGGCTTTGTGCTCGGTGACTGCCGTGATGATGTGGTTGCCCTTTTCGCGATACATCTCGGCGACGCCCTTAATGGCGAGGTTGTCGCTCTCGGTGGCGCCGGAGGTAAAAATAATCTCTTTGGTGGTGGCGCCGACCAGCTTGGCAATGCGCTCGCGCGCGGTCTCCACGCCCTCTTCGGCAGCCCAACCGAAGGAGTGATTGCGGCTGGCCGCATTGCCGAATTTCTCCATGAAATAAGGCAGCATCTCCTCCAGCACCCGCGGGTCCATCGGAGTGGTGGCGTGGTTATCCATGTAGATCGGCAGCTTCACACCCTGGGGAGCGGAGAGCTGCGTGCGGGTCAATTCATTTTGGTTCAGATCCCGGGGGATTTTTACTTCCGTGCTCATGATTGCTTCTCCCTTAACTCCATCTTTAGCTTTCTCAACTCAAATGAGGCGGCCGGTAATGGAAACCAGTTCCGCCTGTCCGGCGCTCTCTTGAGTGGCGACGACCTCTTCCGTTTCTTCCTTCATATGTGCAATCTTGATGCGTTTCAGCACCTCTTCGATACTCTGATTTACTTTGCGCAAAGGCTCACGGATGGTGCAGCGGTCGCTCTGGCCGCACTCTCCGCGAACGGTCACGCAAGAAGTGATGAATAAAGGCCCGTCGATTGCCTGAATCACCTCGAACGCGGAGATGGTGTGCGCCGCCCGCGCCAGCGTGTAACCGCCGTTGATCCCATGCTGCGAATGCAGCAGACCGGCCCTCGCGAGCCGCTGCAAGATCTTGGCCAGAACCTGCGGCGGAATCCCGTAGGAAGCCGCCACGTCGTTGGCGCTACGCGAACCGTCGCTTGCGTGCTCGGCGAGGTCTTTCATCGCCATCAACGCGTAGTCGGCTTTCTTCGTCAGCTTGAGCATCGGCAGAAACAGCGCTTACAAATCCGACCGATTTAGCCGGATATAAATCCGACCGATTCAGTCGTGATTCATTCTAGTCCTCCCGGCGGCCCCGATGCAACCCTGGTCAGGGAATGGGGGGAAATCGGGCTCCAGTGGTAACCCTATCCGATTGAATGGCTTGCGAAAAGAGCATCGACAGTGAGTCCGAACCGGCTGGCTTGGCGAGACCGCGCACCCCTAGGTTTTATCGACCAAGTGAATTTCACAAGCGTGTAACTTCGAAGGACTTGACAAGCTTGGGGGCAGGATTACAATACCGCCAATTCCGGCCAATCTGATCCCCTTAGGGCGCTGCCGGATTGTATGACCTCAAAGCCGCAGTCCCAGCCCCCCAGTGGAACCAGGATGCAACCCTGCAAGCACCCACGTGTGCAAATTGTGAGCCGTGATGAGGAATCGGAGTTTGTCGAGTGCAAGGAGTGCGGCGAGATCTTCGAGTCCAGCGAATTCAAAGATATGAACATTGAAGAACGGCATAGCAACGACCTCTGATGCCGTTTCTGTCGGCGGGTCACTAAGGTAATCTTTGACTCGCTTCCCCGCTTGTTTCCGCTCCCGGCTGCCTGCTAGTCTGCTGCGCGGGGTTGTGCATTCGCACAGTTGACTCAATGCCTGCTGCGCTGGTGGTCGACGATTCCATGTTGATTCGTTACACGGTTTGCCGCTTCCTTGAGGAACGCGGCTTCGCCGTGGAACATGCCACGAACGGCGTTGAGGCCCTACAGACACTCGAAAAGCTGACGCCAGACCTCATTGTCACGGATATGCAGATGCCCAGGATGTCGGGAGCCGATCTGATCACAGCCTTGAAGGCAAAACCACAGACCGCCAAGATCCCGATCATTATTGTTGCAGGACGCGGCAGCGGCTTCGATGAATCCGAGAAGCGCGCCGACTTTGCCATCTACAAAGACATCGACATCGAAGGCCAGCTCGGAAAGGCCCTGGATGCGGTGACCAAGAAGAAAACCCGCCGCCGGAGGGCCGCGGGAAGATAGCAGAGAACGCGCGGGTCTTAAGACTGCGCGAAATCTACTTCAGGCGTAATCCCGCTTCCGCAGAAAAGTCCATCGAGGCAAAATCCTTCGCAAGAAATTTCGGATAGGCGGCCGCGGCAATCATGGCTGCGTTATCGGTGGACAGCTGGCGCGACGGGAAATAAACCGGCAGGCCCTCCTGCGCGGCATCGCGCTCGAATGCCTGGCGCAGTTCATTGTTCGCGGCTACGCCCCCGGTGACGAAAAGAGTTGCGACCTCGTGCGCTCGGGCCGCTGCCAGGGTCTTGCCAATCAGGTCTTCCACCATGGCCCGCTGAAACGAAGCCACGAGATCGAGAGTCAGCTTGTCGCAATGGGTGAGAAGGTCGTCGACCGTGGGTTTGGTAATCGATGCCAGCGCCGTCCTCCGCGTTTCAATCTCTTGCCGCATGTTGTGAGCTTCGAGATATCGGAGAACGGCGGTTTTGATGCCGCTGTAAGAAAAGTCAAAACAAACGCGGTCTTCAGCTGATTTGCCTTCCGTTCTTGTGCGCCGGTCTGCGTGCTTGATCTGCGCCGGCGGAAACTTCACCGCCCGGGGGTCGCCATGCGGCGCGAGACGATCGATGACGGGACCTCCCGGATAGCCCAAGCCCAGCAGCTTTGCGACCTTGTCGAACGCTTCACCGGCGGCGTCATCACGGGTGTGGCCGATGTTTTCGTAAGTCCAGGCATCGCCCCGCTGCCTGGCCAGATAGAGGTGGGTGTGACCGCCCGACACCACAAGGGCCAGGACCGGGAACTGCATTTCGCGAATGCCCTTCTGCCGCTCTTCCAGCAGAACGGCATGAATGTGGCCCTCGAGGTGATTGACTGCGATCAGAGGCTTGTCGAGGGCGAAGGCCAGCGCCTTTGCGTAACTGATGCCCACGAGCAGCGTTCCGGCAAGGCCGGGTCCCTGCGTGACGGCGATCGCATCGACGGAATCATAAGTGTGTTCTGCCTGGGCTAGCGCCTGCCGCACAACCGGAACGATGGCGCGCAGATGTTCGCGCGACGCCAGCTCCGGGACCACGCCCCCGTAAGGCTGATGCGTGGCGATTTGCGAGGCGACGACGTTTGAAATCAATTGCTCCCCCGAACGCACCACGGCAGCTGCAGTTTCGTCGCAGGAGCTTTCGATGCCAAGGATGTAGGCAGAGAGCATGCAACTATATTATGGAAGGGTATCATCAGTGGGCTACTCCAAGTGTCGCTAGATTTCGCCAGCGCGATCGTTCGAACCCTGCGCCACTGTGGCTTTCAGGCCTATCTGGTGGGCGGATGCGTGCGCGATTTGTTGCTCGGCCGTGAACCGAAGGATTACGACGTCGCAACCAATGCCACGCCGAATCAGGTGATGGAGATTTTTCCCGAGACCTATGCCGTCGGCGCGCAGTTTGGCGTGGTGTTGGTGCCATCTCCCGAGCCAGAGACTGCAGACAACTCGCCCACGGTTGAAGTCGCAACCTTCCGCAGCGACATCAGCTACTCCGATGGCCGCCATCCCGATGAAGTCCGCTTCAGCCAGGACCCGCGCGAGGATGTAGTTCGCCGCGACTTCACCATCAACGGCATGCTGCTCGATCCGATCAGCGGCGAAGTGCTCGACTTTGTTGGCGGGCGAAAAGACCTGGCGGACGGGATCATCCGAGCTATCGGCGATCCCGAACGCCGTTTTGGCGAAGATAAGCTGCGCATGTTACGCGCTGTGCGCTTCGCTGCGCGCTTTGAATACGCAATCGAGCCTGCGACGTTAACCGCGATCGAGAAGCTGGCTCCGGAGATTCACGTCGTCTCCCGCGAACGCGTGCGCGATGAACTCACCCGCATGCTGACCGAGGCGCACCCTCATCGCGCCTTTCTGTTGCTCGATGAGATGGGCTTGCTGCGCGAAGTTCTGCCCGAGATTTCCGCGATGAAGGGAGTCGAACAGCCACCGGAGTTTCATCCGGAGGGGGACGTATTCGTGCACACGCTGATGCTGCTTGACCACCTGCCGCGGCCATGTCCGCCGACGCTGGCGTGGGGAGCACTGTTGCACGATGTTGGCAAACCGGCCACGTTTCACCGGGCTACTGATCGCATTCGCTTCGACAATCATGTAGAAGTCGGAGTGAGGATCGCCGAAGACATTTGCCGCCGGTTGCGTTTCTCCAAGAATGACACCGAACAGGTGCTCGCCCTGGTGGACAACCACATGCGCTTTGGACATGTGGGCCGCATGAAAGAGTC
>Ga0335081_10004042_pt1 | contig 23166 bp, 22 predicted proteins | sample Lox_Sample_35_FD_206713 | JGI IMG/M metagenome (GOLD analysis project Ga0335081, IMG submission 206713) | Soil microbial communities from Loxahatchee National Wildlife Refuge, Florida, United States - Lox_Sample_3.5 | ecosystem: Environmental > Terrestrial > Soil > Wetlands | place: USA...
CGACTATCAACGATTTCTTAAATTGTAACCGCAAGCTTTGGCCGTGAAAAGGCGTTGTTTTTCAGTATCGTCATAGGTGTTTCACGCAGGAAAATGGCTGCAGGGCTCAATGCGAGCTCAGGAAGACCTGCGATCCTTCCAATATCTGCGATCATGGCCGGATCGCCGTTCTGGCCCTTCATAGCGTGGATCATTGAATTTTCGGCGATCCTGGCCTGACCTCCGGTTGTTGTCCGCCCTGTGTTCGCTTTTCCCCATAAACCCTCCCTTGTCGTTGGAACATGAGGTGATGATGAATCGCCGGAATTGTTGAAATGACCTTTCAGCTGTGATGTTGAATCATAGCGAAATGACAATCTGTTTTTCGTTCGTGACAGGCTTAAGAATGCGGTTCTCTCCCTGAAGCAGTGCACAACCATAAACATCGAGGAGCTCGATTGTCAAAATAACAATTTCTTCTTATGGAGGTGGATAATATATTTTGGTGGTCCACTTGTGTAATAAAAGGGAATATTGAGGGCGAGGAAACGGGTTTGAACGCTCGAATAATGAATAAGAAGGAACATATATAAAGATGGAAAGGGCAGTCATTTGACCGTCCTTTCCGACTGTCAATATCAGCATCCCACTTGAGGTTTTGGTTTCATGGGCGTAACTTTTGTAGCTTTCTTTTTGCCGCCCTCTTCGTTGTATTCCACCGTTACCTTGTCGCCCACCTTCACATCCCTGATGAGGGACCCTGTCTCACAATCGAATCCGGCTTCAATTGTCTGACTCTTCAGTGTAAGAGTTGCTTTCTCGGCATTCACTGCGGTTACAGTTCCGGACATTTCACTCGCAAAAGCCGATCCGACAAAGGTTATCAAAACTGCAGCAATAAGAATAACTATCGTTGTGCCCTTCACAGAGCCACCTCCCATTTTAAAGTTTATGAGTCCCAAAATGAGGGAATTACGACCTAACGTTATCAGAGGATTGAAAATCTGTCAAGCGCAAAGAAAGTTTAAAAAGAAACATTCCTCTCAGAAATAGGGGGTCTTTCATCATAATGATACGAATAATTCTCCAACTGTGAATTTCGACTGTCATAAAATTGCGTGCTCATCTCTGCAGCAGGGGACCAATCATCAGTTAAATCGGTCTCCAGTTCTGATCTTTTTTTTCGTCGCTCTTCGGAGGTCTTGCATGTCTCACATATTTTTTTTCGCAAGCACCTAACTTGAAATAATTCTTCTGGGCTTCACGAAGCGATACGTGGTTAGCCCCTCCCGTATAATCGGGATGCAGAAATTGAAAATCGTCATCTTCCCAGTGACAAACGGGGCAGATGTTGAAAGAGCCGGGAGGTTTGTCATCCAATGTTTTATAACCACAGCAGAGGCAGGTATATTTCAAAATATTTGTCCTCTTATGAAATTTCTAAGTGAACTATTTTTGATACAGCAATATAAATGCCAAAAAAATATAGTGTATAAACAATTAGTTATAAAAAATGGCAGTTGAATTTTAATTATTTTGGATGGTTTATTATAGACGGGAAGTTCATTTCAGGCGGTTGGCTTAGTGTGGAGAAGGAAGAACACGTAACTTGTGGAGCCCCGGCAATACGCTCAATTTCATGAGATATTATGCTCTATAGAAGGATTAATCGTGCAACAAGTGAAGTGAGCAGCTGAGCCCTTCCCCGGCTCACTCCGTCAAGGGAGGGGTGACAATTATACTCAGATTTCCCACAAATAACCGCGGGGATGTTCATTCAGCGGCCCGGCTTGCGTACGAAGATTCCGCTTTTCCCGCCTGATTTTTTCAACAGGAGAATATCGGTTACTGTCATGGAACGGTCCGCAGATTTGCACATATCGTAGATTGTGAGCCCGGCAACGGCAACGGCAGTCAGCGCCTCCATCTCAACGCCGGTTCGGTCGGTTGTCCTTACCGTCGCCCGGATCAGGACGCTCGATTTCTCATGGTCCGGCTCGAACGCTATCTCGACTGCGCAAAGACGTAGAGGGTGGGAAAGGGGTATGAGTTCGGGGGTTTTTTTGGCAGCCATGATGCCCGCAACCCGGGCAAGACCGAACACGTCTCCCTTGGCAACTTTCCGGTCAAGAATGAGCGAGAGCGTTTCGGGCTGCATAGTGACACGGCCCTCGGCAATTGCCTCGCGGGCCGTTTCGACTTTGCCTGAGACATCAACCATGCGCGCGGCTCCCTGCCCGTCGAAATGAGTAAATTCAGCCATGCTTTTTTTTATCGATCCTCTCCCATTAGTCGATTTTAGCCGCCGATTTTCGACATGGTTCTGCGGAAGCATCCCGGGTCAGATTCAGAAACATGATGGCGCTCCGGTTTGACCTCGAGTGCCTGTCTGAGCAGCCGTTCGAGTTCCGCGTCGTCGCATCCGCTGCGCAAGGGAGACTTGACATCGATCTCCCTGTCGGACAGAAGGCAGGGACGCACCTTCCCGTCCGCGGTCAGCCGAAGGCGCCTGCAGGAGCTGCAGAAGTGCCTACTGATGGGACTAATGAACCCGATCACCCCCTGGGCACCGGGAACCTGAAAGTTGGCCGATGGGCCTGCGGAGATGGACGACGTGAACGGTACGAGCGGACCGAATTCCCGCTCAATCGCGGTGCGGACCTGGTCCGATGATATGCACTCATCCTTGTGCCAGCGGTCGTTCGCACCGATAGGCATGAACTCGATAAAACGGACGTGGAGGCGGCGCTTGAGCGTCAGACGGGCGAAATCAACGACTTCATCGTCATTCAGTCCCCGGACCGGCACCATGTTCAGTTTGAGCGGGAAAAAACCCAGCTCCTCCGCCCTGTTGATGCCGTGCCAGACCGCATGCCAGTTGTCGCTCCCGGTGATCTTCTGGAACCTAACCGCCTTCAAGGAGTCGAGGCTGATGTTGAGGCGTGGCTTCCCAGCCTGCGCCAGGGCTTCGACCATATTAGCGAGAAGCACGCCGTTCGTGGTCAGACTGATGTCATCGATCCCATTGAATTGACGGAGCGATGCGATGAAGTTTACGATGCCGCGTCTCACAAGCGGCTCTCCACCGGTAACGCGAACCCGAGAGATCCCGAGCCGCACCGCGATGGCCACAAGCCGTTGAATTTCCTCATAGGTAAGAATGTCCCCATGCCTCAGCATCTTCATCTCCCCCCGGGGCTTGCAGTAGACACAAGCAAGATTGCACCTGTCGGTCACGGAAATTCGCAGGTAGTCGATGCGGCGGTGATGGAGGTCGATGAGTGCCATGAAAAAACTTTACCACAGAGGTTGGGATACTTCAAGACAAAAACTCATGGTAGAAGTCGAAATGAGCAGTACGGAAAGTGTTCGGATTACTCGATTTTTATCAAGCGGCCGTTTTTTTGCGCAACCATAAAAAGCAGCTCGATCGAGATGTCGTCTGCGCAGTAGAAATATTTCTGCAGTATTTCCGAACTCAGCACGTCAACCAGATAAGTGTTTTTGCAGGAAGCCATTTTTTTTTGCATCCCTGCATCAAGCCACGGCGCGTTCTCAGGAAGGACCTCGAATTTAGAAACACCATATTTCACATCTTTCCCGTGCCCAGTCCGGGGCAAATCGTGATTGATGAAGTAATCGCCTATTTTTTTTATGAGCATGGCTTCTGTTTCCTCGCTACTTGCCGATGATCCGCTTGAGGCGGGCTCTTTTGCCAATGCCTTCGCCTTTCCTGCAAGGGCAAGCAACCCTTGCTTGACCTCCGCCCGAGGCGTCTTCTCCCTCGATACCGCGGCCTGCCGGTTTGTTTCGGCAGGGGCCCGAGGTGCTGGCACAACTTTTTCCATGATCAGTGATTCCCCTCCAGGCGTCTCCTGCTTTGCCTGTTTTGGTTTACCGGAGGCAGGAACTGTTTCTTCGCCTCCATTAACGGGAGGAGAAGGCGCTTCGTATTCAAGTTTCATATCTAGCGATTTGTATGCAGGCAACTGTGGGACCTGTTGTGAAGGAAGTGAGGCGTACTCTTTTTTACGCAGACCATCCTGTGGTCGATTCGAGGTGGACAACTCAGGGCCCGCATCGTGCTGCACCGTTGAAAAGCGACCCAAAAGAAGTTCCCCCGGCCGGGATGAAGGTTCGATGCGCCGGTAAATATAGAACGCACACACTGCGACGAACAAGACAGCCACAGTCTGGATCGGTATCTTGACGAAGGGTGGGAAGAAGAGCCTGTGGAACAGACTTTTCTTCTCTATCTCTTCAGAACGGACCTTCATCATGATTTTCTGTGTCATTTAAACTGGTTTCTCTTCCTTCTCGACAACTTTAATGCGTTCGATGGTTTTTTGCAATTCACTGAAAGCGCCGTTACAGACCGAACAAGTCCTGAGATGGGCTTCTATTTTCTTTTCTTCAGCCGTTACCGCTGTCAATATACTCGGAAAGCATATGACGAATTGTATTATGTTCCATTAAAGTTCTCCCCTAACGCGCATCAGGCAGTCCTTTACCCTTTCGCGCGTTCGGAGCACACGGGATTTTACGGTTCCTTCGCGCATTTTCAGCATGTTTCCAATTTCGTTATAGGAAATATCATGCAAATCGCAAAGGACCAGTACCTCTCGGAAATCATCGGCCACGCTTTAACTCAGTAATGCGCCTTTTGTTGGGCCTCTTGCTGTTTGAGCCGGTTCTTCGAAAGGTTGATAATCAATGCTTTCGACAATTCGTGAATTTCAAATTACCCCCCAAAGAACCAAATTCTTGTGTGCGGACACAAATGCGTCCTGCACCGCCTCACGGGCTTCTTCGGAATCCTTGGTAAGCTGGCGCGCGACGTTGAATACCCTTTTCTGGGCCTGTTCACTCGCGACTCGAAGGCGTTCAGGTCGCCATCCGAGGCCGATGATACAAGGGCCACATCGCCGTCCAATCCGGACATGCCGTTGCTTCCTGTTTTATAAGACAAAACAGCCACAAAACTTGTTCCGTTTCGCGTGACATTTTGATTGTATCTCAAAAATTTTACTTTTGCATCGCTAAAATGATATTATATAGACTGATGCGTAGAAGGAGGATACCATGCCGGAAAAAGTAAAGATTTTCGGGAAAGCGGGTTGACCGCATACGGAAAAAGCCAGGTTGGCTTATCGCAATGATGCGGTCTATTACGATGTCAAGGCTGACAGCGCAAAACTGGATGAAATGCTGAAATATTCAAAAGGCGTGCGGAAGGTCCCGACCATCGTTCAAGGCGATATCGTGACCATCGGATATGACGGCGGTGCCTGAGGAGTGTAGGGGCGGCGGTCTGCCGCCCGGAATTATTCATGGCCAAAGGGCAGGGAACTGACCGGCAGTAAAAGCGACAAGAGCCGAAGGTCTGGAGAGACATGTTTCGAGAAGGAGAAAGAGAAAGAATGAATCTGCGCGGTTTTGTTCTCAAGAAGGAAGATGCGGTGCTTCTGATCGTTGATATCCAGGAGCGACTTGCCGTAATCATGAAGGAAAAAGACAAGGTCGTGAAAAACTGCCAGCACCTGATCGAGCTGGCGAAAATGCAGGGGATCCCGGTCGTGGTGACCGAGCAGTATCCTAAAGGTCTAGGTCGGACTTTGCCCGAGCTTCAATCAGCTGTCCCAAATTATAAACCGATCGAAAAAACGGCCTTCAACTGCTGTGGAGAGCCGGCATTCGTAACGGAGATCAAAAAACTTGGAAAGAAGCAGATCATCATGACCGGCATGGAGACGCACATCTGTGTGCTCCAAACCACGATAGGGCTGTTGCAGGAGGGCATCACCATACACGTCGTGCAGGATGCCATGTGCTCGCGGACGAAGGAAAACTGGAAGACCGGGATTGCATTTATGCGTGATGCCGGCGCGGTCATTACGTGCACGGAGACAGTTCTGTTTCAGCTTCTCAAGGTTGCGGGTACAGAGGAGTTTAAAAAAATATCGCAGAGAATAAAATGAAGCAGTAGAGGATAGCTAGTAGGTAGTAAACAGTTGACAGGTTGGATACCTAGGACTACAGAAAATGCATGGGCAATTGATGTAGTCTGTTTCACGACTTCTCACAGAGGTTCACCATGGCACAACAACAAATTATTCCGGATGATGTCAAGAAGGTAATCAAGGAAACATTTGACCAGGGGTTTAGGGAAGACATCGTCATCGAGGTCTATACCCGGAAGGGAACGAACGACCAGTTCAACGAAGCGGCAATTGCCCTCGTTAAATCCCTTGCCGAACTCTCAGACAAACTAAAGGTGTCCTATCATACGGTGGGCGATGAACAATCAGCGCAGAGGAATGTCACACGCACGCCGACGGTGCTCATCGCACCGGACAAATATCAGATCCGTTACACCGGCGCCCCGGTTGGTGAAGAGGGAAGGTCGTTTATGATCGCCCTCATGATGGCTTCCACCGGAAACACCATCCTGACCGAGCCCGCCGTGTCAAAAATAAGGGAGCAGCTGCACGATAAGAGGGATATCCGGGTTTTCGTCAGCCCCACCTGTCCCTACTGCCCACAGCAGGTCCTGACCGCATTCTCGGCCGCGATCGCCAAACCCGACCTTGTGTCGGCTGAGGCCGTCGAGATATACGAGAACCAGGACCTTGCTGAGAGTCTCGGGTCTCTGGCTGTACCGCAGACCTTCATGAACAGTACCTTCACGGGAGCGGGGCTCCAGCCGGAGCCGTTGTTCGTGGAATCGTTGCTTTCGCTCAAGGAGCCCCAGGTCGCATCGACGCAGATTTCTGGCGAACCGGTGGAGAAGGACCTTGTCATCATCGGCGGCGGACCAGCAGGGCTGACGGCGGCGATTTACGCCGAGCGTGCGGGGCTCGATTGCGTAGTGGTCGAAAAGAGCAACCTCGGCGGACAAGTGGCGATCACGCCGGTCGTGGAGAACTATCCGGGCTTTATGCGCATCGGCGGAAAAAGCCTCGTGGACCTCATCGCGCAGCAGGCTGCTCAATACTCCGAGATTCATATCGGCGAATTCGTAACAGAGGTGTCAAGAGACCGTGAGGATGGCAGGTTCACGCTCAAAACGAATCATGCCATCTATCATACAACGGGCATCGTCATTGCCACGGGCGTGGGTAACCGGGCGCTGGAAGCGCAGGGCGCGCAGAAATTTTACGGAAGAGGCATCAGCTATTGCGCAACCTGCGACGGTTACTTCTTCAAGGATGGAAAGCAGGTGCTCGTGGTGGGAGGCGGTAACACGGCAATCACCGACGCACTCTACCTCCACAATATCGGCGCAAAGGTGACGCTGGTGCACCGGCGCGATGAACTCCGGGCGGAAGCGAGGCTCCAGGAGAGCTTTCGACAGTCCGGCATTCCGGTACTGTGGAACAGCGAGGTTCGGGAGATCACGGGAGAAAAGATCGTCAAAGCCGTAAAGATCGAAGACAAGAAGAGAGGCACGATCAAAGAGCTACCGGTGGAGGGGGTGTTTGTCGCCATCGGTTACGTTCCGAACAATGACCTCGCGAAACAGCTCGGCCTGGAGCTCGATGACCAAGGATACATCAAGACCGATCTGATGACCATGCGGACCTCGGTTCCCGGCGTGTACGCCGCGGGCGATATCACAGGCGCGCCGAAACAGATTGTCGTCGCTGTGTCGCACGGCTCCACGGCCGCCATGTCCGCATTTGAAGATCTCACGAGCCCCTCCTGGCTGAAACAGGAAAAAGAGATCGGGGCGGCCGCAGCTGCAAAAACCCAAGTCGTTTAATACTGGCCTAGCATGCATGAAACAGCAGACGGCGTCAGGAAAAAAAGGATATATGCGAGTAAAGGGGGCCGCGCTGCCAATGCAACAGCCGTCGTTAAAGCGGACAGGTTCAGTTAAACTTCACCTTTGGTACTTCCTTTTCCGCCTGCGGAATTTCGTAATATTGGGCCTCGTTCACGCCCGCTAGAGAAGCAAAGAACCTTCCAAAGATAGTCCGTCTATAGGTGTTGAGCACTTTTACATCATCATTGTACCGCTTTCGTTCCACGGCGATGCGGTTTTCCGTTCCCTCAAGGCTGTCCTGCAGCTTCAGGAATGATTCGTTGGCCTTGAGCTGGGGAAAGGATTCCTGAAGCATCAGGAGGCGGGAAAGGACCCCTTCGAGCTGCTGCGATGACTGGATCTTGTCCTTCACTGTGGCGGCCTGAAAATATTTTGTCCGCGCATTGGCGATGTTTTCGAACAGTTCCTTCTCGTGTGTGGCATACCCTTTCACGGTCTCCACGAGATTCGGGATCAGATCATAGCGCCGCTTCAATTGGTTCTCGACCTGTGCCCACTGCGATTTCACCTGCTCATCCATGGACACGACCTGATTGTACTGGCCCATGCCCCATGTAAAGACCCCGATTGCGATGAGTGCGACGACTGCCAAAATGATCAATAATACCTTAACGCCGTTGCTCATTTTCCCCTCCTGATAATAACAGTTTTTAGTGCTAGGTTCAGAGCTCGATGCTTCATGGAGAAGCTGTTGATCAAAAAATCAACACTAAAAATTAAAAAACAGCATCCGCTACCATCCCCCTGATGCACCACCGCCTCCGCCGCTGCCGCCACTGCCCCCTCCGAAACTGCCGCTTCCGCCGAACCCTCCGTCACCCCCGGACCAGCCTCTTCCTCCTCCCATAGAGGACGCCAGCATCAGGAGAAGGCATTGCCCTGGATGGGTGATGAAAAGTATAATTGCTCCGAGAGCGAAGATGCCCAATATGACCATCTGCAGCGCGCCGAGGGGCCTGGCCGCGCTGATCTCGCCCGGCTGGGGAAAAGTGGGCATGCCGGTAATTTGCACGCCGTCATGAGTAGCAATGGTATTGGCTACTGCGAGTGCGGCGGCATAAATGCCTGCGCCATAGTCGCCCTTTCTGAAATAAGGCACCAGATATTCCCGGCCGATTGATCCTACCATGCTGTCGGGGAGCACACCCTCCAGTCCGTAGCCGATCTCGAACCGGTATTTTCTATCATTTACCGCAACGGCGATTAGCACGCCATTATCCTTGCCCTTCTGTCCCAGCTTCCATTGTTCTTTCGTATTGAACGCGAATTCCTCGATGCTCTGGCCGTCGAGGCTCTGGACGGTAAGGACAAGGACCTGCGCCGTGGTTTTCTGTTCGAGTTCCTTGAGGTAGGCGTTCAGCCGGGCCTGCACCTCTTCCGGAATAACGCCCGCAAGATCGACGACGTAATCGCGCGGCATCGAGGGTGGCTGCGGCGTAGAGGCCGCCGCAAGGTATGCGCAGGCGGTCACGAAAAAAAACGTCGCGACAAAAAAACGTTTATACATGGAGTTCATCGATGATTTTTCCTGTGGCTTCGAGGGCATGATAGTAGCTCTCGAAAAATGCGCGCAGTTCCCGCTCCGAGGGTTTGATGCGTTGTGCTTTGAGTGCGAGTAGCTTTTCGAATATGCCGGTATCAACGCCCGTTGCTGCCCCGAGCATGCGTATTACCTCAACTCGCTTGACTGGAGGAACCTTGCCGAGCAAAGAAATGATTGCCCTGAACAGAGCCATGGAGCCGGTGATCGATTTTACCAGGGTAGATGCAAGATGTTCCTTCTTCCCGAGTGAAGAAATATATCCTTGCCGCACATGGATGAGCCTGGTTTTTATCTCGCGCTCGCACTGCAGTCTGAGATCACGTGCGGCGATGATGAGGTCCTTCAGGATGTCGGCGCCGAACACGGTTTTATGGATGAGCTTGAAGTCAAGAAACTCCACGGGAAAGGCATTGAGTGATTTATGAATATATTCAGGAGTCATCACCAGCGGCGCTGCGATATGTTTTTTCCCGTACTTTTTGCCCAGCGGCGCCAGGAAGGCGATGAACTGCAGGTCCATGTTGTTGAGGAGGACGACCGAATTGATGTCTGACAGCCTCGCGTCGTAGTCTGGGATTACGGCGCTGCCTACGATATGAAATGAGTGAATGTTCGATCCATGCTCACCGAGCAGGTCTTGGACCATGGGCGAAATCTTCTCAGCAACTCCGGGATTGAGTCCGTCGAGATCGAGGTTGTTCATAGTGGCGCTATTATAGCACAGTAGAAGGTTCTTCACAATAAATCGAAATGCGGAGGCACGGCACTGCAAACAGCTCCCCACAAACAGCTCCCCGCGTTGCTTTTCCGAGCGAACTGCGCTATTCTTGCTCGTAATAGCGCGGATACTGTCCCAATAAACCGGCTTCGGTCATCCCGGAATTTTCCGTAAATGGAGGAGCGGCATGAACGCAGTTGAAAAAAAAATCAATGGAAAAACGATCCGTCTCGTTTCCGAAGACCTCACGGAGCGAAACGTTGACGCCATCGTGAATGCGGCGAACAGCCATCTCCAGCACGGCGGCGGCGTTGCGGGTGCGATTGTCAGAAAAGGCGGCCGCATAATCCAGGACGAGAGCGACAAGATCGGTTATGTGCCCGTGGGCGGCGCTGCGTTAACGACAGGCGGAGCGCTGAGGGCGAAATACGTTATTCATGCCGTAGGGCCGAGAATGGGAGAAGGGGACGAAAACAACAAGCTGAAGAAAGCCATCAACAGTGTCCTTGCACTTGCAGCGGAGAAAAAAATGAAGAGCATCTCTGTTCCCGCCATTAGTGCCGGGATTTTCGGTTTTCCCAAGGACCGATGCGCGAAGATCCTGGTGGGAGAAACGGCTGCATTTCTCAAAAGTAAGGATCCGTCCTCCCTTGAGCTTGTCGAATTCTGTATTTTCGATCAGGAAGCATTCAGTTTTTTCAGGACAGAGGTGGAGAAACTCTAGCTCACCACGGAATCCAATCTCACGATATATTAGGAAACCTTGCGGGTCGGATATCCTGAGCGCGGTTGGGATGACAGGATGAGGTGGGATGAGGTAAACAGAAGCGGGCGGAGCACGATGTGCCAACAAGACGACTTTTAACCTATTGCCATTTTAGTACAGACTTTGATATAATCGAGCGGCAAGAAGAGTTTTCATTATTTATGCACAACGATAGTTGAGGGGTATCCATGAAACGAAAGACGGGATGGTTACTTGCAGTTCTCTTGGTTGCTCTCTCGGCGGTTGCAGATTGCGGCGGCAGCGGCTCCTCTTCCACAACAGTTGCATGGACAGGCCAATTATCAGATACGACGAATGATCTGTATGGCATCACCTGGTCAGGCACACAGTTTGTGGCGGCGGGGGAAGATGGTACAATCCTCACATCGCCTGACGGCGTGACCTGGACAACCAGCCCATCAGGCACGTCATATAAGCTTAGCGGTATCGCTCTGTCAAGCACACAGTCAGGCACACAGTTTGTGGCCGTGGGGGAAGATGGTACAATCCTCACATCGCCTGACGGCGTGACCTGGACAACCAGCTCATCAGGCTCGACGAGTGATCTTTATGGCATCACCTGGTCAGGCACACAGTTTGTGGCCGTGGGGGAAGCTGGCATAATCCTCACATCGCCGAACGGCGTGACATGGACAACCAGCTCATCAGGCACGTCATATAAACTTAGTGGTATCGCTTTGTCAAGCACACAGTCAGGCACACAGTTTGTGGCGGTGGGGGAAGCTGGTACAATCCTCACATCGCCGAACGGCGTGACCTGGACAACCAGCTCATCAGGCTCGACAAGTGATCTTTATGGCATCACCTGGTCAGGCACACAGTTTGTGGCCGTGGGGGAAGCCGGTACAATCCTCACATCGCCTGACGGTGTTACATGGACAACTCGCTCATCGGGCACGCTATTTAGCCTTTGTGGCATTGCTTGGTCAGGAACACAATTTATGGCCGTAGGACTGAACGGTACAATCCTCACATCGGCTGACGGTATTACATGGACAACAAGCACGTCAGGTACGGCAGGTATCCTTTATGGCATTACCTGGTCAGGCAAACAGTTTGTAGCCGTGGGGGAATCTGGTACAATCCTCACGTCGCCGTAGGCAGATACTGTGCTGCCAAATCAATATGGTTTATGGGGAAAAGATATTGCTTGATGCTGGCACCACGAAAAAGGGTGAAGCTCGGATCATCTACCTTTATTAAGCGAGCCGTATGATGTGATCGCGAGACAGAAGAATATCAGGGATCAGTCTTATTCTGAGGGTCCTTATGTCTTTTTCTTGAAAAGAAAGGTTCTCAGGCTTCCGTCATTCATGGGATACTGCGTTGAGAAAATGCGGATACAGGCCGACACCAAAAGTAAGGAGTGCGGGGCAATCACCGAGCTGCCAGACAATATCAGCGGGCCGATCTTATCTACCAAACGTGCAAAAGTGGAAACCTGAAAAAGTATGACAAACTCTTCCACGATCTGAGATGGACGGCCGTAAGAAACATGATACGAGCAGGAGTGCCTGAGAAAGTAGCAATGCTGATTTCAGGACTGAAGACACGCTTGATCTTTTGATCGTTACAACATCGTGAACGAGGGAGATTTGAAACTTGCCTCTAAGCGTATCACACCTTTCCACAAAGAAGCGCAGATGAGTCATGATCATTACCGGATGGGCATTAATTCGAGCATAAGACAGAATTTAGAAGTGTCGGAAGAGAAGAAGGATCAGCCGGAAGTGATTGAAAAAGAATGGTGCCGGCGGTCGGAATCGAACCGATTTAGTACCATATAAAATCACGGAGTTGTAAGTTTATACTGCATTTCTACGGTATGAAGTAGACGACATTTCTTTTTGCAATTAACAATAGTAAGGCAAATTAACCTTTCTTCTTTCGCATTTCAACAACATCTCCTCTTTTCATAAGAACATCTCTAAGATACTCCGTCCTTGCATGAATATACTTATCTGTACTTCTTCTGTCAGCATGACGCATCAAGTCTTGAGCGGCGGCACTATCAGCAACTTCTGAAATTTGAGTGCAGAATGAATGCCTTGAACCCTCATAATGAGTACACATCAAACCAGTATACTTTTTCCAATATTGGCTAAGACGGTCAACGGTATAATAACGACCAGTTACAGGGTTTATAAATATCCAATCCTCTGGAAAACGACCTTGTATCCGGTTCTTGATAATTTCAAACGCACGAATTGACAATGGAATGGCTTTTCTATGTCCCTCTTTATCGGACTCTCTTAGCCTGTTCATTGTAAAGGTTCGTTGCACTCGAACCGTCATAGCATCTAAATCAATATCCTTAATTTTGAGAGCGCATGTTTCTCCCGGCCTCAATCCTGTTTCAAACTCAAACTCATATAAATCACGATGCATAGGAGGAATTTTATTTAAAGCCTCATACTGATTTTCTATTTCAAGTGCAATTCTTGGTGTTGCATCGTTCCCTTTAATAACTGGAAAAGGTGGCATCTCATTAATGAATCCCTTTTGCCACATCCAGCGCATAGCGGCATGAAGAGCATTTAATATATTTCTCTTTGTTTTTAGTTTCAATGTTTTTGGTAATTTATCCTTAAACTCCTCAAGGTCATTGAATCTTATTTCCCTGACATCGAATTTGCCTAGAAAAGGAACAATATGAATGTCAATATAGCTTTTATACGAATGGTAAGTGCTATATGAAAGTTCGGTATTATTCACTTCTTCTTTTTTTTGTGAAAGCCACTTTTCAAGCATCATATCCAAATGCCGTTCTTTTATCTTTCCTTGTTGCCAATCAACCGGATTGAATTTACGCTCCCGAATGTCCCGGTTCATGGCAAGTAGTTGGTCGAGTGCGGACATGTGTGAAAATACGATATCTCGGATGTCTTGAAAATAACGGTAAGTTTTGCCTTTCCAGTAAATATTTATGTGGCATTGCGCTCTTCCACACTTAGGACATGCCCCTGATTTATCATTCATGGCAACGCCACACTTGTTACAACGAATGCTTCCCGTCATAATTAGCCCCCCAAAAAGTGACTTATCGTGAGGGGCATTGTATGTCTGCGCACCTTTGAATGTCAAGGCTGTTTTCATCATGAGGCCATAATACTGGTTTGCAAATGATTTGTCGTAAAGGGAAGAATAAGGTTTAGAACAAAATTAGGGTTAGGCTTATTTTTGTGAGAATAATAGAAAGATGGGCAAATACAAATTGGAAATTACCATTTGACGTCGGTTGTATGGTGAGGTAGGTTTTTCAACGTGTACGGGATAACGCTGTTGAATCTAAAAAAGCCTCTAATGCTTTCGCTGAATCAGAAACAGCTACTTTTTTAATAGGATAGAAATATTCTCGAAATTCATCAAAAATTAAATCACGTCCTTTTCTACAATAATTCTTTACATTCCACATATTGAATAATCGTTCATCATTATCTCCATCATTAACAAAAGCTTCTGCCATTATATCACCAATCTCATTGTGGTTATTCCCTGCTTGAGATAAATCATAAGCTATTATGTAATAACGCCATTCTAATAGGTTCTTCCTCTTCTTTGCTTTTTCAGTGAAGTATTTATCAACCATAGCACTCAATTGCCGTTTGACCTCATCCTTATTCGCACCCAATGAAATGCCGACATAAAGAGTGTTTTTTAAAGTCGTGGGTGCTAAGGATAATAAAACGTCACTGCAATATGTTTTGAACCTGTTTTGCGTAGCCAAGTGCCGATAATTTTTATTTGCAATATTATGGTCTAGCTGATTAAAGCGGATAGCCTTAACACCACCAATTTCAGGATAGTGAAAAGTAAATTTATCATATGACACATCAGGATTAGGCATACCGATTGTAAAATTAAGACCTCTAATTTTCATGAAATTATTAACTTCGCTTCTGTCGAGATTTGATGGAAAGAAAATGGATATGTTGAATTCCCTTTTAAGACGCAATATTTTTTGAAAGACAGAACCTTTTTTGATTTTTATGACGAAAGATTTTAAAGTTGCATCACCCTTTGCATTTGTCATCTTCTCGATATCTTGTTTAATATCATTATAAAGCATTTTGTAATTGGGATTTCGTCTGATAAATTCCCACATCCAGCCAGATAGTTCCAAATCATCATTCAAATAAGTGTATTGTGTCCGCACTCTCGCAGCTTCCTGTGAAATTGCCGAAAGATTATCAATCGGTGCTTTTTGTATCAGCTTAACACGATGCCCCATAACTCCCTCCACTCATTAGAAACCATTTTGCCGCATATAGCGTGATTTCGCAAGTAAAAATAATGTAGTTCATTATTATTTTGTAAAGCCTTCTTTAATCTTTAAGTAATATTCATCCCGCCCTGTTATAACAGCAACAACATTATTCATGCAGTTTATGAAATATTGTAAAAGAAGAATTTTGAAATTATAAATACTTACAGAAGTAACTAACTTCAGATTAAGAAAAGGAGAGGCAAATGAAAGAGGTAAAAGAATTTAATATGAAGATGGAGTTGAATTTATGGGAGCGGTTACGGAAGGCTGCATACGAAAGGCGCACCAATATGAGTGATTTGGTCAGGAAAGGATTGCTAATTATTCTATCAGAGAAAGAGAAAGAGGAGAAGTAAGACAAGTACTAGACGAGATAATTGCTATCTCACAGGAACGGGGATGAATGTATGAATGAATTCTTAGAAAATTTAGTAATGGACAAAAATCAACTTGAAATTATGAAATCTGGCATCGGTTTACGAAAGGGAATGACAAAAGCCGAAGCATTCAAAATGTGCGAGATGTGTGAGAGAAAAAGAAAATTATAATTATACCAGTGATAATGGTTGTGGGTTTGTAAAGAAAGAGGGGAAATAATGCTTAATGTTTTAGAAGACGCTTTAATAAACATTGGAATCAAGAAAGAAACTTTACAATATGTAAAGTTAGGAGGATGGTCACAGGGGAATACCGATTACAAAAAAGCTAAAGAACGTATTGCGAAAGGTTTCTTGAACCACGATGAAATTGATGGGTGGGTAAATAGTGGTGGTTGGATAGGGCTTTGGATACCTAAAGGTTACATTCTTATTGATATTGATGACGATAAAACTGCCAAAAGAATAGCTCGAAAACTTGCCGATTTTAAAGTGATGCATATTGCTATCAAAACTCCACATGGTTGTCACTTTCTTTTTAAAGATACAGGAAAGGTTGCGAAACAGTTTGTAAAACAAATAACGGCAGGTGCATTAATCGTTGATTATCGTTTAGCTGATAAAGGGTATACTGTTTGCCCAACTCCTAATACGGAAAATAGAAAAATCATCCATGCAAATACAACTCTTGATGACATGCCTGATATTTTTATTCCTGTCCGTATCTACAAGCAAGGAACCGATGATGAACGGGAACTTACCCCTTACATTGGAGAAGGTACTAGGGATAATTCGATGTATTTCTATATCAATAGATTAGGTGGATGGAATGATACATATGAACATCTGAATCTATCTCAATTACAATTCGAAACAATTGTATTTGACGTAAATAATTATCTCTTCGAACCACCCCTAGAGGAAAAGGTGGTCAAGGAAAAGTTAAATCGGTATTTTAGTGACCTGAAAAGGAAACAACCAAAAAAATATAAGATAAACAACCAAAGAAGCAACTCCACGTTGAATCCTGAAACATCTGGAAGTGATACTACAAATGAAAAAACATCACAATTGAATACCTTACTCGCAATCGCCATGAATAGAGATGAAGGGTTTGATATATACAAAAATTCAACTGGTGGTCTGTTCGTGTGGCATCAACAGCAATGCCTCCCTCTCGATTCTCCCGATGTCTATGATATCCTCATTAGAGAATATTACGAAGCAACAGGGAACGCAGCCCCACCCACGGAAACCATCAAGAGGGTAATTAATACGGTTCGGGCAACATCAACAACAGAATCCGAAACAATTCCCGTTGTGGAACTTAAAAACAGGGTTGCTTTTAAGAATGGATTTATTCATTATGATATAGGCGATAACACCGAAATCGTTATCACTCCCGATGGTTGGACGCAACAACAGAAAAAAGAACCATTGTTCGAATATCATGACCATCAAAAACCTCAATGCACCCCTGATAAAAAAGGACGTATCACCGGAATTGAAAATTTCCTTCGGGTTAATAAAGAAGACCGATTGTTGACATTGATTTATTTGATATCTTGCTTCGTTCCTGATATTGAACATCCGGTTCTACATCCAAGTGGTAGTCATGGGGTTGGGAAGACTACCTTCAGTAAAATTCTCAATTCGTTGGTTGACCCAACGGTTTCCGATATTTTTATCGAAAGCAAAAGCGATAGCGTCCTGCATTATCTGACTAACCATTATTACTGCAATTTTGATAATAAATCCAAAATTTCAGCGGAATTATCTGACCTCATATGCATGGCATGTACTGGTGGTACTGTTGATGAAAGACAACTCTATACGAATAAAGGGTCTGCTATTTCTCCTATCAAAAATTGTGTTGTTATCAATGGAATCGAACAACTGATAAGGAGGTCTGATTTGATGGATAGAACTATCTTGATTAACTTGGAAGATATTAAATCGGAAGATAGAAAATCCTCTTTAAAACTATGGGAAGAATTCAATAGACAAAAACCCTTCTTCATGGGGTATATCTTCTCAACACTCTCGAAAGCTTTGAAAATCTATCCAACGGTTAAAATAGAAGTACCACGATTAGCCTCCTTCGGAGAATGGGGTTATGCGATTGCCGAAGCTATGAAACAGGGGTTGGGAAATGTGTTTCTTGAAAAATTTGCTAAGAATAAGAAGGAACAGACAGAGGAATTGGTGCAAAATTCCACCTTGCTTACTACCATCCTTCAACTTTTGGAGAAGGGTCAAAGTGTGGAAGGTAACACTAAACAAGTCTTCGAACAGCTTTATGAAGAGGCTGGTAAACCCATAAAGGATTCTTCCTTTCCATACAGCTTTAAAAGGTTAATCCCCATGCTGAAGAGAGATAAGGCAACCCTCTTGGCAAAGGGGATTGCTTGGGTAGAACATGGGGTGGGTGGTAGGAATAAAAAACTTGAGATTTACAAAATTGGTACTGAAAAAAGTAATTCGCAAACTGAAAAAAGTAAATATCAAAATATTTGTGAGGTTTTTGATGGGGAAGTCCAAAAATCGTAGGGGAAGTTTGGGGAAGTTTTGGGGAAGTTTCTTTCATAAGTTCATGATTATATTAATATCATGGGGAAGTGGGGAAGTTTCTTCTCTTTAAATTTTAAGAAAAAAGAGAATATAGAGTGTACTAATGGGGTCATATTGGGGGTAGAGTGTAGAGTGTACTAGAAGAGTTGCCGAAGACTTCCCCATTTCCCCAAGCACTAATATAATTCATAGGTTTAGGAGGTTTTTCACAGAAAACTTCCCCAAGTGACTTCCCCAATCCAAGATTCCTACAGGAATGGCTGAAAATGGCATTTACGCTGCCCACAATGGGTGGTTTTAAGGCATCCCTTTCTAACCGATATACCGATTATAAAGATAGATTTGGAACTACGTTTCGCAGACCCAAAATAGATAAGAAGAAAAAGAAGAAACCTATTGGAAATAGGATTGCTTCGTTTCCAGCCATAAAATGTAAGTGTTTGAATAATTTAATTAAAGTCTAGTATTTGGTGCTGCTTAATTATGTTTAATTATATTTTAGGTAAGGGAGAAGACAGCGCATGGCAAACCTGGTCGAATGGGAGATTGGGTTCTAATAATGGTGATATATGAAGATGACATTCATAATAATATTAATAATCATTCTAACAGTCTTATATATCGTTTTATCTTCTCTTTGGCTGTTTCGATGGGTCAAGTCTAGGGAAACCAGACGTTACATCATCATGTTCAATGCTTTCATAATATCCGATTTAGTCTGTACTGCATTAATGTCCAGATTCAATATAACTGCTTATTCTTTGGTTTATTCGATGCCCATCATCGCAGGAACTCTAGGCGCATTGATAGCTTTTCTAACGAATAAATATGATTCAAAATGAATTGTTAATATTTTGGAAACCCTTAACCGGATTATCCGTATGAATTATCACTACGTTGAATGTGCTTTCAAAGAGAACGGGATGCAGTGGGCAATGGATGACTAGTTCTTTTACAAAAAGGGTGAGGTATTGAGAGGGGAAGATTTGACTGAATTAGCCCTTGCTTACAGGATTAACAAGAGCAAAACATTTATGCGTTTTTGTCGGGAGCAGGAAAGCATTATCAACGGTAGTAAAGTAGAAGATAATCGGAGGAGGCAATCGGTTTTAAATTATCTTGTTATGAATTGAAATTGTATCAGCAGGAATTCAGCAGAACAGTCATTATGAAGTTAAACCTTAGATTATGAAAAGTCATACCTTGAGTTTTGAGTGTTTGAGGTTAAATCCAAAACTTTTTGCCACAGCAGACGCTTTAGGCTACCCTCTCTCTAGCCTTTGAGGGCTTGCACACCACATCATGCGTTAGGCGAATTAAGACGTGTTACCTCCACCTCAAAACTCAAGGTAATTTTAAGAATGACTGTTTATTCTATTGTATTTAGCGTTGATGGTTTTTAGCATAGCCGATGAAATCCTTTGCGTCAAGGGAAGAAATAATTTTTTTATAAGTCTGCCATTTAGTTTCATATATTTGAATTCCTTATCGTCATTTCATATTTCTTATCTACCCGAATGTACAAGGATTGTTGGAATCGTTGCGTTAAGATGCTTTCAGCAACATGCCTTTATGCTATACTGATTCGTAATGGATATATTATCCATCAATACTAAGTATGGAGGTTCAGACATGAAGTTGCAGGATATTCAGAAAATTGCAAAGAAGAAAGGTGTTAATGCGGGGAAAATGAATCAAACAGAACTTATCAGGGCTATTCAAAAAGCAGAAGGGAACAACCCCTGTTTTGCTACCTCCGCTGTTAAGACATGTGGTCAAATGAATTGTCTCTGGCGTGAGGACTGTAAGTAGGTTAGTTATGAATGAAAAAGAGATTCTGGATACATACACAGCACTAATAAAAAAATTCGAACCAAAGTGCAAAAAGTTTGACGGTGCGGTTGCCGTTGAAATAATTCGAGACGCTTTGCAATCAGAAGGTTTCAATGTATCAGAAAAGGATGTTTACATACAAGGCATCCCAATAGAAATAGACCTACTGATAGCAAGACAGGGGGTTTTCCCCGAAAGGAGAATTTTGTTCAGGCCAGAAGATGTTCTGGTCGCCCTTGAAATCAAAAGCAGAGGTGCATTTGGCGAACAGGCCCTTACGACTATAGCGAAAAATTTTAAGATGATTAAAAAAGCGTGTAAGAGCATAAAATGTATTTATGTGACAATAAGTGAGAGGAAAAGTTACCCAAAGAAGCCTACTTATGAAAATATAAATGCACCCGCTTACACATTATTCTGGAATTCAGGCCCTGAAGATAATCAGGAATTCTCTGACACCGGGGAATGGAAACTTTTTATTGAAGAACTACGGAAATAGAAAACGCCAGTTAGTCAGCCGGGAATGTTTCCACTTCTTCTCACCGTGTGAGAGTATTACCTGTTCTCTCTGATTGCCTCCCAATTTACCCGATTTCAAATCTTATACCCCCCCCAAAACAAAACTTCCTTTTAATAAATTTCTATATTTTCTACCTTTAAAAAGTCATTTGGGATATAATTCCCTAAACAATCTCAAGCAAGGATAATATATGGAAATTAACATCTGCCCAACTAATTACAAAAAGAGTTCTCCGAAGTCGAATGGAACAGCGAATAAACTTAGTCTCGGTGACCGGGCATTTCATGACTGGTATCGCTTCGTCCTCTCATTTCCTCCGCACTTAGTTCGTGACTATATTGATAAATTTGGTTTGCGACCTACTAACCGACTTTTAGACCCATTCTGTGGAACAGGAACAACGCTGGTTGAAGCAAAACTTAATGGGATAACATGCGTGGGAATTGAAGCTAATCCGATGGCTTATTTCGCAAGTTGTGTGAAAACGGATTGGAAGATTAATCCAGATAATTTATTAAATCATGCCCTTGCGATTGCAGAAACAACAAATAGAAAAATAACATCTAATCGGACAAGAAAATTACGCACTTTATCGGCAGATGCCTTTAAAATTCTTTTAAAAGATTCGATTAGTCCTTTACCGTTACATAAATCACTTGTTCTTCTTGAACAATTGGAAAAACATAAAAATGACATTCTTTATAAACATGAACTTTTAGGACTAGCTAAAGCGTTAGTCTTTTCAATTAGTAACTTGCATTTTGGGCCTGAAGTCGGAGTCCAGAGAACCAAGAAAGTTGACGCACCAGTTGTAGAAAGTTGGTTAAATGAAGTGAGGACAATCGCTGAAGATGTCCGTTTTGCTAAAACCAGTAACACTTCAGCGATAGTTTATAATGCGGATTCTAGGCAACTTAATCATATTCTTAAACCATGTTCCATTGATGCAGTTTTTACTTCGCCACCGTATCCCAATGAAAAGGACTATACACGAACGACCAGACTGGAATCTGTTCTACTCGGCTTTATTAATAATAAGCAAGAATTACAAATATTGAAAAGAGGTCTTTTGAGGTCGAATACCAGAAATATTTATAAAGGTGACAATGATGACATCTGGATTAGTAAATTCCGCAAAATTCAAAACATCGCCAACAAAATCGAGAAACGAAGAATTGAGATGGGTAAGACATCAGGATTCGAGAGATTATATAGCAAGGTTACAAAACATTATTTTGGAGGAATGGCACGTCATCTTGCAGAAATTCGTCCATTTCTTAAACCGGGTGCGCATCTTGGGTATGTTGTGGGTGACCAAGCATCTTATTTACAGGTCATGATTCGGACTGGTCAGCTTTTGGCAGAAATAGCCGAATCATTAGGCTATGAAGTGTTGAGTATTGACCTCTTTCGCACTCGACTAGCTACTGCAACAAAGAAGCAGATGAGAGAAGAAGTTGTTGTTTTGCGGTGGCCTGGCAAACTAGTACAGCAATAAAAAGGAGAGTAATCGTTGGCTAAAAAAATGAATAAATACTCCCAAATAATGGAGATGGTATTTAAAGAGAAATATTCGAGTCGAATGAAGGAAGTTCCCTTTACGAGAGAAGATATTGAAAGAACCGCAAGAGCGCTTGGAATCAAGAACTTGGGTGATGTTGTGTACAGCTTTCGGTATCGTACAGACCTTCCAGAATTTATTCGAAACAAAGCCCCTGAAGGAATGGAATGGGTAATTCGTCCTCTTGGCAAGTCTCTATATAAATTTTCCTTAGCATCCTCTTCGAGAATCGTCCCCAATAGAATGTTAGTGGAAACCAAAATTCCTAACGCCACTCCAGGCATTATTGCTCAACATGCGCTTACTGATGAACAATCGCTTTTGGCTATTGTTCGCTATAATCGCTTAATTGATATTTTTTCCGGTGTAACTTGTTATTCGCTACAAAATCACCTTCGAACTACAGTAAAGGATATTGGGCAGATGGAGGTTGATGAATTATATGTCGGTGTTGACCAACGTGGTGCGCAATATGTTTTTCCTGTCCAAGCCAAAGTAGGAACTGATAAACTTGGTGTCGTTCAAATTGAGCAAGATGTGGCGATGTGCGCTGAAAAATTTCCTAAATTAATTTGCAAACCTATTGCGGCTCAATTTATGGACGATAATGTAATTGCTCTGTTTGCGATTGAAATAGGCAATAAAGGCCTCGCTGTCTCACTGGAAAGCCATTATCGCCTTGTGTCCCCGGAGCAGATGACAGAAGAAGATTTAAAATCATATAGAACACGAAAAGTATCACCACTAGTTTGACTTTGTTTGACAATTCCTTTGATGACTATTTGGTAATGTTCTTCCTCCTGTAGAATTCATTTGCTAATCCTTTTTAAGTCTCCGGTTCTTACGCTGACATATACTGATGTGCAAATCCTATTGAAAAATATTCCGATTGTGGTATCCTTTTTTTCAGTAGTCATGTGAACACGGTGGGTGCAGATATGTACAAGGAGAGCTAACCATGTACGAGTTGTTTGCCACGGCACAACGTGGAAAACACGCCATCATCTTTATCATTGTGCTTATCGTGGTTCTCTCGATAGGGATGCGGTTGATTGTCAGGTACATGATGAAGGATTATCACAGGTCAAGGAAATCCAAGAAGTGAAGCTAACGTGCATGAGTTATTTCATATGAAATATCCGAATCATGGGAAGATGCTCAAGGTATTGATGAAGAGTTATTTGG
>Ga0335081_10004043_pt1 | contig 23164 bp, 24 predicted proteins | sample Lox_Sample_35_FD_206713 | JGI IMG/M metagenome (GOLD analysis project Ga0335081, IMG submission 206713) | Soil microbial communities from Loxahatchee National Wildlife Refuge, Florida, United States - Lox_Sample_3.5 | ecosystem: Environmental > Terrestrial > Soil > Wetlands | place: USA...
GGCGTTCGCGCCGCTGGCGCTCGGGCGCCCGCTGGTGATGCCGCCCGGCGTGCCGGCCGAGCGCGTTGCGGCGATGCGGCAAGCCCTCGCGGACACGTTTGCCGATCCTGCTTTCATCGCTGATGCCAAGCAGATCAAACTCGTCGTCAACGCACCGCAAACCGGCCAGCAGCTGCAGAGCGTGATCGACCAGGCCTACGCCACGCCACCGCGCGTCATCGATCGCCTGCGCGCGCTCAATGAGGGCGTGGACCGGTAGAGAATTCTAGATGGGTCGCATTATCTTCGGAAAACCGGCCGCCCAGTTTTCCGGAAAATGCTCTGGTCAGCAGCACGCGCCGTCAATCGGATCGGCGGCGTAGAGCACATCCTTGAGCCAGGCAGGCGGCAGGTCTTCGAATACGACGTCCGCGACAGGCTTGAACACCTTGAACCAGTGCCGCTCGCCGACTCGCGTCCAGAATGTGACGACAGTTTCCAGCGGCGGGCAGCCCGGCCGTGCGCAGGCGACTTCGGCGACCAGCACCGTGTCCTCATCGGCAAGCTCGAGGCTCTCGCGCGTCCAATCCTTCACCCGGTCAAGCGCGCCCACACTCCCCGCATCCTGCCGGAACGCCCCGAAGCGCAGCGGCGAGCGGCTTGGCGCAGGTTTCTTGGCGAAATCGGTCGCGGTGTCGGTCATCGCCGTTCTCAATTTGGAAACGCCACCACGAGATGCGCGCGGTGCGATTCCGGCAGCAGTTCACCTTCCGGCTTCACGGTGACGAAATACGTCCCCGCGCTGCGAATGAGCTCCGGCGCGATGGTCGCCTCGATCTCCGACTTGTTGACGTAACGCGTCGGCAGCGGCTGGCCGTTGAGCAGCACGCGATGGAACGGCCACATGCCGGGACCGCGCACCTTCAGCACCGTCGGACCCGAGCCGGCAACCACGTAGAGCGGCGAAATGTCGAGATCGAGCGGCAGCGTCTGATAGGCATAGAACGCCGGAATCGGATTTTTGTATTTCGAAAAGCCGACGTCGACTTTCTTGCCATCCATGACCACCATCTTGACGTTTTGCGTCATCCAGATGTCCTTGAGCGGATCGCCCTCGATAATGCAAAGATCGGCGACCTTGCCGGGCTCGACGCTGCCGTAGTCCTTGTCCTTCTTGAAGGTCTTGGCGACGTTCAAAGTGGCCGCCTGAATCGCGGTCATCGGCGGTACGCCGGCCTCGACGTCCATCACCAGCGCCTCATGCAGCAGGATACCCGCCATGCCGCGCGGCGGGTCGGAACCTTCCTTCAGGAAGCCGCCGGCGGCGACGAAGCGGCGGATGAACTCGTTGGCCTTCTCGTAAAAGACCTTGGTACGGTCGAGTTGCTCGGGCGTGTAGCGCTTGTAAAGCTTGTCGTAGGCCACGTCGGCAATCGTGCGCACCGCGGCCGGCAAATCGGCGTCCGGATTATCGAGGATTTGCCGTTCGCGTTCACGGAAACGCGGCGCGCTCGGCGACAGCGGCCGCAGCCATTTGGCGATGGTCGGTGTCCAGGCGACGCCGTGATCGACCATGACCTTGATGACATCGTCGAAATTGTCCGGCTCGTAATACGAACCCGCCAGCTCCTGCTCGATGTTGCCGGCCAGGCGCTGCTTGGCCAGCTGCCGGCGGCGCTTCACATCGAGGATCGAACTATAGCCCACCGACCAGATATGCTCGATGCTGTCGACGCCGGCTTTGACCGACTCGATCACGTCCCAGCTATGCGCGGTGACCGCGAGCCCGACCTTGTGCGCCTCGTCGGCCGCGGCGTGAACCAGATCGTAGGAAATGAATTCGTTGAGCTTGATCAGGTCGTAACCCTGCTCCTTCTTGTCGCGAATAGCCTTGCGGGCCTCCTCGGGCGTCTCGACCGTGATGTTGCCGCGCACGGCGCGCGAATCAGGCGCATCGGTTTCGGTGCGGACGCCGCCAATGGCCTGCCCCGATGTCCAGATACGCGGCCCCCTGATGTTGCCGGACTCGGTGCCGCGCTTCTGCGCCAGTGTCCACGGACCGTCCTGAAAAATCTCAATGGTGACGGCGGTGGTGATGCCGAGATGCAGATAAAGCTCGCCGTGAAAATCCTCCAGGTGCGCGTGGCCGTCGATAAAGCCGGGCAGTACGGTCTTGCCGCCGACGTCGATCACTTCGGCGCCGGCCGGTACGGCAATCTCGCCGTCGCGGCCGACGGCGGCGAAGCGTCCGTCGCGGATGACGATGACCGCGTTATCGAGCGGCGGCCGCCCGGTGCCGTCGATCAGCTTGCCGCCCCGCACCACCAGCACTTTCTCGGACATCTTTCGCCAAACCTCCTGCCACCGGCCGGGATATGTCCCGGCGATGGGGTTATCGAACGACTATTGCCGTATGAGCAAGCGGCCCGAATGGGCCGCGCGTAACGCTCTGCGTGCAGGGACCAAGCCGTTGGAGCCTAAGCGGAACGGCGCGACGCGTCGCTCACGAATAATCGGCGATCAGCGGCACATAGGCGTAGCCGCCGCCCGTTCTCGTCGCGTGACCGAGCGCTGGAAACGGCAAATGGCCGCCGGTGAATAGGAGCCGGTCGGTCGCGACCATGTCGAGGACCTTCTTGCGATTGGCCAGCGCCAGCGGTGGATCGCAATCAAACGCCACCGAGCGTTCCGGATCGGCAAACTGCAAGGCTGCGCAGTGGACGATATCACCGAAAATCAAGAGATCGTCGCCTCCCGATGAAACACGCACCATGGTATGGCCCGGCGTATGACCGGGCAGCGCGGCCGCGGTGATGCCCGGCGCAAACTGTGTGCCGTCTTTGCACATCTGCACCTTGCCGCCGTCCATGTAGGGTTTGATCGCGGTTCTGGCCATGTCGAAGAACACGCGGAATTGCTCGGGCGTTTTGCCCCGCATCTCATCCGACATCCAGAATGCGTACTCGTCGCCGTGGACATGGACGGTCGCATTGGGAAACAGCATACGCCCATCAGCCGCGAGCAGCCCCGGGATATGATCCGGGTGCATGTGCGAGATGATGACTGCGTCGACCGCGGCAGGATCAACGCCAGCGGCAGCGAGATGTTTAGGCAGTCGGCCCACCGTCGGAGCGAAGGAGGCGCCACCTCCCGTATCGACGAGAATCAGTTTGTCGCCGGTGTTGATGAGCCAGACGTTGAGCGGGGTCGGAATGGCGTTTTTGTTCGTCACATGCGCGTCGCGCAACAGCTTCTCGGCGCCCGCCGCATCGCCGGCGAAAATTCCGGCCTCCAGCGTGAGGATGCCGTCGCTCACCACCGTGACCTCAAACGCGCCGAGCTTGTGACGGTAGAAGCCTGGTGCCTGCGTGCCTGCCTGGGGCATTGCCATGGGATGCTCTCCTGCCGTTTGTGGGGCCGCCTTACTGTGCGGCGGGATTCAGGCCTCGGCAAGCCGCAGTCCGATCAGCCGATCGAGTGCGGCCTGATCCGCCAGCAGTGCCGCCGATGGGCCGGAGTGGACAATACAGCCGCGTTCGATGACCAGCGCGGCTTCGGTGAGCGACAGCGCAATGTCGGCATGCTGCTCGACCAGGATGAAGGCGTTGCCGCCTTCCTGCGTCATGCGGCGGATGGCGGCGGCAAGTTCCTCGACCACGATCGGCGCGAGGCCTTCGAGCGGCTCATCGAGCAACAGCAGCGCCGGATTGGTCATCAGCGCGCGCGCGATCGCCAGCATCTGCTGCTCGCCGCCCGAAAGCTGATTGCCGAAATTGCGCCGCCGTTCGGCAAGGCGAGGAAACAGGTCGTAAACCGACGCCAGCTCCCAGCGGCCCGGACGCGCCGCGACCGTCAGGTTCTCCTCCACCGTCAGCGCGGAAAAAATCTCGCGCTCCTGCGCCACCCAGCCGATGCCGGCGCGGGCACGGCGGTGAGGCGGCTCTCCGGTGATGTCCTCACCACGCCAGAGAATGCGGCCGCGCACGATCTGGGTCATGCCCATAACGGTGAGAATCAGCGTCGATTTGCCGACGCCGTTGCGCCCGAGCAACGCAAGGCTGCCGCGCTCAGGCAGATCGAACGTGACGCCGTCAAGCACGATGCCGGCGCCGTAGCCGGCGCGGATGTCACTGAGCGAGAGGAGTGAATTAGCCATGCCCTGGCACCCGATGCGCCTCGCCGAGATAGACCGCGCGGACGCGCTCGTCGGCGGCGATTTCGCCGGGCGTCCCTTCCAGCAGCACGCTGCCGCCGACCAGGACGATAATGCGCGAAGCAAAACGGAACACCAGCTCCATGTCGTGTTCGATGAACAACACGGTGATGTCGTGCGACAATCCGGCGATCGCTTCGAACAGCTCCCTGCTTTCCTCGCGCGGCACGCCGGCGGCCGGCTCGTCGAGCAACAGCACTTTCGGCTTGGTGGCCAGCGCCAGCGCGATCTCCAGGAGCCGTTGCTGACCGTACGCAAGCTCCCGCGTCGGCCGATAGCAGACCGGCCCGAGCGTCAGCCGGGCAAGGATGGCGTGCGCTTCCTCGACCTCATCGCGATAGGCGGTGAGCGGCCGCCACCACGTGCGGGCGACGCGGCGGCGCTCGCACACCGCGAGCGTCACCGATTCGAGCGCGGTCAGATGCGGAAACAGCGAGTTGATCTGATAGGTACGAACAAGCCCGCGCCGCACGCGCTCCTCCGGCGGCAACGTGGTGATGTCCTCGTCGCCGAGAAAAATGCGCCCGGAATCCGGGCGCAGCATGCCGGTCATCAGGTTGATCAGCGTGGTCTTGCCGGCGCCGTTCGGCCCGATCAGTGCGTAACGCACGCCCGGCGGCAGATCGACCCTGACGTCGGCGGCGACAACGAGCGAGCCGAAGCTCTTGTTGACGCCGCGCGCGGACAATGCGCTGGCACTCACGATATGACCTTCAGGCGCCGCGCCAGGAGTTCGAGCCCCCCGAGGATGCCGTTGGGCAGGAACATGACGATCGCGATCAAGAGGAGGCCGATCCAGAAATACCAGTATTGCGGGTTCAGTCCCGAGAATTGGTCGCGCGCCACCATATAGACGGCGGCGCCGATCAAGCCGCCGTAAAGCCGGCCGGTGCCGCCGACGATCAGCATGACCAGCACGTCGGCGGAACGCTGAAAACCGAGCGCTTCGAGCGAAACGGTTTCGGTGGTCTGGGTCAGCATGGCACCGGCAATGCCGGCGATGATGGCGGCGATCGTGTAGATGGTGCGGATATGCGAAAGGATCGGCGCACCGATGGCCGGCATGCGCGCGCTATTCTCGCGGATACCGCGCAGCGCCAGCCCGAACGGCGAATGGATGATGCGCCGCGCCACGAGAAAAATAACAAACAATCCGGCGAGCGCGTAGGCATAGGCGGTGTAGCCGTAAAGATCGAAGTCGAAGATGCCGAGGAGCCTCCAGGTGTGAACGCCCTGCAAGCCGTTGAACCCGCCGGTCAGCCAATTCGCATCGTTTGCGGCCTCCTGCAGCAGCAGGCAGAAGCCGAGCGTGATCATGATCAGCGCGAGATGGCGAAAGCGGGCGATGACGAAGCTCGTGACATAGCCGACGATGCCCGCAGCGACGCCGGCGGCCGCAAGCCCGGTCAGCGGCTCACCCCAGCCCCACACCGAAATCAGCCCGGCCGTATAGGCGCCGACGCCGAAATATGCGGCGTGGCCGAGCGAGACAATACCCGAGAAGCCGAGGATGAGATCGAGCGACAGCGCAAACAACCCGGTAATCGCTACCTGGCTCGCCAGCACCAGATAGTCGGGAGCGAGCACGAACGGCAATAGCGTCGCGAACCAGAACGCGATCTCGCTCCAGCGCCAGCGCGCCTGCGCGTATAGAAACTCGTGCGGGCCGGCCGGCGCTGCGGGAACGGCGGCGGCAAGCGTCTCGCTGGTCACAGCCTAACGCCTCCCGAACAGGCCGCTCGGCCGCCACATGATCATCGCCAGCATGACCAGATAGATCAGAACCGAGCCGAGGGCCGGAACGTAATATTTGCCGGCCATGTCGGCCACGCCGAGCAACACGGCGGCGGCAAGCGATCCGGCGATCGAACCGAGACCGCCGACCGCCACAACGATGAGAACATAGATCAGATAGGTCAGCGCAAACGACGGATCGAGTCCGAGCATGGGAAGAGCCAGCCCGCCGCCAAGCCCCGCCAAGCCGCCGCCCAGCGCAAATGTAAAAGCGAACAGCCGGTCGACGTCGATGCCCAGTCCGCGCGCCATGCGCTGGTTATTGACCGAGGCGCGGACCTGCGCGCCGAAGCGGGTCGATTCCAGCGTCACCATGAGCAAGGCTGTGATCAGCGCCGCCACCACGATCAGAAACAACCGGTAGACCGCGAGATCGACGCCGGCAACGTGGTAGGAGCCCTGCAGATAGGACGGCAACTGCATCGGCTGCTGGTCGGTGCCGTAAATGTAGGCTGCAGTCGCGATCGACACAAAGACGATGCCGATGGTCAGTAGGCACTGGTTGAGTTCGCTAGAATTGTAGAACCGTCTAAAGAAGATGCGTTCAAGCACAATGCTGGCAACCGCACCGGCGACGAAGGCGGCCGGTAGCGTAACGAGGAACGGCCAGCCGGCTGCGTTCATCAGCGTGACGGTGACGTAGCCACCAAGCATGGCGAAGCTGCAATGCGCAAGGTTGACGAAATTCATCATCCCGAGCGTCACCGACAACCCGACCGACATCAGGAACAGCAGCATCCCGTAGGCAGCGCCGTCGAACAACACGCCCAAAGCGGGGAGCATGGAGGCTTGCCTACGGGTAACCGGTCATTCGTTCCGGACCGTTCACTTCTTCGCGCCGTGCGCCGGATCCTTGACGTTCGGCACACTGGCGAACTCAACATTGAGCAGCTCGTTGCCCACCTTCTCGACGCGGCGGATGTACACCGTCTGCACGATGTCACGCGTCTGCGGATCGATCATGATCGGACCGCGCGGGCTCTCCCAGCTCATGCCTTTGGCGGCGGCAATGAGCGAGTCGCCGTCGGCCTTGCCGCCGGTCTTGGCGAGCGCCGCGTAGATCAGATGCGCGCCGTCATATCCGCCGATGGAGAAGAAGTCGGGATTGCGATGGAATTCGTTGTTATAGGCCTTAACGAATTCCTTGTTCATCGGCGACTGATGATTGTAGTCGTAGTCGGAGACAGTGATGATGCCGAGTGCGCCGTCGCCCATGCTCTTGAGCGCCGTCTCAGAGGCAAGCGCATCCTGACCCAGGATCTTGGTCTTCTTGGTGTCGATGCCGCGCTCGGCCAGCGCCTTGCCGACTGCCGCCGGCTGCGCACCACCGGGAATCCAGATGTAGATCGCGTCCGGATTCTTGTCCTTGGCGGCCTGAACGAACGACGAGAAATCCGGGTTCGCCACCGGGAAGCGGACCGAGCCCACGACTTGACCACCGTTGTCCTTGAAACCCTTCTGGAACCAGGTTTCAGCGTCGATGCCCGGGCCATAATCGGACACCATCGTGTAGACCGTTTTGATGCCGTTTTTGGCGGCCCATTGACCGAGCGTGTAATTCAACTGCGGGGTCGTCGACGAGGTCCGCGCGATGTAAGGCGACTTTTCCGTGATGATTGAAGTCGCCGCATTCATCACCACCATGAATTTCTTGGCTTGCGCGGAGACGTCCGCCGCGGCAAGCGCGTTCGGCGTCAGCGAGAAGGCGCCGAGGATGTCGGCGTGATCGCGCACGATCGCCTCCTGCGCCAGCCGCTTGGCGGTATCGGGCGCGATGCCGCCGGTATCCTTGCGAATAAGTTCGATCTTCTTGCCGGCGACGGTGTCGCCGTGTTGTTTCATCCAGAGCGTAACGCCATGGTCGATCTGCGCTCCGGTGTCGGCGAACTGCCCGGAATACTCGTTGATCATCCCGATTTTAACCGAGTTCTGGGCGCTGGCCGACCCGGCGCCAAGAAACGCCAGCGCCACGCCGGCCAATCCGCACAACAGCTTTTGCATCGCTCCCTCCCGATTTTCGGAATGCTCGATCCGATTTCGAGCGCCTATCCTCGTTCAGGTCGCGCCGAAGTGCAACGTGCCAAAGCGGCGCAAAACCGCACACGGGCTACCGCTTGGGCCGCCGCCCGCCAGCGGTTAACCTTGCTTGGCGCAAGGATCGCCTGTTGAATGGGCGGCAGTCCACACAGGGAGAAAACCATGCCTGCGGGCAAGAAATTCGAAGCGATCCACGTCGAAAACGAAGGCGGCATCACTTGGCTGATGATCAATCGGCCCGACAAGCGCAACGCCATGAGCCCGCAAGTCCACCTCGAAATGGACGAGGTGCTCGACGAACTGGCCGTCGACCCGGCTACCGAGGTTCTGGTGCTGACCGGAGCGGGCAATCAGGCATTTTCGGCTGGACAGGACATCAAGCTTTATTTCCGCGCCAATGCCGGCAATGCGGCCGCGCGGCACAAGCTGCGCCGCGCCTCCAACAACTGGCGCTGGCAGAAGCTCTCGACATTTCCGAAGCCGACTATCGCCATGGTCAACGGCTACTGTTTCGGCGGCGCCTTCACCCAGGTCTCGGCCTGCGATATCGCGCTGGCCGCCGACGACGCCATGTTCGGTCTGTCCGAGGTCAATTGGGGCATCCTGCCCGGCGGCATCGTCTCCTGGAACGTGGCGCAGACGATGAATTATCGCGATGCGCTCTACTATGCCATGACCGGCGACTCGTTCGACGGTAAGCAGGCCAAGCAGATGGGCTTCGTGAATTTCTCCTATCCGAAGGAGCGGCTGCGCGAGGAGACCATCAAGCTTGCCAAGAAGCTGATGGAAAAGAGTCCGGCGGCATTGCGCTACACCAAAGAGGCGGTGCGCGCGGTGCGCTTCATGAACGAACCGCAGGCCGCCGACTATCTCAACGCCAAGAGCGACGCATTGCGTTACAACGACAGGGAGAATAGCCGCGAGGAAGGCATGAAGCAGTTTCTCGACGAGAAGAGCTATCGTCCCGGTTACGGTCACTTCAAGCGCAAGCGCGCGAGCGCGTGATCCTGTAGACAGGGACTGAAGCTTTGGACGGCACGCAGAAATCCGCGGGCACCGTCGACGCCGGCGAAGTCGCGCACTTTGCGCGGCTCGCCGGCCAATGGTGGGACCCGCGCGGTCCATGGGCTACGCTGCACCGGTTCAACCCGGTGCGGCTCGGCTATATCCGCGATCGCACCGCCGCGCATTTCGGCCGCGACGCCCTGCGGCTCGACAGCTTAAAGGGCTTGCGCATCCTCGACATTGGCTGCGGCGGCGGCGTTCTGTCCGAGCCGCTGGCGCGGCTCGGTGCCGCATTGGTCGGCGCCGACCCGGTCGAGGAAAACATCGCCGCGGCGGCGCACCACGCCGTGCAGGCGGGCCTCGCTATCGACTACCGCAGCACTACGGCGGAAGCGCTGGTGGAAGCCGGCGAACGCTTCGACGTCGTGCTCGCCATGGAAGTCGTCGAGCATGTCGCCGACGTCAACCTGTTCATCCAGGCCGCCGCCGATCTGGTGATGCCGGGCGGGCTGATGTTTGTGGCGACGCTCAACCGCACCATGAAAAGCTTCGCGCTCGCCATCGTCGGCGCCGAGTATATTCTACGCTGGATTCCGCGCGGCACTCACCAATGGGACAAATTCATTACGCCCGATGAGCTTGAACTCGCGCTTGAACGGGCGGGCCTGCGCGTGACTGACGAAGCCGGCGTGATCTATAATTTGTTTGCCGACCGCTTCCAGCTCTCCACCGACATGGACGCCAATTACATGGTCGTCGCGGAGAAAGCTGCGTGATCCTCACTGGTTGGCTCTGGGCCGTCTTCACAGTCATCGCGGCGTTCTTCCAGACCTTGCGCAACGCCATGCAGCGCGAACTTACGGGCACGCTCGGCACCGCGGGCGCCACCCATGTGCGGTTTCTGTTCGGCTTCCCATTCGCGCTGATCTTCCTCATTGGTCTGATTGCCGGCACGGACGTGCCGCTGCCGCGGCCCGGCTGGGCGTTCTGGCCATGGGTGATCGACGGCGCCGTTGCGCAGATCGCCGCCACGGCAACGATGCTGATGGCGATGGGGGAACGCTCGTTCGTCGTCACCATCGCCTACATCAAGACCGAACCGATCCAGGTCGCTATCTTCGGGCTGATCTTCCTTGGCGACGCCGTGTCGTTGCCGCTGATGACCGCGATCATCGTCGCCACGGCGGGCGTGCTCATCATGTCCACCAAGCCGGGCGGCATGGTCGGCGGCATCAAGCCGACGCTGATCGGCCTGTTTTCGGGTGGCCTGTTCGCCCTGTCGGCAATCGGCTTTCGCGGCGCTATTCTCGATCTTCACTTGCCGAATTTCGTCATGGCGGCGACCTTCACGCTCGTCATCGGCCTGCTCATGCAGGCGGTGGTTCTGTCGCTGTATCTGTGGTTGCGCCAACCTGCAGTGATGACCGCCATCGCGAAATCGTGGAAGCGCTCGCTGTTCGCCGGTTTCATGGGGGCGCTGGCCTCGCAATTCTGGTTTCTCGCCTTCGCGCTCGCGACCGCGGCCAGCGTGCGTACATTGGCGCTGATCGAAGTGCTGTTTGCGCAGCTCGTCGCGCGTTACGCTTTTGGCCAGAAAACGACGCCGCGTGAAGCAATCGGCATGGTGCTCGTCGTTGCCGGCGTTGTATTGTTAATTTTGGAGCACTGACAGTTGTGTGCGCGCCGCCGGTCTGCCGCTAACCAACAATCCAGATATGTCCACACTGCGACACCGCCGCACTTACGCGCGGCGGAGAAATCTGCGTAAATTCAGCGTAAACAAGCTGGTCCCTCGAGCCGGCGGAACAGGAGAAACGGGGCGACAATCACCGCCGCAGGCGGACATCCCAACGACGTTGAATGCACTGCGCAGCCGGCATCGTCGGCGCGAACTCACCGGCTCATCGGCCGGCGGGAGGAGGTCATGTTCTGACTTTGGAAGAGAGTTGCGAGGGGCGATACAATGCACGGTCCAGTAAAATACGGCTTGCTCGAAACGCAGCAAGGCACGCTTGTTGCGGAGGAGCGGCACAGTGCGCGGGTCCGCGAGCGCTACGACAGACTTGCGCCCTACATCACGCTCATCGACCATCTCTTGCTTATGTCGCTGTGCCGCATCCGCGCGCGCGCGATACGGTGCCTGCCGATCTCCGCGGGCGATACGGCGATTGAACTCGGTTGCGGTACGGGACGGAATTTTCCACATTTGCGCAGCGCCGTCGGCCGCGACGGGCGTGTGATCGGCGTGGAGTTTTCGTCGGGCATGTTTGCTCGTGCCGTCGATTTCGCGCGGCGCGAACGACTCGACATTGAGCTGGTCAAAGAGGACATTGCGCTTTACCGCGTTCCTGACGCGAATATCGTCCTGCTCTCGCTCTGCTATCACACGCTGGAATATCCCACGCAGACACTGGCGCGCATCTGGGATTCGCTCAAGCCCGGCGCCTGCCTCGCGATCCTCGACGGCAAGCAGCCGAATTTTGCCGAGAAGCTTATCCGCCCCTTCGGCGAAAAGGTACTGGAGACGATTTTCATGGGCGACGCCGACCTCAAGCCGTGGGAGAATCTGGCGCGGCTTGGACCGATGCAAATGAAGGAATTTGTCTTCGGCGCCTATTACGTGTGCTGGGCGGTCAAGCCCTAACGGCGGACACGCGCACTTAAGGCTCTGCACTTACGAATCGCGTTTGCCGTCCGATTCGGGCGGCAAGCGGCGTGAATCTCGCGCACTGTCATCCTGCTCGCCTCCCGGACGGGCAACTTATTGCGCTGGAAACAAGCCTGAGTAGTAGAGTCCGACCATAGAAATCCCTAACTAGTCGATATGGCTCCGCCCCTCCTCCAGCTTAGAGACATCGAACTGACCTTCGGCGGCACGCCGCTTCTTTCCGGCGTCGAGCTATCCGTCTCCACCGGGGAGCGGGTTGCTCTCGTTGGCCGCAACGGCTCAGGCAAATCGACCCTGCTCAAAATTGCCGCCGGACTCGTCAAGCCGGACCGCGGCTTCGTCTTCGTGCAGCCAGCGGCCGTCGTCCGCTATCTGTCACAGGAGCCGGATTTTTCCGGCTTCACGTCGACGCTTGCCTACGTCGAAGCCGGTCTCGGGGCGAGCGATGATCCCCATCTTGCTCGCTATCTCCTGGATCAATTCGGCCTCACCGGGCAGGAAAATCCCGCGCGACTCTCCGGCGGCGAGGCCCGCCGCGCTTCGCTGGCACGCGCGCTGGCGCCTTCGCCCGACATTCTTCTTCTCGATGAGCCGACCAACCACTTGGATCTTACCGCAATCGAATGGCTGGAGCGCGATCTCAAATCTCGGCGCACTGCCCTGGTGCTCATCAGCCACGACAGGCGCTTTCTCGCCAATCTCTCGCATTCGACGGTCTGGCTCGATCGCGGGTCCACGCGGCGGGTCGACAGGGGCTTTGCCCATTTCGAAGACTGGCGCGACATGCTGTTGGCCGAGGAGGAGCGTGAACAGCACAAGCTGGACCGCAAGATCGTCGCCGAGGAGCACTGGATGCGCTACGGCGTAACAGGCAGGCGCAAGCGGAACATGCTCAGGGTTGGCAAATTGCAGGCGTTGAGGGAGCAGCGCCGCGCCTACCGGGCGAGTGCAGGGAACGCCACGATCACTCCCGGATCGGCCGCGCCGTCCGGGGCACTGGTCATCGAGGCTGTCGGCATCAGCAAACGCTACGGCGATCGTCCAATCGTGCGCGACTTCTCGATCCGAATTCAGCGCGGCGACCGTATCGGCATCGTTGGACCGAACGGCGCTGGCAAGACAACGCTGATCAATCTGCTGACCGGCACCTCGCCGCCGGATGCAGGCTCGGTGCGACTCGGATCGAATCTCGCGATCGCGACACTTAGTCAGCATCGCGACAGTCTCGATCCCGATGTCACCGTCGCCGAGGCGCTGACCGGCGGCCACAGTGAGACCGTCGTTGTCAATGGACACGCCAAGCATGTCGTGAGCTACATGAAGGACTTCCTGTTTACGAGCGAACAGGCCCGTACGCCGCTCGGCAAGCTGTCGGGCGGCGAACGCGGCCGTCTCATGCTGGCTCAGGTGCTCGCCAAGCCGTCCAACCTGATCATCCTCGATGAGCCGACCAACGATCTCGACATGGAGACGCTGGATGTGCTCGAGGACGTGCTTGGCGAATATCCCGGCACCGTCCTGCTTGTCAGCCATGATCGCGACTTTCTCGATCGCCTGGTGAACGGCGTGATCGTGCCGGAAGGCCATGGCTTGTGGACCGAATACGCCGGCGGCTACAGCGACATGCTGGTGCAGCGCGGCGTGCAACCGTCGCTGAATCCTCCCAAAAATGAGCCGCGGAAAGCTGTGCAAAAACCGGCTCCGAATCTGTCGGAGCCTCCGACCCCGAAGCGGCGGATGAGTTTCAAGGACAAGCACACCCTCGAAACGCTGCCCAAAACCATCGCCGCCCTCCAGGCGGAAGCCGATACGTTAAGGGCAAGCCTCGACGATCCCGGGTTTTACGCCCGTGACCGCGCCGCCTTCGAAAAAACCACCGCTGCGCTTGGCAAGCTGCAGCAGGACATCGCGGCGGCGGAGGAACAATGGCTTGCGCTTGAAATCCTCCGCGAAGACCTTGCCGGCGCTCCCGAGCCGTCGCGGTCTTGAACGCAATCCCCGGAACTGCCACATCCACCCCGCCATGAATATGCCCTTACCGAAGTCATTGGGCGCCGAAACCCTATCGCCCATCGCGACCGAGGTTGGGCGGCGCCGCACTTTTGCGATCATCTCCCATCCAGATGCCGGCAAGACCACCTTGACGGAGAAACTCCTGCTGTTCGGCGGAGCCATCCAGCTCGCCGGGCAAGTCAAGGCCAAGCGCGACCGGCGATCGACCCGCTCGGACTGGATGGCGATCGAACGCGAGCGCGGGATATCGGTCGTCACTTCGGTCATGACCTTCGAATACGGCGGTCGCGTATTCAATCTGCTCGATACGCCGGGCCACGAAGACTTTTCGGAGGACACCTATCGAACGCTTACGGCGGTCGACTCCGCCGTCATGGTGATCGACGCCGCCAAGGGCATCGAGCCGCGCACCCGCAAGCTTTTCGAAGTGTGCCGACTGCGCGATATTCCAATCGTCACCTTCATCAACAAGATGGACCGCGAAAGCCGCGATCCGTTCGACCTGATTGACGAGATCGAGAAGACGCTGGCGCTCGACGCGGCGCCGATCACATGGCCAGTTGGGCGGGGGCGGGATTTCGTCGGCACGATTGACGTGGAAACGGGTGGCGTCCGGCTCCTCGACGGTGATTCCGGAAGTATCGGCATCCTGCGCGAAATGTCATTGGCCGAAATAGCCGCTTTGAACCCCAATCTCGACGCGGCCGCGCTCAGTGAGGAGATCGATCTGGCACGTCAGGCCTGCAAGCGGTTCGACGCAGTGGCCTTCGCCGAGGGCCACATGACCCCGATTTTCTTTGGCAGCGCGCTGAAGAATTTTGGCGTTGGCGACTTGCTGAATGCTCTGGCCGATCTGGCGCCGCCGCCGCGAACTCAAACCGCGGACAAGCGGGTCGTGTCGGCTACCGAGCCCGTCATGTCGGCGTTTGTTTTCAAGATCCAGGCAAACATGGACCCGAACCATCGCGATCGCATCGCCTTCGTTCGGCTTTGCTCGGGCAAGCTAACGCGCGGCATGAAGGTCACGCAGACGCGCACCGCGAAGGCGATGAGCCTGCGCACGCCTCAATTTTTCTTCGCCCAGGATCGGGCACTCGCCGAGGAAGCCTATGCGGGCGACGTGGTCGGCATTCCCAATCACGGAACGCTGCGCATCGGCGACACATTGACCGAAGGCGAGGATTTGAACTTTGTCGGCCTCCCGAACTTCGCCCCGGAAATCCTGCGCCGCGTTCGCCTGCCCGACGCCATGAAGGCCAAGAAACTCAATCAGGCATTGCAGGAGTTGTCGGAAGAAGGAGTAGCTCAGGTCTTCCGGCCGAGCGACGGCTCCACTCTCCTGGTCGGCGTCGTTGGTCCGCTCCAGCTCGATGTCCTAAAGGTGCGGCTTTCCGCCGAATACGGACTGGAAATTGATTGGGCGACGCCGGAATTCCAATTTGCGCGATGGATTTCGGCGGACAACCGTAAGAGCCTCGATCGGTTCGTGGCGACCTATCCGTCGTCCATCGCCGAAGATTTCGATGGCGATCCTGTCTTCCTGGCTCGGACCGCCTTCGATCTCGAGTATACCGGCGAACACAACAAGGATATCCTGTTCTCGGACGTGAAAGACATTCACCGGCGAAAGCAAGCTACGTGAGCCACGCTCGCTAGAAATTTGATCGCGGTGTCTTCGGAAAACCGGCGGCTACTTTTCCGGAAAAGCCCTAATTGTATTCATCCGGCAGGATCGGCAGCGGATGAAATTCGATGCCTTCCTCGTTCAGCGCCTTGGCGTCCTCCGGCGAGGCTTCGCCATAGATCGAGCGGTGCTCGATCTCGCCGTAATGCATCTTGCGCGCCTCTTCGGGAAACTGCGCGCCGACATAATTGGCATGTTTGGTGACGTGGTCGCGTAATTCCTTCAGTTTCTGACGCAGCTCGCGTTCCTGCGGCGACATCATTGCGACCGGAGCCTTGCCGGGAGCGACTGGCGGCATCGGACCGCCCGCCGCGTTGGGCGGCATCGGCGCGGACGGCGCCGACTGCGGCGACGGCTCGGCTTCCGCGGCGTCGGTGCGCCCCAGCCGCGGCGCCATGATCGCCTTCTCGACTTTGGCGGAGCCACAAAGCGGACAGGTCACGAGACCGCGCTTCTTCTGTTTGTCGAACGCGGCCGAGTTCGCAAACCAGCTTTCGAAGTCGTGGCCTTTGGCACAATGAAGCGTGTAGCGGATCATTACGGTACTCTTACAGCATGCAGATGCGTCGGTTCGGCCATCGGCTCGACCAGTTCAAAACGCCGGCCGTGATTGAGCGACGGAATCTTGGCGCGCGCCGCCGCGACTTCGGCCGGGTCGATCTCGGCCATCACGACGCCCGGCTCGGTGCCGCCCTCGGCGAGGATGCGGCCCCACGGGTCGATAATCAGCGAATGGCCGAACGTCTCGCGACCGCTCTCATGCCTGCCGCCCTGCGCGGCCGCAAACACGAAACAGCCGTTCTCGATGGCGCGCGCGCGCAACAGCACGTGCCAGTGCGCCTCACCAGTCTGGCGCGTAAACGCCGATGGGATTGCTAAGAACGACGCGCCGGCCTCGGCGAGCGCGCGATAGAGCGCCGGGAAGCGCAGGTCATAGCACACCGTTAAGCCGAGGCGGCCCCATGGCAGGTCGGCGACTACGGCCAGTTCGCCGGCGCGATAGGTGTTGGATTCGCGATAGCTCTCGCCGCCGGCGAGATCCACGTCGAACATATGAATCTTGTCATAGCGCGCGGCGATATCACCCTTACGATCGATCAGGAAAGAGCGGTTGACCGCCTTCTCGTGCGACGCCTTGATGGCGAGCGAGCCGATATGAATGTAGATCGAGAGCTTGCGCGCGACCTCGCGCAAGGTCGCCAGCGTCGGATCGTTGTCGTCGCTGACGATATTGGCCAACAGGCGATCGCGCTTGCTCTCAAGCACGTTGGTCATTTCCGGCGTCTGCACGTAGTCGGCGCCGGCGTGCTTGGCCTGATCGATCGCCGCGAGCACCGCATCGAGATTGGCCTGCGGGTCGAGACCCGAGCGCATCGCAATCAGACCGACTTTGAAGGTTGAGCTCTTAGTGCCGCTCATGCGGGCGCTTCCTTCGCCTAATCCTTGATCTTCGCGAGCAAGGGATCGAGCTTGCCCGCCTCATCGAGCGCATAGAGATCGTCACAGCCGCCGACATGTGTCCCGGCAATGAAAACTTGCGGAAATGTGCTGCGGCCGTTGGCGCGCTCCATCATTTCCTTTCTTATTTCTCGATTCCCGCTGGCATCGATCTCATGGAAGGCGACGCCCTTGCGGGTCAACAGCTCCTTGGCATCGGCGCAGTAGGGACAGTAACGGATCGTGTAGATGTCGATGTCGGCCATGATGATCGGTAATTTTTATCGATTTATTTATATGGAAGTTCGGGCCGGATCGGCAACCCGGGCAAAAACCAGCACATCCACGTTGGCGGCGCCAGCGCGGAGCAAGGCCCGCGCGCAGCCCTCGACTGTGGCGCCCGAAGTCAGCACGTCGTCGACGATCACCAGCCGGCGGCGGAGAACCGCAGCCTTGCCCTCCTCGGGTACCTTGAAGGCCCCCTGGATATTGGTGGCGCGCTCGGCGCGGGTCAGCCCAACCTGCTGGGCGGTGGCCTTGACGCGTTTGAGGGCGCCGGCCGCGATCGGCACACCGCTCTCGGCCGAGACGGCCGCCGCCAGCATGGCGGACTGGTTGAAACGCCGCCGCCATTGCCGCAGCCAGTGCAGCGGTACCGGAACGAGCCCATCGGCCTCGGCGAGCAGTTCGCGGCCGGCGCGGCCGACCCAGCGGCCCATCATTGGCGCCAGATCGAGGCGGTCGCCATATTTGAGGGCATGCACCAGGGCGCGCGAGACGTCGTCGAAACGCACCGCGGCGCGCGCCCGGTTGTAGGCCGGCGGACTTGCGATCGCTTCCATCGACAGCACGCCGGGGCCGGGATCGAACGCGAACGGGATCCCGAGCCGCTCACAATAGGGCCGCGTGATGAAAGACAGTCTCGACCAGCATGACGGGCATAATCCCTTGCCATCGACCGGCACGCGGCAGACTGCACACAGCGGCGGCAGCGCGACGTCGAGCGTCGCCCGCAACAGACCGCGGGCCGCCGCGGCGGCTCGCCTGACGGGCTCCGGAACAGCGATGGTGATCGTTACGGCCATGGCGCAAGCGTATCGCCCCGCCCGCGCGTTGTCATTCAGGATGAGGGCCTTTTGCGGTGCGCGCCCAACTTCGCAGCCCGCGGCGGATGTGAGAAAATTACCCGATGACCGGTAGTCCGCCGATCTTTGACCGTGCGCTGGTGCGAGCGCGCCGCAGGCGCGCGGCGGCGCTTGGACCGGCTACGTTTTTGCTCGATCGGGTCGCCGAGGACCTGGCGGAACGCCTTTCCGCGGTGCTGCGCCGCTTCGAGCTCGCGGCCGACATCGGCACGCCCGGAGAGGCGATGCGGGCGGCGCTCGCGCGGCTCGGCTCGGTCGACACCATTGTAGCCGCGAATGCAGTGCCCGAAGCGCGCGCGCCGGGCACGGGCAAGGTCGGAATCCTCGTTGCCGCCGATGAGGAGGCACTGCCGTTCCGCGACGCTTCGCTCGATCTCGCCGTCTCGGCGCTGGCGCTGCAATTCGTCAACGACCTGCCCGGCGCGCTGATACAAATTCGCCGCGCGCTCAAGCCCGACGGATTGTTTCTTGCTGCATTGGTCGGCGGCGAGACCTTGACCGAGCTGCGTCAGGCCTTTGCGGCTGCCGAGAGCGAGGTCGAAGGCGGCGCATCGCCGCGCGTCGCGCCGTTCGCCGACGTGCGCGCGCTTGGCGATTTGCTGCAGCGCGCTGGCTTCGCGCTACCGGTCACCGACAGTGACCGCTACACGTTGCGCTACGAATCGCCATTCGCGCTGATGGCCGAGTTGCGGCGCATGGGAGCAACCAACGCGCTCGTCGCCCGCCGCCGCACGCCGCTGCGCCGCGCGACCTTGCTGCGCATGGCGGAAATCTACCGGGACCGCTTCGCCGACTCCGACGGCCGCGTGCGCGCGACGTTCGACATTGTCTGGCTGTCGGGCTGGGCGCCGCATCCGGACCAGCAGCGGCCGCTCAAGCCGGGCTCGGCGCAGGCGCGGCTTGCCGACGCGTTGGGCGTACGGGAAATTTCGGCGGGTGAGAAAACCGGGCGCTGATACGCTTACTGCATCGACGTGGCGACGCTGGTATAGAGCCCTTTGACGCTCGATCCGAGGCTGACGATCGTGGTGGCGATGGCGACTGCGATGCCAGAAGCGATCATCGCGTATTCGATAGCCGTGGCGCCACTCTCGTCGCGCAGAAAACGCCGGACGGAGACACCCATCAACCGTCGAGTGAAACTGAACATGGCCTGTCGCCCCTCTGGCTTTTGTTCACACCAGCGTCGTCAAGTGCGAGATCAGCGGTTCGTCGGCAGGCGGCATCGCATAGTTGCGCAACTCGAGCGGCCGCACCCATTTGAGCCTCTGCATCTCCCGCCCTTGCACAAATCCCTCCCAGCGCCGACAGACATAAAGCGGCATGAGCAGGTGAAAGTCGGGATAAACGTGGCTCGCGAATGTGAGCGGTGCGAGGCACTCCTCCTTGACGACGATTCCCAGTTCCTCGTTGAGCTCGCGTATCAAACTCTCTTCCGGCCGCTCGCCCGCCTCCACCTTGCCGCCGGGAAACTCCCATAAGCCTGCCATCACCTTCCCCTCGGGCCGCTGTGCGATCAGCACGCGGCCGTCGGAATCGATGAGCGCGCAGGCGGCAACAAGGACAGTTTTGACGCTCACGGCCTGCGCTCAGCCTAAACAAGGGGTGGTAAAGGCATTTTCAATCCGAACAGACAGTTTGCGTCATTCGGCGCCAGGGTTAACGGAGAGTTACCGATCATAGCTGCACGCCACGGGTCAATTCCAGAATTGCCTCTGCAAACGCGCGCGGCGCCTCCTGCGGCGGGTTGTGGCCGACCTTGGGCAGGAGGCGGCGCTGGTATGGCCCGGTGAAGAACGCGGCATGCGGGTCCGAAGCCTGCGCCGGCGCAACGCCGTCGGCCTCGCCCTGTAGCGCGATGGTCGGCACGGCGATCTTCGGCCGACCGGCGAGTCTCTGCTCGATCGGCTCCAGCGCCGGATCGCCCGGCGCATAGCCGAAACGATGGCGATACGACTGAATCGTCACGTCGACGAAATCGGGACTGTCGAATGAAGACGCGCTGCGCTCGAACGTGGCATCGTCGAACGCCCAGTGCGGCGACCAGATCTGCCAGATGTAACGCGCCAGCGCGCGCCGGTTCTGCGTGAGGCCAGCCCGGCCGCGTTCGGTGTGAAAATAATACTGATACCAGAAGCGATGCTCCTGCGCGGGCGCCACCGGCTTCAGTGAGCCGGCGATGTCCTGGATGTTGTAGCCGTTGACGGTGACGAGGCCGTGCACGCGCTCCGGCCACAAAGCGGCGACGATACAGGCCGCGCGGCCGCCCCAATCGTAGCCGGCGAGCACAGCGCGCTCGACGCCAAGCGCATTCATCAATTCCCGCAAGTCGCTGCCAAGCGCCGCCTGCTGGCCCGAACGCGGCGTCTCGGCGGACAAAAACCGCGTCGCGCCAAATCCGCGCAGATACGGCACGATGACGCGGAGACCTGCGTCTGCCACCAGCGGCACGACCTCATCGTAGCAGCGCGGATCGTACGGCCAGCCGTGCAGCAGAAACACCGGCAGGCCATTCGACTGACCACCCTCCTCGTACGCAATCTCAAGCGTCGGCGTGCGGACGTGTTTGAGGGTGGCGGTCATGTTTTCAGTTGTCTTTGCAAACTACTCCGCCTTGATGCCGGCGTCGCGGATGACCTTGCCCCATTTGGCCGTTTCGCTGGCGATGAGCTTGCCGAAATCGGCAGGCGAACCGGTGAGCAGCATGCCGCCCATGTCGGCGATTCGGGCCTTGATGGTGGCGTCGGCAAGACCCGCATTGATCGTCTGATTGAGCTTGTCGACGATCGCCGTCGGCGTGCCTTTCGGCGCGGCGATGCCGAACCACGAGCTCGCCTCGTAACCCGGCACGAACTGGCTGACGCTCGGAATGCCCGGCAGCGCGTCCGACGTCTGTACCGTGGTGACGCCGAGCGGCCGCAGTTTTCCAGCGCGGATATGGCCGATCGACGCGGTCATGGTGGCGAAGCCGACCTGAACCTGACCGCCGATCAGATCGGCCATGGCGGGCCCGTCGCCGCGATACGGCACGTGCTGAAGATTGAGCCCAGTCATCTTGTTGAACAGCTGTCCCGCCAGATGGCTTGCCGTGCCGATGCCGGCCGAGGCGAAGCTGAGCGGATGAACTTTGGCATAGGCGATGAATTCCGGAACCGTCTTCACCGGAATCGACGGATTGACTTCAAGCACGTTGGGCACGCGGACGACGCCCGCCACCGGCGTGGTGTCGCGGATGAAGTCGAAGCTGAGTTTCGGATAAAGCGCCGCGTTGGCAGCGACCGCCGGCGGCACCATGAGCAGCATGTAGCCGTCGGGCGCCGCCTTGACCACGGTTTCGGCGCCGATATTGCCGCCGGCGCCGGGACGGTTCTCGATGATGAATTGCTGGCCGAGCTTTTGCGACAGCCATGCGCCCATCAAGCGGGACAGAGTGTCGGTGGTGCTGCCGGCCGCGAAGCCAACGACAATACGGACCGGATGCGACGGATAAGTATCTGCCCAGGCGAGCGACGAAACGGCCGGCAGCGCGGCGGTGGTAGCGGCCAGATGAATAAAGCGCCGGCGCGAAAACTTCATCTCGATTTCCCCCATTGTTACGCCGCCGGCTGCATGGTGCAGCAAGCAGTCATTTTGGTTTGTTTGGCGGACCGCCGCTCCTTAAGAGCGGTAGTCGCCGTTGATCGCTACGTACTCTTTGGTGAGATCGCAAGTCAGCACGCGGTCGCGGCCCTTGCCGAGGCCGAGCGCGACCTTGAGCGTGATCTCCGGCTTCTTCATCGCCGCCGAAACTTCCGCCTCGTCGTAGCCCGGATCGCGTTCGCCCTTGTGGGCGACGCGGATGCCGTTGAACCAGATCGACAGCCGGTCGCGGTCGGCCGGCTCGCCCGCCTTGCCGACCGCCATCACGACGCGGCCCCAATTGGCGTCCTCGCCGGCAATCGCGGTCTTGACCAGCGGCGAGTTGGCGATCGAGCGCGCGATGCGTCGCGCCGACGTCCGCGACTTCGCGCCGTCGACGACGATCTCGACCAGCTTGCGCGCGCCTTCGCCGTCACGCGCCACCTGTTCGGAGAGATCGGCGAGCACCGCATTGAAGCCTTTGCGAAACGCGGCAAGCCGCGGATCGGACGGGCTCGCGATTTTGGCGAAGCCGCGCGAAGCGGCGGCGCCGGTTGCGAACACCAGAAGTGTGTCGGAGGTGGACGTGTCGCCGTCGATCGTCACCGCGTTGAACGTATCCTCGACGCCCTCGCGGAGGAGCTTGCGCAACACCGCCGGCGCGATCGGCGCGTCGGTAAAGACGAACGACAGCATGGTGCCCATGTCGGGCGCGATCATGCCGGCGCCCTTGGCGATGCCGCAGATCGTCACCGCGGTGCCGCCGAGTCTCACCATAGCAGCCGCGCCCTTGGGAAACGTATCGGTGGTCATGATCGCCTTGGCGGCCGCTTCCCAGCCGCCGGGCGCGGCATCGGCGGTCAGCCGCGCCATCACGCCTTCGAACTTCGTGGCATCGAGCGGCTCGCCGATCACGCCGGTGGAGGCGAGAAACACCTTGTCGGCCTTGCAGCCCGTCGCCTTGGCAGCGATCGCGGCGGTCAACCCGGTCGCGGCGCGGCCGGTCTTGCCGGTAAACGCGTTGGCGTTGCCCGAATTAACGACCAGCGCTGCGGCAGTGCCGCCCTTGATGTGCGCGCGGCACCAATCGACCGGCGCCGACGGGCATTTCGACTGGGTGAAGACACCCGCCACCGCCGTGCCCGGATCGAGCAAGGCGAGCAGCACGTCCGTGCGCCCCGCGTAGCGAATGCCGGCGGCCGCTGTCGCAAACCGCACGCCGGCGACCGGCGGCATTTCGGGAAACGATGCGGGCGCGAGGGGGGAAATGGCAGTCATGATTGCTCTTCACACGTCGAGGCGGCGCGAGGCGATGCGCGACCGCCCCGGAATACTTGGATATTTCCGCCGGTGCCAGCCCCGATTTAGATATTCGTCATTGCGAGGAGCGACAGCGACGAAGCAATCCAGCGTGGGCCCCCATTGCCGCAAGCCCCCCTGGATTACTTCGCTCCGCTCGCAATGACGAGTTCTCCCGTTCTCGCGGCGCGTTTTTTGTTCGCACCCGAGGCATGAAGAGGGCGAGTAGCGAGTGGTGAGTAGCGAATGGAAAAACCCTACTCGCTATTCGC
>Ga0335081_10004044_pt1 | contig 23162 bp, 22 predicted proteins | sample Lox_Sample_35_FD_206713 | JGI IMG/M metagenome (GOLD analysis project Ga0335081, IMG submission 206713) | Soil microbial communities from Loxahatchee National Wildlife Refuge, Florida, United States - Lox_Sample_3.5 | ecosystem: Environmental > Terrestrial > Soil > Wetlands | place: USA...
AGGATGATCCACGGGTCGCGGGGGTCGCCATCGCCGACGAAAAGTTTTCCGTCGGGCGACGAGTTGTCGTGGATGGATGATTCGCCGTGGGCATCATATTGCAGCCAGACGCGCTCATGGGTCTTGACGTTGTAGCTGGCGATGAACGAGACCCGGCCGCCGCGGGGAAAATGGAGTTGATAAAACACCGTCTCGCCGTCGGCGCCCCACCATTCGTGGCCCGCAATCTCCATCTCCATGATGCGTTGATGGACCAGCTCATTGTGGGTGCCGTCGGTGCGGATGGTCCAGATGCGATTCACCAATTGCCAGTTGCCCTCGTGGCAATACATCAGGAGCGTCGGGTCCGTGGGCGAGAATTGCAGGTGGTTCAGCCAGTCGGTGTCGTGCTGAAGCAGGTTCTTGATTTTTCCGGACTGCAGATTGATGGTGAACAGCGTCATCGGCAGTTTCGCCGCCAGCCGCCGGGCCATCATCTCGCCCTTGTTGAACGGCTCGCCGAGGTTGGTCTCGGTCATCTGGCCGTAATCCACCGTGCCGTCATACGCGCCGCCGGCGTGGGCGTCACCCTCGATGCAGGTGCCGGCGCCGAGGGTCTCGTCGGCGTTGATGGCGCTCACACTGGCGCGGCGCGGCAGGTCCGCGATCTTGCGGCTCACCCCGGTGTCCAGGTTGACGACCCACAACGCCCGGACAAACTGGCGGTCAGTCGCCCGGGTGTAGTAGAGGTTGGCGGATTTGTGGGCCACGACGATGGGCCGGACACGGCCGGCAACCAGTTGCGTTGCCTGCAAGGTATCCAGATTCAGCATCGAAATGCCGTTGGGCGTGGTGTAGGCCATTCGCTTGCCGTCGGGCGTGTAGCCGTTGACGTTAAAATAAAAGCTGTCGGAGCCTGGCTCGCGCGTGAGCCGAATGACGCGATGGCCGGTATCCGGGTCAATCCATTCGGTCGTCAGGTTGGTCGCGGTGTCCGCCCGCGCGCAAAGGGTAAGTGCGAAGACGGCGGGTAACAGAACGGGATAAAATCGTTTGGAAAGCCTCATCTTGAATCTGGTTAGTGCGTCCATTTATCCCATTTTGGACGCCCGGAAGCAACTCAAGGTTAAGGTTTAAAAGAAATTGCCATCAGGTCGCTATGGCGCATCTCGCAAGTCGTTCCACAGCGCGTCATAAATCACTGAAGAAGTGTCCGATTCGTCCGTGATGAGATTCACCGTTGCCAGATGAAAGGCATTGGCGTTAAAAACGAAATTTACGGAACCGTCGGTATAGAGAACCAGGATCGCCTGGTAAGGCCAGTGGGGCCATCCTTCGGTTCCCGATGAGTTGATCGGCACGAAGGGGATCCCGTGGCCAGCACCTGCATCCAGAAAATCCGACATGAACACGTCCCGCTGCTTGACATCACCGGTTCTTTGATATTTTCGGGTCCGATCACTCGGCGCACTGCGCACGCGGGGATTGAACATATATGAGGAGCGGACGTTTCCGCTGCTGTCCGTACTCACGAATGCTGGATTGGTGTAATACTCCCAAGTTAAAAGATTAGTCCGTCCGTTGTTGCTGGTGAATCCGGGGCACCACATGGCCTTGCCGTTGCCGATAAAGCCGCCGGCATAGAGATAACCGAGATTCTGGTCGCTATCGCCGGAAGTGTTCGCCGTGAAACCCGGAATGACGGAACCATAAACCCCAACGCCATTGACCATATAGGTCCTGGGGATTTGCTTGTTCGCTTCTCCGTTGGGGCCGAAAACGTATCGCGTGTAATGTCCACCCCGGAGTATATTTACTGGGTGACTGCCATCCGGGTCGTACCAGATGGGGTACCAATCGTTGAAGTCGCTCGCATACATCGCGCAAGCCGCATGAATTTGGTGCATATTCGACATGCATTGGGTGCGTCTCGAGTCACGTTTGGTTCCCGCCAGCGCCGGCAGCAGTGTGACCGCAAGGAGACCAAGAACAGCTATTACCACCAGCAATTCAGTCAGCGTGAAGCCGCGATCCGGATGTTCCTGAGCCGACGGTTTTCCTTTCGGATATTGCGTATGACTTGAGGTGTTCATAAAGATTTCAATTGGATTTAAGCGCGCGATAAAAGCCGCGGGGTTGAATGGCGGGGGCAATGTAGTAACCCTGATTATTCATCAACCAAATCGTGCCCGGCGCAGTCAGCCACACGGAGTCGGTCAAATTGGTTTTGTATTGGATTTGATAACTTCCGTCCGGCACCGCCGGCCAGGTCAGGTTCACCTGGTTGATGGCCGGGGCGCTCGCCCACAGGCGGAACACGGAGCCGGGATCAATCGGGCTGGTGCCGGTCAAATACTCCTGCAAATTGGACATGCCGTCGCCATCAGCATCGTCCTGTGCGAGCGACAGGTCATTGGTTTGTCCGGTCGGATGCCCGAAATATTTCATCATCCACCAATCCGGAATTCCGTCGCCATCGCTGTCAATCAGGGCGGCGTTGACATCCACGGTGGCGCCGAAGGCATCCAACGTACGATTCAAGTCGCCGGTCACCAGGCCAGAATCCACATCTAGGAAGGCAACCGTCGCCCCACCGTCGCTGATTGCGGGTCGGGACACCCATAACACCGGACCAGGCACAGTCGGACCGGCGGTCAACACCGTATTTGACCCGGTCACGCGATCCAACAGGAACACATTCGGGGGCGCGGTGGCATCCCCGATTAACGAATTAGTCACAACGCTGCGGTAGGCGATGAAGCGTCCATCGCCACTGATTACCGGCCCGTCAGACGATGCCGCGGCGCCGTTAGTGCCCGGACCGGCAAGACCGATTATCGATAGTGTGCCGGTCTGCAAATCTTTCAGGTAAACCTTGTTGATGCCGTCGTCTCCGCCGCTCACGTTGGTGGTGGAAACAAACGTCAGCCAACGGCCATCATCGCTCCAGCCGCCAAAACCATGGGGCGCGCCCTGGGTAAGGATCGTGAAGAGATTCGACCGGGTGGCGATGTTGTCCACAACGAGGCGACAGGTGACGTGGGAAGGATAGTCCGCCACGTAAAAAATTTTTGTTCCGCTTGGGTCAATGGCTGCCGAAGCGATCTGTGCTCCGTTAGTGTAAATGTCGGTTCCGAGTTGGGTATCCCGGACGCGTAAACCGGTTGAGGCCCAATATGTGATGTAACGACCGTTGCCGCCCAGAGAAGGCTTGAAGGCGATGCTCGACTGTCCTTGAAGTCCAACTGTCTGCCCAAGATTCACATCCCGCCAGTACGAATTCAACGAAGACAGGGAATAGTTTATTCCGGAAGCTAGATCGGTTGCCAGGCTCAGGAAGGCCACGTATCGGCCGTCCGGGCTGATCGCCGGATACGACGAATCATCATTTCCGGCGCTTACACCATTAGTTCCGACACTCAGCAGGACGGTGATCCCTGACTGAAGATCGCGGCGAAAGACGTTGTTGTTGGTATTGGCTACGCCGGCAACCAGGTTAGAGGCCGCGCTGATAAACACCACATAACGGCCGTTCGCGCTGATGAGCGCACTCCCGGAGTTGCCACCCAGGGCCAGGCCACCATCATATCCGACACTCACCAGCCCGTTGGTCCCATTTACCGTGTCGCGCACAAAGACATCCGTCAACCGGTTCGTGTCGTTGGGCACCAGGTCATCCGCGGGGCTGGAGAAAACTACCCACCGCCCGTCCGCGCTGACCGACCCGGGAGACAATACACTGAATCCGTTGGCCGCTTGCGGAATCACGGTGGCATCCCGTTGCGAAACCATTTCGGTGCCCCCCGCGACCGTGTCCCGAACAAAAACATCTTCGGCGCGGTTGATATCACCGCCGACCAGGCTGCCATCGGGGCTGCTGAAGGCGAGGAAGTGTCCATCCACACTGAGGCTCAGAGAAGCCATGGTATCGTCGGTTGAACCAACCCCGTTGGTGTCCGCATCCGCCAGTTGCGTGGTGCCGAGCTGCAAATTCCGGAGATAAATGTGAAAGCCATTGGACATTGCATTCGCGGTCAGATTGGTGGCATTACTCAAGAACGCCACGAACTGGCCATTGGTGCTGATCACCGGCGTATGGGAGATGGTATTGGTAGCCCGAAGTGAGTGCGCCTTCGTGTTGGGCCAAAGCGATGAAACGTCCGTCCGGCGTCATTTCGGGACCGGCGTTATCGTCGGGTTCAATATACCAGCCAACAGCGTTGGTATTGACCAGTGCCGTTGTGGCTCCGACGCTGTCGTAGCGCAGGATGACCGTCGCACCATCCGGAGTCGTTGCCCCGGCTTTGAACGCGACGTACCGCCCGTCATCGCTCAACTGCGGGTGATAAGCCGGAGTGTTGTTCAACTTGAGCGTCGCGAACACATTCGTCGCGGCATTGGTGCTGGCCCAGATAGTAGTTCCGGCCACCCGGTCGCGCACGTAAACTTCGCCCGGGGAATTGGCGGGGACCGCCGGGACGAGATTCGCCGCGCTGCTGAAGAATGCGACATAGCGGCCATCCGGCGTGGTGACCGGCGTGGCCATGACGGGGTTGGTGCTGCTGGAAGGCGGGCTCGCCCCGACGCTCACGAGCGACGTCGTTTGTGTGATTAAATCTCGCACGAACACATCCGGTATCCCGTTCGTGTCGTTCGGTACCAGATTCGAAGCACGGCTGATGAAAGCGACGTACCGGCCGTCAGGTGTCATGACAGGATCCGTCGAAGCACCGTTTGCCGGGCCGCTGTTCGTTGAGACGCTCACCACTGTTGTCGTTTCGGCTGCCAGGTCGCGGAGAAAAATGTCCGTGGCACCGTTGGTGTCATTCGGCACGAGATCGCTGGCGTCGCTTTGGAAAACGACGAATTGTCCGTTGGTGGAAACCTGGCCGAGCATCGAGCTGTCGTTGCCGCCGCTGGTCCCGTTCTCATTGCCGCTCACCAGCCGAGTGGTGTTGGCGACGCGGTCGCGCAGGAACACATTCAGGCTGTAGAAATTGTTGCCGCCGGGCACCAGGTCGTTGGCCGTACTGGCGAAAACCACAAAACGGCCGTCGGAACTGAGCCCGGGGGCGACGGAATTATCGTCGCCCCCCGCCGGCAAAGACAGGGACGGGCTCCGCGCCGAGAGCAATTGCACCGGCACGGCCTTGGCGGGAGGAGGCAGCATGGCTATCGCCAACCAACAGACTGCTGCAACCAGGGCAAGGCCCGGAGCTTCTGGGATCAACGTGTTCCGGGCCGACCACTTCCGATGAATCGCTGTATTCATAGACACTCCGGTTCCACCCATAACTCGTAAGCCTCGAAATGATTCTTTCAAGATTTTTCAGAAATTTTTTAACGCCGCTAACTCATACATTTGGAAGTTATTACACCGGAATTCGCAGACGCCATCTCTCGTTCAATTTGTATTTTGGAGCAGTTGGAACAGGCATCAGCGAACGCCGAACGATGATTTGAGCAAAGGGATTGGCCGCTGCGTTTCGCGGACGACTAATTCGATTCAAAAACACGGTAAAAGCTGTGGGGCTGGGCTGCAGGAGCGAAGTAATAGCCTTGATTGTCCATCACCCATTTGATGCCCGGCCCGGTCAACCACGTGGAATCGATCAGATTGGACTGGTACTGAATGGTGTAGCTTTTGCCAGGCACCGCCGGCCAGGTGAGATCGATCGGGCTGTTGGCTGGGGCGGTTGCCCAAAGCCGGAACACGGACACTGGATCAATCGGGCTCGTGCCAGCCAGATACTCCTGCAGATTGGACATCCCGTCACCGTCGGCGTCGTCCTGCGCGCGGGACAAGTCGCTGGACTGTCCGGTGGGATGGCCGAAATATTTCACCGTCCACCAATCGGGAATTCCATCTGCATCGCTGTCAATCAAGGCGGCGTTGACATCCACTAAAGCCCCAAAAACATCCGACGCGCGATTGAGATCGCCCGTCACCAGGTCCTGGCCAAGGCCGACGAATGCCACCATCGCGCCGCCGCTGCTGATTCCAGGCCGAGACACCCAAGGATACGGGCCGCATCCGGTTGGCCCGAAAGTCAGCACTGTGTTCGACCTCGTCAAACGGTCAAAGAGAAGTACATTCGGAGGCGCCGTGCCGGCTATGTTCGTCACGGCCCTGCGATAGGCCACGAACCGGCCGTTGCCGCTCATCACCGGTGCATCGGATAAGGCTTCCGCACTGCCGGTGCCTGAACCGGCAACGCCAATAAGAGCAAGCGTGCGGGTCTGGAAATCCAGCAGATAAATCTTGTTGGTGCCATCGTCAGCCGAACCGAGGTTCGTGGTGGAAACAAATGCCAGCCACCGACCATCATCGCTCCAGCCGGCAGCGTTCCGAATCGGCGCCAGGGTGCCGATTGAAAAGAGATTCGACCGCGTTGCGATGTTGTCCACATAGAGGGTGTTGGCAATCCGATAAAGGATTTTTGTCCCGATTGGATCAATGGCTGCCGAGGTCACCGACCCGGTATTGGTGTAGATGTCCGATCCCGGTTGGGTATCCCGGATCTGCAATCGGGTGGTTGTGGTGCTGACACCATAGGCATAGGCAACATAGCGGCCGTTGCTGCTCAGGGACGGAGCAAAAGCGTAGTAATTGGCGCCCTTCAGTCCCACGGTCTGCCCCAGATTCACGTCGCGCCAGTAGGTGTTCACGCCGCCGGTGAATCCGGCAACCAGATTGGTCGCGCGGCTCACGAAGGCAACATATTGTCCATTCGAACTGACCACGGCATCGGAAGCGTCATTGTTTCCAGGGCTGACGCCATCGGCTCCAACGCTGACCATAACGGTGTTGCCCGTCTGAAGGTCACGGCGGAACACGTTGCCGCCGGTGTTGACCGGGCCGGCGACCAGGTTGGTTGCGCCGCTGATAAATACGACGTAACGGCCGTCCGCGCTGATAACCGCGTTTCCGGAGCCACCGCCCAGAGCCGGACCGCCGTCGGCACCCACGCTGACCAGCAAGTTGGTGCCATTCACCAAATCGCGCACGAACACGTCCGGCTCCTGATTGGTGTCGTTGAGCACCAGGTCATCGGCCGAACTGGCGAAGGCCACCCAACGGCCATCGGCGCTGACCGACAGCGGGGACAGCAGGCTGAGCGCATCAGCCGCCTGCGGTATCACCGTAGCGTCCCGTTGTGAAATCATTTCCGTGGTTCCGGCCATCGAATCCCGCACAAAAACATCTTCGGCGTGGTTGTTGTCCAGGCTCACCAGGCTGCCATCCGGACTGCTGAAAGCGACGTATCTCCCATCCTCACTCAGGCTCAATGACGTCAGAGCGTCTTCGGTCGAGCCGATGCCGTTGGTGTCCGCATCCACCAATTGCGTGGTGCCGGAAGGCAGGTTGCGAAGGTAAACATGAAAGCCATTGGCCACGGCATTGCCGGTCAGGTTGGTAGCGTTGCTCAGGAACGCCACGAATTGCCCGTTGGTGCTGATGACCGGTGCGCTCGACGCCGTGTTGGCCGGGCTGCCGCTGCCGTCGTCACTGACCAGTGTGTCTGAGTTCAGTTGCGTATCCCAGGCGTGAATGCTGGAATAGCCGGAATCCAGGGCACCCTCATGTCGAACATACGCGATGAAACGCCCGTCCGCCGTCATTTCGGGACCATACCCGTCATCGAGGTCAACTGCCCCTCCAATCCCATTCGTGTCAACCAGTGCGGTCGCCGTCATTGTTGAATCGTACTGCAAAATCACCACGGCGCCGGTTGAAGCGGTTGAACCGGCTTTGAAAGCGACGTAACGTCCGTCATCGCTCAACCGTGGGTGATACGCCGGAACGTTGCTCAGGCCGATGGCGGCCGACACAATCGCCGCCGCCCCCGTGCTGGCCCAAGTCGTGGTGCCAACGAGCCGATCTCGCAGATACACTTCGCCTGCTGAAGTGCTCGGGCTTGGAGAAATCAGGTTGGTCGCCAGGCTGAAGAAAGCCACATACCGGCCATCCGGCGTAATGACCGGCGTGGCCATAATCGGGCCGACGGTGCCGGAGGGAAGAAGCGCACCCGCACTGACCAGGTCATTCGTGCCGGCGACCAAATCCCGCACGAAAACGTCCGGAATGCCGTTGGTATCACCTGGAATCAGATTCGATGCGCTGCTGATGAAGGCCACAAACCGGCCGTCGGGCGTCATGACCGGATCGCTCGACACTCCGTTTGCCGGCCCGCCATTGATTGACACGCTGACCAGCGAAGTTGTCTGGGCCGCCAGATCGCGCAGAAAGATGTCCGTGACCCGGTTGGTATCGTTCGACACCAAATCGCTGGCATCACTTTGAAAAACGACGAACTGGCCATTGGTGGAAACCTGGCCGAGCAGCGAATTACCGTTGCCGCCACCGTTGTTGTTCCAGTTGCCGCTGACCAGCGTGGTGGTGTTGCTGGCGCGATCACGCACGAACACGTTCAGGCTGTAAATACTGTTGCCGCCCGGCACGAGATCATTGGCAGCGCTGGTGAAAACCACGAAGCGGCCATCGGGGCTGAGGGTGGGAGCGGCGGAATTATCGTCGCCACCTGCCGGCAGCGGCACGGAGGGATTCCGCGCCGAGAGCAATTGCGCGGGCGCGGCATTGGCCTGGGGAACTGAAGTTGCGATGACCAGCAACCCTGTCGCCCCAACGAGGTTCTGGCCGCAGAACTTCATGACGGCGGACAGAATGCGCGAGTTTCGGTTCCAGAATTCACAGCCGTTAGCAATTCTTGTTTTCATGGTTCGATGCCGTTGAAGGTTTCGTTGGGCTCGTCCCAGCCGGTATGTTTCATGAATCGCCGGCGGTTCAATCACCCGGTATCACCGTCCACATGCCTTTGGGGGCGGTGGTCGTGCCGGTGCCGACCGTTTGTTCAATTTTGAGCGCGGCCACATGGCCGTCATGAAAGAGATAGTTAAAGCGGCCCCAGTGCGCCTGGTACAATTGCCGGCCTTCGTTATAACCACCTTGAGTCAGTTTCGCTGCAGCAGTGGGGGCGGCTGTATCAATTTGGAAGAGGTTGCCCCAGCCATTAGCGGATCCATCGGTGGTTTGCGGGCCACAGCAACAGCATGGCCAGATGTTCCCGACTATTTGCATGCTGCTGGACACTTCTGCGAGCAGGATGGTGCCGTCGGGATCCTTGATCACGGATGTTTTGTAACCTTTCGCGTTCCAATCCGGGGCAGAAGCTCCGCTCGTCCAATAAATTCCAATACCATGGCAGTACAGACTCGTATTATTCAAATTCGGCAGCAGGTAGGTCCGATTCGGATAGCCGTCATTCACTTCAATCGTTGTTCCGTACCCCGAAGCTCCCCCTCCTGTGCAGTTCATGGCGTAAGACCTGCGCGCGAACCCGGGCGGGCCAGCTGCCCAAGAGACTATTGGACCCCGGTCGGCCGGGCATAACTCAATTGTTTCGATGATGGGCGAGGTACCGGAAAACAGAACACCCAATGTCCACGAGGTATCTGAGTTGGTGTCGCCGAAATAGCGGTGAATATAGGCGTCCCACGTCAACTGGCCGCCGGCACTCGCCTGGTCTCCGGCGGGCGGAAACATATCGCCGTGGTCCTGCGCAAAAAGCTGAATGCCCACCTGGAGTTGTTTGAGGTTGTTCTGGCATTGAATTCTCCAACTATCCGTTTTGGTACCCGCGAGGGTCGGCACCAGCAACAGCGCCAACACCGCGAGCGTTCCCACCACCACCAGCAACTCGATCAAGGTAAAGGCACGGTTCAGGTTTACTGGAACCGAAGACACCCGGTCGGACCACTTTAAATGGATTAATGGTTTCATAAATTGTTCCTCTTTTCTTGAATAACTCGTAAGCACAGAGCCGATTCTTTCATAAATCTTTCGGAATTTGTTTGTGTGCATCCCGCCTGCTGGCAAGAACTTGCGCGAAACGGGCCAGGCCCGCAAGTCAGTGGGACCCGTGCCTGAGCAGCCAGATGAACCGCCAGAGCATGCCAACGATGACACAAAAGCCAACCAACAGACCGACCACGCTGATGGCCCGGACTAATCGTTGGCGGGCAGGATCCGGGCGCCGATGGTAATGGCTGAATTGGAATGCCAGAAGGGTGGTCATCAACTCGTCAGCGGATTTGTATCGTTGCCACGGGTCTGCCCGGCAGGCTTTGACGACGATCTTGTTGAATTGGATCAAGTCGCGGCCCTCCCGGTTGTCTTCCAGGTTGGCCGGCAGTTCCGGGTAGTCGTTCCGGTCCCGGCCGGTGCTGATTTCGTAAAGGACTTTGCCGAGGGAATAAATGTCCGCCTGAATCGTACCCGGGCCTTCCGGCGCGATGAAACCTTCTGTGCCAACATACGAGCTGGGTTCGGACATGCCCGCGACCAGCCCGGTGTCCGCCAGTTTGGGAAAACCGTTCACAAAAATGATGTTGCCGGGCTTGATGTCGCGATGAATCAAGCCGTGCCGGTGCAGGAAGCCCAGGGCCGAAGCGATGGTCGCCCCCAGTCGGATGCATTCCCCGACCGGCAGGCGCCGGTGTCCCGCCAGGTCGTGCGCGAGGGTCCGGGGCAGGTACTGTTCGGGGTTGATGTTCTGGCCGGTGGCGATGTCATCGGCCAATTCCATCACGCAATAAAAATATCCCGCGGCCTCCCCGCCGCCGACGTGGAGGATGTCCACCAATCCGTCGTGCTGGCGCGAAATCGGCTCGAATTTCATGACGCCGTCAAATTCCCCGCCGAAAGGATGTTTATGCCCCGGGGTTTTCTCGTACACGATTTTGACGGCGCGATACGTTCCCAAAACATTCCTGGCCAGCCACACCTCGCCGCTGGCACCGCCGCCAATGAGCCGGATGAGTTCGTGATCCGGAACGACGGGCGGGGCTGCAGGCGGGGCAGCCGCGGCCGGTGTTTCAGGGGCCGAATGGTTGGGCTCAATCATGCCGTTGACTTCGAGATCACATCAATGTGCGTTCCATTTTTCCTCCAGCCGGCGCACTTCTTTTTTGAGCAGCGCCGAAATGCGATATTTGACCAGGTAAACCAGTCCTACGTTGACCCCCAATACCCGGGCCACATTCCGGACCGGCCATTGCTTGAGGACATACAAATCGAAGATTTGATAATGTTCTTCCTTGACGCGGGGTTTGATTTTTTCCATCGCCGCTTTCAGCAGATTTGCCTGCCATTCTTCTTCCCAGGCAAATTCGGCAGTGGGGCCAGCCGGGTCGGGAATTTCCGCCAGGTCCGGTCGCGGCGGGTCGGCTCCGGTTTTCGGAGCGTCTCCCCAACTGGCGCGGGTCCGTTTGCGCAACTGGTCGGCAATTCGCCAGCGGGTGAGGTTGCGCAGCCAGCCTTTGAAGGAGCCCAGCGACCGGTCGCGCTTGAATTTGTGGATGTCCCTGGCCACCGAAATGATGGTTTCCTGCACCACGTCCTGCGCCTCGGCTTCCGTCAGCCCGGACTTGATGGCGACCGAATAAATCAACCGCCAGTAGGTGTCGAAGAAGTCCCGCCAACTGTCCTGATCGCCCCGGTCTTCCAGGCGGCTGAGAAGGGAGTAACGCGTGGGAATCGGGTCTTCCACCAGCAACGTCATGATACAACTCATACAACGATGGCTCGCAAAAGGCGACGCGTTTCTTTCAAAATTAATTCAAAAAACTTTGTGCCTTCGTCGCTTCGTGATTTAATGGGCTGACATGTTTTCATCGGAGATCCAATCGGTTCACTTTACCGGCCTCTGCGGCACGGCGATGGCCGCCGCGGCCGCCGCCATGCAGGACAAGGGCTTCGTTGTCACCGGCTCCGACCAGAATGTCTATCCGCCCATGTCCACCTTCCTGGCGGCCAGGCAAATCGAAGTGATGAATGGTTACGCGGAGCGGAACCTCGCGCACAAGCCTGACCTCGTCGTCATCGGCAACGCGATTTCGCGCGGGAACCCGGAAGCGGAGTTCGTGCTCGATCACAAATTGCGCTATTGCTCGCTGCCGGAGTTGCTCCAGGAGTTCTTTATCCGGGGCAAACGTTCCATCGTCATCACCGGCACGCATGGAAAAACTACAACGACTGCCCTGCTCGCCTGGGTGTTCGAATACAACGGGCTGAATCCGGGTTATCTCATCGGCGGCATTCCCAACAATCTGCGTCAGGGTGCTCGTTTCACAGACAGCGAATGGTTCGTCATCGAGGGCGACGAATACGACACGGCGTTTTTCGACAAGCGGAGCAAGTTCGTCCATTACCTGCCGGAAATCGCCGTCATCAACAACCTCGAATTCGATCACGCGGACATTTTTGCAAATCTGGACGCCATCAAAAAATCCTTCTCGCACTTCATCCGGCTCATTCCCCGCAACGGCCTTTTACTGGGCAACGGCGACGACGCGAACCTCGCGCCATTACTCAACGTTACGCACTGCCCCGTCAAGCACTTCGGCCTCGGCGAAGACAATGCGATTCACGCCTTCAACCTCCGCTACGGTCCGACCGCCACCGAGTTTGAAATTCCCAGTTTCAAATTTCATCTGAACTTGATCGGCGAATTCAACGTGCGCAACGCCCTGGCGGTCATCGCCTGCGCCAAGCATTGCGGGTTGAAAAACCATCAAATCCAGGCCGCGTTCGACACCTTCAAAGGCATCAGACGGCGGATGGAGGTGCGTGGCATCGCGGGCGGCGTGACCGTGGTGGATGATTTCGGCCACCATCCTACGGCGATTCGCGAAACGCTCAAAGCCTTGCGGCTGAAATATCCGCGCGAAAAGATCTGGGCTGTTTTCGAGCCGCGCTCAAACACAACGCGGAGAAATGTTTTCCAGTCCGAACTCGCCGGCGCCTTTGCCCATGCCAACGCGGTGGTGGTTTCCGAAGTCGCGCGGTTGGAACAAATCGCCGTCGGTGAACGGTTGAGTCCCGAAAAGTTGATGCAGGATTTGAAAGCGGCCGGCAAGGAAGCGGTGTATTTGTCAGAGGTGGATTCAATTGTCGCGCATGTGGCAAAAAATGCTCAGGGGGGTGACATTATCTGCGTTTTCAGCAACGGCGGCTTTGGCGGGATTCACGGCAAGCTACTTGAGAGCCTTGGGAAAAGTAACAGGTAATTTACCAAATCTCCATTTTTCCGCCACAAATCCGTACTATTTTCTGGCACATGAATTGCGGCATCGCGGGCATGGCCAAAAAGGCGAATTTAGCAAGGCAGTGGCAAGAGGTGGTGGGTCAAGCCGAAGTTACCGACCGCCAGCCTTCCACTCCCCGGGCTGCACTTTACCTGATGCAACTTCGTTCGGCGACGCGCAAGGTTTCCACGCCCCGCCGCCGGCTGGCCGTTTCCGTGGAGCACGAGGCCGATGCGGAAGCTCCGCATCCGGTCAAAATCAATCGTTCGCGTTGACTGAAATCGGGGCACTGTCCTGCAAGCGGTGGATGTCTTGCGGGAAGACGTGCGGATTTCACCGGAATTCCACCTGTTCGAATCCCGCTTCCAGGAGGAATAATTTTAACTCCAATCGCGCCCGTTGGTCGGCATCGTCCAGAATCCCGGCGTTGCGCGCCGCACGGCGTATGTCGTCCACGGCGTTTTCGCGGGCGGTTTGTTCCAGGTCCTTGTCGAATACGCGCAACAGGCCGGTAGTGTGGTCAATCACCTGGCTTTGCTTGTCGTCGAGGTAAGCGTCGGTGACTTGCGGCGGCGGCAATTTAATCGAGATGCTCTTGCCGGAAATCGTCACGTCGTCCGCCGTGATGCGCTTGAGGTCAATGCCGGCTTTGACGATGCCGTGCGCGAGCAGGAGTACGCGGCTTTCGCCATACCACTTCGCGTCCTCCAGGATGACGACCTTTTCCATGACGTATTTGACCGTGACGAGATCGGACAGCGTCTGCACCTGTTGCACGACGGTGGCGGTATTTTCGAATCGCAATCCCGAACCGGTCTGGAGCCAGTGCGAGACGGTGAATCCGAGATAGATCCCGAAAAACAGGACGGCCAGCCCGATCGCCGTCCAGAAAATCTGTTTCAGCCGCTTCACGAGGGGAATGTAATCCGTTCGCGCCCGTTGCAAAGCCCAATTTGATCGGGATCGGCCTGGAGGGCAGGCGCGATGCGTGCCCTGCGCTTCAAGTCGTGCCCCTCAGCAAGCGTCAATTCCACCCGGCCTGTAACGACGACCCAATTTTTTGATTCCCCTTTGCCACAAATCAAAATGACACAGCGCGACGACGACGAGGGAGTGGCCGATTTTTTCGTCGGCGATGAGTTTTGGAATTTCCGCCACCGGCACAAGCCGGGTCACCAAATCTTCGCTATGGTCCCAATCCACTTTATGCTGCAACCGGCAGTTTTCAATCAGCACGGTGAATGTGCGGTTGCTCAGGATGGCCGGATTTGACCAGATTTTGCCAAGGAGCCGTGCGGGTTCACCTTCGTACCCCGTTTCCTCGCGTAATTCGCGCGCGGCGGTGATCACCGGATCGGTCTCACCCGCGTCCATCATGCCACCGGGAATTTCCAGTTCCACCGTGTTCGAGCCGTGCCGGAACTGCTCAATCATCACCAATTGCCGGTCGGGTGTGAGGGCGATGACATTGACCCAGTTGACGCTGTCGAGGACGTAAAAATCGTGTTCCTCGCCGGTGCGCGGCGAGCGGCTCACGTCCGAGCGCAGTTTGAAGATGCGGAAATCACCAACGAGGGTCGAACGGACTTTCTTCCAGGGCTTGATCATAGTCGAGAGACGAGGGTCGAAGGTCGAAAGCCAAATGTCAAACGCGCAACTCTCCTCGACGCCCGGCTCTCGACTATTTCCGTGCCGCCCAGCCTTGTTTCATCAACGCCAGCAGATGCGCGAGCGCGTCATCGTAAGAACGGCCTTTTTGTTCGGCAAGCTGGCGGGCGCGTTTGTCCAATTGCGCAGCCATGACGGCGGATTTACCGGCGGGACAACCGAGGGCGACCAGGACTTTGGCGAGTTCGGAAATTTCCACGGCGCGACAGGTTGGAGTTCACGCTTCAAGTGCCACCCGCTTGCGGCCGTCTGAAGCTTGAACGCCGAGACCTCATTTCGTCGCTTCGCCCGGGACGATTTTAATGCTGACGACGCCAACCCGCTTTTGCGGTTTACTGCGTTCACCAGAACCACCGGAACCGACCGGGGTATTGGCAATCTTGGTCAACACGTCCTCGCCGGCGATCAGTTTGCCGAAAGCGGTGTATTGGCGATCCAGAAACGAGGCGTCGCCATCGCAGATGAAAAACTGGCTGCCGGCGGAATCGGGATGGGAGCTGCGCGCCATGGAAATGACGCCGCGCTGGTGCGAGCGGTCGTTGAACTCGGCCTTGATGGTATGTCCCGGTCCGCCGGTGCCCCAATGGCTTTCCCGGCTCGCATCTTTGGTGAGCGGGTCGCCGCCCTGAATCATGAAGCCCTTGATAATGCGATGGAAGCAGGTGCCGTCGTAAAACCCCTGGCTGGCGAGCTTCTTGAAATTGGCAACGGTGTTCGGCGCAATCTCCGGCCAGAATTCAATGACCATTTCGCCTTCAGTGGTCGTAATGTGGGCTAGTTCGCTCATAGGATAAGTATTTGATGATTTATTTGATGGAATCGGTCGGAACGATTTTCACACTGATGAGGCTGACCCGATTGATGGGCCGGCTCAACTCCCGGCGCGGGTCATACGGATTGGGTTTGACCGGACTTTTGCCGAGCTTGGTCAAAACGTCGTCGCCCTTGATGAGTTTGCCAAACGTTGTGTAGCCGCCGTCAAGTTGTGGCAACGCCGCCAGGCAGATGAAAAACTGACTGCCGGCGGTGTCGGGCGAACCTGAGTTTGCCATGGAAATGACACCGCGCACGTGATGTCGGTCGGGGCGGGTGCTGACTTCGCCTTGAATGGTGTAACCGGGGCCGCCCGTACCCCAATCAGCTTCCTTGCTTGGATCCTTGGTGAGCGGGTCGCCGCCCTGGATCATGAAGCCGTCAATGATGCGATGAAAGCAGGTGCCGTCGTAAAAACCCTGGCGGGCGAGCTTCTTGAAATTTTCGACCGTGTTCGGTGCGGTGTCCGGCCAGAATTCAAAGACCATTTCGCCTTCGGAAGTTTCAAACACCGCAACTTCGTTGGTGCTATCCGGGTTCAGAGGTTGATTCGCCTGGAGGTTGCTGGCCGGTTGCGCGGGCCGGTGAGTCAAAAATAACGCCAGGCCGCAGGCCAGAACAGCGAGGCAAATCCACATCCATGTTTTCATGGGCGCGCAATTTTCCAGACACGCGGCGAAAAGTCACGCACGGAATTGGGAACTTTCACCTCCGCATCGGCGGTTTTCCGCTCTTGTTCATCGAGCGCGTAATCAGGCTGCCGTGGCTGGCTCTGCGCGAGCGGCTCAACATCAATCCCGTCAGGACGCCTGCCAAAACCAAAAATGCCGCGCCAATGGCCAGTGCTTTTGGGGTGCTCAGGCCGAAGTTTTCCGGCGGCGGCGTCATACCATTCGTCGGAATGGCCGCGGCCGGAGCCGTAAGGCTGAGAGGCGGGGCCGCAGGCTCATTGGTTGGCTTCGACCTCGCAACGAGCGGCGCCAAATTCGTTTCCACGCTTGTGGTGGCATTGGTGGGCAGCGCCGCAACTGGCGGTGGCGGTAGATTGGTCGTTAACGGCGGCGCCGGCGCGGGCCCGGGCGGCGGCGCATTGGTTCCCGCCTTGGTCCCCATGATGATGAGCGGCGGCGCTTCAACGGATGGTCGCGGTGGCGCTGGCGGCGGCGGTGGCGCGTTGGTTATCTCCATTGGCGGTTGCGGCAGCGGCGGAAATTCAGGAAAGTTGACCAGTGCCGGCGGCGAATTCATGGTGCAGCCGGTGTAATTACCCAGTTGCGAACGCAACACGAGGATGAACGGTTGTTCCAATTTTTTGCGTTCCGCTCGCTGCTGCTGGAAAACCCGGTTGATGCCGGAGTCGAATGGCGTTCCGGTCATCTGACCATTTCCATCGCAGAATATCAGCACCGTCAGCCGGTCGGAATTTTGCACAACCCGGCTGAGAGACGGGCGCAAGGCCTCAAAGCTTGTTTTTTTTGAGTAATGTAGATTGGTAACGAACCGGAGGATATTCGACGAAATCGTTGCCGCGTTCTCCGGCACCCACGGTTGCACCAGATGCGCGGTGCGCAATTCCCGGTCAAATGTCCACACGGCGATGCTATCGCCGGCGCGTATCTGGCCTCGCATATTGCTCGCCAGCAGGGTGTCAAGGGCGCGCTGCACCGCCGGCAGACGCGGCTTCATGTCTGACGACGTGTCAAAAACGAGCAGAAAACGATTTTCAACCATTTGCGTCGCGGGCTGCGCAGGCATTTTGAAAATTAAAAATGCACTGGCGAACAGCATGGCGATAATTCGCAAACAGCGGGAAAATCTCTTCCGGCGCGCTTTCATGTTCATTTTAAATTGCGCTGCGGATGGCGATTGAAACGCGCCCGCTCCGTGCGGTTGTGGCTCTGCAAGTCGTCCTGCAAGTCTGTCAGCGCATTCCCGATCACGCGAATAAAATTGGCACAACTGGCCACCGAGCCCCCCAGGCCGCTGACCACGTCGCGCTCGGCGCGGTCGTCAGTCACCACCAGCACTTCGCCGTAATCGTTGAAACGATGCGCGGCGCGCTCGATCATCTGGTCGGCGGTCTGCCCCGCGCGCGAAAACAAAATTTCCACGGCCGAATCCATTTCCTGCCCGGGCGCGCCCGCGGACGCTCCCGCGCCGTCAAAAAAGACCGTGACCGGCGTGCCCGTCGCGTCGTGATAGCGCGTAAGCACATAGACCAATTCCTGGCGTGCGCGTTCCGAATGGCGCGGGTGGCCGGGAGCCAGTTCCGGCCAGTTGTGCAACAGGCTGTAGCCGTCCACTAAAATCCGTATCAACGCCATGTGCGCATCGTAACCATTTGCCGCGCCAGGGGAAAAGGTAAATCCAGAACGATGGAAACGCTTTGTTTTTTGCGCAACATCCGGTTAAATGAATGTCCACAAATGGCCAAGTCCGACACGCAGCGCATTTTTCGGAAATCGAACCGGCGCATCGCCGCGCTGGCGCTGCTGGTTTTTGCGCTCGATCAATTCACCAAATGGCTGGTGCTGAAAACGCTCCCGGCGTACCACGAAAAAATCATCATTGAAGGCTTTTTCAAGTTTGTGCACTGGGGCAATACAGGTGCGGCTTGGAGCCTTTTCAGCGGGAACAACATCACGCTCGCCGTCGTCGCACTGCTCGCGCTGGTCGCTCTGTTCCTCACGCGGCATCATTTTGATTCACATACGCTGCCCGGCCAGATTGCCTTTGGCCTGATCTTTGGGGGCATCGCCGGCAATCTCACCGATCGCCTGCTGCCCGGCCGGCATGAAGTGGTGGATTTTCTCCGGTTCTACCTGCAACAACGCGGCGGCGATGAAATCGGGTTTCCCGCGTTCAACGTCGCCGACACCGCCATCTGCACCGGCGTGGCGCTGATTTTCCTCATTACCTGGAAAAATGAGCGCGCCACCAAACCCGCGACGAGTGACAAGTGACCTGAAAAGTTCCCGAAAGCCGTCAACGGCGCACGGCTTGCCACCGGTTACCCGCCGCGGGTTGCGCTGAAATGTCCTCGCGCGCGGAAATTTGCATCGTTGAAAAATCGCTCCCCGATGGGCGGTTGGACGCATTTCTGCGTGAAAAATTCCCCGCCATCTCGCGCGTCGCGCTGAAACGATTGATAGAGCAGGGCTGCGTCCGCGTCAACGGCCAGCCGGTCAAGCCCGCGCACAGCCCGCGTGCCGGTGAGCAAATCCAAATCCGCTGGCCGGAAGCCCGCCCCGCTGCGGTGCAACCGGAGGAAATGCCGCTCGCCATTCTTTTCGAAGACCAGTCGCTGCTGGTGTTGAACAAACCCGCCCGGCTCGTCGTGCATCCTGCGGCCGGAAACGAGGAACACACGCTCGTCAACGCGCTGCTTTACCATTGCCGGGGTTCGCTCAGCGGCATCGGTGGCGTCGCGCGGCCAGGCATCGTCCACCGGCTGGACAAGGAGACCAGCGGCTGCCTCGTCGTTGCGAAAAACGACGAGACGCATCAGGCGCTTTCCAGACAATTTGCGGCGCGGGAGGTCGGTAAAATTTACAATGCGATCGTGTGCGGTGAACTCACACGCGACGCCGGTGAAATCCACGCCGCCATCGCCCGGCATCCGGCGCACCGCAAACGCATGGCCGTGCGCGACGACCATTCCGGGCGTGCCGCGCACACAACTTACCATGTGCTCGAACGGCTGAACTCGGCCACATTCCTCGAGGCACAGTTGCACACAGGTCGCACGCACCAGGTTCGCGTGCATTTTCAATTTCTCGGCCATCCGCTCGTGGGTGATGAGACTTACGGCGCCCGGCAAAACAAGAAGCTCGCGGAACTGACCGGCTACGAAGCGCCGCGCGTGCTGTTACACGCGCGCGAGTTGGCGTTTGTTCATCCGCGCACGGGAAAGGAAATGAGCTTTGAAGCGCCGTTGCCGGAGGATTTTCGCCTTGCTTTGAAATGTCTGCGAATGCGTTAGGCACAGCGCCCGGCAGGTTCCCGCGCCTCGGGCGCGGAATCACTTCTCGTTGCTTCCGCGGTTATCAATCACCTCGACGAACAACGTTTGCGGCGACTTCCAAAAGCTTTGATAGGCTTGCGCCAGATCTCCAGCCGTGTAATTCGTCGAGACGTTCATCGTCCACCACCAGCCCGGCTTGTAGCCCGTCCGGCCTTGCCCCCACACCTCAACTCTGCGATAGCCCAGCACATTCAGGTTCGAGTGGAGCAGCTTGCCAAATTGGATCACGGCATCATCGCTCGGAATAACTTCCCATTTCTCTTTGTCGCCGATTTCCCCGCCGGCCTTAGCCAGGTAATCCTCGGTTTTGACGGAAGGTGTCCAGAACTCCATCTGACGCGTCTCGCCGAGAATCGTCCGGGTGCCGTTGGTCTCGACCACCACAGGTATCCAAAGCCTCCGCGACGGCTCGGAATGCGACGAAGCGACGAGGTAAGCAACGAAGGCAATGGTTGCGCAGGCGAAGACCGCAGGCAGCGCGCCGCACCACGTCCGCGGGCAGGCAAAGGTGCCGGCATTCCTTTGAGGTTGCTCGCTCATAGATGCGATGGGTTCGTCCCAACCTTTGAACCGTGATACGGATTCGTTGGTGGCGGTGAGAAGCTTGGACTGTTCCTGCTTTTTTGTCGAGAAAAGTTTTGAACGGAATTCACAGGCTGAAGCGCCGTTGACGGAAGTCTTCCGGGATGTGCCAAAATCCCGGCGCCGAAAATTTGTTCGCCTGTCGGGTGGCGTTTTCGCATATTGGGCAGGAATGAAATCCATGACGGGTTACGGACGCGGCGAGTGCGCGCGGGATGGCTTCAAGGTCACGGTCGAACTCAGTTCAGTGAACCGCAAGCAGGCCGAAATTTACGCGAACCTCCCGCGCGAAATGGAAATGCTCGAAGCGCCCATCCGCGATACGATCAATCGCCTCGTCGCGCGTGGACGCGTGACGGCGCGCGTTTCGCTGCACGCCGGCAACGGCAGGCTTTCCGCGCGGATGCACCTCAACACGCCACTGGCCATGGCCTACGCCCGCGAACTCAATCGCCTCGCCAAACAACTCAAACTGGGAGGCAATGTAACCCTGGACCACCTCGTGCGCGCACCGGGCGTTTTTCAAACCGACGAGGAACTCGCCGGAGCGGAGAATTTGTGGCCGGCGGTCGAGAAAGCATTGACACAGGCGCTCGCCGCGCTGGTGAAAATGCGCGAACGCGAAGGCGCACATCTGGCGCAAGACCTCGCGGCCCACGTCGGCGTCATGCGCCAATGTGTCGGGCGAATCCAAAGACAGGCGCCACAGGCAACCGAACGTTACCGCCAGCAACTTATTGAACGCATCAAAGGCGCCGGGCTGGAAACGCCCGCGCCGGACGACGAACGACTGTTGAAGGAAGTGGTTTTCTTCGCCGACCGCTCGGACATTTCCGAGGAACTGGCGCGGTTACAAAGCCATTTCCAGCAGTTCGAGGATTGCCGGAAAATGAAGGAGCCGGTAGGCCGCACGCTGGATTTTCTCGCGCAGGAAATGAACCGGGAAGTCAACACCATCGGTTCCAAGGCGAACGACACACTCATCTCGCGCGAAGTCGTCACGTTGAAGGCGGAACTGGAGAAATTCCGCGAGCAGGCGCAAAACGTGGAATGAAAGACGCCAGTTCAAAGCCCAAAGTCCAAAGCCCGAAACCGACGCAAAAAAATCCCGCGCCGCTGTTGATATTGATTTCCGCACCGTCCGGCGGGGGTAAGACAACGTTGTGCCACCAGTTGCTGGCCGCACGGCCGGACATGACGCGCGCCATTACTTGCACCACGCGCGCGCCACGGCCCGGCGAGAAGGACGGCTTGGATTATTATTTTTTTGGGCCGGCGGAATTCCAGCGGCGCCAACAGGCGGGAGAATTCATCGAACACGCCACCGTTTTCGGCTGGCGCTACGGCATCCTGCGGTCCGAACTCCTGGGCAAGCTGCGTTCCGGCCGGGACGTTTTGTTGAACGTGGACGTGCAGGGCGCGGCGACGATTCGCGATCGGGCGCGAAACGAGCCGGGATTGAAGCATGCGCTGGTGACGGTATTCTTGACGCCCCGTTCAATCAAAGTGCTGGAAGAACGCCTGAAGCAGCGGGCCTCGGACTCGGCGGAGGAAATTCGAAAGCGGCTTGGCATCGCGCGGCAGGAAATTGCGCAATGGAAAGAATTCGATTACCTTTTGATCAGTCTGTCGGTTCAGGAAGATTTGCGGCGGATGCAGGCCATTATCGAGACGGAGAAAATGCGCGCGACGCGTTCGCCGGCGCCGGAATTTTGAATCCCGGCCTTAAGCTTAAGAACCGGCCTGGGCATCGGGTTGGCGGAAAGAAGGATCAAGATGAAGAGAAACATCGTCCACGGCGTGACCGGCTCCATCGCCGCGCACAAGGCGGCGGATCTGGCCAGCCTGCTGACGAAACAAAAATGCAGCGTGCGCGTGGTGATGACCGCCGACGCGCAACGTTTCGTCACGCCCTTGCCGTTCAAAGTGCTCTCGCGTCATCCGGTCGTGACCGGTCTTTACGACGAAGAGGAAGACTGGAAACCGGCACACATCGGAATGGCGGATAAGGCGGACCTTTTGCTCATCGCGCCCGCGACGGCGAACGTGATTGCGAAACTGGCCCAAGGCATCGCCGACGACGCGCTGACGTGCATCGCGCTGGCGCTGAATTCGAAGGCGAAAATTCTGATCGCGCCAGCGATGAACGGCAAAATGTGGCTGCACCCGGCCACGCAGGAAAACGTCAAAACGCTCAGCGAGCGCGGCGTGGAATTCATCGGGCCGGATGAAGGCCTGCTTTCCTGCGGTTACGAGGGCATCGGCCGGCTGTGGCCGGTCGAGGCGATTGCCGAACGCGCCTTGAAATTGCTGCGTTGAGAATTTCACCGCGGCGGTGAATTTATGAAATTAAGCCACCGGCAATGGCTGAAACGGTTTGCCGCGTTGCTGGAGATCCCGGCACCCGACCCGCCGCGTCTGCTCCGGCGCATCGAAATCGTGGAGCGGGACATCATGTTGCCCGTAAAGGCGGGCTTTATCGGCATGATTTCGTATTCGTTCTGGCTTCAACATTCGTTATGGGTCGGGCAAATCTGGAGCATGCTGGACGTCACCGTGGAAACGATTCAGTACATCTTATGCTTTTATATCCTCATTACGTTGGTGCTGGCGTTGCCGATACTGAATGTGCGGCGCTGGCCGCTGGCGCTGGTGCAATGGACGGTGGTGACCAGCAGCCTGGTGGACGGACTTTTCGTCGCGGGCATGACATTGATCACCAGCGGATTTGACAGTATTCTGATCTGGTTGTTTGTGGTCTTGATTATCCGCAGTGCGGCAAGCGTGCCACCGGGGTTTTCCCAATTGATTCTGAATTTCTCCATCAGCCTCTGCTACGTGCTGGCTGCCGTTCTTGACGTGTCCATCACGAACAATCTGGATGACACGACGCGCCACGCACTGGAATCGCAGGATTTTCCGTTACATGAGGATTTGGGCGAGCCGTTCGTGCTGCGCCTGGTGGTTTTGTGGCTGACGGCGATTTGTT
>Ga0335081_10004046_pt1 | contig 23156 bp, 25 predicted proteins | sample Lox_Sample_35_FD_206713 | JGI IMG/M metagenome (GOLD analysis project Ga0335081, IMG submission 206713) | Soil microbial communities from Loxahatchee National Wildlife Refuge, Florida, United States - Lox_Sample_3.5 | ecosystem: Environmental > Terrestrial > Soil > Wetlands | place: USA...
TACATGACTACGCAGTGTCATGTTCGAGGACGCAGTTAACCAGGTCACGGCACAATTGGCGGGCTGATCAGAGGCTAACCAGGGGGAACTTCGGATTAGAGGGTGACGCCGACCAGGACGGGTTCGGGGGCGAGCGAGACGCCGAACGCGTCGCGGACCCCGTCCCTGATCTCCCGGGCCAGCGCCAGCAGCGCGGCGGTGCTGGCCGGGCCGGCGTTGACCAGGGCGAGCGTGTGCTTGGCGGAGATCCGGGCGCCGTCGCCCGGGTTGTAGCCCTTGCCGAACCCGGCCTGCTCGATCAGCCAGGCCGCGGGCACCTTGGCCAGGCCGTCCCCCGGCCCGGTGACCTCGAAGCGCGGCACCCGGGCCTGCGGCCCGCTCCTGGCCCGGGCGGCCGCCTCCACCGCGGCCAGCGCGGGCGCGTCCAGCACCGGGTTGACGAAGAACGAGCCGACACTGCGGGTGTCGGGGTCGGCGGGGTCGATCACCATGCCCTTGCGCTGCCTGAGCTCGATGACCGCCGCCCGGGCTTCGGCGCTCTCCACCTGGCCGCCGACCGGGACGCCGAGGGTGGCGGCCAGCTCGGCGTAGCGGACCGGAGCGGACAGCACCTGCACCGCCAGCCGGAACGTGACGCTCAGCACGACGAACCGCCCGGCGCCGCGGAACCGGCTGGTCCGGTAGCCGAAATCGCACCGCTCGTTCGGTATCTGCCGGACGTCACCGGTCACCCGGTCGTAGACCCGCACCGCCGTGATCGTCTCGGCGACCTCCTGGCCGTAGGCGCCGACGTTCTGGATCGGGGTCGCCCCGGTGAGCCCGGGGATACCGGACAGGCACTCGAGCCCGGCTAGCCCCTCGGCCACGCTCCGGGCGACCACCGCGTCCCAGTCCTCGCCGGCCGCCACGGTCAGCACGCCCGGCCCGCCGTCCCGGCTGACGCCGCGCGTCGCGACCTGGACCACGGTGCCGTCGAACCCCTCGTCGGAGACGACCAGGTTGCTGCCGCCGCCGAGGATCAGCAGCGGCTCGCCGGCCGCGTCGGCGGCCCGCACCGCGTCGATGAGCTCGTGTTCCGTTTCGGCGCGGACAAAGGCCCGGGCCGGCCCGCCCAGCCGGATCGTGGTGAAATCCGCTAGCCTCACGGGGGTTCCAGGGGGTCGTCCCCCTGGGCCGACACAGCCGGGAGGCGGACGACGGCGTGCGCGCGCGTCAGCACCTTCGCGTCGCCGGACCGGGCGAAGATGTCGACCGCCACCTGGTTGCCGTCGAGCATGCCGGTGACGACGCCCGCGATCTCGACCTGGGCGCCCTGGTCGTCATCGGGCACGACGACCGGGGCGGAGAACCTGACGCCGAACTCGGTCACCGCGGCCGGATCCCCGGCCCACTCGGTGAGGTACCGGCCCGCCAGGGCCATCGTGAACATGCCGTGCGCGATCACGTCGGGAAGGCCGACGGACGTGGCGATCCGCTGGTTCCAGTGGATGGGGTTGAAGTCGCCGGAAGCGCCCGCGTAACGGACCAGGTCACGCCGGGTCACCTGGTACTGCCGCGGCGGGATCTCGGCGCCCTCGTGCAGGTCGCGGAAACCGGGGCTCGCGCTGCTCATTTTTCCGGCTTCTCCCCTACGCGCCGCGCTCGACCAGGGTGGACCGGGCCGTGCAGACGTGCTCGCCGGCCGCGGTCCGGATCTCGGTGACCGTGGCCATCGTGGTCATGGTGCGGATCTGCTTGATCGACTCGATGGTGGACTGGGCCACCACCACGTCGCCCGCGTGCAGCGGGCGGGAGTAGGTGAAACTCTGCTCGCCGTGCACGACCATGGCGTAGTTCACGCCGAGGTCCGGATCGGCTATCAGCCGGGCCGTGTCGGCCGAGGTAACGACGATCGCGAAGGTGGGCGGCGCGATCACGTCCGGATAGCCTGCCGCCTGCGCGGCGGCGCGGTCACGGCACAGCGGACTGGCATCGCCGATCGCGGTGGCGAACTCGGCGATCTTGACCCGGCTCACCTCGTACGGCTCGGACGGCTCGAAGGTCCGTCCGGCGTACTCCGGGTTGATGGCCACTAACGGGTCTCGCGGTGCGGCCGGTGGCAGCGGCAGTTCGGGCAGAACTTCTTCAGCTCGAGCCGGTCCGGGTCGTTACGGCGGTTCTTCCTGGTGATGTAGTTACGGTGCTTGCACTCCTGGCAAGCCAGCGTGATCTTCGGCCGGACATCGGTGGCAGCCACGGTCGAGCCTCTCTCATCGTTTAAGGGTTGAACGAACAGTAGCGGAGGCCGGACTTGAACCGGCGACACAGCGATTATGAGCCGCTTGCTCTGCCTGACTGAGCTACTCCGCCATCGCTAACGCAGAAAGGTTACCCGATCTTCCGTTCCTCGCGGCGCATCGGCCCGCTTTGACCGCCGACGCCCGGGACAGGCAAGATCGTCAGCGTGAGCATACTGGGCACCAGGGTCATCCGGACCGAAGATCCCCGCTTCCTGACCACCGGCGGCGTGTACACCGACGACATGCGTCTGGCCGGCGCGTGCCACGTCCACTTCGTCCGTTCGGCGGTCGCGCACGCACGGATCCGCTCCGTCGACGTCAGCGCCGCGCTCGAGGCGCCCGGGGTGATCGCCGCGTACACCGGCGCCGACCTGGCCGGGATGCCGGTGCCGGCCCCGCCGATGCCCGGCATGATCAACGCGCAGATGGGCCAGTCGCTGCTCGCCACGGACACGGTCCGGTACGTCGGCGAGCCGCTGGCCGTGGTGGTCACCGAGCAGCGCTACCAGGGCGAGGACGCCGGGGACCTGGTCGACGTGGACTACGACATGCTGACGCCGGTGATCGACATGACCACCGCTGCGGACGACGGGGCGCCGGTGCTGTTCCCGGCCGCGGGCACGAATGTCGCCGCCTCGTTCGGTGACCGTTCCGCGCTGAAGGCCGACCTATTCGACGGCTGCGACGTCGTCGTGACCCGTACCATCGTCAACCAGCGGGTCGCGCCCGCGCCGATGGAGACCCGGGCCGCCGCCGCCTCCTGGGATGAGAACGGCAAACTCACCGCGTGGATCCCGAACCAGGGCGCGCAGGGGACGCGGGGCGCCCTGGCCGGCATGCTCGGCATCGACCCGGCCGCGCTGCGGGTCGTTACCCCGGACGTGGGCGGCGCGTTCGGCGCCAAGTTCGGTGCCGATCCGGAGCACGCGGTGGTCTGCTGGGTCGCCCGCGAACTGGGGCGGCCCGCGCGCTGGGCCGAGAGCCGCAACGAGAACCTGGTCGGCATGACCCACGGCCGGGCCCAGATCCAGAAGATCACCATCGGCGGCAGCCGGGACGGGACAGTGGGCGCCTACCGGATCGAGATCCTGCAGGACTCCGGGGCCTACCCGAGGTTCGGCGCGTTCCTTCCCGCCCTGACCATCCTGATGGCGCCCGGGCCCTACGCCTTGCCGCGCGCCGAGGCGGTGGCCACGTCGGTGGTGACCAACACCACGCCGGTCGGCGCCTACCGCGGCGCGGGCCGCCCGGAGGCCACCGCGGCGGTGGAGCGGGCCATGGACCTGTTCGCCGCCGAGATCGGCGCGGACCCGGCCGAGGTGCGCCGCAAGAACCTGCTGCCCGCGTTCACCGAGCCGCACACGACCGCGTTCGGCGCCGTGTACGACAGCGGCGACTACGCCACCGCGCTGGACAAAGCGCTGGCCGCGGCGGGCTATGAGGACCTGCGGCGGGAGCAGGCCAAGCGACGGGCCGACGGTGACGTGGTCCAGCTCGGCATCGGGCTCTCCTGCTACGTGGAGATAACCGGGCCGGGCATGGAGGAGGGCGGCCCTCGGGAGAACGCCACCGTCGAGGTCCACCCGGACGGCAGCGCCACGATCCTGACCGGCACGTCCCCGCACGGCCAGGGCCACGTGACCGTGTGGGCCATGCTGGCCAGCGAGGAACTCGGCGTCCCGGTTGACAAGATCGACGTGAAGTGGGGCGACACCGACCTGATCCCCGAGGGCGGCGGCACCGGCGGCTCGCGCAGCCTGCAGCAGGGCGGCGCGGCGGTCCGGCAGGCGTCCCGCGACCTGCTTGACGTAGCCAGGCAGCGCGCCGCCGACGAGCTCGAGGCGTCGGGTGCTGACCTCGTCTTCGACGTGGGCCGCAGCGCGTTCGCGGTGGCCGGGGACCCGGACGCCGCGGTCCCGCTGGCCCGGCTGGCGGAACAGGAGCGGCTGTTCGTCCGGGCGGTTTTCGCCGCGCCCGGCCCGACGTTCCCGTTCGGGGCGCACGTGGCCGTGGCCGAGGTGGACACCGAGACCGGCAAGGCAATGCTGCGCCGGGTCGTCACCGTCGACGACGCGGGTACCGTGATCAACCCGCTGCTGGCGGAGGGCCAGCGGCACGGCGGGATCGCCCAGGGCGTGGCTCAGGCGCTGCTCGAGGAGGTCGTCTACGACGCTGACGGCAACCCGCTGACCTCGAGCTTCGCCGACTACGCCATCGTGACCGCGACCGAGGTGCCGACGTTCGAGCTGGCTGGCATGGAGACGCCGACCACCTACAACCCGCTCGGCGCCAAGGGAATCGGGGAGGCCGGCACGATCGGCTCCACCCCGGCCGCGCAGAACGCGATCATCGACGCCGTGGCGCACCTCGGCGTCCGGCACATCGACATGCCCGCGTCGCCGCAGCGCGTCTGGGAGGCGCTCCGCGCCGCGGCCTCATAGGTGGTAGGCGTACTCGCGGAATTCCCAGTCGGTGACGTAGCGCTCGAACCGCTCGATCTCGTTGCGCTTGAAGGCCAGGAACGAGGAGACGAAGTAGCCGCCCAGGACGTCGGCGAGCTCGGTGTCCGCCTCGAGAGAGTCGAGCGCGTCGCCGAGCCGCATCGGCAGGATCTGCGCCCGGTCCGGGTCGTACCCGTACCCCTCGAGCTTGTCCCCCGGCTCGATCTTGTCCGCGATGCCCAGGCAGACGGCCGCGCCGACGGCGGCCATGGCCAGGTAGGGGTTGGCGGTGGCGTCGCCGAGACGGACCTCCATCCGCGCCCCTGGCCCCCGCTCCGGCGGCACCCGCACCATGGCGCTGCGGTTGTCCAGCCCCCAGTCGATCAGCCACGGCGCCAGGGTGTCAGGGCCGAACCGCTTGTAGGAGTTGACCGTGGGATTCAGCAGCGCGCTCAGCGCCCGCGCGTGCGCGAGCACCCCGCCGATCGCGTGCCGGCCTGCCGCGGACAGGCCGTCGGGTCCGCCGGGATCGCCGAACACGTTCCGCCCGGTCTCGTCGTTCACCGAGACGTGCACGTGGAAGCCTGACCCGCCCTCGTCGTTGAACGGCTTGGCCATGAACGTGGCCATCAGGTCGCGCTGCCGGGCGATCTCCTGCACCGCAGACTTGAGCCGGAACGACCGGTCGGCCGCGTCGACCAGAGGCGAATGCGCCAGGTTGATCTCGAACTGGCCGGGCGAGAACTCGTGGTTGGCCGCTGTCACCTGCAGCCCGGCGTCGCGTAGCTGCCTGAGCATGTGCAGCAGCAGGCCCTGCGGGTCGCCCTTGCGGCCGACCACGTAGACGTTGCCCGGGTCGTCGGCGTAGCGCCGCCAGCTGCCGTCCGGCGCCTGCTGGCACAGGTAGAACTCGAGCTCGGGACCGCAGGCCAGCTCGTAGCCGAGAGCCGAGAGGCGCTCCGCCACCCGCCGTACCACGGTGCGCGGCGCCTCGGGCGCGGGCGCGCCGTCGGGGGTGAACGCCTCGCCGATGCACCAGGCCGCGTGCGGCTCCCAGGGCAGCGCGGTCAGCGACGACAGGTCGGGGACGACGTGGATGTCGGGCAGCCCGGCTTCCAGGCCGCCGTCGACCGGGACCACGTCCCCCATCGGGGAAGTGTGGTAGACGGCGCGGCAGAACGCCAGGCCGTGCTCCATGGCGCTGGGGAGCACGTCGAGCAGCACGTCACGGCCGCGGTCCACGCCGATCAGGTCGGGATAGGACACCCGGACCACATCCACGCCCTGTGACCGAAGCCGCTCGCAGACGGCTGGAATCGAGGCATCCTCGGCGGGGTGCGACACGGGCGACATGCTAGCATCGCAGATCGTATGGACACAAACGACCCGGGCGGGAGCGCGGGCGGGTGACGTAACGCGGGAGCGGGTGTGGCTGAGGTATCCGGGTTCTTCTACCCGCGGACGGCCACCGGCCGGTCCTCGCTGCTACCCCCGCCGCCGTGGCACTACTCGGGCGACCTGCTCACGGTGGAGTACCGGACCGACCCGGCGCGGGTCGCCGAGCTGCTGCCCGGCCCGCTCCAGCCCGCCCCGGAGGACCCCGGCGCGGTCGCGCTGATCTGGGCCGACTGGCAGTCCTGCGGCGACTCCGGGGACGAGCTCCTGGACCCGGTGCGGGCCCAGTACCGGGAGTGCTTCGCCGTGGTCCGGTGCGCGTTCGAGGGCCGGGTCTACTCGCGCTGCGTCTACATCTGGGTCGACGCGGACTTCGCCCTGGCCCGGGGGCTGCATCAGGGATACCCGAAGAAGCTCGGGTCGATCCACCAGACGAGAGCCCACCCGTTCGGCCGGGCCGCGCCCAGGATCGGCCCGGGCGGCACCTTTGCCGGGACCCTGGCCGCCGCCGACCGCCGGCTGGCCCAGGCGGTGGTGACGCTGGCCGGGCAGGCCCCGGCGGCCGGGTTCGTCAACGCGCATCCGATGGCGCACCACCGGTGGATGCCCTCGATCGAGAAGGGCGCGCCCGATGCCCTGGACGAGCTGGTCCGGTCCGGCAGCGCCAGCGTCGAGGCCGGGCCGGCCTGGTCCGGTGAGGCGACCCTCGAGCTGTTCGAGTCGCCGACCGAGGAACTGGCCCGGCTCGAGGTCGGCGAGATCATCGGCGGTTACTACCAGCAGGTGGGCGTCACCTGGGACGGCGGGAAGGTACTGAGGTCGCAATGAGCAGCGCGAACGTGGCCGGGGCGGCCGTCGACACGCGGCACTGGATCGGCGGCCGGCGCGCGGCGTCCGCCGCCGTTTTCACCGACCTGTCCCCCATCGACGAGCAGCCGCTCGCCGAGGTGGCCCGCGGCGGCGAGGCCGAGGTGGCGGCGGCGGTGCGGGCGGCCGGGGACGCGTTCGGCGGCTGGTCGGCGACACCGCCGAAGGCCCGCGCGGCCGTGCTGCACGCGATCGCCGACCGCATCGAGGCCCGGGCGGCCGAACTCGCCGCGGTCGAGACGGCCGACAACGGCGCGCTGCTCCGCTCGCACCGGGCCAGCGTGATGCCGCGGGCCGCGCAGAACTTCCGGTTCTTCGCGGACTGGCTGGGCGAGCTGGACGGCGGGGACCGCCAGATCCGCGGCCACCGCGAGGAGGTGTCCTGGGCCCCGTCCGGGGTGACCGCGGTCATCACCCCGTGGAACGCCCCGCTGATGCTGGCCACCTGGCGGATCGCGCCCGCGCTGGCGGCCGGGAACACGGTGGTGGCCAAGCCGCCGGAGTGGGCGCCGCTCACCGCCAGCCTGCTCGCCGACATCACCCGCGAGGCCGGGCTGCCGGACGGCGTGTTCAACGTGGTGCAGGGCCTGGGAGAAGAGGCCGGCGCACCGCTGGCCGCGCACCCGGACCTGGCCCGGATCTGCTTCACCGGCTCGGTGGCGACCGGCCGGCTGGTCGCGGCCGCCGCGGGCGCGCGGCTCACCCCGGCCTCGCTCGAGCTCGGCGGCAAGTCGCCGCTGATCGTCTTCGCCGACGCCGACCTGGACCTCGCGGTCAGGCACGCGGTCGGCCAGTACGACAACGCCGGGCAGGTGTGCCTGGCCGGGACCAGGCTGCTGGTCGAGGCGCCGGTGGCGGCGGAGTTCGAGGCCAGATTTACCGAACGGGCCAGAATGCTACACCAGGGCGACCCGCGCGACGACACCACCGATGTCGGGCCGAACATCACCCGGGAGCACCTGGAACGGGTGGACGGCTTCGTCCGGCGCGCCGTGGCGGCCGGGGCCAGGGCGGTGCTCGGCGGCGCGGTGCACCCGGAGCTTGGCGGGCTGTACTACCAGCCGACGCTGCTGACCGGGGCCGCACCGGGGTCCGAGATCCTCACCGAGGAGGTGTTCGGCCCGGTGCTGACGCTGCAGAGCTTCTCCGGCGAGGCCGAGGCGGTCGCGCTGGCCAACAGCACGCGCTACGGGCTGGCGGCGACGCTGTTCACCGGTGACCGGGAGCGGGCTTCGCGCGTCTCGGCCCGGCTGGTGGCAGGGACGGTCTGGGTCAACTGCTTCTTCGTCCGCGACCTGCGGGCGCCGTTCGGCGGGGCCAGGCAGTCGGGCATCGGCCGGGAGGGCGGCACCTGGAGCTTCGACTTCTACGGCGACGTGAAGAACACCGTCTACGCACCGGAAGGATGGCGCCATGGGTGAGGTAGCCGGGGCGGGACTCCTCGCGCACGTGCCGACGATCATGCTGCCCCGCGCCGAACGCCTCGAGCTCAACGAGGGCAAGGAGATCAGCCTGGTGCCGGGCCTGGAGCGGCTGCGCCGTGAGGTCTTCGAGGTCCTGGACTACGACACCGTGGTGGTGCTCGACTCGCACTGGCACACCACGGTGGAGTTCGTCGTCGCCGCGCAGCCGGTCCGGGCGGGCCTGTTCACCTCGGACGAGCTGCCCCGGGGGATGTGCCGGATCCCGTACGACTGGCGCGGGCACCCGGAGCTGGCCCAGGCCATGGCCGCGCAGGCCGGCCCGCACGGGACCTGGATCACCGCCATCGACGATCCCTGCCTGCCGGTGCACTACGCCACCGTCAACCTGTGGAGCTACCTGGGCCGCGGCCTGGACAAGCGGTGGGTCTCGGTCAGCACCGCGCAGACCGGCGAGACCGAGGACTTCCTCCGGGCCGGCCGCGCTCTGGGCGCGGCCATCGCGGCCACCAGCGGCTCGGTGCTGCTGATCGCGTCCGGTGCCATGTCGCACACGTTCTGGTCGCTGCGGGAACTGCGGGCGCACGAGGCCAGCGACCCGGCCCACATCAGGACCGCGGCGGCCCGCGCCGCCGACGCCGAGCGGATCGCCTGGCTGCGGGCCGGCGACCACGCCCGGGTGATCGATACCATGCCGGAGTTTCTCAAGTACCGGCCGGAGGCCAGGTTCGGGCCGTACCTGATGATGATCGCGGCGCTGGGCGAGGGGGCGGTGGCCGCGCCCGGCCGGGCCTGCAGCGAGTACGAGAACTCGGTCGGCACCGGGCAGATGCATATCTGGTTCGACCGGCCCGCCGGGGGCTGGCGATGAGCGAATCCCGGCGGATCCTGCTGGACGGGGCGTGCGTGCCGGTGGTGCGGGACGGGGACGAGCTGGTAGCCGGGGACGGGCGCCGGGTGGCCGCCGCCGAGGCCGTGCACCTGCCGCCGTGCGAGCCGACCAAGATCGTGGCGGTGCACCTGAACCACTCCAGCCGGGTCGCGGAGTTCGGCGTCCGGCTGCCCGCCGCGCCCACCTACTTCCACAAGCCGGTCTCGGCGCTCACCGGTCATGGCGGCGCCGTGGTCCGGCCGGCCGGGTGCCAGTACCTGAACTACGAGGGCGAGGTCGCCATCGTGATCGGGCGCCCGTGCCGGGGGATCACCCCGGAGCAGGCCGGCGAGTACATCGCGGGCTACACCATCGCCAACGACTTCGGCCTGCACGACTTCCGCGACACCGACGCCGGCTCGATGCTGCGGGTGAAGGGCTCCGACACGATGGCGCCGCTCGGCCCCGGCCTGGTCACCGGCTGGGACTTCCGCGGCAAGCACCTTCGCACCTACGTCAACGGCGCGGTCGTGCAGCACGGGTCCACCGACGAGATGCGCTGGGACATGCACTACCTGGTGGCCGACATCGCCCGCACGATCACCCTGCTGCCCGGCGACGTCCTGCTGTCCGGCACCCCGGCCAACTCCCGGCCGGTCGAGCCGGGTGACGTGGTGGAGGTCGAGGTCGACGGATTGGGCCGGCTGAAGAACCACATCGTGGCGGGCCCGTTCGGCATCCCTGCGGACTACGGCGCCCAGCCGACGGCCAGCGAGGAGGTCCTCTCGACCGCGCTGGGCGGGGACTGGGAGTTCCGCGGCATCCGGCCTCCGGCCAGGAGCTGAGGCCCGGTGCCCGCCTTCCCGGCCGTACCATCGACCCATGCCCCGCCGCTTCGCGATCGGTAGCGCCCAGGACCTGATCCAGGCCGAGCGCGACATCCGGGCGCGCGTCGGCGACTCCGAGCTGGACTTCGCCGCGATGGCGGCGGTCTCGAACATCTACCGCGCGGCCAACGCGATCCGCAACCACATGGAGCAGAAGGTGCTCGCGGAGGAGGACCTGTCCTGGGCCGCGTTCACCGTGCTGTTCGTGCTGTGGATCTGGGGCGACCAGCAGACCAGGCACCTGGCGGCCGAGGCCGGGGTGACCAAGGGCACGCTGACCGGGGTGCTGAAGACGCTGGAAAAGCGCGGGCTGGCCCGCCGCCGCGGCCACGACGCGGACGGGCGGCTGGTGCTGGTGTCCCTGGAACCCAAGGGCCAGGACGTCATCGAGCGGCTGTTCCCCGCGTTCAACCGGGGCGAGGCCCAGGTCAGCGCCGGCCTCACCCGGCACGAGAAGGACCAGCTCGCCTCCCTGCTGCGGACGATCATCCGGACCGTGGAGGACGAGGACTAGGCCTGGAAGCGGGCCACGGCGGACTCGTCCCATTCCAGGCCGTTGCCGGGGACCGCGGGCAGGTGCAGGTGGCCGTCCCGGACCTCGAAGGGGCGGGCCAGCACGGGATGGGCCCAGTCCTGCCATTCGAGCCACTGCCCGGTCGGGGTGACCCGGAGCAGGTGCCCGGAGACCTCGGGATACAGGTGCGAGGACATCGGCAGGCCGGTCACCTCGGCGATCGCGGCGGCCCGCAGCCACCCGGTCACCCCGCCGATCCGCATCAGGTCCGGCATCACCAGGTCGCAGGCCCGGGCGCGGATGGCCTCGTACATGGCCAGCGGGCCGTAGAAGTTCTCCCCGAGCATGACCGGAGTGGCCAGGTCCGCGGCCAGCCGGGCGTGGCCGTCCAGGTCGTCGTAGCGCAGCGGTTCCTCGATCCAGCCCAGGCCCTCCGCGTCCAGCGCCCGGCAGCGCGCCAGCGCCTCGCCGAGGCTGAGCCCCTGGTTGTAGTCCGCGACCAGCGTCACGTCGTCGCCCACCGCGGTCCTGACCCGGCGGACGGCGGCGAGATCATCGGCCGTTCGGTCCCGGCCGACCCGGACCTTCAGCGCGGTGAACCCGCCCTCGGCGAGCAGTTCCAGCGCTTCGGCGGCCACCCGCTCCGGCGGGATGAGGCCCAGCCCGTTGCTGTTGTACGCGGGAACCGGGGCCAGCGTCCCGCCCAGCAGCACGGCCAGCGGCAGCCCCGCCGCCTGGGCCAGCGCGTCCCACAGCGCGATGTCGAGCCCGGCCACCGCGGCCAGCGCCAGCCCCTGGTATCCGGCCAGGCCGAGCCAGCCACGGGCACTGGCGTACGCGGCGGCGGGCGAGACCGGCTGGCCGCGCAGCGCGGTACCCATGTCCTCGAGCACCGTCCGCAGGGCCGCGGCGGCGCGGCTCAGGTAGGGCGCCAGGTAGCCGCGCCCGGTGATGCCCTGCCCGGTGGTCACGTCGATGAGCAGCAGCGGCCACCGGGAGAAGTCCCCCACCCTGGTCGCCAGCGGCCGCCGCAGCGGCACCACCACCGAGCGCACCCTCACGTCCCGCACCGTCAGTTCGGTCACGTCATCCTCCCGAAGACCACGTCTAGCTCGTGAAACCCGCCGCCGGTGTCTCAGTTGGTGTCATGATGTACCGTGCGCGTGGGGGGAGGTGAGGAGGCGTGCCGGTGGCGGACACAGCAGGTGCTCGCGGGCTCTACGGCTTCGACGCCCGGGTGGCTCACCCGGCCCGGGTCTACGACTACTGGCTCGGCGGTAAGGACAACTTCGAGGCCGACCGGATCGCCGGCGAACAGACCATCGCCGCCTACCCCGCCATCCGGGCTTCCGCCCGGGCCAACCGGGCCTTCCTGGCCCGCACCGTAAGCTACCTGGCCGACGGCGCGGGCATCCGGCAGTTCCTCGACCTCGGCACCGGGCTGCCCACGGCCAGCAACACCCACGAGGTGGCTCAGTCCGTCGCGCCGGATAGCCGCGTCGTCTACGTCGACAACGACCCGCTGGTGCTGTCGCACGCCCGCGCGCTGCTGACCAGCAGCCCGGAGGGCATCACGGCGTACCTCGACGCCGACCTGCGGGACACGGACCAGATCCTCGAGCAGGCGGCCCGCACCCTGGACTTCGGCCGGCCGGTCGCCGTCATGCTGCTGGCCATCCTGCACTACATCCCCGACCTGGACGAGGCGCGCCGGATCGTGGCCCGCCTGGTCGACGCCGTCCCGTCCGGCAGCTACCTGACCATCTCTCACGCGGCCAGCGACATCTCACCCGAGGCGATGGCCGAGATGATCAGGCGGATGAACGAGCACCTGGCCGAGGCCAACCACGTGGGACGCACCCGCGAGGTGGTCGCCAGCTTCTTCGACGGCCTGGACCTGCTCGACCCCGGCCTGGTGAAGGTCACCGAGTGGCGCCCGGAGTCGGCGGTCGAGGCCGGGAGCCCGACCAGCCTGTGGGGCGGCGTCGCCCGCAAGCCATAACGCGGCGGCCCGCCGCACCCGAAAAACCAGTTGAACGACACCGTGCCCTGACGAGATGGTTGTGACAGCCACACAAATCGGGGCACGGTACTGACGGGGCAGGCATGGCTGAAGCGCAGCCGCGGGCTGCGCAATTGCGCGAGACGTTTCCGCGGAAACGTCTCGCGCCGCTCCCGAGACCTGTCCATCGGGGGTGTTCCCGTTCGTCGTCTTGGTGACCAGTCAGATGGGCGAGAACGCGAGGACGTGATGACGTGATGATGTACGACATGAGCCGGCAGTACCACGCGGAGCGGATCATGAGCGCGGCCGAGCGGCGGCGTGCCGACGAGCAGATTGGCCGGATGGCCGCCCGGGTGTCGCGGTTCTGGCGGCGGGCCACCCGCCCGGGCAGGAAGCCGTACGGCGCCCCTGGGTACGCCCGGTGACACAATCGGCGGGTGACGGAAACTACCGACGCGATGCTGGCCCGGGTGCGGGCCAGCTTCGACCGCCAGGAGATGATGAGCACGCTCGGCGTCGAGGTGACCGCGGTCGAGCCGGGCAAGGTCGAGATGTCGCTGCGGCATGACGACCGGTTCACCCAGCAGCACGGGTTCCTGCATGCCGGCGCGGTGGCCTCGGTGCTCGACACGGCGTCCGGGTTTGCGGCGGCCACCATGACCGCCGTGACCGGCCGTCCCGGCCTCAGCGGCTAGCGCTACGGTCAGGGTTACTAGCGCACTGGGTCAAGTACCGTTTAACCCTGCCCTCCCCGGCATCACGAGTACCGCGGGCCCCACACACGGGCCTGCCAGACGGAAACCCTTTCGATTTATCGTGGTTGATCCGGGCTTCGTGGTTGATCCGGGGGACTGGGATACCCCCAATCAACCGCATAACCCGGATCAACCACGCTAAGTGGGGCATTCCTCCAGTTGGGCGCTTCAGCTGTGGCTTGTGGTATTGCCGTAACGAAAGAGGCTAGCTGTGCGGAATTCCCGACGCCGGGGATCCGGACGAGCGGAAGCGTTCGCGCGAGCGGAAGCGTTCGCGCGAGCCGGAACGCGCGCGCTGGCGGGAACCTGCGCTGGGGCGGGGCGGCTAGTGGTGGCGGAGGGCGCGGTCTTCTCGTCCTTGATCTGTGCTCTAGGCATCGCGCTGCCCCACCCCGTCCTGAGCAGGCAAACGTCCGAGTTCCGCGGGGCCGGACGCGGCCAGCTGCTCGTCCAGGTCGCGGGCCCGGGCCGAGCCGAGATAGTGCGGCCGTGACAGTTCGGCCCTGAGCACGGACAGGCGCTGGCCCTGGACCGCCGTGCGCTCGCCCGGCGGCAGGGCCAGCACGGGCTCCAGGGCCGCGATCGCGGCGTCCAGCGCACCCGCGCGCAGCCGCGCGATGGCCAGGTCGGTGTGCGCGAGCATCCGGCACCGGCGGCTGTGCTGCTCGCCCGGGCCCGGGCCGGCCGCGTACAGGCTGGTGGCAAGCTCCAGTTCGGCGGCGGCGGTCTCGACCGCGCCCGCCTCGGCCAGGACGAAACCCGCGTAGTAGGACTGGGTAGCCCGGGAGAAGCCGAACTCGCCGCCGATCTCGAGCAGTTCGTCATGGTGCTCGCGGTCCCTGGCGTCGCGGGCGGCCGCGATGGCCTGGCGCGCGCGGGCGTCGTCGTCGCGGCGGGCCGCGGCCAGCCCGCCGAGCAGGTGCAGCTGCGCCGCACCCTGGCCGTCGGCGAGGAAGCCGAGCCCGCTGCGGGCCAGGTCGGCGCTTTCCCGCGGCTGCCCGCTCCAGTAGGCGGCGTAGGCCGCGCACAGCCGCAGCCGGGCCATCAGCGGGCGGTGGTCGATGCCCGTGGCGTAGGCCCAGCCGGCCCTGGTCAGCTCGGCGGCCGCCTGCGGGTAGCCGAGGTTGACGGCGGCCGCGGCCATTAACGCGGACAGGGCGCCCGCCAGCAGGTAGAGCTCGGCGGCGTCGCGCGGCCACTGCCGCCGGCCGAGCGCCTCGGTGATCCGGTTCCTGACCCGGCGCATCTCGGTGAACAGGCCGAACGTCTCACCGGTCAGGTACTGGACGGCCAGCTGAGTCACATCGGCACGGAACTGCTCCAGGGTGGCCTCGCCGATGCCGCGCTGCTCCACGCCCTCGGCGTGCGCGCTGCCTTCGTGCGCGGCCATCAGCACCTCTCGCCTGATCGCGGACGCTCCCCTTTCGGGAGGCGTCCCAGCGTAGGCGGAGGCGGCGGAGACCGCCGGGCTAGTGTCGACCATGCCCGGCGGCAACGCGGTGCCGAACTGGCTGAACGGGATGCCGAACGCGCTGCAGTACAGCAGCTTGTAGCGCTCGGCCGGGGTTACCGCGCCGCGCTCCCAGCGGTAGATGTTGTGGCTGATGTTGTCGGTGCCGGGCAGCGACGTGTCGCCCCGGGCCCGGGCCGCCCTGATGAGCTGGCGGGCCAGCTCGGTTCTCGTCCAGCCGCGATCCTCGCGCTGCCGACGCAGCCAGGCAGCGAGTTCGGATGACATAGGCCGTTATGGTAACGGCCGGGAGTCCCGCCGGGACACGCTGTGTCCGGCGATGTCGCGGATTGTCTAGCGGGGCGACGGCGACAGCCCGCCGGGCCGAACGGCTTCGGGCCGCCGCACTACTAACGCGAGCTTTATTTGGTGAATCACCACAGGCCTGGGCTTCCACAAGCAGCGACGAGAGAACATGTCTTGATTTAACTAATAATTATTAGTTTTTTTGCGAAGATGGACGGGTAGGCCAGGCACGTAGGAACCGTACAAGCACCCACCGTGAAAGGAGAGGCTCATGCCCCGCCCACCTCTCGTCCGGATCGCGGCCGCCGTGGCCACCGCGGCCGGTCTCGCCGTCGCCGCCGCCGCCACCCCGGCGCTCGCGTCCGGCCGCGACACCACCCCGCCCACGCCCCCGCACCTGATCTATTACACGGGCTACTACTGCGGGGTCCTGATCGTCGGCATGGACCGCTCGACCGACAACGTGACGCCGCAGTCCCAGCTGAAGTACGAGGTGTTCATCGACGGCCAGCCGTTCGGGCCGGCCGTCGACCAGGGCAGCGAGTCCGGCGTGTGGGCCTGGTTCCAGGGTCCCTCGGTGCCGGGGCCGGTCCTGTCGCCAGGGCCGCACACGGTCACCGCCAAGGCGCAGGACGCGGCCGGCAACTGGTCCGCGTCCAGCCAGGCGGAACCTGTGACCGGGTACCGCTGCTGATCAGTCATCCACCGCGCTAGCTGTCCCGGATGGCCAGCGCGGTGGCGACCAGCCGGTCCGCCCGGGCCCGCGCGGCCGGCTCCTCGCGGATCGTGTCGGCCAGGAACTGGTCGGCGTCGATCCCGAGCTGCCGGGTCTCGGCGTCTGTATGCGCGTCCAGCCAGCGCTTGAGCAAGGCCCCGTCGACCTCGGGGTGGAACTGCACGGCCAGGTGACGGCCGATCGTGAACGCCTGCACCGCCGCGTCGTTACGGGCCAGCACCGCGGCGCCGGCGGGCAGCAGGCAGCGGTCGTTGTGGAACTCCAGCCAGGGGCCGGACGGGACCGCGTCCTCGTCGGCCGACTCGACCATGAACCAGCCGACCTCCTTGTCCGGCATGGCCTCGATCCGGCCGCCCAGCGCGGCGCACAGCAGCTGGGCGCCGAAGCAGATGCCGAGCACCGGGACGCCGACCGCGTCGGCCGCGCGCAGCCAGGCCACCTCCTCGGCGATCCAGGTATCCGGGTCGTTGACCGAGCTGATCGCGCCGAACACGACCACGTGGTCCACGCCGTCCAAGGCGGGCAGCGCGCCCTCGTCGGGAAACAGGTGCACGTCCAGCGATGCGCCGCGCGCCTCGAACGCGTCGCCGATGAAACCGGGGGTGTCAATGTCGTGGTGCCTGATAACGACCACTCGCATCATGATCAGCCTCCGCGGGCCGTTGCAGGCCTGTTCGTTTGGTGCCAAACTAACTGATTATGCTCGCTGCTGTCGATCTAACCGATCTTGACATGTGGGCCCGCGCAGTGCCATACGGGGAGTTCGGGCGGCTGCGGCGGGAGGCACCCGTCGCCTGGTCCGCGGACGAGGGCTCCGGCTTCTGGTCGGTGAGCAGGTACGCGGACATCGTCGCGGCCAGCCGCGACGTGGCCACGTTCTCCTCCTCTCGCGGGGTCTCCTTCGAGGATCCGACCGACGAGGACATGGCCGCCCGGCGCACGATCATCGACACCGACCCGCCCGAGCACACCAAGCTGCGCAAGGTCGTGGCGAGCACGTTCTCCCAGCGGGCCGTCGCGGTCTACGAGCACTTCATCACCGGGCTGACCGAGGAGGTGCTCGACCGGATGCCGGCGCCCGGCGAGGCCTTCGACTTCGTGGACGCGGTGGCCAAGGAGGTCCCGATCCGGGTGCTCGCACAGGTCATGGGCCTGCCAGCGGCCGACCTCGACCTGTTCATCGACCTCGGCGACCGGCTGATCGCCAACACCGACCCGGACATCACCGACGTGGTCTGGGGCCGGGACGACACCGACGCCTACCGCCGGTTCCCGTTCCGCAGCCCGTACGGCAAGCGGCTGTGGGACCTGGGCCGCGAGGTGGTCACCGACAAGCTGCGCGAGCCCGGCGACGACCTGCTGTCGAAGCTGCTGCGCGCCGAGGTGGACGGGGACCGGCTCAGCGAGACCGACCTGGACAACTTCTTCTCGATCCTGGTCGTCGCGGGCAACGAGACGACCAGGATCGCCATCGCCCAGGGAGTGCTGGCCTTCTGCCAGCACCCGGAGCAGTGGGACCGGCTGCGGGCCGGCCCGGGCCTGATCGAGGCGGCCACCGACGAGGTGATCCGGTGGACCTGCCCCACCCACTTCATGCGCCGGACCGCTGCCGCAGACACCGAGCTGGGCGGGGCGCGGATCCGGGCCGGGGACAAGGTGGTGCTCTGGTACGTGTCCGGAAACCGGGACGAGGCCGAGTTCGCCGACCCGGACGCGTTCGACGTGGGCCGCAGCCCGAACCGGCACCTGTCCTTCGGCCGCGGCGGCCCGCACCTGTGCCTGGGCGTGCACCTGGCCCGGCTGGAGGTCAAGGTGGTGCTGGCCGCGCTGGCCCGCCGGGTGAGCCGGTTCGAGCTGGCCGGCGAGCCACGCCGGATCCGGTCGAACTTCACCAACGGGCTCAAGGCGCTGCCGGTCCGGGTATCGGCATGAGCCGGGTCAAGATCGTCCTGATCCTGACCGAGAACTGGACCATGAGGCCCGCACCGGACGTGGCCGACCTGGTCCGCTTCGCGATCGAGGCCGAACGGGCCGGGCTGGACGCAATCATGGTCAGCGAGCACATCGTGCTCGGCCCGTCGGCGGACGCGGCCGGGCGCCCGGCCAACCCGCGGGACTACGCGCTGCCCGGCAACCAGGACCCGGCGACCCCGTGGCCCAGCCCGCTGGTCCTGCTCAGCGCGATCGCCGCCGCCACCACCAGGATCCGGCTCGTCGCCGGGGCGCTGATCAGCCCGCTGCGGCACCCGCTGGCCACCGCGAAGGACCTGGCCACGCTGGACCGGCTCAGCGGCGGGCGGCTCGTGGTCCAGCCCACGGTGAGCTGGCACCGGGACGAGTACGACGCGCTCGGCGTCCCGTTCGGCCAGCGCGGGGAGATCCTGGACGAGCAGCTCGAGGTCTGGGCCGAAGCCTGGAACGGCTCGCCATCTAGCTATGGCGGGAAGCATTACTCGTTCGGGCCCATCTGGGTCGAGCCACAGCCGGCCCGCCCCGGTGGTCCGGACCTGTGGTTCGGCGGTTCGAGCCTGCACCCCCGGCTGATCGCCCGCCTGGTCCGGTACGGGAGGGGCTTCAACCCGCTCGGCCCGGCCGGGGACCTGGCCCCGCTGGCGGCGGCGATGACCGCCGCCGGGCGGCGGCCTGACGAGCTGGAATTCGTGGGCGGCACCCGCGGCGTGTTCCCCGGGCCGGACGCGGTGGCGGACCTGGACCAGGCGCTGTCCTCCGTCCCGGCCCAGCTGGCCGCCGGCTTCACCACGATCTGCGTGAAGCCGTCGCAATTCATCGACGATACCGCGGCCATCGGCGCGTTCTGCCGCTCGCTGGCGGCCAGGGCGGCGGCGCTGGGCGAGTCTTGACAGTAGATCGTTTGTGTCCGTACGATCTGGCCAACCCGGACGGCGGCCGGCTGGCTCTACTACGCCGGCATCACCGTGCTGATGACCGGGCTGCTCCTGCTCATCGGCGGCTACCTGGAGTCCACGCTGGCCGCGGAGTTCAAGGTCGACCCGCTGCCCGCCTAGGCCTGGACGCTGCTGGTGATCGTGCTGATCGCCGTGGTGCTCTACTTCGGGGTGCGGGTATCGGTGCGCAGCCAGCCGGTGCTCGCGCTGATCTCCATCGTCGTCGTCACGATCTTCTTCATCGTGGTCATCGTCAAGCTGGGTTCGGCCAACAGCGTCAAGCCGTTCCAGCCGTCGTCGGCTGCTGACGGCTGGTCCGGGATCTTCTTCGGCGTGCTCTACGGCGTGCTGCTGTTTGTCGGGTTCGAGACCGCGGCGAACCTGGCCGAGGAAACCCATCAGCCGGACAAGCACATCCCGGCCTGTTCGCGCTGGGCGCGCCGGCCTCGGCCGGCGGGTACGGCGGCACCTGGATCGACCGGCTGCTCGAGCTCGTGGTGTTCTTCGACATGCTCGCGGTCGCGATCGGCTGCGCCGTGTCCGCCTCCCGCGGCATCTTCGCCATGGCGCGGGACCGGCGGATCCCGGGGGCCCTGGCGACGGTGTCGCGGCGGCACGACTCGCCGTTCGGCGCTACCGTGTTCCTGGTCGGCGCGGCGGTGGCGATGGACGTCGGCACCCTGCCGTTCGACCCCCGGGTGGAAGTCCGCCCCGACGACGCGCCCTAGGAGGGGGTGTAGCCGGCCGCAGTGAGCATGCGGCGGAGGTCGACGACCATCTGGGCATCGACGTCCTTGCCGACCGGATGGTCAAAGATCTGGCGCTCGGCGCCGACCGTGATGGTGACCTTGCCGCCATGGACGGTGACCGTGCCGATCGCGTCGAACAGCGAGGTCACCGCGTGCCATTCGATGTTGTGGCTCACGGGGTGCTCGAAGATCTGGCGCAGCGTGTTGCGGTGGCGGTTGTCGAGGTGCGGTGACTCCGGCGAGGATGACATCGTGCTCCCTTCCGGTTCGACCCTACCCGGGCACGTGCTGGTCGTGGGGGTGGATGGGGTCCGGTTCGACTTCCTGGGGCCGGACAGCGCGCCGTCCGTCTGGGCGATCGGGCAGGCCGGCTTCCTGGCTCAGGTTGCGGTGGACGAGGCCACGCCCACCTGGTCCGGGCCGTGCTGGGCGACGATCGCGACCGGCACCGGGGTAGCCGGGCACGGCATCACCGGCAACGACCTGACCGGCCACCGGCTGGCCGAGAACCCCGACTTCGTGACCCGGGCCACGCGGGCCGGGCTGCCCACGCTGCTCGCGGTCAGCGGGTGGCCGCCGCTGGCCCTGGCCGAGGACGGCGGCCCGCTGTTCGCCGAGGCCAGCACGCGCGAGTTCACCGCCGTGCCGCGGTCCGGCCTGGCCTGGGACGCCGCGCGGGAAGCCGGCCAGCAGGACGGCCTGGCCGCCTGGGACGCCGCCGACGAGGCCATCACCGTACGCGCCGCGGAGATCCTGGCCGGGCAGGCTCCCCGGGTGTCGTTCGTCTACCTCGGCGCCGTCGACTTCGCCGGGCACGCCGCCGGCTCAGGAACCGTCTACCGCACGGCCCTGCTGGCCGCTGATCAGCGGGTCGGGCGGCTGGTGGCGGCGGTGCGCTCCCGGCCGTCCGGCCCGGAAGAGGACTGGTCGATCGTAGTGGTCACCGACCACGGGCACCTGGACGAGGGCGGGCACGGCGGGCGCGAGCCCGAGGTCACGACCGCGTGGGCGGCCGCGGCCGGACCTGGGATCCGGCCGGGCGCTCCGCCGCTGGTCGCGCGGCAGGAGGAGGTGGCGCCGCTGGTTCTGGCCGCAGCAGGCTGCCCAGAGCATCGAGGGTGAGCGCGCAGGCCAGCACCACGCCGGTGCCGGTAGCGGCGCCGGCCACGGCGTCGGTGAAGGTGTGCGCCCCGTTGGCCACCATGGAGACTGCGACGGCCGTTGCCATCAGGACCGCCAGGAGCACGAGCAGCCGCAGGCCGGCCGGCACGCGGAACGGCGGGTTGGCGAGCAGCACGGCGAAGCTGGCCGCCAGCGCGAAACTGCTGGTGGCGTGGCCGCTGGGAAAGGCAGCCCCGATAGCCTCGCCGACGGTCGGCTTGAGCGCGTACTCGGTAAGGCCGATCGCGAGGGGCACGGCCAGGGCCGTCAGCACGGCTCCCCGCCACCGGCGGGTGATCGCGCACGCCAGCAGCAGCGCGAACGTCATGGCCGTTACCGCTTTCAGCTCCCCGAGGTGAGGCAGCCAGTCCAGCAGCGCGGGAAACCGGCCCCGCTGCGCCTGGAGCCGCGGGCCGAGCGTCGCGTCGAGCCAGCCCGGCAGCCCGTAGCCGGCAAAACGCACCCCGGTCACCGCGATCGCCGCCACGCAGGCCGCCAGCAGCACGATGGCTGGACGGCGAAGCGATCCGGGCACGAGCGGCATCAACTCATGGTATGCGGACGGACAGGGGGATGAATCGCCTGGCCTTGCTGGTCATGGGGTCGCGGTCCAGCGCGCCGACCCGGCAGAAGCCGACCTGCGGGGAGGCCAGGCCCGCCTGGCGCAGGCTCCGCCGGATCTCGGCGAGCATCGCGGACGGGTCGAAGTCGCCGTCGATCACCGCGACGATGTCGGCACCCCGTTCGGTCTGCCGGATCTGGAATTCCCGTACCGCCGGGGCGTGCAGCAACGGGGCACCGATGACGAACGGGTGCACGCTGACCGCTGGGTACCGGAACAGGTCGTCGGACCGCCCCTCCACGCCGGCGCGCAGCGCGCCGCCCTCGCTCGTCCCGGCCGACGTGAAGCGGTCGGTCAGCTCGTACCTGATCATCGGCTGGGTCAGGTTGTGCAAGTTCGTGACCAGCACCTTGGACGAGGCCACGCCGTCCGGTACGGGCTGCCCGTCGTCGTCGGCGCACTCCGCGATGCAGGTGTCGCTGGCAAAGGTGAGCACCGTGCCGCCCGGCTCGCTGTGGCCGGCCAGGCCCTCGGTGGAGGCGAACGTGTCGGTCACCGGGACGCCGAAGGCCTGAGTGACGGCGATGCGTTCGCTCATGCTGATTGATTCCGCGAACGAGGCGACCGAGCGCAGGTTCAGCCTCAGGCGGCCGTCCCGCTGCTCCCGGGCCAGCTCGGCCAGCTTGGCCGCGTAGGCGAGCAGGTTCGGCGGCTGGGCGGCGTTCAGCCGCCGGACGATCTCGGCGACCGGCAGGCTGGCCGGCGCGGACACCAGTCGGACCGGCGGCCGGGTCGCGGTCACGCAGGCCAGGCCGCTGGAATGAACCGGCGATCCGGCGCCGACCATCCCGATGACCAGGCCCTCCGGCGGCAGACCGCCTGCGGCAGCCACGGTGGCGGCCATGGCCCGGCGGGTGACCGAGGCGGCGAACTCGGCGTACTCCTCCACCCGCTGGACGAACAGGCCGCGCTGCCCGGAGCTGCCGCCCGAGACCAGGACGACGTACTCGCCGAACAGCAGCGCCGGGTCGGCGACGCACCTGGCCAGGTGCTGCTCCACCAGGCCCCGGGTCAGCCGCCGGTCGGTGGTCGCGGCGTCGAAGTTCTCCATCATGTCGGCCTTGGTCATCGCCGGCAGCCGGGCCAGGTCGGCGAGCTCGAACCGGTCCGGGTCGACGCCGCGGAGCCGTCCGGCGTGGAAGGGCGAGTCCGCGATGGCGCGGGCGAGCAGCGCCCGCAGCCGGTCCCGCTGATGCACGGCGAGCCGCCCGGCGTCCCAGCCGAGGCGTCCGATGTGCTCGGGCATCCGGCTGCCGATGGCACCCGATACGCGGGTCCGCAGCAGTTCGAGGTCGGTAATCGTGGCGGTGGTCATCTTTCCTCCTGACCGGGCACCGGCTGCCCCGCGAACCAGTCCGCCAGCCGGTGCAGGGCAGGGCCGCTGAGGGCATCCGGGTCGGTCATCTGCTCCAGGGCGCGGCCGGTCTCGATGGCCAGCCACAGCTCGGCCATCAGCCGGGGCGGGAACGGGAGGTCCTCGGCGTTCTCCTTGCTGATCTCGGCGAACATCCGCGCGACCCCGTCGACGGTCCGCGCGTGCAGGGCCGCGTACCTGCGGTTGAGCTCGGGGTCCCGGGCGGCGTGGAGCCGGAACTCGGTGACCAGCAGCCGCCAGCCCGGCGTGCTGCGCTCGTCCCCCTGGGCCTGGTCGAGCAGCGCGGCGAAGTTCCCGGTGCCAGCCAACTCCCCGGCCAGTTGCGCGTTCCGCGTGGCCCGCTCGGCGATCCGGGCCTCGAGCAGGGCCAGGAACATGTCGGCCTTGCTGGCGAAGCGCGAGTACACCGCGCCCTT
>Ga0335081_10004047_pt1 | contig 23155 bp, 22 predicted proteins | sample Lox_Sample_35_FD_206713 | JGI IMG/M metagenome (GOLD analysis project Ga0335081, IMG submission 206713) | Soil microbial communities from Loxahatchee National Wildlife Refuge, Florida, United States - Lox_Sample_3.5 | ecosystem: Environmental > Terrestrial > Soil > Wetlands | place: USA...
CGGCGCAATTACGTGAAGCCCTCGGAAATGCCGTTCAAGACCGGCCTCACCTTCACCTACGACTGCGGCGAGTTCGAAAAGAACATGGACCTCACCATGGAGCTTGCCGATTTCGAAAACTTCGAGACGCGGCGCAAGGAGGCGCGCAAGCGCGGCAAGCTTCTGGGCATCGGCCTCTCCAACACCATCGAGCGCGCCGCCGCCCCCGGCACTGAAGGCGCCGAAGTGCGCTTCGACAAGTCGGGCGGCGTGACGCTCTTTGCCGGCTCCAACAGTCAAGGCCAGGGCCACGAGACCGTGTTCGCACAACTCGTCGCCGACAAGCTCGGCATCGGCCCCGACGATATCCGCTACGTGCAGGGTGACACCGACCAAGTATTCTATGGCGAAGGCACCGGCGGCTCGCGTTCGGCGACCATGGGCGGCTCGGCCTTCCTGCGCGCGACCGACAAGGTCATCGAGAAGGCGACGCAGATCGCCGCCTTCGCACTCAAGGTCGATGCCGCCGACGTCAAATTCGCCGATGGCGTGTTTTCCTCACCGAAGACCAATCGCACCATGACCATCAAGGAAGTCGCCGCCGACGCCTTCGTCCCGGCAAAAATTCCGCCGACCATGGAGCCGGGGCTTGCCGCCAATGCCGTGCACAAGACGCCGGTCAACAATTATCCGAACGGATGTCACATCTGCGAAATCGAAATCGACATGGAGACCGGCGAGCCGCAGATCGTCCGCTACAGCGTCGTCGATGATGTTGGCACCGTGCTCAATCCCATGCTGCTGCACGGGCAGATTCATGGCGGCGTCGCGCAAGGCATCGGCCAAGTGCTGATGGAGAACATCCACTTCGACGCTTCGGGCCAACTGGTCACCGCGTCGTTCATGGATTACGCCATGCCGCGTGCGCATAACCTGAGCGCCATCCATGTCGAGAGCAACCCGGTGCCGACCAAGACCAATCCGCTCGGCACCAAGGGAGCCGGCGAAGCCGGCTGCGTCGGCGCGCTGCCGGCTGTCTCCAACGCCGTGATCGATGCGCTCAAGGAATTTGGCGTCACCCACATGGACATGCCGGTGACCGCCGAGCGCATCTGGCGCACGATGCAAAAAGCTTAATCGACCTCGCCGGTGTCGATCCGCTCAGGCTGGAAACTATCCGCGGCCAGCGCCGCGATAATCTGATCGGCATGGGCGGCATCGCGCGTTTCGATTGTCACGTCGATCTTGGCGCCTTTGGCCGGCACGTCGAGGAAGAGCCGTCGGTGGCCGACTTGCAGGATATTGGCGCCGAGCTCGCCAAGACGCGTCGCGATCTGCCCAAGCACGCCCGGCCGGTCGGACGTGGTCAGGCGGATCGACACGATGTGGCTTTCGCGCTCGAGCTCGCGCACCATCACCGAAGCAAGAATGCGGGGATCGATATTGCCGCCGGAGAGGATGAGCCCGACGCGCTTGTCGCGAAATTGCTCGGGTCGCGCCAGCATGGCGGCAAGCCCGGCGGCGCCTGCCCCTTCCGCCATCGTCTTCTGCAGCGTGAGAAAGGTGTTCACCGCGCGCTCTACATGCACCTCCTCGACCAGAATGATGTCCGCGACCAGTTGGCGCACCAGCGGAAGCGTCAGTTTGCCGGCATGCTTGACGGCGATACCCTCGGCGAGCGTCGGCCCGCCAGGGATTGCGTTGCGCCCATGCAGAGCGTTCCACATCGAGGGATAGAGCGCTGATTCCGCGCCGACGACCTCGGTTCCCGGACGCATCGCTTTCGCGGCAATCGCGTTGCCGGCGATCAGCCCGCCGCCGCCGATCGGAATCACCAACGTATCAAGATCGACGACATCCTCTAGCATTTCGACAGCGATGGTGCCTTGCCCAGCGATGATTTTCTCGTCGTCGAAAGGATGCACCAAAGTCAGCTTGCGTTCCGCCAGCAACTCCTCACAACGCAGCTCCGCGTCCGCTATGGTTTCGCCATGCAGCACCACCTCCGCACCGTAGGAGCGCGTCGAAGCGACCTTCACGAACGGCGTCGTCACCGGCATGACGATGGTCGCCGGGATGCCGAGACGCCGCGCGTGATAGGCAACCGCCTGCGCGTGATTACCTGCGGACATGGCAATGACGCCGCGCTTGCGTTCGGTTTCGTTAAGCGAGGCAAGTTTGACCAGCGCGCCGCGATCCTTGAACGAGTTGGTCACTTGCAGATTCTCGTATTTGACGAAAACTTGGGCGCCGGTCAGCGCCGAGAGCTTCGGCGCCGGCAGCATCGGCGTGCGCAGCACCGCGCCGGCGACGACGCGGCGGGCGGCTTCAATGGCAACAAAATCGACCGGCAAGTTTGCCTCTCCGGGACGTTTGCTCACCATGCCGCAAGAAACACACAGGTTCCAGCGGCGGAAAGCCGTGCTCTTGCAGCGGCCCGGCGCAAGCGCCATCTCGGCTCTTGCCGAGCGGGCGGTTCCCGTGCCGGAATACGAGAAAGCGGGTGACAACCATGCCAATCGATATCAAGCCGCACGCCTATGACCCGGCGGTCAATCCGGAACTGTTCGAGGGCGTGTTGGCGCGCCGGGTGGTCGCCTTCGTCATCGACTTCATCATCATCGCCGTGCCGGTGGTGCTGGCGGCAATGTTCATTTTCGCCTTCGGCATTGTCACACTCGGGCTCGGCTTCTTGCTCTACACCTTGCTGTCGCCGGCTGCGGTAATCTGGGCCATCGTCTATTTCGGCGTCACTCTGGGCGGCCCGCGTTCAGCGACCATCGGCATGCGCGTCATGGATCTGGAAATGCGTACCTGGTATGGGGCGCCCGCGTATTTCGTGCTCGGAGCCGTGCACGCTATCGTCTTTTGGCTTTCAGTATCGATGCTGACGCCTTTCGTGCTGGTCGTATGTTTTTTCAACGAACGGCGGCGGCTGTTGCATGACATTCTGCTCGGCACCGTGGTGATCAACAGCCCGGTGCGGGTAGCTGCGTTGCGCGCCATCGAGACCGGATCGTGAGAATGGCCTTTGACGAAACACAGCCGGCGCGCGATGCTAGCTTCGATTCCGGCCTCATTCGATGAGTTAGCGGCTTGACCCAACACTCGCGTGACACCCCGCAATTCTACCTGACGGCGCCCTCGCCCTGTCCCTATTTGCCCGGCCAGGAAGAGCGCAAGGTGTTCACGCATCTGGTCGGCGAACGCGCCGGTGAGCTCAACGACCTGCTCACCCATGGCGGTTTCCGCCGCAGCCAGTCGATCGCCTATCGGCCGGCCTGCGAAGGCTGCCGTGCCTGCGTGTCGGTGCGCGTGGTGGCGCGTGATTTCATGCCGACGCGCAGCATGCGCCGCATCGCTGAGCGCAACGCTGACGTGGTCGGCGAGGTGCGCAACGCGGACCCGACCTCCGAGCAATACTCGGTGTTCCGCGCTTATCTCGACACCCGTCACCGCGATGGCGGCATGGCCGACATGACCGTGCTCGACTACGCGATGATGGTCGAGGATAGCCATGTCGACACTCGCATCGTCGAATATCGCAGGCGCGGACCCGACACCGGGATCAACGGACGTGGTCAGGGGCAATTGCTCGCGGTGGCGCTCACCGACATCCTCAGCGACGGATTGTCGATGGTCTATTCATTCTTCGATCCCGAAGCGGGCATGCGCTCGCTCGGCACGCTGATGATCCTCGATCACATCGAACGCGCCAAAGCGATGGGGCTACCATACGTCTATCTCGGCTATTGGGTGCCCGGCTCACGCAAGATGGACTACAAAGGCCGCTTCCTGCCGCAAGAGCGGCTGCTGCCGTCCGGCTGGACGCGCATCGAGACCTAGGACGCGAGGCCGGGGATCGGCACGCCGAAGGTCTGCAAGATCAGGAAAATGTTGAGCGCCAGCACCGCTGCGGTCGCGATGATCGCCGCAAAGCGCGTCAAGCGCTTGTTGACAAACGCGCCCATGATGTCGGGCCGCCGCGTGAATACCAGCAGCGCGACCATCGGCAGCGGTAGCGCGATGCTCAAAATCACCTGGCTGACGACCAGCGCTTGAGTGGCATTAACGCCATAACCGACCACGACAAAGGCCGGCACCATGGTGATGACGCGCCGGAGCCAGATCGGAATACGAAAACCAACAAAGCCCTGCATGATCATCTGTCCGGCCATGGTGCCAACGACCGATGAGGAAATACCCGACGCAACCAGCGACAGCAGGAACACGCCGGCGGCGCTGATGCCGAGCAGCGGTGCCAAGGTGTGATAGGCGGATTCGATTTCGGCAACGTCCGAATGTCCGGCATGGAAGGCGCTCGACGCCATGATGACCATGGCCATGTTGACCAGTCCGGCGATCACCAGCGCAACCACGACTTCGCGGTTGGAGATACGCACTAACAGGTGCCGTTCCCGGTCGTCGCGCGGCGGAGTGCGCGCCTGCGTCAAGCCGGAATGCAAATAGATCGCGTGCGGCATCACCGTGGCGCCGATGATGCCAACCGAGATCAACAGCGCCTCAGCGTCCGGGATATCTGGCTTGAATGAGTGGAAACCGGCAGCGGCCCAATCGACCGGCGCGATGAACATCTCGATCAGGTAACAGAGCGCGATGATGCCGACCAAGCTGCTGATCACCAGCTCGACGGGACGAAAGCCGCGCGCTTCTAACACCAGGATCGCGTAGGTGACGACCGCCGTCACCGCCATACCGGCGAACAGCGGCATGTGAAAGAGCAACGCAAGACCGATGGCGCCGCCGAGGAATTCGGCAAGGTCGGTCGCCATCGCTGCGATTTCGCTCACGACCCACATCGCCAACGCGACCGGCTTGGGGAAATGCTTGCGGCACATTTCCGCGAGATTGTGCCCGGTGACGATGCCGAGCTTGGCGGCCAACGCCTGGAACAGCATGGCGATGAGATTGCTGAGCACCACCACCCACAGCAGCGTGTACCCGTATTTGGCGCCGGCCTGGATGTTGGTCGCGAAATTGCCGGGATCCATGTAGGCGATCGAGGCCACAACCGCAGGTCCTGCGAAGGCAAGGTAGTCGAGCGGCCCGCGCCTCTTGCCGCTGAGCACAGCTTGCGCGGTATCGACCGTCCGTCCGCTCCAGCTCTTGGGCCTTCGTGTGGGTGCGTCCATGCGGTCCACCCCTTGTCTTTGCGGAATCGCCTTTATCCAAAACAGTTTATAGACTAGTTGCAAATCATTTGCAATTGCATGTCTTGGGAACTATCCGAGTTCCGTGCCGTTGTCGGGTTCTGACGCCACGCAACGCAAGGACCGAGCCATGAGCGCTTCGACCGACAAACGGCCAGACGCGCTCTTAGCGGGTCTCCCGTGGGCCAAGGCGGCTATTACTGCCCTTGTTCTGCTTCTGCTTGCGGGCGGCCCTGCGCTCGCCGCGGACGCCCCCGACAAAGGGCCTTCCGAGCTTCTCTTCATTGCTCAGATCATCGCGCTGTTGCTGGTCGGGCGCCTGCTTGGCGAAGCCATGCTGCGCATCGGGCAGCCTGCCGTCATGGGGCAATTGATCGCCGGCCTGGTACTTGGTCCTTCGCTGTTCGGACTTGTGCTGCCGGATTTTCAGCATGCGCTTTTCCCCGACAGCCCCGAACAGCGCGCCATGCTTAGCGCCATTTCTCAGTTTGGCATTCTAGTGTTGCTGCTGCTCACCGGCATGGAAACCGACATCCTGCTCGTGCGACAGGCCGGGCGCGCTGCCGTGTTTTCCTCAATCGCCGGCATTACCGTCCCGTTCTCCCTCGGTATTGCGTTCGGCGAATATTTGCCGGACTCACTTCTCCCCGATCCCGGCAAGCGCCTGGTCACGTCGCTGTTCATCGGAACTGCCCTGTCGATCGCTTCGGTGCAAATTGTCGGCACGGTCGTGCGCGAAATGAACTTTACACGTCGCACCGTCGGTCAGGTTATCATCGCCTCCGCGATCATCGCTGATAGCATCGGTTGGATTATCGTTTCCGTCATCTTCAGCTTGGCCTTGCGCGGCAATATTGAGCCGCTTCCGCTAGCAGGAAGCCTCATCGGGACCCTGGCCTTTCTCACCGCGAGTCTCACCATCGGCCGCCGTGCGGTTTTTTTCATCATCCGTTGGGCGAATGACAACCTGGTCAGCGACTTCGCGGTAATAACGGTGATTATCCTAATCATGTGCGTCATGGCGATGATTACCGACGCCATCGGCGTTCACGCTGTGCTCGGTGCCTTCGTTGCCGGGGTGCTAATCGGCGAATCTCCCATCCTCACACGCCATATCGACGAGCAACTGCGCGGGCTGATCACTGCATTTTTCGCTCCCGTGTTTTTTGGACTTGCCGGCCTTTCGGCGAATCTCACGATTCTGGGCGACGGCAGACTTGCCGCCGTTACCCTTGTCATTGTTCTGATCGCCAGCCTCGGCAAGTTCGCCGGTGGATTTATCGGAGGAAAGCTCGGCGGCTTGAATTTTCGCGAAGATCTCGCACTTGCGTCCGGCATGAATGCGCGTGGCTCAACCGAAGTCATCATCGCCAGCGTCGGGCTCTCGATTGGCGCGCTCAGCCATGACCTTTTCACGATGATCGTTGCGATGGCTGTCATCACCACGATGGGGATGCCGCCGATGTTGCGCTGGGCGCTGTCGCGGATCCCCATGCGCAAGGAGGAAAAGCAGCGGCTCGAGCGCGAGGAAATGGAAACGCACGGTTTCGTGCCCAAACTCGAGCGTTTGCTGATTGCCGTCGACGATAGCGCCGACGGTAAATTCGCCTCGCGCGTCGCGGGTGTGCTCGCGGGCACCCGCGGCATGCCGACCACTGTGTTGCATATCGCCAACGCCACAAAATCCGATGCCAAGGCCTTAGCAAAGAAATCCGAAGAAAATAAATCTAGTCCGGAGGCGAAGGCCGCGAAGGCCGGCGGAGAGAAAATCAAAGATGAGATCGAAGAGGTCGAGGAAACCGTCAAGGATGCCGCCGAGCAAATCAAGAAAAGGCAAAAGAAGGACAAAAAAACAGACATGCCCGTTGAAGTGACCAACATCGTGCATGAAAGGCCGAGCCCAGAACTCGTCGCCGAGGAAGCGAAAAAGGGCTACGACCTCATGGTGATCGGCCTCGAGAAACCGGCAACACGCGGCAAGGACTTTCGTGAGAACGTAACGACGCTCGCCAACGCCTTCGACGGCCCGTTGGCAATCACTGACGCGCGCGGCGACCTTGAGAAAGAACCGGACGGCAAAATGAATATCTTAGTGCCAGTAAACGGCACAGAGCCGGCGCGCCGCGGCGCCGAGGTCGCCATTACGATTGCCCGCGCCACTAACGCCCCGCTATCCGTACTTTATGTCGCCGTGCGCAGCCGCAAGCGCAGCCCCCGTCGCAATCGACGCAATGAGGAGGCAATCCTCAAGGATATCGTCGCGATCGCCGACGGCTATAATATGAGCGTCCGCACCGCAGTGGTTGCTGAAAACGCCGCCGACAAGGCCATCCTTGCCGAGGTGAAAAAGCGCAAGAACAATCTGGTGGTAATTGGCGTCAGTCGCCGGCCGGGAGATAAGCTCTTCTTCGGCGATACCGCGGCGTCGCTCTTGGAGCGCGCGGATAGTTCGCTTTTGTTCGTGGCGAGTTGATCAGTCTTCGGGTTTTTCGCCGTTCTTGCCGCTCGCCGCAACGACTTGCGCCGAGAACTTGTTGGTCTTGGGGAAGCCTTTCGGCGCGATGCGCCCGGCGTCGGCGCGGTTGCCCCGCCAATCCTTCATTTCCTTAATCGGCACATTGAAGCTGCGGCCGGCGGCGTCGGTCCAGCTCATGCCCTCGTCGGCCTTGAACGTGGTGACGTCGGAAAGCCCTTTCTCTTTGTAGCGCTGCAGGCGCACGCCGCGGCCGCGCGTCATTTCCGGCACCTGATCGAGGGTGAAGATCACCATCTTGCGGTTTTCCCCGATCGCCGCGGCAAGCTCGCCCTTCACCTCTGCAATCGCAGCAGCCTTGTCCGGCGCCTTAAGGTTCAGCACCTGCTTGCCCTTCCGCGTATTGGCAAGGCACTCGTCTTCCGCCACTACGAAGCCGTTGCCGGCGCGGCTTGCCACCAGGAACTTGCGACCGCCCTGATAGGCCATGGCGGTCACCACCTCGGCATCCTGATCGAGATCGATGAATAGCCGCACCGGCTCGCCATGCCCGCGCCCCCCGGGCAATTTCGAGGCTTCGATGGTGTAGAACTTGCCGTTGCTGCCGAAGATGACGATCTTGGCCGTGGTTTCCGTCGGGAACGCAAGCTGCAGCGCATCGTCGGTCTTGAAGGCGACGCCGGACAGATCGCTGACATGGCCGCGCAGCGCGCGGATCCAGCCCTTCTCCGAGACGACGACGGTGATCGGCTCGCGCACCACCATCGCCTCTTCGATCGCCGCCTCGTCATGCGCCGGCGCAATGCCGAAGGTGGTGCGGCGCTTGCCGAGCTCGGTCTTCGGCCCGAAGGTTTCTTTCAGCTTCTTGATCTCGCCGGCAATATTTTTCCATTGCTGCGGCGTCGAACCGATCAGGCTCTTGAGCTTGGTGCGCTCCTCGCGCAGCCGCTTGTCCTCGGCCTTGATCTCCATCTCTTCGAGGCGGCGCAAATTCCGTAGTCGCATGTTGAGGATGGCGTCGGCCTGAACGTCCGAAAGCTTGAAGGTCTTCATCAGGACGGGCTTGGGCTCGTCCTCCTTGCGGATGATCTTGATGACCTTGTCGATGTTCAAATAGGCGACGAGGAAGCCGCCCAGCACTTCGAGACGATGTTCGATCTCGGCGAGCCGATGCTTGGAGCGCCGCACCAGCACGTCGCGACGGTGGTCGAGCCACTCGCGCAGCGCTTCGGCGAGGCCGAGCACCTTGGGGATGCGGCCCTTCACCAGCACGTTCATGTTGAGCGGAATACGGTTTTCGAGCTCGGTGAGCTTGAACAGCGACTCCATCATGATGTCGGCATCGACCGAGCGCGAGCGCGGCTCGATGACGAGGCGGATGTCTTCCGCAGATTCATCGCGCACGTCGGCGATCAAGGGCAGCTTCTTCTCGTTGAGCAGCTCAGCGATGCGCTCGACCAACCGTGACTTCTGCACCAGCCAAGGAATCTCGGTGATCACGACCGAGTAGGTGCCGCGGCCGCCCTCCTCCGTTTTCCAGCGCGCGCGCACACGAAACGAACCTTTGCCGCTGGCATAAGCTTCGGCAATCGTCTCAGGTGGGTCGACGATAACGCCACCGGTCGGGAAATCCGGACCTTTGACGTATTTGAGCAGCGTCTTGCTGCGTGCATTCGGATTGTCGATGAGGAACAGCGCCGCGTCGCATAGTTCGGCGGCGTTGTGCGGCGGGATCGCGGTCGCCATGCCCACAGCGATGCCCTGCGAGCCATTGGCGAGCAGATTGGGAAAGGCCGCCGGCAGCACCACCGGCTCCTGGTTGCTGCCGTCATAGCTTGGACGAAAGTCGACCGCGTCTTCGTCGATGCCGTCGAGCAGCAGCCGCGCCACTTCTGTGAGCCGCGACTCGGTGTAGCGCATGGCCGCGGCGTTATCGCCGTCGATATTGCCGAAGTTGCCTTGCCCATCGACCAGCGGATAACGCTGGGCGAAATCCTGCGCCAGACGAACCATGGCGTCGTAGATCGCCTGATCGCCGTGCGGATGGTAATTGCCCATCACATCGCCGACGACTTTGGCCGACTTCTTGAAAGCGGCGCCCGGGTCGAGGCGCAAGGTCCGCATCACATGCAGGATGCGCCGATGCACCGGCTTCAGGCCGTCGCGGGCATCCGGCAGCGCCCGGTTCATGATGGTGGACAGCGCGTACGCGAGGTAGCGCTCTTCCAAGGCGTCGCGCAGGCCAACGTCCTCGATGTCGCCTTTTTCCGGGGGAATCACTGGCTTGTTCATGGCCGATAGCTAATCCGCCACAGACCTATGAACAAGCGATGAACGCGGCGGACATCCAATCTTCGAAATGACTGTGCTATCAAGGAACCCAAGACACAGGACTTGCGTATTCTAGCGCTTGCCGCTCGAAGGTAAGCGGAGAAATCGAATCGCCGCATGAGCCGGGCCGCCCGGCCCGCGCCGGACGCGGTGGAAAATGGAGGAAGCAGGTATGAAGGCATTTGTTTTGGCCGCTCTCTTCGCGATTGGCGTGACTCTCGCCCTGGCCCCCAGCGTATCGGCAGCGCCGATTGGCAATAGCGGCATCTCGAAGGCGGCAGAAAGCACCTCGTCGGTCCACGAGGCTTACTGCCGCTGGCGCCGGGTCTGTCACTGGAGCCACGGCCGGCGCTGGTGCCACACGCGACGCTGGTGCTACTGATCGCCCTCGTCTGAGTTGATACGGCCCGGCCTTCACGCCGGGCCGTTTTCATTAGGCCACGTTCTTGCGTGCCCGCGCGAGCGCCGCGATGAAATGAGCGCGTTCGTCGGAGAGCGACAGACCGCGCGGTTCAAGAACGTGCCGTTCCAGGAAATAGCCGGTGAGCGCGAAGCCGTCGGCAAGATCGGCGGCCGAGGGGGCAACATCTTCGCGCAGGAACGCCGGCAGCCGCAGCAACCGATCCGCCCAGGGTTCGCCCGCCGCCCGTGATACCGCCCGTCCCGATTTCGGTGAAACGTGGGCGAGATCGGTCGTCGCGCCGGTCGCGGCGCACTGCGCAAGATCGAGACCGAAGCCGAGTTCGGACAGTAGCTGCAATTCAAAGCGCACGACCTTCGGCGCCGCGATCGCTGCATCGGCAAGCTCATTGAGCACAGCATCGAACGCGGCATAAAGGCCTGGATGTGGATCGCGCTCAGGCAGAAGCCGCATCAGCGCGGCCAGATGGGTGACGCCGTAGACCGCATGCGGCGCGGCAAAGAAATGCGCCGCGCGCAACTCCTGCCCCTCCACCGTGTAGTTGCCGAGATGCTCGTCGAGCCGCGCCCGCCAAGTGGCGTTGACGGAATTGCCGGTCTGCAGGACCGGCTTCATGCGCGAGCCGAAGGCGCCGCGCATCAGCCCGAGGTGGCGGCCGTGCTCGCGCGTCATCAATTCGAGGATACCGCTCGTTTCTCCGTGCCGCTTCACACCAAGCACGATGCCTTCGTCAGTCCAATGCATGCGCTGTTTTTAATTCACTCCGTCGGAAATTCCAGACCCATGGCGCGGTACCGCTCCGGGTCCTCGCCCCAGCCCTCGCGCACTTTGACGAACAGGAACAGGTGCACTTTGGTCTCGACGACCTTTTCGATTTCCTTGCGTGCCGCCTCGCCGATCGCCTTGATCGCCTGCCCGCCCTTGCCGAGCACGATTTTGCGCTGGCTTTCGCGCTCGACATAGATCGTCTGCTCGATCCGGATATCGCCCTTGCGCAACTCCTTCCAGACCTCGGTTTCGACCGTCGAGTGATAGGGCAATTCCTGGTGCAGCCGCTCGAACAGTTTCTCGCGCGTGATCTCGGCGGCGAGTTGCCTGAGCGGCGCATCAGACATCTGGTCCGGCGGATAAAGCCAAGGCCCCAGCGGCAGCCGTCCCGCGAACCAAGTCTTGAGATCGGCAACGCCGTCGCCCGTAAGTGCCGAGATCATGAAGGTTGCCTCGAACTCGACTTTGTTATTTGCCGCTTGCGCGAGGCTGAGCAATGCGTCCTTGGCGACGATGTCCACCTTGTTGAGGATCAACACTTTCGGCTGTTTCACTTCGGAAAGCTTGGCGAGGATCGCCTCTGATTCCTCCTCGATCCCTTTTTTGGCGTCGATCAGGACGCCGACAAGGTCGGCATCATGCGCGCCGGTCCAGGCGCTTGCCACCATGGCGCGGTCGAGCCGCCGCCGCGGCGCGAAAATGCCCGGCGTGTCGACAAAGATGAGCTGCGATTGTCCTTCAACCGTGATGCCACGGATCAGTGCGCGCGTGGTCTGAACCTTGCGCGAGACGATGGTGACCTTGGAGCCGACCAGGGCATTGAGCAGCGTCGACTTGCCGGCGTTGGGCGCGCCGATCAGCGCGATAAAGCCGCAGCGGGTGTCCGCCTCAGCCATCAAGCTTTTCCGCCGTGACGCCGACGCGGGTGAGCATGGCGGCGGCGGCGGCCTGTTCCGCGGCGCGCTTGGATGAGCCGAGGCCCTCGGCGGGCGGGCGATCCGGCAGCACCACGGCGACGCGGAATTCCGGATCGTGGTGCGGGCCGGTGCGGGCAAGCTCGCGATAGGCCGGCGTCGGCAGCCCGCGCGCCTGTGCCCATTCCTGCAGCATGGTCTTGGGATCGCGCAGCGGCCGCAGCGGTTTTAGCATGCGCGCCTTCCAGAATTTCTCTACCAGACCTTCCGCGGCCTCGTAGCCGCCGTCGCTGAACACGGCGCCAACGAGGCCCTCGCAAGCGTCGGCGAGGATGGTGGTGCGCAGGCGCCCGCCGGCATGGGACTCCGAACTGCCGAGCTTGAGCACCGGCCCGAGATCCATCTCGCGCGCGACGTCGGCGCAGGTTTCCTTGCGCACCAGATCGGCAAGGCGGCGCGATAGCTCGCCTTCGTTCGCCTTGGGAAAGGCGCGGTACAGCATGTCGGAGATGACAAGGCCGAGCACGTGGTCACCGAGAAATTCGAGGCGCTGATAGCTCGCGGCGCGGTTATGCGGCCCACCCGACAGCGCGGAAATGTGCGTGAGCGCGCGCTCGAGCAGCGCCTTGTCGCGAAATTTATAGCCGATCCGCTCCTCGAGAGCGTGGCGGTCCCTGGCCTTGCGGCTCATCTGACGATCGTAAACAGGCGGCTCCAGCGCACCGAGACCGGCCAGCGCCAGAACTCCCAGGCGCGCTCGCCATCATACACGGAGAAAAAGACGATCTGCGCTTTGCCCACGATATTTTCGAGCGGCACCATGCCGACCTGGCTGAAGCGACTATCGGTCGAATTGTCGCGGTTGTCGCCCATCATGAAATATTCTCCGGGCGGTACCGTATAGACCTGCGTGTTGTCGGCAAAACCGTTGTCGACCAGATCGAGCGTGTAATAGGACACGCCATTCGGCAGCGTTTCTTTCCAGCGCTTGACCGGCGCCTCGCGGGTCCCCTCCTCGGTCTCGATAAAATCCGACGCGCGCTCTCGCTTCACCGCCACGCCATTGATATAGACCTGACCATCGCTCACCTGGATCTTGTCGCCGGGCAACCCGATCACGCGCTTGATGTAATCGGTTGAGGTATCGCGCGGCAGACGGAAGACCACGACGTCGCCGCGCTCGGGCAGCAGCCCACCGGGAACGCGGCCCGAGAAAATATCCGGCGACAGAGGCAGCGAGAAATGGCTGTAGCCGTAGGAATATTTCGATACGAACAGGTAGTCGCCGACAAGCAGCGTCGCCTTCATCGAGCCGGAGGGAATGTTGAACGGCTGAAACAGGAAGGTGCGGATAACGAGGGCAATGACCAGCGCGTGAAAGATGACGCGGGCGGTTTCGCCAATGCCGCCTTCCTTCCGTTTTGTTCCGGATGACACGCTCATTCGCCTCTCGTCCCGCGGCTCGCGCTCCCGCGCCGTTGTAGCCGCTGGTGTCCGGAGGCGCAATGAAGAACGCCGAACGAGCCCATAAACACTTGGAATTTAGGATTCGATTGCCTTGGGCACGGCGGTGATCACGACGATCGCCTGCGCCATCGGACCTTCGTCGGTGAGCGAAACATCGATCCGCGCTTCGCAGCCTTCCGGCGTCACTTGCTCGAGCCGCTTCAGCGCGCCGCCGGTGAGTTTCATGGTCGGGCGGCCGGATGGCAGGTTGACGACGCCGAGGTCGCGCCAGAACACGCCGGCGCGAAAGCCGGTGCCCAGCGCCTTGGCGCAGGCCTCCTTGGCGGCATAACGCTTGGCGTAGGTCTCGTAGCGATTCTTGCGCTTGTCGGCCTTGGCCCGTTCGGCCGGCGTGAAGACGCGCGACAAGAAGCGCTCGCCGTATTTCTCGATAACGCGCTCGATGCGCCGCGCGTCGATAATGTCGGAGCCCAAGCCGATGATCATTTTGCCGCCAATTTCTTACGCCCGCGATCCATCGCTGCGCGCATGAATTTCACGACGTCAGTCAGGCCCTCGAACACCGCCTCACCGATCAGGAAGTGTCCAATATTGAGCTCGACGATCTGCGGCAGCGTGGCGATCATCTCGGCGCTCGCGTAATCGAGGCCGTGGCCGGCATGCACTTCGAGGCCAAGTGCTTTCGCTTCCTCCGCGCCGGCACGCAACAACGCCCACTCCGCGTTTGCCTCAGCAGCGCGCCCCTCCGCCAACGCATCGCACCAGGCGCCGGTGTGCAATTCAACAACGGGCGCGCCGAGCGCCACGGCCGCCTCGATCTGCGCCGGCGCCGCGACAATGAACAGCGACACGCGGATGCCGGCGTGCTTGAGGTCGTGTACGACGCCCGCGAGTTGCTTCTGCTGGCCCGCGGCATCGAGCCCGCCTTCGGTGGTGCGCTCGGTTCGCTTCTCAGGCACGATACAGGCGGCGTGGGGCCGCGTCTTCAGCGCGATGCCGACCATTTCGCTGGTCGCCGCCATTTCGAGATTGAGCGGCTTGTCGATCTCGGCTTTGAGGCGGGCAATATCGTCGTCACGGATGTGTCGGCGGTCTTCGCGCAGGTGCGCGGTGATGCCGTCGCAGCCAGCGGAAATCGCAAGCTTGGCCGCCCGAACCGGATCGGGATGGCGGCCGCCGCGCGCATTGCGGATGGTGGCGACATGATCGATGTTGACGCCGAGGCGCAGCCGGTGGGGCATTTAACCGTTCACCCGGTCGGCTTTGGCAACCACCGCCTTGGCGCGCAATTGCGAGATGATGGCGTTGAGGTGCTTCAAGTCATAGACCTCAAGGTCGATGAGCACGTCGGTGAAATCCGGCGCGCGACGCGTCATGCGGATATTGTCGATGTTGCCGTCGTTCTCGGCGATCACTTGCGCAATCTGCGCAAGCGAGCCCGGCTCGTTCACCGACTGCACTTTGACGCGCGCCGGGAAGCGCCGCGGCGTCGTCTCGTCCTCGTCCCAGCGCACGTCAAGCCAGCGTTCCGGCGTATCCTCGAATTCGGACAGCGCCGGCGACTGGATCGGATAGATGGTGATCGCCTCGCCCGGCGTGAGGATGCCGACGATGCGGTCGCCCGGCACCGCGCCGCCGTCTGGCGCAAACCGCACCGGCAGGTCGCTGTTGATGCCGCGGATCGGGATCGATGCCCCGCCCACACCGGGCGCGCTGGCCGCGGTGACACCGGGCACCCGGAATTTCACGGAGCTCAGGCGGCGCAGGCTCCACCAGCTCGCATCCGACTTGGGCCTCGCCGCGATCGCCGCGGCGCGCTCCTCCTTGTAGTCGGGATACATCGCGCGGGCGACATCGGAGGCCTTGAGCTCGCTGCGGCCGACCGCCGACATGACATCCTCGATCGAGGCACGGGCAAGCCGCGGCAAGGCGCCGGCAAGCTTCTCGTCCGAATAGGCGATCTTGGCGCGCTGGAACAGGCGCTCGACCATGCGCCGCCCGAGCCCGGTATATTGCTGGCGGACCGCGGCGCGCGTCGCGCGGCGGATCGCGGCGCGGGCCTTGCCGGTGACGACGATCGACTCCCAGGCCGCCGGCGGCGCGGCTTGCGCCTTCGAGGTGACAATCTCGACCTCGTCGCCGTTGACGATCTCGGAGACGAGCGGGGCGATCTGGCCGTTGATCTTGCAGCCGACCGCGGTATTGCCGACGTCGGTGTGCACGGCATAGGCGAAGTCGATGGCCGTTGCCTTGCGCGGCAGCGCGATCAGCTTGCCTTTTGGCGTGAAGCAGAACACCTGGTCGTGAAACAGTTCGAGCTTGGTGTGCTCGAGGAATTCCTCGGGGTTCGATCCTTCCGCCAGCAATTCGATGGTTCGACGCAGCCACGCGTACGCGCTCGACTCGCGCGACAGCATTTCGGTCGGCGTGCCGTGACCGTCCTTGTAGAGCGCGTGCGCGGCGATGCCGTATTCGGCGATCTCGTGCATTTCGCGGGTGCGAATCTGCAGCTCGACGCGCTGCTTGCCGGGGCCGATCACGGTGGTGTGGATCGAGCGGTAGTCGTTCGCCTTCGGCGTCGAGATGTAATCCTTGAAGCGGCCCGGCACGACCGGCCAGCTCGTGTGCACGATGCCGACCGCGGCGTAGCAATCGGCGATGGTCCTGACGATGACGCGGAAGCCAAAAATGTCGGACAGCTGCTCGAAGCCGACCGACTTGCGCTCCATCTTGCGTGACACCGAATAGGCGCGCTTGCGCCGCGCCTGCACCTTGGCGGCAATGCCGCGGTCGGCAAGCTTCTTGGTGAGCTGCTGCTCGATTTCCGCGATCGCCTCGCGGCTTCGTTCGGCGAGCGCCTCGAGCCGCTCGCTGATCGCGCGGTAGCCGTTCGGGTTCATTTCGCGGAAGGCGAGATCCTCGAGTTCCTCACGCAGTTCCTGCATGCCCATGCGGCCCGCAAGCGGCGCGTAGATCTCGAGTGTCTCCTCGGCGACACGGCGGCGCGATTCCGCCGGCATGAAATGTAGCGTGCGCATATTGTGCAGCCGGTCGGCGAGCTTGATCAGCAGCACGCGCACGTCGTCGGCGATGGCCAGCAGAAGCTTGCGCAGATTCTCGGCCTGCTTTGCCTCCTTGGTGACGAGGTCGAGCTTCTTCAGTTTGGTGAGACCGTCTACCAGCCGCCCGATGTCGGGACCGAACAGGCTGTCGATTTCGCCGCGGGTTGCCGTCGTGTCCTCGATCGTGTCGTGCAACAGTGCCGCGGCGATCGTCGCGTCGTCGAGCTTGAGGTCGGTCAAGATCGCCGCAACCTCAATCGGATGCGAGAAGTACGGGTCGCCCGAGGCCCGGCGCTGCTCGCCGTGCGCCTTCATGGCGTAGACATAGGCGCGGTTGAGCAGCGCCTCGTTGCTATTGGGATTGTAGCGACGCACCCGGTCGATCAAGTCGTATTGCCGCATCATCGGCGGCTTACGCTCGGCCTCGATCGGCTTCTCGACAACCTGGTCGGGAACAATGCGCTCCGGCAGCGGCGCCCGGGTCGGGGACTGCGTCTGCATGCGCGGAAGATTGGACCGCAAACGTGGCATCGATGAGCCTTTACCGGCGACTTTCGCCGCTAAAGGTCAAAATATCATGCCGGTTCCATAAAGCAGCAAGGCTTTATCGGCGCCGTACTTGCCGAAAAGCAAACGGCCCGGCCTCTTTCGGGCCGGGCCGTCAACCATTTGCGCGATATGGCGCGTTTATTCGGTGTCCTCTTCCGGCTGCTCCTCCGGCGGAGCAAGGCCTTCCAGGCCCTTGAGCAGCTCCTCCTCGGTCATGCGGTCGGCGGTAACCTCGGTGTCGTCGGAATCGACGCTTGCCCCCGCGCCGGCGCCGATCAGCGGCACCTCGGGCTCGGGCTCGTCGACCTCGACGTATTTCTGCAGGGAGTGGATAAGGTCTTCCTTGAGATCGCCGGGCGATACGGTCGTCTCCGCGATTTCGCGCAGCGCCACGACCGGGTTCTTGTCGTTGTCGCGCTCGACGGTGATCTGCGAACCGGACGAAACCATCCGCGCCCGGTGGCTCGCCAGGAGCACGAGATCGAAACGGTTCTCAACTTTGTCGATGCAATCTTCTACGGTGACACGGGCCATCAGCCGTCACTCCTGTTTATGAGGAACTGTTCTGAAATTTACCGGGTAGCTATCCTCACAGCCCGGAAATTTCAAGTATTTTTGTCTTGGATTGGGCAAAACCCTCTGTTAGGCAAATATTGTAAGAACCGCGATCAAGCCTGCCGATTTGATATTGTCGTGCCGGGCATGCCGCGCGGAACGCCACGATTTGAACGAAGGTGTCTTTTAAGTTCGCCGTTTGATGCCGAACCAATACCGATTGCTCCCCGCCGGTATCCGGCTCGGAACCAGACATTCCATCACCTGAAGCAGTAGAGAAAGCTCATGACTGTGCCCGGAGAAAAAATTGCGCTGTTCATTGATGGCGCCAACCTCTATGCCACCGCCAAGTCTCTCGGGTTCGACATCGACTACAAGAAGCTGCTGCGCGAATTCCAGTCGCGCGGCTATCTGCTGCGCGCGTTCTATTACACCGCGGTGATCGAGGATCAGGAATATTCCTCGATCCGGCCGCTGATCGACTGGCTCGACTACAACGGCTACTCGGTCGTGACCAAGGCCACCAAGGAATTCGTCGACCAGACCGGCCGCCGCAAGGTCAAGGGCAACATGGACATCGAGCTTGCCGTCGATGCCATGGAGATCGCGCACACCATCGATCACATGGTGCTATTTTCCGGCGACGGCGACTTCCGCTCGTTGGTCGAGGCAGTGCAACGGAAGGGCGTAAAGGTCACTGTCATCTCCACCATTTCCACGCAGCCGCCGATGGTGGCGGACGAATTGCGCCGCCAGGCCGACGTGTTCACCGACATCGTCACGCTGCAAGGCAAGATTGGCCGCGATCCCTCCGAACGTCCGGCGCGGCCGCCGCGTGAGGAAGGCGCCGGGCACACGCCACAATTCCTGCAGCGGCCGCCCTCGCCACAGCGCGCGCCGGCCGGCGTCGGCGCGGACGACGACGAAGAGTCCTTCGAATAAGGCGAACGATGGCAGCGGGGGGCAAGCCGGGGCGTGACTGTCCGCGCTGCCCGCGGCTTGTGGCCTTCCGCAAGAAGTGGCGCGCCGAAGAACCGTCCTGGTTCAATGCGCCGGTGCCTTCCTTCGGCCCACGCAATGCCCGGCTGCTGATCGTCGGCCTTGCGCCCGGCCTGCAAGGCGCCAACCGCACCGGGCGGCCGTTTACCGGCGATTATGCCGGCATGCTACTCTACGAAACACTCGGCACATACGGCTTTGCCCATGGTCATTACGATGCGCGGCCTGACGATGGCCTCGAGCTTATCGATTGCCGCGTCACCAATGCGGTGCGCTGCGTCCCGCCCGAGAACAAGCCGACTCCGGCGGAAATCAACACCTGCCGCGACTTTCTGAAAGAGACGATTGAGGAAATGCCGAAGCTGCGCGCGCTGCTCGCGCTCGGCCGCATCGCCCATGACAGCGCACTTGCCGCACTCGGCGCCAAAAAATCACAGGCGCCGTTCAAGCATGGCGGCCGTCACACCGTGCGCGATTTCACATTGTTTTCGAGTTATCACTGCTCGCGCTACAACACCAACACCGGCGTGTTGACGCCGGAGATGTTTCGTGAGGTGTTCGCCGCGATCCGCGGCTATCTCGACGCCTGAAGCCACGCGATGACCTCCTCGGCGTTCTTATCCGGCGGAAACACCGGATAGAACACTTTGGTAATTTTGCCATCGTCGATGACGAGAGCCATGCGCTTCAGGAGCGTCATGCCGGAGGTAGTGAAGGTCGGCAGCTTCATCGCCTTGGTCAGCGCCAGTTTTTCGTCGGAAAGAATTGCAAACGGCAGATGCAAGCGCGTCGCCGCTTCCTTTTGGTAGGACGTGTCCTGCGTCGATAATCCATAGAGCTGCGCGACACCCAGCCGCTTCAGTTCGGCGAAATGGTCGCGGAAGCCGCAGGACTGCGGCGTGCAGCCGCGCGCACCGGGGATGTCGTCCCAGCCGGGCGGTGCATCGACGCCGGGCACACCGGTGCGCGGATAGACATAGACCACAGTGCGGCCCTTAAGTTTCGACAGATTCACGACCCTGCCATCGGTGGCCGGCAAGGCGATGTCGGGCAGCGCCATACCAGCGAGATGCTTGGCACCGCCGTCATCCTGCGGCACCGGAATGCCTGGCGGCAGAACATTCGGATTGTGCTGACCGGGCGCTTCTCTCATTTGCCTTCTCCGTAGCTCATGAACTCCATCAGCGAGCCATCCGGGTCGCGGAAATAGACCGAAGTCCCCTCGCCCTTGGCGCCGAAACGCTTGAGCGGACCGCTGACGATGGCAATGCCGTGTTTCTCAAGATGGAAGATGGCTGCCTCTATCGGCCCTATCCATTCGAAGCAGAGATCGCTGTTGCCCGGCTGCACCGGCTTCAACGCCACTTCCGCCGGCTTGACCCCCGGACCATGCACGTTGAGCTGCTTGTCGCCAAAACGATAGGCCCAGCCAGCCGGCCGCTTGACCAACTCCGCGCCGAGCACGTCGCGGTAGAAGGTGTTCGAGCGCTCCCAGTCGGATACGTGGATGACGCAGTGATCGAGCTTGACCGGCACCGGCATATTTAAACCCCGAGCTTCTTGCCGACGCGAGCGGCGGTTTCTGCGCGCGCTTTACTGAGCGGGGCGATCCGGGCGCGCAGCCGATCGACGAGATCGCGTGCAGCGGTGCGCGGCGAGCCGGAATCAAACGGCGGCTCGGGGTCGTATTCGATCTGCAGCTGGATTTCGCGCGCCGCCGCCTCGCCCTCGAGGATAGCCGCGAGTTTCAACGCAAAATCGATGCCCGAAGTCACGCCGGCGCCAGTGACGATGTTGCCGTCCACGACCACTTTCTCGCTGACCGGGGTGGCGCCCAGTGGCTTCAGATGCTCAAGCGCATTCCAATGGCTGGTCGCACGCCTGCCCTTGAGCAGGCCGGCAGCGCCGAGCACCAGAGAGCCGGTGCAGACGGAAGTCACATATTTGGCTGTCGCCGCCTGCTTGCGCAGAAATGAAAGCGCCGCTTCGTCTTCCATCAGCTCCTGCTGGCCCGGGCCACCCGGTACCATGATGACGTCGAGCGGTGGGCAGGTCTCGTAAGTCGTTGTCGGCACGATCTGCATGCCACGGTCGGTGGTGACTGGCTCAAGCGTGCGTGCCACCAGATGCACCCTGCTGTTCGGCAGCCGCGCCAGCACCTCGTACGGCCCGGTCATGTCGAGCTGCGTCATCCGCGGGAAAATCAGCATGCCGATATGGCGCATGAGTCAGCCTTTTTGCCGCATGAGCCGGCCGCGCTCGCGCTCCCAGGTGCGCTTCTTCAGCGTCTGCCGCTTGTCATGCAATTTCTTGCCGCGGGCGAGCGCGATCTCGACCTTGGCGCGGCCTTTGTCGTTGAAATAAAGCTTGAGCGGCACAATGGTCATGCCCTCGCGCTCGACCGCGCCGGCAAGCCGGTTGATCTGCCGCTGGTGCAGCAGCAATTTCCGCGGCCGCTTCGGCGTATGGTTGAAATGGTGCGCCTGCCGGTATTCGGGAATGTTGGAATTGACCAGCCAGATCTCGCCATTGCGCGCGTCGGCGTAAGATTCGGCGATCGTCGCCTTGCCGGCACGCAACGATTTCACCTCGCTGCCGGTGAGCACGATGCCGGCCTCGAAATGCTCGCCAATTTCATAGTTGAAGCGCGCCTTGCGGTTGTCGGCGACCACCTTGAAGCGGCGCTCGGGTTTCGCGGCCATGACGGCGTTCTTAGCGCGACTTCAGAATATCGCGGATTTCGGTGAGCAGCTCTTCCTGCTTGGACGGCGGCGGCGGTGCCTCCTCGGCTTGCTCGCGGACGAGGCGGTTGATGCCGCGGATCACGATAAAAAGGACGAAGGCGATGATGATAAAGTTAAGCGTGATCGTCAGGAAATTGCCATAAGCCAATATAGCACCTTGTTTTTTTGCCTCCGCAAGCGTCGTGGCCGTCACCTTCGCTGACAGCGGAATAAAGTAGTTCGAGAAGTCGAGGCCGCCCGTTACGGCGCCGATGACCGGCATGATCACGTCGCCGACCAGCGAGTTCACGATGGCGCCAAAGGCCGCACCGATGATCACGCCGACGGCGAGATCGACGACGTTGCCCCGCAAGGCAAATTTTTTGAATTCTTCGAGCATCGTGGGGCTCGTTTAATTGATCAGTCCGGCGTGAACCATGGCCTCACGAACAAGGCCTTGCGCCTTCTCGCTCGCCGGCACCATGGGTAGCCGCACGGTATTGGCGCATTTGCCGATGAGCGACATTGCATACTTGATGGGTGCCGGGCTGGTTTCGCAGAACAAATTAATGTGCAGCGGGGCGAGCTTGTCCTGGAGCTTGAGTGCGGTGGCGAAATCGCCCTTGAGGCAGGCGCTCTGGAATTCCGAGCATAGCCGCGGCGCCACGTTCGATGTCACCGAAATGCAGCCATGGCCGCCATGCGCCATGAAGCCGAGCGCGGTGATGTCCTCGCCGGACATCTGGTTGAAATCGGGACCCATGGCGGCGCGCTGCTGTGAGACGCGCGACATGTTGGCCGTCGCATCCTTCACGCCGGCGATGTTCTTCAGCTCATAAAGCCGCTTCATGGTGTCGACCGACATGTCGACGATCGAGCGGCCCGGAATGTTATAGATGATGATCGGAATGCCGATCGCATCGTTGATCGCCTTGTAGTGCTGGTAGAGCCCCTCCTGCGTCGGCTTGTTGTAATAAGGCGTGACGATGAGAACGGCGTCGGCGCCCGCCTGTTCGGCGTGCTGCGACAGTTCGATGGCTTCCTTGGTTGAATTGGAGCCGGCGCCGGCGATCACCGGGACGCGGCCCTTGGCCTGCTCGACGCACCACTCGACCACGCGCTTGTGCTCGTCATGACTGAGGGTCGGGCTTTCACCGGTTGTTCCGACCGGGACCAGGCCGTTGGTCCCCTCGGCGATCTGCCAATCGACAAGCTCCCGGAAGGCCTTTTCATCGACCGAGCCGTTTTTGAACGGCGTGACCAGTGCGGTGAACGATCCCCTGAAATTGGTCTTGGCGGTCATGGCGCGTCTCCCGGGTTCCCCCATAGATATCGGGTCATTGCAGACGTTAAAAGCCCTCCAAAGCCAATGAAGGCCATGAATTCGCGTGATAATCTGCCAGTTCCCGGACTGCGTTGCGTCATAACCTTTACAGACAAAAGGCGGAATTTTGGGTTTCCCTAACGCGACAATCTTGGCCTAATGGGCGATCCGACCGGTCTTGATGAGTCGCATTCTTGGGTCCGCCCAGGGCTGGGCTTGGCGTTGCAAGGCGTTGAATGGGCTCGACGAAACAGATTGTCCTCGGCATTAGCTTGGCATCGGCGGCGGCTCTCGCCGCGGGTGCAACGATTGCCGCCGGCAAGCAGGTGCCCTTGCCGCGCCCGCGGCCGCCGGCAATCGCCCACACGGCCGCGGCGTCCCCCGACAAACCGGTGCCGCTGCCGGAGAAACGGCCGCCC
>Ga0335081_10004048_pt1 | contig 23145 bp, 18 predicted proteins | sample Lox_Sample_35_FD_206713 | JGI IMG/M metagenome (GOLD analysis project Ga0335081, IMG submission 206713) | Soil microbial communities from Loxahatchee National Wildlife Refuge, Florida, United States - Lox_Sample_3.5 | ecosystem: Environmental > Terrestrial > Soil > Wetlands | place: USA...
AGTGTGGCCTGGACGCGCGATCACTTCGACCGCCGCGTATTCTGGGTCGTCGCCGTCCTGTCGCTGCTCGCGACGGTGATCGGGTCGCTCGATCAGTGGCCGTCCGTGGCGTTCGGGCTGAGCACCACCGAGCCGGTGCTGCGGCAGGTGTTGCTCTCGTCGGCGGGTACGCTTCTGCGCGGCGTCGTGACGGCGCTGGTGGCGGGGATGCTCGCGGGCGTGGCCGCGTATGCGGCGCGCGTGCACGTCGCCCGGGGCGCCGATACGGCGACGCTATGGCTCCGGGGCGTCGAGATAGGCCTGATCGCCCTCGGAGTCGACGCCCTCGTCGCGGCGCTCATCCCGGACCTGGCGCCGACATGGCCGAGCTACGCCGCGGAGAAGGCGGTCGTGCCCTGGGTCGCGCGCGCGGCCTCGATGGTCGGCGTGATCACACCGATGGCGGGGGCGGTCATCGCGTTCCGCTGGCTCGACCGGTTGAGCTGGGGCTGGAGCCGGCACCGCGCGCTGTGCGTGCTCTTTCTGATGCTCGCCGAGGGCGCGCTCGCCGCCACGCATGCGAGCCAGTGGCCCGAGATCCTCGTCTCCGGGCTGATCGGTGGCGCGGTGTCCTCGTTCCTGTTCGCTTTCCTCGTGCGGTTCGACTTGCGCGTGGTTCCGGGGCTGATCGGTGTCTACGGCGCGGCGTCCGCCGCGAGCGAGGCGACGGAGAAGGGCACCGTGCAGGGTTGGGTGCTCGCCGCCATCGCGGTCGCGCTTACGCTTGCCATCTCCTGGGCGGCTACGCGTTATCTGGTCGTCCGTGGCGAGATCGCGGAGACTGCGGTAGAGCCGGCGCCCGCGGCATCGGAGTAGGTCCGAACTCGTTCGGACGGGTAGGTCCGAATTCATTCGCGACGGATAGGCTCCAATTCATCGGGACGCGCCCGAGATGGCTTCACCCGCCGCGGCGTGGCCGCTCGCCTGCGCGATATCAATTCGCGCCTACTGCAGCGGCTTCACCGTCACCCAGTTGGGGATGACGTTGTTGTTGGCAAGGTGCACGGCCGTGACGTTGCTGCGCGACGCCCAGGGAATCACCTGGCGGTGCAGCGGCAGGTTCAGGAATTCGTCGTGCTCGATCATGAGCGCCTCGTTGATCAGCCGACGGCGCTTCTCGACGTCGAGCTCGGTCTTGATCTGGTCGATCAGCGCGTCGAGCTTCGAATTGCTGTACCGGCCGTAGTTGTATTCCCCATCCCCCTTGTTGTTCGCGGTGCGCAGCACCGGCTGAAGGATGAAGATCGGATCGGTCGCGGCGCCGCCCCAGCCCAGCATGTAGAGGCTGGTGTCGAGCTTCTCGAGCTTGGGGAAGTAGTTCGCGCGCGGCATCGCGGTGACGTCGGTGGTCACGCCGACCTGGCTCCACATCGCCGCCAGCGCCTGGCAGATCTTCTCGTCGTTGACGTAGCGGTTGTTGGGGCAATCGAGCGTCACCTCGAACCCGCTCGGATACCCGGCTTCCGCGAGGAGCTGCTTCGCCTTGGCGCGGTCGAAGGGGAACCGCTTCTCGGGCTCGACGATCCACGGGAGAGGCGCCGGAAGCATCGCACCGGTGGGCTTCGAAAGCCCGCGCATCGTCGTGGCGCGGAGCGTCTCGATGTCGATCGCCTGGTAGAGGGCCTGCCGCACGCGCCTGTCCTTGAACGGATTGCGTCCCTTGACGTTCGAGTACAGGAGCTCGTCACGCTGCTGGTCCATGCCGATGAACACGACGCGGTTCTCGACACCCTCGAGCACCTTGATGTCGGGGTTCTGCTTCAGGCGCGGGATGTCCTGCACCGGCGGATCGTTGACGAGATCGATCTCGCCGGAGACCAGCGCCGCGAGCCGCGTGGCGTCCGAGCCGATCGGCGTGAATACGACCTCGTCGACGTTGCCCTCGAACTTGCCTTCCTTGATGCCCCACCAGTTGGGATTCTTCACCAGCACCGTCTTCACGTCGGGCTCGCGCGACTTGAGCATGTAGGCGCCGGTGCCGTTGGCCTGGTGCGCGGTGATCATGTCCTCCTTATGGGTGTAGTCCTGCGGCTTGGTGGCCTTGTTCTTCTCGCACCACGCTTTGCTCATGATGTTGATCGTGGCGACGTGCTCGAGCTCGATCGGATTGGGACCGCTGGTCTTGAATTCCACCGTGAGCTCGTCGATCTTCCTCGGCACCCCGGCGGCGTTGGCGTAGACCTTGAGCTGCGAGCTGGGCTCGGCGGCACGCTGGAAGGAGAACACCACGTCGTCGGCCGTGAACGGCGTGCCGTCGTGGAACTTCACGCCGGGCCTGAGCTTGAATCGCCAGGTCGTGGCATCGACCTGTTGCCAGGACACCGCGAGCTGCGGCTCGAGCGCGAGCTTCTTGTCGCGCCCGACCAGAAACTCGTAGATGAGCTGGTTGATGTTGTTGGTGAGCCCCTCGTTCTGGGAGTGGGGATCGGTGGTCTGCGGGTCGCCGCGGTTGGCCCAGCGCAGCGTGGCGGCGTCCGCGCCGCCGAAGACGAGGGCGGCGAGCAGGAGGATCGTCAGCCGGTGCATGGCGCGTTCCTTCCGGGAAGAGGTGCAGCCATCATAACGCCGCCCGACACGCCGCGATAGAATGCGCGACGCCGTGTCCACCGCGCCTCCCGCCGCCGAACGCCTGCGCGCCGAGCTGGAGCGAGTCATGACGGCGGACCGGTCGCGGCTCGAGCGCGAAATCAGCCGGCTCCAGAGCACTGCCACGGCCGCGCAGATCGAGCGCGTGGCGCGCGCGGTGGCCGCGTCACGTACCCGCGCCGAAGCGCGAGCCGCGGCGATCCCGCGCCCGAGCTTCCCCGTAGAGCTGCCCATCTCCGAGCGCCGCGAGCAGATCGCCGCGGCGATCCGCGACCATCCAGCGGTGATCATTCGCGGCGAGACAGGCTCGGGTAAGACCACCCAGCTTCCGAAGATCTGCCTCGAGCTGGGGCGCGGCGCGCGGGGCCTGATCGGCCACACCCAGCCGCGGCGCATCGCCGCGCGCAGCGTCGCGGCGCGCATCGCCCACGAGCTCGGCACCGAGATCGGTGCGGCGATCGGATTCAAGGTGCGCTTTACCGATCGCACCGGGCCGCACGCCTATGTCAAGCTGATGACCGACGGCATCCTGCTCGCGGAGACTCTGGCCGATCGCGATCTCGCCGCCTACGACACCATCATCGTCGACGAGGCGCACGAGCGCAGCCTCAACGTCGACTTCCTCCTCGGATACCTGCGCGAGCTGCTGCCTCGCCGGCGGGATCTGAAGGTCATCATCGCCTCCGCAACGCTCGACGCGGAGCGGTTTGCCCGGCACTTCGGCAGCGCAACGCCGGTGATCGAGGTGACCGGTCGCACCTATCCGGTCGAGGTCCGTTATCGGCCTCCGGCGACCGACGAGGACGACGACGAGGAGCCGCTCGAGGAAGCGGTGGTCGCGGCGGCCGAGGAACTGTGGCGCGAAGGCCCGGGCGACATCCTGGTGTTCCTGCCGGGCGAGCGCGAAATCCGCGAGGTCGCCGCTCGCGCGCGCGCGAGCTTCCGCCGCCGCCCCTACGCGAGCCGAGCCGAAGTGCTGCCGCTCTACGCGCGGCTGTCGGTGGCCGAGCAGCAGCGCGTGTTCGCGCCCAGCCGCGGCCGGCGCCTGGTGCTCGCGACCAACGTCGCCGAAACCTCACTCACCGTCCCGGGCGTCCGCTACGTGATCGATTCCGGCCTGGCCCGGATCCGCCGCTATTCGCTGCGCAACAAGGTCACGCTGCTCGGGATCGAAAAGATCGCCCGGTCGTCCGCGGCGCAGCGCGCGGGCCGTTGCGGCCGCGTCGCCGCGGGGATCTGCGTTCGTCTCTATGCTGAGGAGGATTTCGCCGAGCGTCCGGCCTTCACCGATCCGGAGATCCTGCGCTCCTCGCTCGCGGCGGTGATCCTGCGCATGGCCGCGCTCGGGCTTCGCGACGTCGCCGCGTTTCCTTTTCTCGATCCGCCGGCGCCGCGCGCCATCGCCGACGGCTACCAGCTTCTCGAGGAACTGGGCGCGATCGACGGGTCGAGACAGCTGACCGGACTGGGACGCGAGCTCGCGGAGCTGCCGGTCGATCCGCGCATCGGCCGGATCATCGTCGCCGGACGCGATTTGGGCTGCCTCGCCGAAGCGCTGGTGATCGCCGCAGCGCTGTCCGTTCCCGATCCCCGCGAGCGGCCGCTCGAGAAGCAAGCCGCCGCCGATCAGGCGCACCTGCGCTTCCGCGACGAGCGATCCGATTTCCTGAGCCTGGTGGCGCTCTGGCAGTTTTTCCTCGACGCCGCCCGCGAGGGGCTTTCCCATCGTAGTCTCGTCGAGCGCTGCCGCAGTCAATTCGTGTCCTACCTGCGCCTGGTGGAGTGGCGCGACCTTCGCCATCAGCTCGCCGAGCAGATGCGCGAGCTCGGATGGCGATGGAACGACGCACTGCCGGAGAAGATCGACGAAGTCCGCCATGCCCTCGTTCATCGCGCGCTGCTCGCGGGGCTGCTGTCGAACATCGGTACCCGGGCGGAAGGCGAAGAGCACTACCTCGGCGCGCGTGGCATCAAGTTCTTCCTGCACCCGGGGTCGGGGCTCGCGAAGAAGCGGCCGAAATGGGTGCTCGCCGCCGAGCTCGCCGAGACCACGCGGCTGTACGCGCGCTGCGCGGCGAGCGTCGAGCCGGAATGGATCGAGGCAGCCGCCGGTCCGCTCGTCGACAAGACCTGGTTCGATCCGCGCTGGGATCGCGCGCGCGGCGAGGTGACCGCGAGCGAGCGCGTGGCGCTGTTCGGGCTGACGCTCGTCCCCCGTCGCCGCGTCTCCTACAGTGCGATCGATCCGGCGACCGCGCGGGACGTGTTCATCCGCCAAGCCCTGGTGGCCGACGACATCGATGCGAGCGCGCCGTTCCTTGCGCACAACCGCGCGCTGCGGCGCGAGATCGCCGAGCTCGAGCACAAGGTGCGGCGGCAGGACGTGCTGGTCGACGACGAGACGATTTACGCCTTCTACGCCGAGCGCCTCCCGGCGGACGTGTGCACCTTTGTTGCATTCGAGCGCTGGCTGCGCGACGCGGGCCCCGCGGCGGCGAGGCGCCTTTTCATGACCCGCGAGCTGCTGATGCGGCACGCCGCCGAGGCCGTTACCGAGGAGCAGTACCCGGAGTGGCTGGAGATGGCCGGCGCGCGGCTGCCGCTGAAGTATCGCTTCGCGCCCGGCCATCGCCTTGACGGGCTGACCCTGGACATACCGCTCGCGTTCCTCAACCAGCTGGACCAGGCGAGGGTCACGTGGCTGGTCCCGGGCATGGTCCGGGAGAAGGTCGGCTGGTATCTGAAGGCGCTCCCCAAGGGCTGGCGCAGCCGCGTCCCCGCGGGTCAGGGGTTCGTCACGCAATTCCTGGGCGAGAGACATCCCGCCACGGCGTCGTTGCCCGACGCGCTGCGCGCGTTTCTCTCGGCGCGGCTCGACACCGCGCTGCCCCCTGACGTGTGGGACGGTCGCGAGCTGCCGCCGCACCTGACGGTGAACGTGCGCGTGGTCGACGCGTCGGGAAGCGAGCTGGCGATGAGCCGGGACCTCGGAGCGCTCCAGGCCAGACTCGGCGAAGCCGCGCAGCTCACCTTCGCCGCCGGGCAGTCCGCCTTCGAGCGGCGGGGCATCCGGAGCTGGGACTTCGGCGATCTACCGGAGAGCCTCACCCTCACGCGCGACGGCCGCCGGGTAACCGGCTATCCCGCGCTCGTCGAGGAGCCCGACGGGATCGCTCTCAAGCTGCTCGATACGCCCGACGCGGCCGAGACGGCGAGCCGCGAGGCGGTGGTCGCGCTCGTCGGGGCAGAACTCAAGCCTCTGCTGCGGCGGTGGGAGAAGGGCGCGTCCGGGTTCGTCCAGGCGGCGCTGCAGCTCAAGTCCGCCACCGCGAGCGATGCGCTGCTCGCCGACGTGCTGGCGGCAATCCGCGACCGCGCGTTCATCGGGGAGGATCCGCTGCCGCGCTCGGCGCGCGCGTACGCCGAGCAGCTCAAGCGCGCGCGCACGCGGCTTCCCGCCGTTGCGGACGCGGCATTCGGCCTGCTCGGCGCGATCGCCGGCGAATACCACGCGGTTTCGCGACGGATCGCCGGCCTGCCGCGATCCTTCTCCGGGCTCGGAACGGAAGCGGCCGCGCAGCGCGACGCGCTGGTCTATCCGGGATTCTTCTGCCGCACGCCCTGGAGCGCGCTCGCGAACCTGCCTCGCTATCTCAAGGCGCTCGATCGGCGCCTCGCCAAGTATCCGGAGAACCCGCAGCGCGACGCGCGCCATGCCGCCTCGGTGGCCACACTCTGGCAGCGCTACCGTGCGCGGGACGAGGCCAATCGCGCCGCTCGCCGCTCCGAGCCGGCGCTGGAAGCCTTCCGCTGGCTGATCGAGGAGCTTCGCGTCTCGCTGTTCGCGCAGGAGCTGCGCACGCCGTTTCCGGTGTCATACAAACGCCTCGAGAAGGCGTGGCGCGAGCTTTCCGCAGGGTAGGTCGGGGTTTCTTGCATTTGCCGCTGGGAAACTGCGCGTGATACAGTAACTTGGCGGCTGGAGTTAAGAAGTGAATTCATCCGGGGAGGCCGGCGGCTCTCTCGATTTGAAGTGAACACGTCGACGACTACAGGCGAGGCCACGACGCATCGCGCGCTGCCGCGCGAGCTCGCGAAGATCCTGGACGGCTGCCGGGATCTCGCGATCCATCGCCTGAGCGTGTCCTTCGCCTCAATGCTCGACCGGGTGAGCGATCAGCTCATGACGCGGGCCGGCAACTCGGATGTTCGCGACGATCAGCTGCTGTTCCTCGACGCCCGCGAGCTGGTGCGCAAGGAGCGCAGCAGCCTCCTCGTCGAGTTCGAACGTCAGCTCCGGTCGCTCGTGGACGGCAAGGTGAAGGGCGAGCAGGCCAAGAAGCAGGATTTCGCTCACCTCGACGTCCGCAAGCTGTCGCTGGTCGATACCATGGCGATGGACGAGTCGATCGTGCTCGGGAACATCGTGCGCGTCGTGGAGAACCTCTGTCACGATGAATTGCAGGAGTTCAACCGGGCGGTCGGCTATCTGCTCGGAAGGCCGGGGCTCGAGCTCGCCGGAAATCCGCTCGCGCCGGCGACCATCGTGCACGCGTTCATGGAGGCGTTGCGCTCGGTCAAGGGAGAGGAGCGCATCAAGTTCGCCATCCTGAAGGAGCTCAACCAGAGCTCGCTCGGCGACATCAACGCCATCTACGCCGACCTCAACCGGCACCTGGAGAGTCTGCACGTCGTGCCGCAGGCCGCAAGCTACGTGCGGCGGTCAGCCTCAGCGACGCCGCGCCCACCCGGCGCGGAAGGCTCCGCCGGACAGAGCGCTCCGGCGGCGACGTTCGCGTCTCCGCCCGCCGAGGTCGACCTCATGGCGCTGCTGCAGCGTCTCGCGAGCCGCGGGCGCGCAGCGCAGCCGGTCGCCCCTCCGGGATACGCCATGGCGCAGCTCGACCGCGGCGAGATGCCGCTGCCGACCCTCGGCTCGGCGGGCGCCTCGCGCATCCTGGTCACGCGGGAGCTCGGCGACGCGCTCGCTCGCCTGCAGAGCGGCGAGACCGGGTTCGACGTCGGTGGCGTTCCGGTGCGGTTCGCGGGCATCCCCGAGGGCATGCACAACGTGCTCCGGGACCTGCAGGAATCCCCGCTCGCCGCCAAGGCCAATCAGCTCGAAGCGATGACCATCGAGCTGGTGGCGATGCTGTTCGACTTCATCTTCGAGACCAAGGATCTGCCGGACAGCATGAAGGTGCTGATCGGTCGCCTGCAGATCCCGGTGCTCAAGGCCGCGATGCTCGACGGCGCGTTCTTCTCCAAGAAGTCTCACCCGTCGCGGCTGCTCGTGAATGCCCTCGCGCACGCCGGCATTGGCTGGTCGCCGACCATGGGCACCGAGGATCCGCTGTACAAAAAGGTCGAGTCCATCGTCCACCGCATCCTCGATGAGTTCACCGACGACGTCGCGTTGTTCGACACGCTGCGCAAGGACCTCGAGACATTTCTCGAGGAAGAGGAGAAGACCGCAGAGGCGACGATCCAGTCCTCGGCGGAGGAGATCAACCAGCGCGATAAGCTGGAGATCGCCCGCGTGGTGTCTCGCTCCGAGATCGAGAAGCGGCTCGAGATGCATACCGTGCCGAACTTTCTCGGCGCATTCCTGCGCGAGCGCTGGATCGATGTGCTGGCGCAGTACCACCTCCAGGGCGAGAACAGCGAGGCGTGGGCCTCCGCGCTCGCCACGCTCGACGACCTCGTCTGGAGCGTGCAGCCGAAGCGCAGCAGCGACGAGCGGCGCAGGCTCGTCGCGCTGCTGCCGAACCTGCTCAAGCGCGTGCACGGTGGCGCGCAGAAGCTCATCTGGGAGCTCGGCGAGCGCGAGCAGTTCATGGCCAATCTGGTCGAGGCGCACGCGGCGGCGGTGAAGCCGAGCCTCGCCTCCGTGCCGATGCCCACGACCGCGGTCGCCGAAGCGGCGGCCAAGGAAGCGGAGGAAGCCACCGCGAAAGGCGACGTCGAGACGGCGGCCAAGGCGCGCGCGCTCGCCGAAGCGATGGCGCCCGCGCCGCCGCCGCCGCCGGTCGAGCCGGCGGTGGAGATCGTCCAGGATCACTTCGCGGATCTCGCCGCGAGCCTCGAGCGTGGAATGTGGATCGAGTTCGAAGGCGAAGCCGGCCAGTTGGCCTTCGCCAAGCTCGCCTGGGTCAGCCCGCTGCGCGGCACGTACCTTTTCACCAACCGCCAGGGACAGAAGGCGGTCTCGCTGACCGCCGACGAGCTCGCGGATCGCTTCCGCAACGATCGCGCGCGCCTGGTCGAGGCCGAGCCTCTGGTCGACCGCGCTTTCGTCAGGATGATGGAGTCGCTCGAGCAAAAGCTGGGCGAGCCCCAGCCAGCGTAGGTTCAACGCGCCCGAGCCTCGCCCCGGGCGCAAGGGCGAATCCCGCAAGCCGTCAGCCGGCGACGCGGTTCCGTCAGCGGGGCCGGGCCAGCGCCCGAGCGATCTCCGCCACCAGCTCCGGCCCGCGGTAGACGAGCCCCGTGTAGAGCTGTACCAGGGTCGCTCCGGCATCGATCTTCTGCTTGGCGTCGGCGCCGGAGAGAATTCCGCCCACGCCGATGATCGGCAGCGCGCCGTCGAGCGCGGAGGCAAGCGTGCGGATCGCCGCCGTGGCCTTGTCGCGGAGCGGGCGACCGGACAATCCGCCGGCTTCTTCCGCATGCCGCAACCCCGCGACCGCCGCGTGATCGACGGTGGTGTTGGTCGCCACCACGGCGTCTACGCGGTGTGAAACGAGCGAGCGCGCGATGGCGCGCAGCTCTTCCGGTGAGAGATCCGGCGCGATCTTCACGGCGAGCGGCGTGTACTTGCCGTGGCGGTCGGCCAGCTTCGCCTGCTCGTTCTTGAGCGCCGCAAGGAGATTCTCCAGCGCCGCGTCCTTCTGCAGCTCGCGCAAGCCCGTCGTATTTGGCGAGGAGATGTTGACGGTCACGTAGCTCGCGTAGCCGTGCACGGCGCGCAGGCAGGTGAGGTAGTCGTCGACCGCCCGCTCGTTGGGCGTGTCGAAGTTGCGGCCGATGTTGATGCCGAGGATTCCGCCGCCGCGCGGCCCGAAGCGCGCGCGCGCGACGTTGTGGAGGAAGGCAGCGACGCCGGCGTTGTTGAAGCCGAGGCGGTTGATCAACGCCTCGGCTTGCGGCAGGCGGAACAGCCGTGGCTTGGGGTTCCCCGGCTGCGCCCGGGGCGTTACCGTTCCGCACTCGATGAAGCCGAAGCCGAGCGCGGCGAGCGCGTCGATGTGCGCGGCGTTCTTGTCCAGCCCCGCCGCGAGCCCCACACGATTGGGAAACTCGAGCCCCATCGCCCGGATCGGCGAGGGCGGCACCTCCGGCGCGGCGAAGCGCGCAACCCCGAGCGATGCCACGGCGTCGAGCGCGACGAGCGTGAGATCGTGCGCCGTCTCGGGATCGAGCGCGAACAGCAGCGGGCGAGCGAGCGGGTAGAGCATCACCGGAAGGCTGCGCGCGGATGATACCATCGGCTCGAGCGGCGAATCGATGAAGGCGCGCGAGCGAGCATGAAACGGCGAAACGCGATCGCGCTCGCATTCAGCCTGCCGCTGCTCGCGCTCGCGAGCTCCGCGGGCGCTTCGACCGGTTACGCGCAACGCCCCGACGTGCTGGCCTTCGTGGAGCGGATGCGGGTCGAGCACGGGTTTTCGCCGTCGGCGCTGCGCCGCCTGTTCGCGCAGGTGCGCTACGAGCCTCGGGTGATCGAGGCGATGAGCCGACCGATCGTCGCCCCGCCGACCTACGCGGACTTCGCCGCGCGCTTTCTGGAGCCCGAGCGGGTCGACGCGGGAGCGGAATTCTGGCGGGCTCACGCCGACGCCCTGGAACGCGCACGGAGCGCCTTCAGCGTGCCGCCGGAGATCGTCGTTGCGATCCTGGGCGTGGAGACCTACTATGGCCGCAACACCGGCCGCTATCGCGTCATCGACGCGCTCACTACGCTCGCCTTCGACTATCCGCGCCGCGCGGATTTCTTCCGCGGCGAGCTCGAGCAGTTCCTGCTGCTCGCGCGCGAGCAGGGCATCTCCGCGCTCGATCCCCGCGGGTCGTACGCGGGCGCGATCGGCCTGCCTCAGTTCATGCCGCGCAGCATCCGTGGTTACGCGATCGATTTCGACGGCGACGGCAGAATCGATCTCGCCAACGATGCCGACGACGCGATCGGCAGCGTGGCGCGTTATCTCGAGCGCCACGGCTGGCGCGCGGGCCAGCCCGTGATGACGCCGGCACGCATCGAGGGCGCGGGTGCCGAGGCGATTCTGGCGCGCTTCGATTCCGGCATCGCCGAGCGCCGCCCGCTCGCCGAGTGGACCGGGGCTGGCGTGACCGGATTCACGATCCCGGGCGACCTCGCGCCCGATCCCGTCGGACTGGTCATGCTGGAGACATCCGAGTCGCCGACCTACTGGCTGACGTTCGAGAACTGGTATGTGCTCAGGCGCTACAACCGCAGCCGCCTGTACGCCTCGACGGTGTGGGCCCTGAGCGAAGAGCTGCGCGCGCGAGTGGCGCCTTGAAGGCTGGCAGCGCTTAAGCTTCAGCGAGCCCGTGGGCGCAGGAGCGCGCGCGCGTGGGTGATGAGCGCACGGGTCGAGCCGTCGACGGCGTCCGCCTCGCCGCCGCTGCGCAACGCGGACGCGATCGGCGCCGCGAGCGCCTTGCCCAGCTCCACCCCCCACTGATCGAACGAATTCACGCCGTAGAGAATCCCCTCGACGAAGGTCCGGTGCTCGTAGAGCGCGAGTAGCTGGCCGAGCCGCCGCGCATTGAGCTCCGGCACGAGCAGCGTGGTCGAGCCGCGATCGCCCGGGCACACGCGGTGCGGCGCCTGCGCGTCGATCGCCGCCGGCGGCAAGCCCTTCGCCGCCAGCTCCGTGCGCACCGCGGCGAGCGACTTGCCGACCATCAGCGCCTGGGCCTGGGCCAGCGCGTTCGCCACAAGCAGGCTCTGCGCTTCGCTCGAGCCGCGCGCGCCGCGCACCGGCACGACGAACTCCACCGGGACGCGCTGCGGGCCCTGGTGCAGCCACTGGAAATAGGCGTGCTGGCTGTTGGTGCCGACCCCGCCCCAGAGCGCGGGGGCGCCCCTGGCAGAAAGCGGAGCACCGTCGCGGGCGACCGACTTGCCATTGCTCTCAAGCGAGAGCTGCTGGAGCCACGCCGGAAGGCGGGCGAGCGCCTCCGCGTAGGCGACGACCACGCGCTGGGGATGCCCGAGGAGCTCCGCGTTCCACCAGTCGACGAGGCCGAGCAGCACGGGCAGATTGCGCTCGAGCGGCGTCTCGCGAAAGTGTGCGTCCATGCTGGCCGCGCCGGCGAGGAGCTGGGCGAAGGCCTCCCAGCCGCAGCGGATGGCGATCGACACACCGGCCGTCGACCACAGCGAATACCGCCCGCCGACCCAATCCCACATCGGCAGCACGTCGGCGCTGGACACGCCGAAGCCGCGCGCGGCCTCGGCGTTGGCGGTTACCGCGACGAAATGTTGCGCGAGCGCCGCACCCCCGCCGAGGCTGGCGGCCAGCCACTCTTTCGCCGACTGCGCGTTCCTGAGCGTCTCCATCGTGGTGAACGTCTTGGACGTGACGATGAACAGTGTCGTCGCGGGATCGAGCCCGGCAATCGCGCGGGAGAGATCCTCCGGATCGACATTGGAGACGAAAGCGAGCTCGATGCCGTCGCGCCGGCCGCCCGCCAACGTGTCGCAGACGAGCGCGGGACCGAGATCCGATCCGCCGATGCCGAGGTGCACCACGGAGCGTATCGGCCGTCCCGTGACGCCCAGCCTCAGGCCACCGCGCAGCTGCGTGGCGAGTGCACGCATTCGCGCCTGAGCGGCGCGCACCGCGGCGATCACGTCCACGCCGTCGCACAGCAGCGGCGCGGCGCCCGGTTGCCGCAGCGCCGTGTGCAACGCCGCGCGCTGCTCGGAGAGATTGATCTTCTCGCCCGCGAAGAGCGCCGCGATCCACGCCTCGAGGTTGCGCGACCGGGCGTAGGCGACGAGCCGCGCGATCGTCTGCGCGGTGAGGCGCTGCTTAGACCAGTCCGCGAGCCAATCGTCCCAGGCGATCGACAGCTTCGTCGCCCGCGCGCCGTCGGACTCGAACAGCTCGGCGAGGGAGCGCTCGGCGACGGCGCGCCGCTGATCGAGGAGCGCCTGCCAGGAATCGGTCGACGTGGAAGCGGTCAAGATCGGGCTCCGCGCGAGCCGGCGGCAAGCTTCAGGGAAGGTGCGCGCCAGCATAATGCATCGCCGGGCTCGCCCGCAAACGCGCGCGCCCGCGGGACTCGGGGCGTGCCGCGCCCGGAAGGTGGCCTGGCTCCTTGTCAGGCGCCGATCGCGATGCTACCGTGCGCACGTCGTTGGTCAAGTCATAAGGTTGCCAAGTGGTCTGACCACCTGGCTGCGGCCACGCGGCGCCGACGACGCCCATTCCGACAAGCCTCGCAATTCATCAGGAGGACACATGCTCGACCCACGCACGCTGTTGCGGCTCGCTCTGGCAGCGCTTCCCCTCATCGCGGCCGCGGGGGCCGATCCCGCGCTCGCGCAAGCGACGATAGTGCTCAAGGCCTCGGATGTCCATCCTGAGGGCTATCCGACCGTCGCCGCCATCGCCAGCATGGGCAAAAAGCTCGACGCCGCGACCAACGGCCGGATCACGGTTCGGATCTATCCGTCGATGCAGCTCGGCGGCGAGAAGGAGGCGATCGAGCAGGCGCAGGTCGGGGCCCTGGCGCTCGCCCGGGTCAGCTTCGGCGCTCTTGGACCAGTGGTCGACGACCTCAACGTCTTCAACCTGCCGTATCTCTTCCTCTTCCGCAACACGGCGCACATGCAGAAGGTGATCGACGGACCGATCGGCCCGGAGCTGCTCGACAAGGTGACCAACAATCCCAAGGCCGGCCTCGTAGGCCTGTGCTGGATGGACGCCGGCGCCCGCAGCCTCTACGACACCAAGAAGCCGATCCACGACCTCGCGGACCTCAAGGGCATGAAGTTCCGCGTCATGGGCAATCCGATGTTCGTCGACATGATGAACGCCCTCGGAGGCAACGGCGTCGCGATGGGCTACGACCAGGTGTTCAACGCCCTGCAGACGGGCGTGGTCGACGGCGCGGAGAACAATCCGCCGAGCTTCGTGTTCGACAACCATTACACGGTGGCGAAGTACTACACGCTCGACGAGCACCTGATCGTGCCGGAGATCCTGGTCATGTCGCGCAAGGTCTGGGACGCGCTCTCGCCCGCCGATCAGGCCCTCGTCCGAAAGTTCTCGCGCGAGGCGCAGCTCGAGGAGCGCGTGCTCTGGAACAAGTACGAAAAGGACGCGATGGACCAGGCCCGGGCCGCGGGCATCACGGTGATCGAGATCGCCGACAAGAAGCCCTTCCAGGCCGCGGTCAAGCCGGTTTGGGACAAGTACGGTCCGAAGTATGCGGACATGATCGCGCGCATCCAGGCCGTGCAGTAGCGCGGCGGTTCCGCGAAGATGCGGCGCGGCGTGGCGCCCCGGCGGGCGCCACAACCGCATGTTCCGCCGACCGCGCGCCGCTAGGTTGGCCGTGGCACTCGGGGAGGGGAACCCGATGGCGAAGGCTTTTCGCAGGGCGATGGACGCGCTCTATCTCGCCTGCGTGCTGGTCGCCGGCTCGGCGCTGGTGCTCATCTCCGCGGTGATCCCGTGGGGCGTGTTCACGCGCTACGTGCTGAACAGCGCCTCGTCCTGGCCCGAGCCGGCAGCCGTGCTGCTCACGATCGTGCTCACGTTCTTCGGCGCTGCGGCCTGCTACCGCCTGCGCCTGCACGTGAGCGTCGGTCTCGTCGTCAACGCGCTGCCGGCGCGGGCTCGGCGGGCGGCGGAGTTCATCGTGGAGCTGCTGATGGCCACCATCGCCGTGTTCATGCTCGTCTGGGGAGCGCGGCTGGTCGAAGCCACGTGGCACAACACGATCGCCGACTTCCCGTTCCTGTCGACCGGCGTCACCTATCTGCCGATTCCGGTGGGCGGCGCGATCCTGTTTCTGTTCGTGGTCGAGCACCTGACGCTCGGGCCACCGCGCGCGCGTCCGGGGGCGCACTCGGCTCCGGCCTTCGAATAGCGGGCTGGCCCCTGGAGAGCCATGGACATCGCCGTTCTCCTCGGCAGCTTGTTCCTGTTCTTCGCCCTCGGCATCCCGATCGCGTATTCGCTGGGCCTGGCGGCCATCGCCGGAGGGCTCTGGATCGGCGTCCCGCTGGAAGCGGTGATGCTCAAGATCTCGGACGGCGTGTCCAAGGTGGCGATGCTGACCATCCCGTTCTTCGTTCTGGCCGGCGCCATCATGTCGGAGGGCGGCATGGCGAAGCGTCTCGTCGCCTTCGCCAATGTGCTCGTGGGGCTGGTCCGGATTCGCGGCGGCCTCTCCGCGCCTGACGCTCTCGCACGACAAGGCCGTGATCCTGATGCTGCTCAACGTGCTGATGCTGATCCTGGGGTGCCTGATGGACATGGCGCCGCTGATCCTCATCTGCACGCCGATCATGCTGCCGGTGGTCACCACGCTCGGAGTCGATCCGGTGCACTTCGGGATGATCATGCTGCTCAACCTGGGCATCGGCCTGCTGACCCCGCCCGTGGGGGCGACGCTCTTCGTGGGCTGCGCAGTCGGCAAGGTGACGATGGAGCAGGTGATGCGCGGCATCTGGCCGTTCTACGCCGTCATGTTCGCAGTGCTGATGCTGGTCACCTACATTCCTTCGATGTCGCTCTGATTGCCGCACCTGCTGCACATGTAGGGCGCTCGCGGCAGGTATTGCAGCCGCATGTTTGTCCGTGTCAGGATTGCGCGGCCGTCGGATCGCCGGCCGACGCCGCAATGCTTGCCATTGCGATTCCCGACGCCGCCCGGTTCGGCGTGGTTCATGCTTCCACGGCTCTGGGGACACCGGAGCGTGCCCATGCCGCTGCTGCGCCAGTATCTGTCGCTGATCAAGGAGGCCGCGATCGCGTGGGTCGACGATCGCGCTCCGAGCATGGGCGCCGCGCTCGCCTTCTACACCGCCTTCTCGCTGGCGCCGCTGCTGGTGATCGTGATCGCCATTGGCGGCGCCATCTACGGGGTGGACGCCGCCCGCGGCGCGGTGGTCGAGGAATTCTCCCATCTGCTCGGGCCGGTCGGGGCGGACGCGCTCGAGAAACTGCTGCTCTCCGCAGCCATCGACCGCGGCAGCGTTCTCGCGACAGCGGTCGGGGTCATCGTCCTGGTTATCGGCGCGACGAGCGTCCTCGTGGAGCTCGAAGACGATCTCGACCACATCTGGCACGCGCCGCCGCGATCGGGCAGCGGGTTGGTTGCGATCCTGCGCGCGCGCGTGCTCTCCCTTGGCCTGATTCTGGGCATCGGCTTCCTGCTGGTCATCTCGCTGCTGGTCGGAAGCGCGCTCGCCGCGCTGGCGCATCTGTGGCACTTCTCCATCACCAACGCGACCCTGGTGTTCGTGCTCGATTTCGTCGTATCGGTGGCCGTCTTCACGCTTCTTTTCGCCATCCTCTACAAATGGCTGCCGCACGTGGATATCGCCTGGCGAGACGTGTGGGCCGGCGCCCTCACGACCGCGATCTTGTTCAACGTCGGCCGCCTGGCGATCGGCTTCTACCTCGGCAACAGCGCCATCGCCTCGACCTACGCGGCGGCCGGGTCTTTCGTCGTCCTCCTGCTCTGGCTGTACTACTCGGCGCAGATCTTCCTGTTCGGAGCGGAGCTCACCTGGGTGCACGCGCGGCGCCACCCGCGCGAGCGGCTGCCCTGACGCCGCGCCGCCATGCCCGACGCCCGGCGAGCCCGGCGCGGACCGTGTGCTAGTGTCCCGTTCCGGAAGCTTCGACTCCCGCGCCGATGACCGCGATCGACCTTGCCGGCGCCGACAAGGTATTTCCCAACGGCGTACGGGCGCTCGAGCCGCTCACGCTGCACGTCGCCGAGGGCGAGTTCGCGACGATCGTCGGGCCGTCGGGCTGCGGCAAGAGCACGCTGCTGCGGCTCGTCGCCGGCCTCATCGCGCCTTCGAGCGGCAGCGTGCGCCTCACGCCCGATGCGCCCGCCCACCCGGCGGCCGAACGCCGGCTCGCCTTCGTGTTCCAGGATGCCACGCTGCTGGCCTGGGCCGACGTCGAGCGCAACGTGCGGCTGCCTTTCGATCTGGGCCGCGGCGCCACGCGCGCGGAAGCCGACGAGGCGGTGCGCCGGACCCTCTCGCTCGTGGGCCTCGAGGACTTCCGGCGCGCCTATCCGCGCGAGCTTTCCGGCGGCATGCAGATGCGCGTCTCGATCGCCCGCGCGCTGGTCACGGCGCCGGCGCTGCTCCTGATGGACGAGCCGTTCGCGGCGCTCGACGAGATCACGCGCCTGCGGCTCGACCGCGAGCTGTCCGCGATCTGGGCGCGCGAGCGCCCGACGATCCTGTTCGTCACGCACAGCATCTTCGAGGCCGTGTTCCTGTCCACCCGCGTGCTCGTGATGTCGGCCCGGCCCGGCCGCATCGTCGGCGAGGTCGCGATCGACGCGCCGCAGCCGCGCCGAGAAGCCTTCCGCGTAACGCCGCGCTTCGCCGACTACTGCGCGAGGCTCTCTGCGCTGCTCGCGGAGGCGACGGACGAGCCGATCGAGGCGACGCGGTGAGCACACGGCTCATGCGCTACGGCGCCCCGCTCGCCGTCGGCATCGTCGTCCTCGGCGCGTGGCAGGCGCTGGTGACGGCGTACCGCGTGCCCGCGTACCTCGTGCCGTCGCCGATCGAGGTGGCCGCGGCGCTGCAGCACGACTGGGGGCTGTTGTCGCGCTCGCTCGGCTTCACGCTGGCAGTGACGCTGGCGGCGTTGCTGGCCGCGACGCTGCTCGGCGTGGCGCTCGCGTTCCTCTTCGTTCAGAGCCGCCTGGTCGAGGCGAGCCTGTTTCCCTACGCGGTGCTGCTGCAGGTCACGCCGATCGTGGCCATCGCGCCGCTCATCATCATCTGGGTGCGCGACACGCGCATCGCGCTGGTGCTCTGCGCGACCATCGTGGCGCTCTTTCCCATCGTCTCCAACACGACGCTGGGCCTGCGCAGCGTCGATCCGGGCCTGTTGGAGCTCTTCCGTCTCTACGGCGCCGGGCGCTGGCAGACGCTCCTGCGGCTGCGCCTGCCGAGCGCGCTGCCGTACTTCTTCGCCGGGCTGCGTGTCTCCGCGGGGCTCTCGCTCATCGGTGCGGTGGTCGCCGAGTTCGTCGCCGGGACTGGCGGCAGCGTCTCGGGGCTCGCCTATCAGATCCTGCTCGCCGGCCTGCAGCTCAACATCCCGCGGCTGTTCGCCGCTTTGTTCCTGATCGCGGCCACCGGTATAGTGCTGTCCGTGCTCACGGCGCTCGCGGCGCGACTGGCGCTGCGCCGCTGGCACGAGAGCGAGCTCGCGCCGCACTGAACCGTTCGCCGGCGCGGTCCGATGGGTTCCGTTCACCTGGTTTGCGGAGGCTGCGAGGTCATGGCTCGAAACCGGCTGTTCGCTTTCCTCGCCGCGAGACGCCTCCGGCTCGCGCGGCGGTGCGCCATCGCTCTCGCCCTCGCGCTCGGCGGCGCGGCGAGCGATGCCGGCGCAGTCGACAAGGTCGTGTTCGTCACCAACTGGTACGCCGAGGCCGAGCACGGCGGCTTCTATCAGGCGCTCGCCGAAGGCATCTATCGGCGTTTCGGGCTCGACGTCACGATCCGGATGGGCGGGCCGCAGGTCAACGTCTACCAGCTCGTGCTCGCCGGCCAGGCCGACTTGGCGATGGGCTACGACATCGCCACGCTCAAGGCGGTGGAGCAGGGCCTTCCGCTGGTGACCGTCGCGGCGACGTTCCAGGCCGATCCGGCGGTGATGATCGCTCACCCTGACGTGAACCGCCTCCCGGAGCTCAAGACCCGCACGCTGCTGATCGGGCAGGCGAGCGAGACGACGTTCTGGCCGTGGCTCAAGGCGAAGTACGGCTTCACGGACGCGCAGAAGCGCCCGTATTCGTTCAGCGTGCAGCAGTTCCTGGCCGACCAGAACGTCGCGCAGCAGGGTTACGCCACCTCGGAGCCGTACTCCATCGAGAAGGGCGGCGTGCGTCCGCATGTGTTCCTCCTCGCGGCCGACGGCTATCCGCCGTACGCGGAGACCATCGTCACGCTCGCGAAGACCGTGCAGCGGAAGCCGGACGTGATCCGCCGTTTCGTCGAGGCCTCCGCGCTCGGGTGGAAGCGCTACTTGTCGGATCCGGCCGCAGGCAACGCGCTCATCAAGCGCGACAACCCGCAAATCGAGGACGATCTCCTGGCCTTCAGCGTCGCCCGCATGAAGGACTACGGGCTCGTGACCGGTGGCGATGCCGCGACCCAAGGCCTCCTGGCCATGACCGATGCGCGCTGGAAGCAGACCTTCGACTTCATGATGAACGCCGGCCTCATCCGGCCCGACGTCGACTACCGCAAGGCGTACACTCTGCAGTTCGTGCGGCAGGTGAAGGTTCTGCCCTGAACGCGCCGCTGCCGGCGTTCGCCGCTCGCTTCGTTGCTGCGCTCGCCGCGCGGCTCTCGCTTGCATGATCACCGTCGACCTGCTTCGTTCCATTCCGCTGTTCGCCACGCTGCCGCCGTCGGAGCTGGAAACGCTCGCCGCGCGGGGCGCCGACATCCGGCTGCGTCCGGGAGACTGGCTCATTCACGAGGGCGAGCAGCCGTCGTTCTTCGGCCTGCTCGAGGGCCGCATCGAGGTGCGCAAGGCTTACCACGGCACCGACCGGCTGCTCACGGTGTACGAGCCCGGCACCTATTTCGGCGAAGTGCCGCTGCTCCTCGGCTCGCCGGCGGTTGCGAGTCTGCGCGCGACGGAGGCCTCCCGGCTATGCGGGTTCGACGCCGGCGACTTTCGCGAGCTGATCGCCGGCTGTCCCAAGCTCAACGGCGAGATCCTCAAGACGATGGCCACGCGCATCGGCCATCTGCAGGAGCTCGCCGTCGAGACGCCGGCCGCTTTCGTGACGATCATCGGCCATCGCTTCGATCTCGCCTGCCATCGAGTGCGCGATTTCCTGAGCCGCAATCACGTCGCCTTCACCTGGCTCGATCCCACGCGCCCGGATCGCAACGGCGGCGCCGTGCCGCCGCCGCGGCCTGGCGACCGCTTTCCCGTCGTCGTTCTGCCCGATGACACGCGGCTGGTCGAGCCGAGCCTGCGCGCGCTCGCCGAAGGGCTGGGGCTGCAGACGCGGCCCGGCGCCGAGGCCTACGATGTCGCGGTGATCGGCGGCGGACCGGCCGGCCTCGCCGCCGCCGTCTACGGCGCCTCGGAAGGCCTGCGCACGATCCTGATCGAGCGCGAATCGCCGGGCGGACAGGCCGGCGCTTCGTCGAGAATCGAAAACTACCTCGGCTTTCCCGCCGGCGTCAGCGGCGACGAGCTGGGCGACCGCGCGCTGCAGCAGGCGAAGCGCTTCGGCGCCGAGATCCTGGTGGCGCGGGAAGTGTGCGGCATCGACGCGGCGCCGGAAGGCGCGATGCACCATGTGCGCCTCGACGAGCGCGAGAGCGTGGCGGCGCGCACGGTGATCGTCGCCTCGGGCGTTTCCTGGCGCGAGCTCGAAGTGCCGGGCGCCGACTCGCTCCTCGGCCGCGGGGTGTATTACGGCGCGGCGCGCACCGAGGCGCTCGGGACGATCGATCAGGACATCTTTCTCGTCGGCGGCGGCAATTCGGCCGGCCAGGCAGCGATGTTCTTCGCCAACTATGCACGCTCGGTGACGCTGCTGGTGCGCGGGTCCTCGCTCGCCGCCACGATGTCGCACTATCTGATCGAGCAGCTTGCCTCCAAGGCGAATATCAGCGTGCGCACGCGCCACCGGCTCCGGAGCATCGAAGGATCCGACCATGTGGAAGCGATCGTCGTGGAGGATCGCGCGACCGGCGAGAAGCGCCGCGAGCCCGCCGCGGCGGTATTCGTCTTCATCGGCGCCGACGCCAAGACCAGCTGGCTTCCTTCCTCCGTCACTCGCGACGAGCGGGGATACGTGTGCACCGGGCGCGACGTCACCGATCTCGCCGCGAGCGCGGACGGCCGCTGGCCGCTCGTGCGCGATCCGTATTTGCTGGAGACGAGCCTTCCTGGCGTGTTCGCGGCCGGAGACGTGCGGCACGGCTCGATCAAGCGTGTGGCCGCAGGCGTGGGCGAGGGCAGCATGGCGATAGCGTTCGTCCACCAGTACCTGTCGTGACGATTTCGAGCACGAACGAATCCAAAGGAGGCGACGGATGAAGAGCCTGCGCGAGCGCTTCGGCCGGCCGCTGCGGCTGGCGCTGATCGGCGGCGGTCCCGAGTCGTGGATCGGCCGCACGCACCAGACCGCGGCGGAGCTCGACGGCTACTGGCGCGTCGCGGGCGGCGTGTTCTCGGCCGACCCGGCGCGCTCGCGTGCGCTCGGACGCCAGCTCGGTGTCGATGCGGAGCGGAGCTACGGGACGGTGGAGGAGCTGATTGCCGCGGAGAAGCGCCGCGCCGACGGTGTCGAGGCGTTCGCGATCATGACGCCGAACGACACCCATTATGCGTTCGCCGCCGCGGCGCTCGACGCCGGGCTCGACGTGATCTGCGACAAGCCGGTGACCCACGACTTGCGCCAGGCCCGTGATCTGGTGGCCCGCGTGCGCGCCTCGGGGCGGCTGTTCGCGATCACGCACGGCTACTCGGCCTACCCGATGACGCGTTATGCGCGCGAGCTGGTGCGCGAGGGCGCGCTCGGCGCACTGCGGCTAGTTCAGGTCGAGTACATCCAGAACGGGCTCGCCACGCGCATCGAGGACGCTCCTCCGACCAGCCGCCTGCGCTGGATCGTCGACGCGCCGCGCAGCGGTCTCGCGCTGGTGATGAGCGCGATCGGCTGCCATGCCCAGCATCTCGCCTGCTTCGCGACCGGGCGCAAGGTCAGACGCGTGAACGCCGACCTCGGCGCGCTGCTGCCCGAGCGCAAGCTCGTCGATTACGCCTCGGCGCTGCTCGAGCTCGAGGACGACGTGCGGGGCACGTTCACCGCCACGCAGGCCGCGGCCGGGGCCGAGAACGACATTCGGCTGCGAGTCTACGGCGAGCGCGGCATGCTCGACTGGTCGCACCGGGAGGCGAGCTACCTGCGCTTCGCGCTGCAGGGGGAGCCGGTGCGCGTGATCGGTCGCGGCGATCCGTTCCTGCCCCCCGGCATCCTCGCGGCTGGGCGCGCTCCGCGCGGGCATCCCGAAGGACTGCGAGAAGCGTTCGCCAACATCTACGTCGAGATCGCGCAGGAGCGCATGGCGCGCGCGCTCGGCGAGCCGCCGCCGCTAGTCGCCTATCCTCGAATCGAAGACGGCATGCACACCATGGCCTTCATCGAGGCCTGCCTCGCTTCCCAGGGGCGCGGCGGCTGGGTCGAAGTGGCCGCGGGGTAGCGGCAGCTGCCGTTTGTCCTTCGAGAAGCGACATGGCGAAGCCTCGCAACACCATAGCTCTTGACGGGCATTATGTCGTACGATATATCTACCGAGTCGGTCATACGATCTACAGGTAAGCTCATGTACCGTCATCTTTGGTTCAGCGAGCACTGTGCAAGCCGCTACGCGCGACGCGGTGCGTTCCTCGGCGGCATGGTCGGCGGTCGCGGCTTTGGCTGGCATGGGTTTCGTGCCGGCCGCAAGCTCACGAGCGATGGTCTGCAGCTGGTGATCCTCGCGCTCCTTGCCGACAAGCCGCGCCATGGCTACGAAATCATCAAGGCGTTGGAGGAACGCTCGGGTGGCTTCTACAGCCCGAGCCCGGGCATGGTGTATCCGGCGCTCACCTACCTCGACGAGCTCGGCTACGCGTCGGCCGAGGCCGAGGGCACCAAGAAGCTCTATCGCATCTCCGACGAAGGTCGCGCTTACCTGGAGCGCAACCGGCGCACAGTCGACGCAATCCTGTCCCAACTCGCCTGGGTCGGCGCGAGGATGGAACACATTCGCGAACTGTTCACCGGGGAGGAGCCGAGGCTGGGCGACGAGGCTCCCGAGGGCTGGGGCACCGAGCTCGAGCAGGCGCGACGCAGACTCCGACGCGCGCTCTCGGGGCTGGGCACGGCCGCCGATGACGAGCAGCGGCGCGTCGCCGCGATCCTCGAGCGCGCCGCCCGGGAAATCCGCCGCAGCTGACGCGAACCTAACGGGTTGTGAGGGCCGGGGCGGCGCCCGCAATGGCGGCCGCATGGGGCGCGGGAGGCGCCTCGGCGCAAGTCTTGCTGCTTCGCGTCAACCGGAGCGTAGTGCGCCTCGTTTGTAATTCTTGCGTGCAGTTCTTGGACGCAAGTGCTCGGATTGACCCGCGATCCCCACGCGAGCTCACCTCGCGACCAACAGAGAGCTCAACATGTCGATGAACAGCGTATGGGTCCTCAGCCTGCTCCTGGCGACCCTGGCAATGATGCCGGCGGCCGCGCACGTGCTGGAGCTGC
>Ga0335081_10004050_pt1 | contig 23143 bp, 16 predicted proteins | sample Lox_Sample_35_FD_206713 | JGI IMG/M metagenome (GOLD analysis project Ga0335081, IMG submission 206713) | Soil microbial communities from Loxahatchee National Wildlife Refuge, Florida, United States - Lox_Sample_3.5 | ecosystem: Environmental > Terrestrial > Soil > Wetlands | place: USA...
ATGGGCACCGTGACCGGCACGGAAAGGCGATCCAGCACCGAGGCCGCCGCGCTCGTAATGACGAGCGCTCCCAGGATACCGGCCAACGCGAGCAGCGAAGATTCCACCAGCATCTGCTGGAGAATGCGCCGCCTCCCGGCCCCGATGGAAAGCCGGATCGCGACTTCTCTCGCCCGCGCAGCGTTGCGAGCCAGCAGAAGCCCTCCGGTGTTGGCGCATGCGATCAGCATCACCAGCAGCGCTGCCGCGAATGCGATGGAAGCGAACGCCAGAATCGGCCGGGCCTCGGGAACGTTTCGCATCCAGGCGGTGTCGGTGATCGGCTGCACGGCGGGGCGCTGCATCATGCGCCGGTTGTCCTCGGGATAGGTCTCCCGCAGGTGCGCCAGCGCCGCGTAGAACTCGTCGCGGGCCTGCTCGCGTGTGCTGACGGAATTGAGGCGCGCCACGGCATTGAACCTGCCCCGGGTGCGATCCATCATCCCCGGCGAGAGGGCGGGCGTCATCGGAACGTAGATTTCGGGAGCGATTCCCAGCGCCATCACCGAACGGTAGTCGCGTGGCAGAACGCCGAGAACGGTGTACGGCACACCATTCAACAGCATCTTGCGGCCGGCGACTTGGGAGTCGGAGTGGAACTGCCGTTGCCAAAGCCGGTAACTGAGCACCGCGATGCGTGGCTCCTTTCCAGGCTCGGCTTCGTCGCCATGAAAGACTCTGCCGACCCCCGCTTCAATGCCCAGGACATCGAAGAATGCGGGCCCCACAAGCTGCGCGAAGAGGCTCTGGGTCCGGTCCCCTGCGCGCCAGTTCACCGTCCCCGAGTCATATACCGCGATCGCCCCAAAAACGTGCATCGACCCGATGTCGCCCGCGTTGGGCACGGAAATGCCTGAGAATCGCACCACGCGGTCCGGGTCTTTCGCGCTGATGGCGTGCACCAGGAGGGTGTCGATCAGGCTGTAGATCGTGGTAGTGGCGCCGATGCCCAACGCCAGCGAGAGGATCGCCGCGCCGGTCATGACGGGTGTCCGGCGCAAGCTCCGAAAACCGTGCCGGATATCGCGCCACACACCTTCCACCCATTGAAAGCTGAAGAGCTCGCGGCTGGTTTCCTGAAGCAGAGTCTGATTGCCGAAGCGCCGGGCGGCCGCGGACCGCGGGTCGGCCGAGCCCACGCAGTCCTGTTCGAGCATCTCGCGGTGAAAGCGGAGCTCATCGGCCAGATCGCGGTCGAGTTGACTGCGGTGAATCAGCGCCCGAAGGCGCCTCGGAAAGCGGGACAGCCATCTTCGCACCTGCACCCTCCTGACTCCGGGAGCATACCTCATCCGTCTCCCCCCTAGACTCTTGATAGGAGTATGCCAACGTATGCGGCGCCAAGTCAAGAATAAAGATGGAGCAGAGTAAGAGTGCGCACGTTGCCGGCGGCCGGCCGCCTGGAAGATATCTCCGCTCCGAAGATATGCGTTCCCCGTACCAGCCGCCCCAGATGTTGTTGGACCGTTTTGGCGGTCCTGTCTGACTACCCGATCTCTTTCGAGCAAAGGTAATCCGATGGGTTCGAACCCAGGATCTCCCTCCGGCCTTTTGAGGGGCCTACCTGGAGATCAGATGCCACCTGAAGAGCAACGCATCCTGGCCAGGATTAAAGTGGTTGCGGCTGGCGCGGTGGGGCGCAAGCCCTTTACAAGTTCCACAGTAACAGGCGGGGTCAAGTGGAAGAGGGCGGTGAAGGGGCTTGGGGGAGGGAGGCGGTTGTTTGGATTGAGGGATTTACAAGGGAAGAAAAAATTTCAAAAGTCTGTGACCAGTTATCCGGCCAATGCGAGAACGGGAAGTGGCGAGACAGGATGACGATGGCGTATTTTTTTCCATTGGGTTTTCTTATAGATAGAGGGGGTGGAAGGCCGCCAAGCCAGCTTTGACGGGCAAGGTTCTAAGCGGTGCTTCCACCCCGGCCTGATTCTTGTCATCGCGCTGTTCGAGTTGGAACGGCAAGCCTGGAGACTGGAGCACCACGGTTTTGGACCAGATCCCGCGACGATGTCCAGACTGTCAGCCAGAGTCCGTCGTTTTGCGGTTCGCCTCTCCAGAATCTCTGCGCATCTTCGCAAAACCACCAATCCCCAAAAAATAAGCATCGATTGGCCGGATAAGACTGAAAAGGATCGCGGAAAAATGCCCTCGCGGCACAATCATCAAACGCCCGCCGGCATGAGCGCCTTGCTACAGGGGGACTCAGCGGACTTTGAATTTCGATGACAGGGAGGCCATCTGCTCCTCGATGGAAGGCTTCTTCTCAGGGGGCTTCTGGAAATTCTTGCGCTTGGGTTCGGGCGCCGCGGGCTCGAGGGCCTTGATGGAAAGCGCGATCCGCCTGGCCTTCGGGTCTGCATTCAGCACCTTCACCTTGACGATCTGCCCGACCTTCACCACCTCGCCGGCATCCTTCACGTAGCGGTTCGCCAGCTCACTCACGTGCACCAGCCCGTCCTGATGTACGCCCACATCCACGAACGCTCCGAAGCGGGTCACATTGGTGACCACACCTTCGAGCGTCATGCCGGCCTTGAGATCCGCGATCTCCTTCACGTCTTCGCGCCAGTGGGGCGCGACGAATTTCTCGCGCGGATCGCGTCCCGGCTTGCGCAACTCCTCGCGAATATCGCCCAGCGTGTACATCCCTACCGACTCGGTCGCGAAGCCCTCCAGTTTCACGCTCTCGATCAGCTCAGGGCGCGCAATGAGCTCCGGCACGGTGACCCCGAGCGACGCCGCGATCCTCTCTACCACCGGGTACGACTCCGGATGTACCGACGTCATATCCAAGGGATTCTCGCCGCCGCGGATCCGCAGGAAGCCGGCCGCCTGCTCGAAGGTCTTGGGCCCGAAGCCGGCAACCGCTGTCAATTGAAATCGCGACCGGAATTTGCCGTGGGTATTGCGGTATTCCACGATCTTCACGGCAGTGCGTTCGTGGATGCCGGCCACGTAGCGCAGCAGTGCCCAGGAAGCGGTATTCAGGTCCACGCCTACGCGGTTCACGCAGGACTCCACGGTGGCCTCCAGGCTCTGCTTGAGCCGGCGCTGATCGACATCGTGCTGGTATTGACCCACCCCGATCGACTTGGGATCGACCTTCACCAGTTCCGACAGCGGATCCTGCAGGCGGCGGGCGATCGAGATCGCTCCGCGGATCGTCAGGTCGAGGTCGGGAAACTCCTGGCGCGCGATCTCCGAAGCGGAATAGACCGAGGCGCCCGACTCGCTCACCGTCACGCTGAAGATCCTGGTCAGATTCGCCTGGCGGAGAAAATCCTGCACAAAGGCCGCCGATTCGCGCGAAGCCGTGCCGTTGCCGATCGCAATCGCCTGCACGTTGTGGCGCGCAATCAAAGAAGCCAGAGTTTTGACCGATCCGGCCAGGTCGTTTTTCGGCTCGAACGGGTAGATGACGGCGTTTTCCAGGAACTTGCCGGTATCGTCCACCACCGCGATTTTGCACCCGGTGCGGATGCCGGGGTCGATCGCCAGCACCGTCAACATGCCGGCGGGCGGCGAGAGGAGCAGGTTCTCGAGGTTTTCGCGGAAGACCTTGATGGCCTCTTCATCCGAGCGGTCTTTCAATTCCAGGCGGACTTCAGTCTGGATCGAGGGGTTGAGCAGGCGGTCGTAGGAGTCTTCGACGGCCTGCTCGAGCTGCGGCGCCCACTCGCCTGGCGCATGGATGATGTGGGAGCGGAGCCAGGCGAGAGGCTGCTCGGGGGCGAGCTCGATTTCGAAGGTGAGCACTCCCTCCTTGGCGCCTCGCCGGATGGCCAGCATACGATGCGAAGGGATCTTGCCGGCCGGTTCGCTGTAGTTCGCGTACATCTGGAACTTGCCCTCGGGATCGGCGGCGCCTTCCACCGCGCGGCTGACGACCACGCCCTCGGCCATCATCATGGCGCGCACAGCTTTACGAAATTCGGCGTTTTCGCTGATCCATTCGGCAATGATGTGGCGGGCGCCCTCGAGGGCTTCGGCGGAGGAGGCGACGCCCTTCTCCTGGCTGACGAAGGTGGCCGCCAGATCGGCCAGTGAAGTTGGTCCCGCCTGCTGGTCCCAAAGGAATTGGGCCAACGGTTCCAGACCGCGCTCGCGGGCGATGGACGCCTTGGTACGGCGTTTGGGCCGGAAGGGAAGGTAGAGGTCTTCGAGCTCGGTCTTCTCGAGGGCGGCTTCGATTTTGGATTTCAGTTCCGCGGTGAGCTTGCCCTGTTCCTGGATGGATTGGAGGACCGTTTCGCGGCGGTCCTCCAGCTCGCGGAAGTATTCCATCTTCTCCTGAATGTCACGGATCTGCACTTCGTCCAGGCTGCCGGTAGCCTCCTTGCGGTAACGCGCGATGAACGGCACGGTGCCGCCCTCGTCGAGGAGTGTGATGACGGACACCAGCCCCTTGAGGGGCACGTTCAGCAGTTTGGCAATGTGGACGAGTACCGCGGTCGGAAGCGCCTTAATTTGTGTCATGGCCGGGGGAACTACCATCTTCCCACGACCTGCGATTGGCGGGTGAGGCCAAGGCTCTGTCGGCCGCTTCAGCCGGCCTCAGCGCACCGGTCCTGGTGCGGCACGCGCGGCGTCTCGACGGGGAGACCGCGGACAAGGCTGTCCGCGGCGCGTACTTGGGGCTGATTCTTAGAACCGCGAGGCGGTGGGCCGCAGCGGGGTCGGGAAGCGGGCGGGGGATTCGGCGCGCGGTTCGGCCGGGCGTTCCAGCACCAGAGAGCGGAGGCCAGGCATGGAACTGGCGCCAACCCGCTGGCCCTTGTCGTTTACGGGAAGCTGGCCGGTGGTGAGATTTTTCAATCCGAACAATGCCAGCTCGAACCGATCCTTCACGCCGACCTTCTGGAACAGACGGGAAAGATAGACTTTTACGGTGCCCTCGGAGATCATCAGGGTGGTGGCGATCTCCTTGTTCTTCAGGCCTTGGGAGAGCAGGCTGACGAGCTGCCCTTCGCGCTGCGTCAGGGCAATGCGGCGGGCGCAGAGGAAGCTGTCGGTAAGCGCCTTTTCGAACCACAATTCACCGGCCTGGACCTTCTGGAGGCACTTCACCTGGAGGTCGGTGGGAAGGGTTTTGCGTAGGATACCGCGAACGCCGAGGCCCATGGCCTGGAAGGCCAGCTCGGTCGAGATCGAATTCACCCAGAGAACGATTTTGCAGCTCATCATGGTGTGCTTCATGTCGCTCAAAACAGCGAATGTCACCTCATGAGTAAGGTCCATCAGGACCAGGTCTGGGGCGCCGTGAGCTACCTGTTCCATCATGCCCGTAACGGTGGAACAGATGGGCAGGAGTTCGAATCCCTCCACCTGCCGGAGCACCGATTCGAGCCCTTTCGCCAATATCGGTTCGTCGCTGTAAAGAAGAATCCGCGTCATAATTCTCTTTGTTCCTTTTTCGAGCAGTGCTAGCAACCATGCGGAGCGCGGATTCGGGTGATTTCGTACCGTGCTTATCGCCTGGGGCTTCTTAGGAATTCTCCGATGTATTGGCCCCATTGTCAACAGATAATTAACGAACAATATGCTTATTTTTGGCTTACACTGGCCAAAAATGGCCAATATTGACAGCTATTATTCGCTTAATTTTCTAATATAACATCCATAATACCAACAATTTATGAATTGCAATATCGAGGCTAACTCGCTGCCTCCAAAAAAAATTGCAAAAAAATTATCCGGCAGTCGCCGATGATTAACCTTATCGGAGTATGCTGGAGTACTACAAAAGTCAACTTGTGGAAGTACTAGTTCCTTAGGGGTATTAGTACTATTCTAATTCCCATAGCCGCGGTTTTGCCCCCGCCCGCCGCAACCCCACCATTTCTTATCTCCTCGGCCTGGGTATTTCCACCGAATTGCCGCATTTCCGTAACGTTGCCTCCTGATAACCTTTGGCAACAGCACCGTATAACCCATTTACGGCATTGATGCCCCGGTATCGCGGGCGGTAAAGTCGCGTGTGTTGAACCCAAGGAAATGAGAAATATTAACCGGCGAGAGAGCCCGCGAATCGAAATCAAGCTCCGGTGCCATGTCACTTCGCCGGCGCTTTGGTTGCGCAACACGATGCAGACCGAGAATATCAGCCGAAGCGGGCTGCTGGTTGCCTGGTGTTCCGACGATGCGGCCTTGCCGTTGCCGGCCATCGGCCAGATCGTGACGGTGGAAGTGGAACTTCCCGCCAACCACGGTTTCGGGCAGAAATGTATTCATTGCCAGGGGTCGGTAACCCGCATTTCCATGACGGACCCTGGGGTTCCACGGGTTGCGTTGCAGGTGAATTACATGGATTTTCGTTCGTTCCACGATAGAATTCGCGCGCTGGAAGCGATGCAACCGGTAGCGAATTCCTGGATGGCTTAGCGGTTGCTATGGAAACCCGGTCAACCCCATTCTTTTTCCGACTTCTGCCGTCGTTCACGGACATCGCCTTTTTGATGCCGATTATCCTGCTGTTCTGCAGCGGGATGGGTGGAATGAAGTATTTGTTGAGCGATTGCGATACGGGTTGGCATATACGCACCGGCGAGTGGATCCTGGCGAACCATCGGGTCCCGGTCGGTGACGTGTTCTCATTCTCGAAGCCGGGTCAGCCCTGGTTTGCGTGGGAATGGCTGGCGGACGTGATTTGGGCGTGGATGAACGCCCACGGCGGGCTGAGGACGGTAGTCCTCTTCACACTCTGCATCTTCGCTTTTACGTTCGCATTATTATTCCGGCTCCTGCGGAGGAAATCGAATCCGTTTGTGGCGGTGGCGGTCACGATGATTACGTCCTCGGCAGCCACCATCCACTGGCTGGCAAGGCCTCATTTGTTCACGCTGTTCTTCCTGGTGGTTTTTTACGGCGTCCTGGAGCGTGTGCGCGACGGCAAGACTCACCTGGGCAGCATCCCGTACCTGGCAATCCTGCCCGCGATCACGATTTTCTGGACCAATCTGCATGGAGGCTTTTTTGTCGGCATCATGCTGATTGGGATTTACGGTGTGGGCGAGCTGCTTTCGGAGTGGTTGCGCGGAACCAGCACGGCGGACTCGCGCCGGGCGAGCCTTCGCAAAGCCGGACAGTATTTTCTGAGCGCCTTTGCATGCCTGGTTCTGAGCCTGATTAATCCGTACACCTGGCACCTTCACGAGCACATTATCAAGTACCTGGGCGATCCCTACAACTCGCAGCACATTTTCGAGTTCCAGTCGCCCAGCTTTCACAATCTGACGTCTCGATTCTTCGAGATCATGCTGGTGCTGGCGGCGCTGGCGGTTTGGCGATCCCTGGCGAAAGGCAGTTTTACGGAGCCGTTATTACTCGCTCCGTGGGTGCACGCCTCGTTCCTGGCGGGCCGTAATATTCCGATTTTTGCCATCCTCGCCGCGTTTCCGGCCGCGGCGGTCGTGCAGGAGGGGCTCGAGCACCTGCCGGAGTGGAACGTAGCCAAGTGGCTGCGGGTGTTTGTGAAGCATCTGGTGCGCGTGGGCGATGAGACCGCCGAAAACGACTCGATCGGGCGTTTGCACCTGGTGAGCGCATTGGGCGTGGCCTTGCTGGTGGCGCTCATTTTTGCGCCGAATCCTCCCAAGAAATTTCGGGCGGAATTCGATCCGAGTGTCTATCCCCAAGCGGCTCTGGCCACCCTGCGCACCGATCCGAATTCCAAGATTTTTACGCACGACGAATGGGGCGACTACCTCATCTGGAGCCTGTACCCTTCGCACAAGGTGTTCGTGGACGGCCGTAGCGATTTCTACGGCGACGACTTCGAGTACAAGTACATCGACATCCTGAACGTGCACGAAGGCTGGGAAAAATATCTTACCCAGTTCGGTGTCGATACGATTTTGATGCCCCCTGATGCACCACTTACGGGTGCGTTGAAGGAGTCCAGCCATTGGCGCAAGGTATACGACGACGGCGTGGCGTTGGTGTTCTGCCAGACGCAGAAACCGGGGGCCAACAGTCTTCTCTCGCTTTCAACCGGCGGGGAAGTCAGCCGTGATCGCGAGGTCACGAAAACGAAAACCAGTGATCAGTGATCACAAACCATAAACTTAGGAGCGAACACAATGACGTTTTTGCGCAATCTCTGGAATGAAGATCAAGGGCAGGACCTGATCGAGTACACCCTGCTTATGGCATTTGTGGCGTTGGCCTCCGCAGCGCTGTTCATCGGTGCGGGTGGGAGCATCAAGGGCATCTGGTCGGTAACCAATTCCCAGCTCGCTGCTGCGAACTCCTCTGCTGCGAGCTAGCGCTGCCCGCTGGGGGTGAACGATGACCTTTTTGCGCGAACTCTGGCAACAAGAACAAGGGCAGGACCTTATCGAGTACACCCTGCTTCTCGCATTTGTGGCGTTGGCGTCCGCGGCGCTGTTCATTGGCGCGGGCGGCAGCATACAGGGAATCTGGTCAGTAACCAACTCCGACATCGCCGCTGCAAATTCATCCGCGGCGAGCTAGGACCTCCGGGAAGGGCGTGCCGCCAGCCTACCAGCGAACGGCACGCCCGGCCGGAACCACCTTCCGGCAAGGTGCAACGCAGTTTCCGGAACAACGGGGCCCGCACCTGTTGGAAATCATTTCGGAGCATATTCCTGGAGGCGTCGTAGCGGGCGCGAGGTCTCATCGGCTTTATTTCTTTATGAAACGCCATCTGGGGGCGGGTTCGGTGGCGGGGGATGGAATGAGGGTCAGGTATGAATAAGAGATTTGTAGGGGTTTTGCTTTTCGCGACAATCGTCGCAACAGTCGCCAGCCTGCTGCTGTACCGGCTGTTGATCAATCGTCCCCAGCCGGCAAAGGCGGCCATGGCAACCACTCAGATCGTGCTGGCCACGCGGGACATTGACGTCGGCTCGGTATTGAAAGACGAGGACGTCAAAATGGCGGATTGGCCCGGCGCGCCACCGACGGGGGCCACCCTGAAGATTCAGGATGTGGTCGGACGCGGGGTTACCACCACGATCTATGCCAAGGAGCCGGTCATCGAGTCGCGCCTGGCTCCCCGGGGGGCCGGCGGCGGCCTGGCAGCCATGATTCCGCCGGGAATGCGCGCCTTCGCCATCCGTGTGAACGAAGTGGTCGGCGTAGCGGGCTTCGTGGTCGCCGGCATGCGCGTAGACATATTGATCTCGGGTAACAAGCCGGGCGCCGACCAGGCACTGGGCACCCTTTCGAAGACCCTCCTGCAGAACATCGAGGTATTGTCGGCGGGCCAGGACTACAAGAAAGACAACGAGGGCAAACCCGTTGCGGTGCAGGTGGTGAACCTGCTGGTGAATCCGGAACAGGCCGAGAAGCTCAGCCTGGCTGCCGCCCAGACCAGCATTCAACTGGTCCTGCGCAACCCGCTCGACCGCGATGTGGCCAACACACCGGGCACGGCCCTGGCTTACCTGTTCAACGGCGGCAAGCTGAAGCCCGAATCTGCCGAGGCCCCTGCGCCTCGTCCGCGTGTGGTGGCGGCTGTTCCGCCTCCGGTGGTGGTAGTCCGTCAGGCTCCGCCGCCGCCCAAGAAGGAAGACTTCACCATGGAGATCATCTCCGGAACCAAGAAGAACGACATCAAGTTCGGCGGGGAGGGCAAATAAGTGTCCAGAGTCCGGGAAGTGGCAGTTATTCTGGCGATGGCGGCATGCGGTTCGGTGCTCTACCATCGGCCCGTTCGGGCGGCGGATGCCGGCCCTCAGCAGCAGGAGAATCCCGTTCCACAACAGGCGCAGCCGCCTGCAACACCCGCTGCGCCGGCGCTGTCAACCGACCCTGCTCTACAGACCCCTCAGGCTGGCGCGGACGTCCCGCAGCCGCAGAACCAGACGCCCCCCCCGGCCGATACGCCGAGCACGCCGGGAAAGCTCCTGGTCACGGTGGGCAAATCGCTGATTATCGACAGCCCGGTGAACATCAAGCGCGTGCACGTGGCGAACGGCGCCCTGGCCGAGGCCGTGGCCGTGAATCCTAAGGAAGTTCTGATCAACGGGACCGCCGCCGGTGAGACTTCTCTGATTGTGTGGCAGGCTAACGATACCCGCCTGGTGTATGACCTGACCGTGCGGATGAGCGGCAGCCGGCTGGAAGCCACCCGTCAGCAGATTGCCCGCGATTTCCCCGACGACGATGTGAACCTCACCTTCGAAAACGACACCGCCTTCCTCCGCGGAAAAGTGAAGGATGTGGCTTCGGCCGATCGCCTGGTGGCCATTGCGTCCACTTTGGGGAAAGTGGTCAACCTGTTGCGCGTCGAGGTTCCCCCGGTGCAGCCGCAGGTGGTGCTGAAGGTGCGGTTCGCCAACGTCGATCGCAGCCGTTCCATCCAATTGGGCCTGAACATCTTTAATTCGTCTTTCAACCAGCAGACTTCGCTCGGCACCGGTTACGCCCTGTATCCCGATCCGACGGGCCATATTCCGGTTCCGCAAAACGTCAACCTGCTCTTCCTGCGGCCGGACATTAACCTGGTGGCCGAGTTGCAGGCTCTCCAGACCCAGAACCTGCTCGAGATGCTCGCCGAGCCCAACCTGCTGGCGATCAGCGGCGAGCAGGCGAGCTTCCTGGCGGGCGGCGAGTTTCCGTTCCCGGTGGTGCAGCCGGCTTCGGCAGGCACGGCCGCAGTCACGATCCAGTGGCGTGAGTACGGTGTTCGCCTCAACTTCCTGCCGGTGGTGACTCCCAACGGGACCATCCGGCTCAGAGTGGCCCCCGAAGTCAGCGCCCTGGACTATACCAACGCCGTTACGGTCCAAGGATTTACGATCCCGGGCCTGACCGCGCGCCGGGTCTCGACCGATGTCGAGCTGGAGAGCGGGCAGAGTTTCGTGATCGCCGGCCTGCTCGACAATCAGACCACTGAGCAATTGTCCAAGGTGCCGGGAATCAGCGCCATTCCAGTTCTGGGCAAGCTCTTCCAAACCAAGAACCAGACCAAGAACAACAGCGAGCTGCTGGTGATCATCACTCCGGAAGTGGTGCGCCCGATCCCCGCCGGCCAGCCGTTGCCGGAACTGAATCGGCCGTCTCCCTTCCTGCCCACCAACACCACCAACTTTGCCTTACGGCAGCCGGGTATCGACAAGACCGGTCCGGTGCCGGTGAAGCCGCCGGTGGACAGCCTGCCGTACGAGATGCTCGTACCGAAGCAGGGACAGAATACGGTGCAGCCGCCTCCTTCCCCCGGTCCTATGACGGGAGCGCCTGCGCCCGCGCAGCCAGGCCAGGCAGCAGCTCCGAACACGCCGGCACCCGCCGGTACTACGGGTAAGTAACGAAACCTGGAGAGCCATCATGTACCCGCTGACTATCGGGTTGGCTATCGAAAACCGTGAGATGTGGGAGGATGTCCAGGCGTGTCTTGCCGATCTTCCCTTCCGCATCATCGTGGAGCACCAGGATGTCAGCGATACCAGTAATTTCCTCGACCGCCTGGAGCGGATGCGTCCCGACGTTGTACTGGTGGATATCAGCAATTGGAAGAATCCACTCGAGGGCCTGGTGTCATCGATCCGCAGCGTGATCAGCGACCCGATGATCATTGCGCTGAACACCACGGCGGATTCCGAGGCCATCCTGTCGTCGCTGCGGGCGGGTATCAACGAATACCTGTTCCCGCCTCTGAAAGAGCCCCTGAAGAAGGCCCTGGAAAAGCGCTCCGCCGAACGCAGCCGCCGCCGCGACGGCGGTACCAAAGGGGCGGGCAAGAGTTTCGCCTTCCTCTCCGCCAAGGGAGGATGCGGAGCCACCACGATTGTGTGTCACGTCGCCCAGGAGCTCGGCCGTTTGAATCAGAAGGTCCTGTTGATGGATCTGGACTTGGACGCAGGGATGGTGGGGTTTATCACCAAGACCAAGGCCGTGTACTCCATCCTGGATGCGGTGAACAATCTGCACCGCCTGGACATTTCCTACTGGAAGGCGCTGGTTTCGAACGGCATTCCCGGCGTGGAGATTGTCGCGTCCCCGCTATCGCTGGCCTCCAAGCAGGAGCCCAAGGATGAACAGGTCCGGCACGTGTTGGCCTTCGCCCGGCCGCATTACGACTGGACCCTGGCGGATCTTGGCCGGAGCCTGAGCCATCTCTCGATGGCGGCGCTCGAAGAGATTGACGAGGTCTGCCTGGTGACAACCCTCGAGGTGCCCGCTCTGCATCAATCCAAGCAGATTGTGCAGACCCTGCTCGACAGCGGTTACGGCAAGTCGCGAATCCGGTTGATCCTCAACCGTTCGCCGAAGCGCCTCGACATCACCCCGGGCGAACTGGAAAAAATGCTGGGCCTGCCCATCTTTGCGATGGTGCCGAATGATTATCCGGAGCTGTACGAGACGTATGCCGAGGGTCGGATGTTGAACCGCACCTCGGATCTCGGAAAGCAGATTGCCAGACTGGCCGCGAAGCTCTCGGGTTTGGAAGAAGAGAAGAACACCAAGAAGCGTTTCGGATTCTTCGGGGGATAAAACAATATGCCGGCTGTGATCGATCGCATACCAAAAATCGAGAACCGCGAGACCGGGTGGGTCAATCGCCTGTTCAACCGCGAGGGTTACACTCCTGAATACCAGGAGTTGAAGTTCACGCTCCACCGCAAACTGTTGGACCGGATCAACCTGGAGGCCCTGTCTTCCATGGCCGGCGACCGTGTCCGGGCGGAAATCCGGGCGGCGGTTGCCAAGCTGGTCGAAGAGGAGAAGACGCCTCTCAGCCTGGTGGAGAAAGACCGCGTCATCGAGGAGATTCTCGACGAGGTATTCGGGTTAGGGCCTTTAGAGCCGCTCCTGCAGGATCCGACGGTGTCGGATATTCTCGTGACCACGCCCAAGCTGGTATACGTGGAACGGGGCGGCAAACTCTACCGCACGCCGGTGGAGTTCAAAGATGACGCGCACCTGTTGCGGATCATCGAAAAAGTGGTGTCCCGCGTGGGACGCCGGGTAGACGAATCGTCTCCGCTGGTGGACGCCCGCCTGCCGGATGGCTCCCGTGTCAACGCCGCGATTCCTCCGGTGGCCGTGGATGGCGCCTTGCTCTCCATCCGCCGTTTTGGACGGCACGGCCTGAAGGGCGAGGACCTGGTGGCCAAGCTGGCCATGACCGAGGGGATGCTGGAGCTGCTGAAGGGCTGCGTCAGGGCCCGGCTCAACATTCTCATCTGCGGCGGTACCGGCTCCGGTAAAACCACGCTCTTGAACGCGCTCTCTTCCTACATTCCGGAAGACGAGCGCATCGTCACCATCGAAGACGCCGCCGAATTAAAGCTGCAGCAGACGCATGTGGCGCGCATGGAAACGCGTCCGGCCAACGTCGAAGGCCATGGCGCGATTCACATTCGCCAACTGGTCATCAATGCCCTCCGTATGCGCCCCGACCGCATCATCGTTGGCGAGGTTCGCGCCGACGAAGCCCTGGACATGCTCCAGGCCATGAACACGGGCCACGATGGATCGCTCACGACCATCCACGCCAACACCCCCCGCGACGGGTTGGGCCGTCTCGAGGTCATGGTCGGCATGGCGAATGCCAATATGGGCATCCGCTCCATCCGTCAGCAGATCGCCTCGGCTGTCAATCTCTTCGTGCAGGTTGCGCGCTTCAGCGACGGCAGCCGCCGCATCACCCACATCACCGAAGTGGTCGGCATGGAGCAGGACATCATCACGCTCCAGGATGTCTTCCTGTTCGAAAAGACCGGCATCACCGAAACCGGCAAGGTGCTGGGACGATTCCGGGCAACCGGCATTCGCCCCAAATTCTACGAAAGACTGAAATCCTGCGGCATCACGCTGCCGCCGCCGCTCTTCCAGACGGTCGTGGAGATTAACTGATGGTGGTTGTAATTGTCTCCTTTGTCGTCGTTTTCGTGCTCATTCTCTTCGCGATCAGCATAGGGATGAAGTTCTTCGACGCCCGGCGCAAGAACCAGATGGTCGGTATGCTGCAGACCGCCGCTGGAGAGCAGGTCGTCACGCTCACCAATCTGCTGAAGGAGATCGAGCCCGAGAAGCCCACCGGGCTTGGTCAGATTGTGGCGTCGCTGCACTTCTCCAAGCACGCCCAGGAGCAGATCACGCAGGCGGGCCTTACCTGGAGTTCCAACAAGCTGCTCGGGATGATGGCGGGTTTGGGGGTGGCGGGCCTGTTTTTGGGCTTGGGGCTGCCGATCGCCGCCGCCGGTCCGGCGCTGGCCGTTTGCATGTGCGCGGGGCTTGGGTCCCTGCCTTACTTGTACATCCGGCGAACCCGGAAGAAACGCCTCGATACTCTCGAAGAGCAGTTTCCGGAAGCTCTGGACTTTCTGGCCCGTTCGATGCGGGCCGGCCACGCGTTTACCATCAGCCTGGAAATGATTGGAGAGGAAATCCGCGATCCGCTGGGTCAGGAGTTCCGCACCCTGTTTAACGAGCAGAACCTGGGCGCCATGCTCGAAACCGCCCTGGGGAATTTCACCGTGCGCGTGCCCCTGCTCGATGTCCGTTTCTTCACGTCGTCAGTTTTGCTCCAGAAGCAGACTGGCGGCAATCTGGCCGAAATTCTCCAGCGGCTCGCATACGTCATCCGCGAACGGTTCAAACTCAAGGGCCAGGTCAAGGCCGCCAGCGCTCACGGGCGCCTCACGGCCGGAATTCTGACTGTCTTGCCGGTGCTGACCATGGTCGGCCTGTTGCTCGTGGCCCCTGGCTATTTGCAGGGCATGGCGGAAGACCCGCTCGGCAAAAAGCTGATCGCCGGCGCGATCATCGCCCAAATCCTGGGGAATTTCTTCATCAAGAAGATTATCAACATCAAGGTCTGATCTGATATGGAACACCCTATACTTCTTAGCGTCTGCGCGTTCCTGATGATGTTGATCGGGCTGACGTGGTGCGGCTACCGCCTGTATTACCGGCCCGGCCGCTTTCTGAAGCAGTTGGGCAGCCCGGTTATCACCGACGAGCGGGGACGTTTTGTGGTGGCGGATCAGACCGCGCCCGAAACCCCCAGCGGCCTGGTCACTTTACTCCAGAACCTGGGTTCGAAGATTCCCACGTCGGAGACCGACACGGCGTCGATCAAGAACATGCTGATCATGGCCGGATTCCGTTCCGAGCATTCGCTTTCGGTGTTCTACGGCGTTCGCCTCATCGGCGCGGGGGTGATGTTGGCGTTGTGCCTCATGATGTCGGGCAGCCTGCCGAATAACAACCCCATGATGAACGTCGTGATGATCGTCTTCGGCGTCGCGGTGGGTTGGGTATTCCCGAAGATGCTGCTCGAGAAGAAGGTCAAGAGACGGCAGGACACCCTGCGGCTGGCGCTGCCGGATGCGCTCGACCTGCTGGTGGTATCGGTGGAAGCCGGCCTCGGACTGGATATGGCCATGCAGCACGTAGCGCGCGAGTTGCAGGTGACTCATCCGCAACTGAGCGAGGAGTTGATGCTGGTGACGCTCGAGATGCGCGCCGGCAAGCGCCGTGCCGATGCGCTCAAAAACCTCTCCGAGCGGACCGGAGAAGCCGAACTGCGGAAACTGGTGGCCATTCTGGTGCAGAGCGACCGGTTCGGTACGAGCATGGGCGAATCCCTCCGCACGCATTCGGATTTCATGCGCAACCGGCGCCGTCAGGAAGCTGAGGAGCGCGCGGCGAAGGTCGGTGTCAAACTGGTGTTCCCGATCTTCTTCTTCATCCTGCCCTCCATGCTGATAGTCGCGGCAGGCCCCGGTTTGCTGCAGATCTTCACCAATCTCTTCCCGATGATGAGGCAGATTCACTAAATCAAATAAAGGAGAACAACGATGTCAAGTACAGCATTACAAGGCGTCATCTGGTTACTGGCCGGCGGTGCCCTGTTTGTCTTCTTGCGCCGTCGCAAGACCCGCAAGCAGAATTAATCCACAAAACAGCTTGCTCACGCGCGGCTCCGGCCGGCTTACGAACCGAGCCACCGACGTGAGGGAGTGGTGATAACCAATAGGAGAGAACAATGGACCTCGCGATTCAAGGATCGATTTGGCTGGGAGCGGGCGTGACCCTGGTGATGCTGCTCTCCCGGCGGCGCAAAAGGCGGATTATCCGCTAAATGCAGGGAGTCTCCAGGCTGGCGTGAGAATCGTTGAGCGGCCGAATCTCGCGCCAGCCTGAAATTGTCTATGTCGATCGAACTTCTGGTGAGCAAGCAGAACCCGGATGGGGGATGGCCCTATCTTCGGGGTAGGTCGTGGACCGAGCCGACTGCGTATGCGGTCCTGGCGCTGCTGTCAGCCGGGCAGAACGAGGCGGTCCGGAAAGGACTCGACTGGATCCGGTCCGCGCAACGGCCCGACGGCGGTTGGCCTCCACAGCTAAGCGTTGACGAGAGCAGTTGGGTGACATCGGTGGTGTCGTTGCTGCCCCCTGATTGCCTCGGAGAAGCCGCCCATGCTCGCGCCATCCAATGGATTTTGAGCACTAGCGGTAAAGAGTCCAGCGTGTTGTACCAGGTGCGGTGGTGGCTGCTGGGGACTCCGCGCAACCCCGATTCGGAATTCGCGGGCTGGCCTTGGCTGCCGGGGTCGGCGGCCTGGGTGGGGCCTACCTCGCTGGCGATCCTGGCCCTGCAGAAGGAGCGGCGCCGCAAGGACACCCCCACCATCCAGGAGCGGATTGGTCAGGGCCAGAGCTTCCTGTTGCGGCGTATGTGCGCCGAGGGAGGATGGAACCATGGGTCGGCGCGGGCTCTCGGGTACGAATCCCGGCCTTATCCCGAAACGACGGGGATGGGATTGGCTGCCTTGCGAGGCGCCAGTTCGCCCAAATTGGGCAAGGCCCTGGAAGTTGCCAAAGGATTTCTGACGGAATGCCGCTCGGCCGACGCCATCAACTGGCTCCAACTGGGTCTGATGGCGCATCACCAACTTCCCGAAGGATATTGTCCTCCGGCGCAGGTGGCCTATCGTACCGTCCCCGAGACCTCGCTGCTCATGCTGGTGAACGCGATCGGGAACGGGCGGGATCTGATCTGGGGGTAGAACATTGGAATTGAAATTCACCAGGCGCGAATGGATGGCGGTCACGGCCGGCGCCGTGCTGGCCGGCAGTAGTGGTTGTGGCGAAGACATCCGGTTCCAGCCCTCGCGCGTCTCCATCGTTCGGGTTCCGAACTACGACCAGACCCTCTATGACACAGTCCGGAGGACCGTGGCGGAGCATGCCCCGGATGTGCGCGGGCGCAACATTCTGCTGAAACCCAACATGGTGGAATTCGAGCCCCACAGTTGCATCAACACCAACCCCCTGGTAGTGCACGCGGCGCTCGAAGCTTTCCGGTCCCTGGGGGCAGCCACGGTTCGCATCGCCGAAGGACCGGGTCATCGCCGGAACACGTTGGATCTGGCGGACGCCGCGGGCTACTTTAATATGATCCCCGGATTCGAAGACCTGTTCACCGATCTCAACCTGGACGAGGTGAGCCGCATCCGGCCCACCCGGCAGTTTTCGCGTCTCGAAAAGGTCTATCTTCCGCAGACCGCCCTGAGCGCGGACCTCCTGGTGTCGGTCGCCAAAATGAAGACTCACCATTGGACCGGAGCCACTCTCTCGATGAAGAACCTCTTCGGCACCGTGCCGAGCGGAGTCTACGGCTGGCCCAAAAACATGCTCCACTGGGCCGGCATCGACGAGTGCGTCGCCGACCTGCACAGCTTATATCCCAGGCACTTTGCGATCGTTGACGGAATTGTCGGCATGGAAGGAAACGGTCCCATCGAGGGTGTGCCGAAACCGGCGGGCGTATTAGTGGCGGGAAGCGATCCGGTGGCCGTGGACGCGACCTGCTGCCGCATTATGGGGATCGACCCTTACAAGATCGCGTATCTACGACTCGCGTCCGGTGAAGTGCACGCTCACCTGGCGGAAGAGAACATAACCCAGATCGGCCAGAACATCGCGGACGTCGCTCTGACATTTGAGCTTCCACCGTATCGCGCCGGATTACGGCTGGGGAAGGCATAAGTGGCACACGAAAGCCAGACCGGCGCAGCTCCTCTCCCGGAAACCGGTGATCACAAGTCCTTCTTCCGTCATATCCCGGCGCCCGTGGCTTACCTGCTCACTTCCCTCCTGCTGCTGGTTCCCTGTTACTGGCAGCCGAGGATCGAGGGCGGCGATCTCACCGAATACATCTACAACTCCTGGACGACCAGATTTCTCGAGAATGGCAGGCTCCTTGGAATGACCGTGGTCCACCGGTGGTCCAACATCCTGTTCGACCTGATGTTGTCCGGGCTGTTCCGCATCTTCGGGGCGGAGGCCGCTCAACGGATCGGAATTTCGATCGTGGTCCTGACATTCGTCTGGGGCGCGTTCGCGTTCGTGGCGGTGGTATCCGGCCGGCGGTCCTGGCACCTCATGCCCTGCCTCGCCATGCTGGCCTACGGCTGGGTGTTCCACATGGGCTTCTTCGATTTCCACCTCAGCATGGGGTTATGCCTGTGGGGAATGGCGTTGGCGTGGGAATGGAAGGTCCGCCGCCTTGCCGCCGCCGCCCCAGTGTTCCTGCTGGCATGCCTGGCGCACGCTCTGCCGGTGGTGTGGACTCTGGGGCTTTTGGCGTACGTATGGGTGGCACGCGACCGCACACCCTTCATGCGGGCGCGAATGACCGTCTGCTTCGTCGCCGGACTGTTGGTTTTGCACGCGGCAATGGGGCGTAAGCTCTCGGCGCAATGGTCTCCGTCACAATTGGTCAGAGCTACCGGTCTCGACCAGGTCTGGGTGTTTGACGCCAAATACTACATCGTGCTCATGGGCTTGCTGGTCGTGTGGGGAGTGCTGTTTTTGACGCTGGTCCGGCGGACGGGAGCACGACAGGTAGTGGCCAGCCTTCCTTTTCAGCTCTGTATTCTGAGTGCGGCGGGGGTGTCGATTCTCCCGGGTTCGGTGCTGATTCCGGGCTTCTATCATGCCCTCGGCTACATCGCGGAGCGCATGTCCCTGGGAGTGGCGGTCTGCGTTTGCGCGATGCTGGCTACGGTCCAGCCTCGCCGGACCGTCCAGTGGGCTCTACTCCTGGTGGCGTTTATTTTCTTTGGGTTCCTTTATCGGGATGAACGCCTCATGAACGGATTTGAAGATCGGATGCAGAACCTGACGGCGCAATCGGCCCCCTGCGAGTTCCAGGCAACGCCGGCTGCCGAACTGAACCGGGCGGTCAGTCTCAGGCCGTAAGCATCACCATCAGGTTCCAGACGACCAGGCCCGCGTACCAGTACGAGATCCAGCGGATCAGACTCAGCTTCTTGGCGTACACGCAGACACCGCCGAGTATCAAGGCCAGAACCTTGGACGCAAGCACGCCGGCGACGGGTCCGACATGCATGAGCATTCGGATGAACGGACTGGCCTCATCCGCTCCAACCTTGAATCCGACCAGCGTGGTGAGCAGGTCGAGCAACTGCAAATATATGAAAATCTGCGTAATACCCATGCGGTTATCCCTGGTGATCTATCGGCCCTTCCCGAAAGTTATTGTAGCCTGGAGGTCCAAAAAATATCGGTCGAAAACGTACGGTATGGACCGTCCTAGTACAAAAGACGCAGAATTCTCCGCTTGCCAGGATCGCAAGTACTACTCAGTTCTGGGGGTCAGCGACCAGGCAATCCCCATCCCTCGAGCCCCTCCGTAAAGCCTTCCAACAGCCAGAGATTGGACCTGATGATTCCAGCCTCATAAACGAAGCTCTTGCCGTCTGGAGCGAGACTGAAACGGAAGCCCGGTTGGAAGTCTCCGGTGGGCGCAGATTCCAAACCCACGTCCCCAATCACTTTCTCGGCGCCGGTCGCGACGTCAACCGAAAACAACAGCTCCCGTTTGCCCTCAGTGCGCAGCCCGTAGAGCCGCTTGCCGTCTCGAGAGAACACGTAGTTCAGGGAGCCGTGATCTCCGAAGGGCCGAATCAAGCCTCCATCCGCCGCAAGGAGTTCGTCTCCGCAGAGAATCTTGTCTCCTGCAGGCGACCAGGAGGGCAATTCCCGCGCATGTACGCCAGACTTGACGACCACCGGCGCTGCCTGCCCGTTGGTTTTGACCTTCAACAGGTCGCGTTTGCCATCGCGAGTAGCAAGATACACGTACCAGGCGCCATCCGGCGACCAGGAGCCTTGAAACTCCCCCGCCGAGACGGTGTCATTCGTAAGCTGGACCGGGGCGCCTCCGGAGACCGACGAAATCCATAATTGGTTGCGCCCTTGCCGGTCTACGCGCCCATAAATCACGCGGTCGCCTTCGGGGGAGAGTGCCGGCGACAAAAACCACTGCGTGGAATCGGGCGGGAAATCGCGGGCAGTTACCAGCGGCCGGTCGGTTCCATCCTGGTTGTGCAGCCAGATTTCGGGCGCACCGTTTCGATCGGTCACATATATCAGCATGGGCTTGTTGGCAGCCCAAGCGGGCATCTCTTCGTTGAGCGCCGTCGCGACGAGCCGCTCGACAGAGGCGTGCTCCACGTCCACGGAGATAATGTCGTGGTTGCCGGTCTGCTCCGAGTAAACGATTTTGCGGCCATCGGGGGAAACCGCCGGGCTGTACCGGCCCATGGAGCCACTGGTCAGCGCGAGAAGCTTGTCCGATCTGGTGTCCGCCAGCCACAATTGCGTTGCGGCGCCGGGCACCGGTTTAAAAGACAGCATGATGTGCCGGCTGTCGGGCATCCAGGAAAATGTCGGCGTCCCACTCAGGGAATGCAGACCCGCGAGCACCTGTTTGGGAGGTTTCGACGGGCTCGGCGGATATGGCATGAGCCAGACCTCGTCGCGGCTCTTCTCATTCTTGACGAACAGGAGGAGCTGTTTACCGTCGGGAGCGAACCGCAGAGTTACATCGTTGAACAGCGCCTTGGAAGCTACCGGATCGGGCAAGTAGCGCTGCCCGGGGGCGCCGGGCGGAGCGCTGGTCCAGACGCTGATGATGCCGTCCTCTCCCCGAGCCACATAAGCGACGGACTTCAGGTCGGGAGCCACCGTGGTCGTTAACTGCACCTCAAGCGCCATGAATGGCTCCGGTTCACCTCCAACTGCCGAGACCGACCAGATTCCCGCCGGCGCCCGCCTGCTGCGGAACAGGATGCGCCTCGAATCGGGCGCCCAGGCTATCGGACGCGTGTCTTCCGCGATCCGGGTCACCTGGACGGGAAGGGACGAGTCCAGGTACCGGACGAAAACTTGAAATGGTCCGGTGGTTTCCGATCCTGGCCGTGCGGCATAGGCCACGGCCTTCCCATCGGGTGACCAAACGGGGGAGACCTGACCGCCCGGCGAGAACGCGAAGGGTGTAAAGCGATACGTGGACTGATCGGGGAATCGCTGTCCCGTGAAGAAAACGAATGGCGCCACGAATACTGCCGCTGCCGTGACTGATATGGCCGTCCATAACCTCCAGGGACTGCGCGGTCGGCGGGGCTTCAATGGCGCTACTGGTCTGGTGGACGTGGTGATTGAACTCCCGGCCAGGTGGTCGCGCATGTTGCGGAGATCGCGGTAGAGATCGCTGGTGGATTCGTAGCGGTCGGCGGGTTGCTTCGCGAGGCAACGGTCGATCGCCCAGCGCAGCGGATCCGGTATCGGCGTTTCGATCGGCGGCGGATTTTCGCCGAGAATCGCTGCCATGGTCTGGATGGTTTCCGATTTGTCGAACGCCTTTTTCCCGGTGGCCATCTCGTAGAGGATCAGGCCGAACGAAAACTGGTCGGAGCGGTGGTCGGCGGGGGTGCCGCGAGCCTGCTCCGGGCTCATGTAGTGCACCGTGCCGAGGATCATCCCGGGCGTGGTGTGCTGCACGGTCACGGTGTCGTCCGGGTTGCCGCTGGGAATCGGCGCCTGCTTGGCGAGTCCGAAATCGAGGATCTTGACGCGTCCCTCGGGGGTCACCATGATGTTCGCCGGCTTCAGGTCGCGATGCGTAATCCGCGCGGCATGCGCGGCGGCCATGCCGTCGGCGATCTGCACGGCGATGTCGAGCAGCTTGCGAATCGGCACCGGACCGAGCTGGATGATCTCCGTGAGCGTCTCGCCGGGCACCAGTTCGCCCACGAAATAGTTGACGCCGTTTACGTTGCCGATATCGTGCAGGCCGACGATGTTGGGATGGCTGAGCGCGGCGGCGGCACGGGCTTCCTGCTCAAAGCGCGCACGCCGTCCGGGATCGCCCGAGAACTCACCGGGCAGAACCTTGAGGGCCACCTCGCGACCCAGACGCGAGTCGCGCGCCCGATACACTTCCCCCATTCCGCCGGCGCCGAGAGACCCCACGATTTCGTAGGGTCCCAACCTGGATCCCGGTTCGAGACGCATAAGGATTATTCCAGGCGCTTGGCGGCGATCGAGCCGTTCTCTTCCCAAGCCGCCAGGATCCCGCCGCCGGGAAGGGCCAGCAGGGCGGGGAAGGCTCCAGCGTCGGAAAGGTGTACGTTGGACGAGGCGCCGGGCAGGCGAGCCTCAATCGCGCCGGCCGGGGTGGTCCAGATGGTGTAGGCACCCTTGGCATTCGCTGCCAGGGCAACGCACTCGCCTGGTCCGAGGCTCTCCTCCTTGCCGGCTCCTGCCAGGTAGACATCGTGCTCGCGCCGCCAGGCGCTGACCAGATCGCCGTTGCGGACCGCGAGGCCGCCTCCATCCATGGGGCAGGCGTCGAGTTTCCATGTCCCGCTGCCCTGCTTGACAGCTTCCGAGACGGGCTTGCCGCCGCGGATGCGCAGGGTGTAGAAGTCGCGCGAACCATCCACAACGTTGCGCCACATCACCGCGAACTCTCCGTGCCCGAGCGACACCAGCGACGGGTGGCAACACTCGCAGATGGTGCGGCCGGGCGCCTGGTAGAGCAGCACGTTCTTTGACCAGGTGGCTCCGGCATCGTTGCTGAACGCGCCCCACAGGCGCTTGCCTCCGGGAATGCGGTCGTCAAGCCAGGCAGCCGCCACGTGGCCTTCGTCGTCGGCCGCCAGGGCTTGGAGGCCTTCGCGCGCCGAGGTCGGCTGGTCGTTGATCGAAGCGGGCTTCGACCAGGTGCGCCCGGCATCTGTCGAACGCCAGTACAGCAGGTCGCCTCCCGTGGGTATGGCGCTGACGATCATGGTATTGCCGGTGATGGCGAGAC
>Ga0335081_10004051_pt1 | contig 23138 bp, 22 predicted proteins | sample Lox_Sample_35_FD_206713 | JGI IMG/M metagenome (GOLD analysis project Ga0335081, IMG submission 206713) | Soil microbial communities from Loxahatchee National Wildlife Refuge, Florida, United States - Lox_Sample_3.5 | ecosystem: Environmental > Terrestrial > Soil > Wetlands | place: USA...
TCCCGTCGTCCGCCAGCGGTTCGCTTGGCCGCGACACGGCAGGCATCCCGGCCTCAACCGATCAAGCACAAGCGGGTTCCATGGTCGGCGTTGAGACTACATCGGTCGAGTCGACCGAGGATCTTCATCTCATCAAGTCGCCCATCGTCGGCACCTTTTACGCCTCTCCCTCTCCTAGCGCGCCTCCCTTCGTCAAAGTCGGCGACTTGGTGAATGTGGGCCAGATCCTGTGCATTATCGAAGCCATGAAGCTGATGAACGAGATCGAATCCGAGGTGGAGGGAGAAGTAGCCCGGATCTATGTCGAGGCCGGGCAGCCCGTGGAGTACGGAGAATTGCTGTTTGCCGTCCGGCCGTCCCGCAAAAAGGGTGGCTAGTGGGTGGTGGCGAGTGGCTCGTGAAGGACAGTCGTTTATGGCGAGCAGAGAAACCTGTCAGCCCCCAGCCATAAGCACTCAGCCTTCACTCTAGTCACTACTCACTAACCACTGCTTTATTATGTTCAAGAAGGTCCTGATCGCTAACCGCGGTGAGATCGCGCTACGGATTATTTGCGCCTGCAAGGAGCTGGGAATCCGCACCGTCGCCGTGTACTCGGAAGCCGATCGCTACGCGCTGCACGTGCGTTTCGCCGACGAAGCGGTCTGCATCGGGCCGCCGCGTGCATCGGAGAGCTACTTGAACATGGCTGCCATTATTGCGGCGGCGGAGATCACCGACGCCGATGCCATCCACCCCGGGTATGGCTTCCTTTCGGAAAACGCCCACTTTGCCGAGGTCTGCGAGGAATCCAAGCTTACCTTTATTGGGCCACGTCCGGACGTGATGAGACTGATGGGCGACAAGAATCTGGCTCGCGGGAGAATGGCCGAGTTGGGCTTGCCCGTGATTCCCGGGTCGAATGTTGTCAAGGAGGGGCGCGACGCTTTACAGGCTGCCGAGAAGATCGGCCTACCGGTCATGGTGAAAGCAGCGGCGGGCGGGGGCGGACGGGGAATGCGTATCGTCCATTCCGCCGAGGAGTTGCCCCACGCCGTCGCGGCCGCTCAGAACGAGGCGAAAGCGGCCTTTGGGGTCCCGGACGTGTACCTGGAGAAGTATATCGCCTCGCCTCGCCACATCGAATTCCAGGTGCTGGGCGATCAGCGCGGCAACTTGGCCCACCTCGGCGAGCGCGAGTGCAGCATTCAGCGGCGCCACCAGAAGCTGGTGGAGGAATCGCCTTCCACCCAGGTCGACGACGGACTCCGCCGGGAGATGGGTCATCGGGTGGTGGAGGCGTTGAAGCAAGTTGGGTACACTAACGCCGGCACGGTGGAGTTCCTGATGGATGAGGACCGTCGTCTCTACTTTTTGGAGATGAACACACGCATTCAGGTGGAGCATCCGGTGACGGAGATGGTGACCGGTTTCGATCTGGTGAAACTCCAGATCAAAATCGCTGCGGGCGAACCCTTGCCGCTCGCAGGCGAGACCATCGGGCTGCGCGGCCACGCCATTGAGTGTCGGATCTGCGCCGAGGATCCGGAGACCTTCGCCCCCAGCGCCGGGAAGATCACCGCCCTTTCATTGCCCGGCGGACCGGGAGTGCGTGTCGATCGGGGCGCCTACGCGGACTCCATGATCCCGCCTTACTACGATTCGCTTATCGCCAAGGTGATCGCCCACGGCCGCGACCGCACGGAAGCCATCGTGCGGATGGCTCGCGCCCTCGACATGCTCATCATTGAGGGAATCTCCACCGGTATCCCGGTACATCAGAAGATCATGGCCGATCCCGATTTCCGCGCCGGGAATGTCGATACCCACTTCTTGACGCGGTTCGCCCGCAACGGAGTGGAATGAAAAGACGATGAATTCTGAATGATGCATGATGAACAAAATCGAAGACAGTAGAAGGTAGGCGGTAGACAGGAAAGAGATGCCACCGTGCCTTCCTGTGTGCCGTGTGCCATCTACCGTCTATTTCCTTCTGTTCATCATTCATCATTCAGAATTCATCATTCTCTTATGCCCTTTCCCCGCCTCTATGCCATAATCGACCCCGACCACACCGGTGACCGGGCGCTGGTCGACATCGCCGCGACGCTGGTCGGGGCGGGCGTCGCTCTGATTCAGTACCGCAACAAGCATTGCTCGTCCTGGGAGATGTACGAAGATTGTCTTATGATTCAGAAGTGGGTGCGCCGGTCGGGCGGAGTGTTCATCGTGAACGATCGCGTGGATGTGGCGCTGGCGGTGAACGCGAATGGCGTGCACTTGGGCCAGGACGACCTTCCGCTTGAGTTGGCGCGGGGCGTCATCGGGCCGGCCAAATGGATCGGTTACTCGACCCACGGTCTGGCGCAGGTGCGCGGGGTGGACCAATCGTCGGCTGACTACATCGCCTTCGGGCCGATATTCCCGACCGGCAGCAAGGAGAATCCAGATCCTGTGGTGGGCTTGGCGGGCTTGGTGGCAGCGCGCAAGGCAACGCGCAAGCCTCTGGTGGCGATCGGCGGGATCACCGTCGAGAACGCTCGCGCGGTGATGGACGCCGGCGCCGATTCGGTGGCCGTGATCAGCGGCCTGCTGAATGCACCCGACTTGGCCTTGCGTGCAAAGGAACTCTTGGGCGTCCTGGCGTGACAGCGGCCCGGACTCACAAGGCGTTGCGTAGCGTGCGGGGTTAGTGTATCGTCGCGGTGGGGAATTCCGGGGTTCTCCCGTGGCAGCGTCGTACTCAAGCGTAGGCGCCCCGCATCACGCTAAGGTTGCCGTTCCGATGCGCGCTCGGGTAAAAGTCTTCGGGGGCGGGGAAATCGCAGGGCCGGAGGGCATGAATGTCCGATCTCTTACTCACCAAGCCGATCGATGCGATCCTGGAGGAAGCCCAGGGGAAGGGCGGCGGAACCACCCTCCGGCGCGCCCTCGGCCCGATTAACTTGATCACGCTCGGCGTCGGCGCGATTATCGGCACTGGCATCTTCGTCTTGACGGGCCAAGCGGCCGCCACCCACGCTGGGCCGGCGATCGTGATCTCGTTCGTGCTGGCTGGAACGGGATGCGCTTTTGCCGGCCTTTGCTACACCGAGTTTGCCTCCCTGATCCCCATTGCGGGCTCTGCCTACACTTATGGCTATGCGACTTTGGGTGAGATCTTCGCCTGGATCATCGGCTGGGACCTGGTGCTGGAATACGCTTTTGGAGCCGCCACCGTTGCCTCTGGCTGGAGCGGGTATTTCGTCAGCCTGATGCGCGACATCGGGATTACCGTTCCGCCGCAATGGACGGCTACTCCGGGCACCGAGATGGTTCTCTACGCCGGGCGCTGGTCGCCACTACACACCATCCAGTCGGCGTTGCAGGCCGCGGGAGTGGATCCGACGAGCCTTCCCCACGTGGTCGCCCACTTCAATCTGGTCGCTTTCCTGGCCATCACGATAGTCACCGCGATTCTCGTGATCGGGGTCAGCGAGGCCGCCGACGTCAACACCGTGATGGTGATGATCAAAGTATCCGTAGTCTTTGTCTTTATCGGCTTGGCCACGAGGTTCGTTCTTCAGCACCCGACGATAGCGGCGCAGAATTGGCACCCCTTTCTTCCTCCCAACACGGGCCACTTTGGCGAGTTTGGCTGGTCCGGCATTGCGCGCGGAGCGGCGGTGATTTTCTTCGCCTACATCGGCTTCGATGCGGTGTCGACTTCCGCTCAGGAAGCGAAGAATCCCCAAAGGGACATGCCCATCGGCATCATCGGCTCCCTCATCATCTGCACCATTCTCTACATCGTGGTCGCCGGCCTTTTAACGGCGATTGTTCCTTACAAGATCCTGAACGTGGCCGACCCCGTGGCTGTCGGGGTGGCGGCCATTGGCGTGCATTGGGGCAGCATTCTGGTGGATGCCGGAGTCGTCGCCGGACTCGCCAGCGTGATGCTGGTGATGTTGTTTGGCCAATCCCGCGTGCTCTTTTCCATGTCAACCGACGGCCTGCTGTGGAAATGGGCCAGCAACGTTCACCCGCGCTTCCGCACCCCGTGGATTACTTCCATCGTGGTGGGTGTTTTTGCCGCATTCTTCAGCTCGGTGCTGAACATCAACGACCTCGCCGCCTTGGTGAACATCGGCACGCTGCTGGCGTTCGTCATCGTTTGCATGGGCGTTTGGGTCCTGAGGGTGCGCCGGCCCCATCTCGCGCGCCCCTTCAAAACGCCTCTGGTTCCGCTGGTTCCGATCTTGGGAGCTCTGATCTCCTTTATGATGATGGCCAGCCTGCCGCTCGCCACGTGGATTCGGCTTCTGGTGTGGCTCGTCACCGGCTTGGTGATTTATTTTACCTATAGCCGACACCACAGCCGCGTCCGCGCCCGCGCTTCCGCCGCCACGGCTGCGAAGCCGTGACGTCCGGGCGAAAGGGCTCTAACACCGAGACCCGGAGGCATCCGCTGGTCACCGGGTTTTGAACCGCAGGCTTTATGCTGAGGTCCCTGGCACAAGCTCTCCGTAGGGAATATCGCAACCACCGCATGGCACGCTTTGGCATCTGGGTGGTAGCCTACGGAGCGGCCTTGCGCGTGGTGGACCTGTTCAGCGTCGGCGCTCCAGGTCTCCTCTGGCTCCTCTTCTGGGTGGCGATCATCCCGGTCGGCATTCACTACCTTCTACGGCTGATCCGGTATATCCGTCAGCGCGCCCTCTGGCGTTTGCGTCGTCGCCTGATCGTCGCCTACTTGTTCATCGCCGTCGTACCCATTCTGCTGATCGTGCTGCTGGTGGGCATTGGGGCCTACATCATCAACGGACAATTTGCGTCTTTTCTGGTAGAGCTGAAACTGCGCGGCCGCGTCGATCAACTTCAAGAACTGGCGGAGGTGCTGGCGCACGAGGCGCATTTGACCGGTCAACCCTCTCCAGCGGGCCAGATCGATTATCTTAAGAAGTTCTTCGTGAATGAAATGCGCCAACACTCGGCGGAGTATCCGGGCCTGGAGGTCACCCTTCTTGTCAACCGGCAGGCAAGTGCCTTTCAGATGGACGCCAAACCCCTCGCTAAGGTGGTGAATGTACCCGAGTGGCTCAACCAAAAGGAGTTTGCCGGAATCGTTATCGATGGCAACCGAATCCAGCTTCGGGCGCTGTACCGCACCCCAACCACGGCCGGAGATGTGACAGTGATTCTTTCACAACCCATCACGCCCGAACTGCTCGACCTCGTGGGTGCAAACGTTGGACCCGTAGGGGTCGCGCTGCCCAAGAGCGGAGCCGACCAGAGGGCATCGACCGCGTCTTCCTCCCAGGATACCTTCACGTTCGACATGGGCGAGGGCCGGAAGGTTTCGTTTGTAAGCGGCGTCCACTCGGAATCTCTGCAATTGCCGTCGGCCACCAGCCGCCTGGACCTGATGGTGGTTGGAGCGTCGGCCCTCGATGCCTTGGTCTGGGAGGGTAAGGAGCAGCGGCGGGAGTCGACGGCCGCGCTGGTCTACGTAAACTCACGCATCATTGCGCTCAACCGGCAACTCCTGTCCACGCTGGGCCTGCTCTCAGGCGTTTATGAAATCTTGTTTGTGGTGGTGGCCGTCATCTTTCTGATGATTGAGCTGTTCGCCCTGGTGATCGGCGTTCAACTGACTCGGTCGATCACCGGCACCGTCGACAAACTGCATGAGGCCACGGAACGGGTGAAGGTCGGCGACTTCTCCCACCGGATTGCGATGCCGGCGCACGACCAGTTGAGCGCGCTGGGCGAGGGTTTCGATGGCATGACCGCATCCGTCCAGCGCCTGCTCCTCGAGTCGCAGGAGAAGGCCAAGCTGGAAGGAGAGCTCCAAATTGCGCGCGAAGTGCAGGCCCAGTTGTTCCCTCAAGGGCCGCCGGAGGTGCCCGGCCTGCGGCTTTACGCGGCCTGCCACGCGGCCCGTACAGTCAGCGGAGACTACTACGATTTCCTGCGATTGGAACAAAATCGCGTCGGCCTGGTAGTGGGGGACATCAGCGGGAAGGGAATCTCCGCCGCTCTGCTTATGGCGGCGATCCAATCCGCGCTCCACGCGCAGTTTTACGATGCCCATTCCGCCCAAGGTCTTCAGGATGCCTCACCCCTCTCCACGTCTGACGTGGTGGGGCGTTTGAACCGCCAGCTCTTTGCTAGCACGCCGCGCGAGAAATACGCCACTTTCTTTTACGCCGTCTACGATCCGGCCGGTCGTAAGCTCGTTTACACCACCGCCGGCCATCCACCGCCTTTCCTCTTCCGTCGCGGGGGCACCGTCGAGAGATTGGGCGCGGGAGGCACAGTGGTGGGACTCTTCGGGCTGGTGAATTTTGACCAGGCGACTGTCCAACTTGGGCCCGGTGACCTGCTCCTGGCTTTCACTGACGGCATCACCGAGCCCGAGAACACGTTTGGGGAGGAATTCGGCGAGGACCGCCTGGCCGCCGTGGTGCGGCGCGCTTTGAATTCTCCGCCGCAAGCACTGGCTGACGAAATCTATCGCAGCGTGAATGATTGGACGGGAACGTCGGAACTGCAGGACGACATGACCCTGATGCTGGCGCAGGCAATTCCCTAGCGCGCGAATTTCGAATTTCGATCCTCCTCGCAGCTATTCTCTGCGCAGGAAAGTCTCGTAGTTCCTTTAAGCTTCTCAAAGCGGGGGCGGCGAGACGACCGTGCCCCAGCGTAGTAGAAAGGACCTCAGACAATGACTATTGCCTCACCAGATCTTTCCGCCAGGCCGTTTCGGCTGACCGCGGAGCGCGCCATGACCGCGCCGCCGGACGCCCTATTCCGCGCCTGGACGCAGCAATTCGATCTTTGGTTTGCGGTGCCCGGGTCGGTGTTGATGAAAGGCGAGATCAACGCGCCTTTCTTCTTCGAAACCCGTTTTCAAGGAATACGACATCCGCATTACGGACGTTTCCTTGCGCTCGAGCCCGATCGGTTCGTCGAGCTGACATGGCTTACTGACGCAACGCTTGGGGTGGAGACGGTGGTGACGGTGGAACTCACGCCGCAGGGCAGCGGGACCGCGCTCCGGCTCACTCACGCAGGCTTCCCGAATGAGGCGTCGAGAGACCGCCACGCCGAGGCATGGCCGAAGGTTCTCGAGCGCCTCGACCAGCGGTTGGTGCAGAAGAATTGACGATTGAAAACAGGTTTCAGGTGTCAGCGGTCAGCTCTCAGCACGACAGTCCGGCTCTCGCCGATAGCTGATGGCTGTTAGCTGGTGGCTACTCCCATCGTCAATACTTTCTTGGTCGCTATGCTAGACTGGCCCAATGAAACCCCGATTTGAACTGAACGCAGGGCTTAGGCGGACCGGAAACAGTTGGTATTGTGGCTTCCTAGGTGCACCTACTATACCCGCTCCCCCTCTTTCGGCGTCACGATGCGCCATCGTGATTTCTCTCAATCGCAAAGCACCAAACCGCAATGGTGGGGAAAAACGGAAATCGCTCGGGACGCAGGATACTTCCTTGTGAGTTCCGCTCGAGCCTGTGATAAAGGACATTGTCACAGGTATGGGCGAGAAATGAGAATAGCAGTTTAGAAGGATTGCCGTTTCGCAATCGCTCCCTCGCCTACGGCATCGCAAGTTCATTCGCACGACCATCGGAGGAACATGACGCCTTCTCGACGGAGCTTCTTACGCAACGCCGGTGCCGGACTCGTTCTCACCGGCGGAGCTGCTTCGATCCCGACGCTGGACCCGCTCGCGGGGCAGGGAATTGCCCCGTCTAGTTTTCCTGCCTCCCTGCCGCCTCCCATCGCCGCTCTGAAGTCGATGAAGGACCAGGTAAAGCCGATCACTACCGATGGGCGCCGAGCGCGGATCGAGCAGGCTCGTCGTTTGATGACCGAGAACCGGATTGACGCGCTGATGCTGATGGGTGGCACGTCGCTGGCCTACTTCAGCAACATCCGCTGGGGTGGTGGCGAGCGGCTGTTCGCCTTGATTCTGCCCGCGAAGGGCGAGCCTTTCTTCGTGTGCCCGGCCTTCGAGCGCGATCGCGCCCGAGAACAGATCGCAATAAGCCCTTTCGCGGACCCTTTCGCCACCCCTGTCGCCGGGAATTCCGATGTACGAACCTGGGAAGAGGACGAGAGCCCCTACCAGCGCGTCGCCGAGGGACTGAGGGATCGCGGCATTTCCAGTGGCCGCCTGGGGATGGAAGAAACGGTCCACTTTGTATTCAGCGACGGCGTGGGCAAGGCGGCACCGGCGGTGAGTATTGTCAGCGGCACACCGGTCACCGCCGGGTGCCGGATGCACAAGAGCAACCACGAAATCGAGTTGATGCGACTGGCGGCGCAAGTGACCATCACCGCCTACGAGGCGGCGTGGCGGGCTCTCGAACCGGGGATGACGCAGCGCCAGCTCCGGCAGCTTATCGACACCGCCTACACGCAACTCGGGTTTCCCGGCGAGGTAAGCGTCAACGTCGGCCAGTATTCCGCGCTGCCGCACGGATCGATTCAGCCGCAGACCATCCACGAGGGAGAGATCGTGATGATCGACGATGGCTGCGTCGTTGAGGGATATGTTTCCGACATCACGCGCACGTTCGTTCTAGGCAAACCCACGGATAAAATGCGCCAAGTGTTTGACATCGTTCATCGCGCGCAGAAGGCCGCGCTCGAAACCGCCCGTCCCGGAGTCGAGGCCCAGGTGGTGGACGCGGCGGCGCGCAGGGTGATCGTCGAGGCCGGCTACGGTCCGGATTACAAGTACTTCAAGCATCGCCTCGGCCACGGTATGGGGATGGACGGGCACGAGTGGCCATACCTCGTACGTGGTGATACTATCAGGCTGGAGCGCAACATGATGTTCAGCGATGAGCCGGGGATTTACATCCAAGGTGAGTTCGGCGTCCGCCTGGAAGACGATATGCACGTGATGGAAAACGGCGCCGAGTTGTTTACCGGTCAGAGTGCATCACTCGAGGAACCCTTCGCGAAGAGTTAGGAGAGGGGCTGTCGGTTCTCTGTTTTCAGTCTTCAGTCGCCAGTAGTTCTCAGTTTTCAGCAGCCAGTTCTGTCAGTGCCGTACTTGAGGGCAAGTTTCAGCCCTGAAATATGGATTCCCCGGTTCTCAAATCTGATCTCGTGGCACTGACGACTGAGAGCTGAAGACGCGCCGGAGCAAAACGTGTCTCTGCGTAATCGAGTCGCCCTCGTCACGGGGGCTTCATGCGGTATCGGAAGGGAAATCGCGCTGACCTTGGGACGCACTGGGGCGCGAGTGGCGGTGGCGTACCGAACCGACCGGTATCGAATCCATCGCGTCGCCGAAGAGCTTCAATCCCTGGGGACCCAGACGATGGCGGTCGCCACGGACGTCACTATCCCGGAGCGGGTGAAAGAATTGGTGGAAGGCGTCATCCAGCACTTCGGGCGGCTGGATATCCTGGTGAACAACGTCGGGGAATTCCGAGTGGAAGACGGTGATGGATTCCAGACCGGAAGAATGGCACAAAATGCTGGCCTCGAACCTTTACAGTGTCTTTTACACTTCCAAGCAGGCGCTGCCCGTGATGCGCGCCCAGCGCTGGGGCCGGATCGTCAACCTGGGTTCGGTGGGGGCCGAGCGGGCTTTCGGGCAGGCCAAGATTTCGGCCTACGCGGCAGCCAAGGCCGGAGTAGTGGCTTTCAGCCGGTCGCTAGCGCTGGAGGAGGCGCGCTACGGCATCACCGTCAACGTGGTGAACCCGGCCATTCTCGATAACCAGGATCTGACGCTGGAAGAGGCGCAGCGGATCAGCGACACGCGCTTTCCCGCGGGACGGCCGGCTACCGCTCAGGACGTAGCCGAGGCGGTGAAGTTTTTTGCCCAGGACGAATCCGGCTTCATCACCGGCCAGACGCTCAACGTGAGTGGCGGATGGATGTTGTGAGAAGAATTACCGATCCCAGATTGGGGCCACTGCAGCTAGGCCACATGTGTTTGAACGAACTTGAAAACAACTAACCGCATCACGATTGCAATTGTCCTCCTCTTCATGCTGGTGGGCGTGGGGACGGTCGGGTTTCACCGGATCGAAGGCTGGCCGTTCTTCAAGGCCTTTTACGGCACGCTGATGACGGTCACCACCATTGGCGCCGAGCCGGAAAACCAACTCTCCGACCGGGGTCGCGTTTTCAACGTTGTGGTGATGGTTCTGGGCCTCGGCCTGGTAGGCTTCACCGTTGGCTCCTTCACGCACGCCGTGATACAATTTGAATTAGGCTCAGTTCTTGGGCGCCGCCGGATGGAAAAAGAAATCGACAAACTGACCGATCATTTTATTATCTGCGGGGCCGGCCGCGTGGGGCGGCGGGTGGCCACCGAGATTGCTACGCGCAAGATCCCATTGGTTCTCATCGAGAAAGACCCGGAGCAGACTCAGTGGGCGCAGTTGAACAACTTACCTTTCATCCTCGGCGACGCTTCGAGCGAGTCCGTGCTGCGGCAAGCGCACATCGAACGTGCGCGCGGCCTCGCCACCGCCGTGGACTCGGACGCGGAGAACGTCTATGTCGTGCTGACGGCGCGCGGCCTGGCACCTAACCTGCCGATTGTCGCTCGTGCCAGCGAGGAAGAAGCCCAGTCCAAGATGAGCAAGGCGGGCGCCACCGTTGTCGTGTCTCCCTATTCTTACGCCGGCCAGCGGATCGCCCGCGTACTTACCCGCCCTCACGTACAGCAGTTTATCGACCTCGCGTTTGCCCCACTCAACGAGGGCGGGTTGGATCTGCAGATCGAAGAAGTCTATGTCGCCGAGAAGTCGACATTGGAAAACTTGAGCCTCGCCCACCTTCGCGTGGGTTTTGGGATCATCGTCCTGGCCGTTCGGCGCAAGGCCGGCCGACTCGACTTCAATCCCGAGCCGGAAGAGACTGTCTCGGCAGGAGACTTTGTCGTGGCTATGGGGGACTCCAGGAAGATCAGGGAATTCGCGAGTCTCGCCGACGGACACCGTGTCTGAAGCCTGCTGCGCCTCCGCTCGTAAAGCCATGGACCAATTGGGCGCCTAATAATGGACGTTTCGCAATGAAGATACTGACTGCGACCCAGATGCAGCGCATCGATCGCCTCACCACCGAGCGTTATGGCGTGCCGAGCCTGACGTTGATGGAAAACGCCGGCCGTAGCGCGGTCGAGTTTATGGAGCGGCATTTCGCACCGCTGTCCGGGCACCAGATTGCGATCATCTGCGGGAAGGGAAACAACGGCGGTGACGGGATGGTGGTGGCGCGGCTGCTTCGCGAGCAGAATTGCGAGCCTCGGGTGATCCTGCTAGCCCACCCCGGCGCATTGAAGGGCGACGCGGCCGTGAGCTACCAACGGCTGGCTGCCTCCAGCGCCCTGCAAACCGCAGCGAGCCCGGAAGACTGGGACCGAGTGCGACCGAGCTTGGCCGGTACGACGCTGGTGGTCGATGCCATCCTGGGAACGGGCTTGTCGAAACCCCTGGAAGGGTTTCTCTTGCAGGTGGTGCGCGACCTGAATCGCGATTTGGCCGCGGCCAAGGTAGTGGCGGTGGACCTCCCGTCGGGAATCTCCGCCGACAGCGGGGAATTGCTGGGCGAGTTCGTCCGTACTGATGCGTCGGTGACTTTCACGGCGCCCAAGGTGGCGCACGTCTTTCCGCCCGCCGGCCATCGGGTGGGCCAGTGGGAGGTCAAACCAATTGGCACTCCGCCCGAAGCGCTGGCGGGCGATCCCGGACTCAATCTCAACCTGACCACGCGGCAGGATCTCGCCTGGCTTCTCGAGCCGCGGAAATCGGACGCGAACAAAGGCAATTTCGGCCACGTCCTGATCCTGGCAGGCTCGGTAGGCAAGACCGGCGCCGCCGCTATGGCCGCCAAGTCCGCTCTGCGCTCGGGCGCAGGCCTGGTGACAGTGGCCACGGCTGCGAGCGCTTTGCCGGTGGTGGCTGGGCTGGGCATGGAGTTTATGACCGAGTCTTTGCCCGAGACCGAAGCCGGCACTATCTCCCGGCGCGCGCTCGACAACGACTCGCATAGCAGAATGGACGAGGTGATTCGAGGGAAGACCGTGCTGGCGGTGGGGCCGGGAATCGGCTCCGTTCCGGAAACCGGCGAGTTGGTACGAGCCGTGTTGCATCGGTACGACCTGCCGATCGTCCTTGATGCCGACGGACTGAATGCCTTTGTGGGCCGTGCCAATATGCTTCGCTCCAGCCCCCGGATTCGCGTGCTCACGCCTCATCCGGGCGAGATGGCCCGGCTTACCGGCGGGACCACGGCAGAGATTCAGGCTCACCGGCTGGAGGCGGCGCGGGGGTTCGCCACTACTCATCAATTGCATCTGATCTTGAAAGGCTATCGTACACTGGTAGCCGGCCCAGACGGAGAGGTCTGGGTGAACCCGACGGGCAACCCCGGCATGGCCACCGGGGGAACCGGCGACGTTCTCACGGGCTTGGTGGCAGGGCTCCTCGCTCAGTACCCACAGCGCTCGGTGACCGAAGTCGCGGCCGCCGCAGTATACTTGCATGGTCTGGCCGGCGACCTTGCCGCGCAGGAGTTCGGCGAGATCGGGATGATTGCGGGCGATCTGCTGAACGCTCTTCCCAAGGCTTTCAAGAGTCTGGCAGGTGCCCGCGGGCTACAAGTGACGAGTGGCGAGTGGCGAGGTCCCGAGTAATAGATTTTCGCCTGACGCGAAGCAGTCAAGGGCCAGAAATACAGGACTGAAAACTACTGCTAACCGTGAACGGTCGACCGTGAATTGCTTCATCACCCACTCGTCCGAGGAAACCACTGCGCTGGGGAGAGAATTGGCGGCGGACCTGCGCCCACCTTGCCTGGTCCTGCTGGAAGGCGAATTGGGCAGCGGCAAGACGACGCTGGTGAAGGGCATCGTGGTTGGACTGGACGCCGCCCCCGAGGAAGAGGTACACAGCCCTTCGTTCACCCTAGTCCACGAATACGGGCGGAATCGCCGGGTGTATCATGTCGACCTGTACCGCATCGAGGGCGGCGCCCGAGAGCTCGGCACCCTGGGGCTGGAGGACCTGGTCGACCAAGGGGCTACAGTGCTGGTGGAGTGGGGCGAGAAACTGGGCGAAGTCGGGCTCAAGCCGCAAGTCAGGATCAGGTTGGAGCACCTCGGCGGAGACTATCGTCGGATCACGGTGGAGAAGCTGGGGGAAGAAAGAAGGCCGTAAGCAGTAGGCAGAAGGCAGTAGGCGGTAAGCAGAAGGCACAGGAGGTAAGCAGAAGAGCAGCGAAGGCAGACGCATAAGCAGGCAGAAGAGTAGCGAAAGAGTTCGAGTGTAGAGGAAGCGTTGGTCACTGTCTATGGTCGGCCTTCGGGCTGCCTACTGCCTCCTGCCTAAGAAGGCTGCCTTCCGCCTTCTGCCTACTTCTTCTGAGAAGGGACACAACATGACAGGTACTACGGGGGCCCGGCGCTGGGCCTTGATTATCGGTTCGTCCAGCGGGTTTGGGGAAGCCGCCACCCGGGAGTTGGCTCGTGCCGGGCTCAACATCTTCGGCGTCCATTTTGACCGCCGCTCGGCCATGGAGCACGTCACGGAAGTCATTAACGCCGTGAAAGCCGAAGGCCGAGATGTCGTGTTCTTCAACATCAACGCGGCCGACGCCGAAAAGCGCTCCGGGGCCCTGGACGGCATGCAGGAGTACTGGCGGCAGGCGGCTGGCGACCACTTCGTGAAGGTCGTCCTGCATTCTGTAGCTTTTGGCTCGCTCCTGCCTTATGTCGCCGAAGATTCCGCCGGTCAACTGACCCAGGCGCAAATGGAGATGACCCTGGACGTTATGGGAAGCAACATCGTCTATTGGGTGCAGGAATTGATGCGCCGCAAGATGATGCGCTCCGGCAGTCGCGTCTACGGCATGACCAGCGCGGGCGGCCATAGCGTGATCCCGAACTACGGTGCCGTCTCGGCCGCCAAGTCGCTTCTGGAGTCACACCTCCGCCAACTGGCCTACGAACTTATGCCGCACGGCATAACGGCCAACGCCATCCAGGCCGGAGTCACCATCACGCCGGGATCGAGCAAGATTCCGGGTATCGACAAGCTGGCCGAGTTCGCCAAAATGCGGAATCCTGGCGGACGGCTCACCACGCCCCAGGACGTGGCCCAAGCGATCGCCGCGCTGATGGACGATCGCACCCAATGGATGACGGGCAACGTGATTCGGGTCGACGGCGGCGAAGATATCGTGACGTAGGCCCATCCTCTGGCGGCAGAAGTCCGCACAACGCGAAGGCCCCGAGGGGCGGGGACCCGACGGCGAAAAACTACGACAATCGGAAGGTCGCGGGACGTTCGGGTTCTCTCGTCCTGCCTGATAGTTAACATAATATGACTTATCGGACGTTCCTAGAATGAACAAAACTCGGTAGCCTCGATTCAGGCTTCAGTTGGACGGTGGGTCTAGACCGTTACAGAGCTGACGCGGTCAATCAGGTCAAGTTGTTCGGAGCGACTCTCGGCCCCGATGGTGAAGGCGTCCAGCACGCCCCGCGACAACGCGTAATGGAGGGCCTCGTCCACCCTCGAACGCATGTCGCCCTGACCCAGGATTTTCATCCCGATCACAGCCTTGCCACGCGCCTTCATTTCGCGCAGCACTGAGACCACAGTCTCGGGATCGGCATCCATGTGTGAACCGATGGGATTGACGCGCGCCAGGTCCACCTGCACCCAGTCGGACTTGGCGGCGGCACGGAGAGCTTCGATGGAGTGGCACGAGCAGCCGTGGGCCCGAATGATCCCCTTCTGGCGAGCTTCCTCGAGCGCGTCCATGGCGCTCCGGTAGCGATCGGTCCAGTCGCTTTCGGTGAGGCAATGCATCAGGCAGATATCCAGGTAGTCGGTGCCCAGTTCTTTGCGGAAGCGGTCGAGGTCAGCGCGGATGCCGCCGCCATCGCGCGACCAGGATTTGGTGAGGACGGTCACCTTGTTGCGTGGCACCTTCTTGAGCGCGACCGCCACGTGCGGGTGGCTGCCGTAGGAATCGGCTGTGTCGAAGAATCGCAAACCGTGATCGTAGCCCTGCAGCAGCAGATCCGAGAGACCTTGGATGCCCAGCGCCGTCTGGTTCGAGTGGTGGCCCGAACCGACCGTGCCGGTGCCGCAAGCCAGCCGGGAGGTCTTGATTCCGGTGCTGCCCAGCGTGACTATGTCAGCCGCGTTGAAGCGTCCTGTTGGGCCGGTTGGCGACGCCAAACCCCACGCCGCCGGTTTGAATCCCAGCCAAACGGCGCCGACGCCGGCGGTGGCGCGGCCGATGAACTCTCGACGCTTCATGGGAACCTCCTCACCGGGTTACCGGAACGTACCCGCCCGGTTTCTGGTTCGGACTCACATGGGGCGGATTCCCCTTGGGCTCTGGCGGCGTCTGCGCGGGCTCGAGAAGCTGCTCCTTGCGCCACACCAGCGCGTTGGTATCGTAAGCGGCGATCTCGAAAGCCTGGCCGTGCGTGATCGCGTCGCAAGGACAAGCTTCGACACAGTAGCCGCAGAAGATGCAGCGATTGTAGTCGATGTTGTAAACCTTGGCGTAGCGGTCGGCGGCGCTGATGCGGTGGTCGCTGGTGTTCTCGGCCGCCTCGATATAGATGCAGTTGGAAGGACACGCGGCGGCGCACAGGAAACAAGCTACGCACTTCTCGAGACCATTCTCGTCGCGCCTCAGGACGTGCAGCCCTCGGAAGCGGTCCTCGAAGTGGACAGGCTCGTGAGGATAGTTCTCCGTCACCGTCGGCCTCACCATGTTCTTGAAGGTGATGGCGAAGCCTTTGACGATGGCCGTACTGGAGTCTATGACTTCTTGAATGATGTTGGCCATACTCTCAGGATGTAGTATAGAAGGTGTCTGCAGCGCGGTCAATATCGGGAGAATGGAAATGCACGATTGAGAGACGGGAGACAGGTGACAGGAGACAGCATAAAGAAACCGGCCTTGGGTGAGCGTCGGAGTGAGCCGCGAAAGGTCGAAGATCAGAAGACGAGCAGTAAGACAGGGCCTTCATTCTGGCTCCTGTCTCCTGACTCCTGACTCCTGACTCCTGGCCTTTCAATCGGCAATGCTCTGACAACGCCCGCTCGGCCCGGTGCATCAAACCCCGCAAGGAGCAGCCCATGAAAAGTATGAAAAGATTGGTCGCAGTGTCCACCGTATGTCTCGGGTTCATATTCATTGCCGCCTTCCCTGCCCTGGTGGTGGCAGCCGACGACGGCCCGAAACTCCCGGCGGGCACCACCCTGCAGATGACGCTCACCACCACGCTGAGCAGCAAGGCTAACGAGGACGGCGATCCGTTTACGGCGGAGATTGAAGAGCCGGTTTTCTCGGGCGGCGAAGAGATCATCCCAGCCGGAAGCACGGTCGAGGGGCGCATCTCTTTCATCAAGCCGCCCGGCCGTGCGACGGGCAAGGCGGAGATGCGATTGACGCCGGAGAAGGTCACTACCAAACAAGGATTGCAGTTCAACATCGCGGCGGCGCTGACCGACGCCCAGGGTGACGTCAAGATGAAGGGGGACGAGGGCACTCTTGTGGGTCCGGGCAAGAGCAACAAGGATGCGGCCAAGGAGACCGGGATTGGCGCCGCCGCTGGAGCCGCCGTCGGGTCCATCGCCGACGGTGGAACCGGCGCGCTCTACGGCATGGGCATTGGCGCCGCAGCGGCAATCATCCACACCGTCCTCAAGAAACATGGCCAAATCGTTGTTCCACAGGGTACCGAGCTCACCTACGTCGTCAGTCGCGATACCATCGGAAAGAAGGCCTCGACCGAAGGGGCGCCGCTGGTTATTCATCAGGACAAGGACTGACGATTGTCGGAAGAGGGAATCAGGAGACAGAATGAAGAAGTTCGTAAGTTTCCGCTCTTTCCTTGTGACTCCTGTCTCCTGGCTCCTTCTTCTCAATCGTCGATTTCTTCACTCGCCCAACCCCGGCTTCCGCTTCTCCACCACGTCGGCGATGATCAGCTTCCCGTGGAACCGTCCGTTCTCAATGAAAATCTCGTTGGTTTGCCGGCCTGAAACCACTACGCCCGCCACGTAGAGACCCGGCACGTTGCTCTCCAGCGTTTGCGGATCGCACACTGGCCGGTAACTCTCCGCATCCACCTGCACCCCTGCCCGGCTCAGAAAATCGATGTCGGGATGGTATCCGGTCAGCGCAAACACGAAGTCGTTCTCAATCCGCAAGGTCTCGCCGGACGCTCGCAGCACCACCACGGAGTCTTCGGTGATCTCCTTCACCGTCGACTCGAAAAGGGCGCGGATGGATTTCTCCTTGATGCGGTTCTCGATGTCCGGCCTGATCCAATACTTGATGTGCCGGCTCAACTCCGGCTCACGGCAGATCAGCGTCACCTCAGCTCCGTGACGATACAGGTCAAGTGACGTAATAGCCGCCGAGTTGGCACCGCCGATCACGGCCACTTTGCGCTGAAAGAACTCGTGGCCCTCCAGCGCGTAGTGGGTCACCTTCGGCAAGTCTTCCCCGGGAATGTCCATCCAGTTGGGAAGGTCGTAGTAACCGCTGGCCACAATCACGTTCAGCGCCCGATATCCGGACCGCTTCCCGGAGTTTGTCGCGGTCTCGATCGTGAACACTCCATCCGACAATTGAACCGTCAGCACGCGTTCCTGGTAACGGATCGGCAGGTGATAGAAGTCGGCCACCCGCCGGTAGTACTCCAGGGCCTCGGCGCGCGTCGGCTTGACGTTGATGCTGGAGAAGGGCACGTCGCCGATCTCCAGGCGCTCGCGGTTGGTGAAAAAAGTCATGTTTGGGGGATAGTGATAAAGGGAGTTGACCAGGCACCCTTTCTCGACCATCAAGGTTTTCAGTCCGGCGCGCACCGCCTCAATGCCGCATGCCAGGCCCGTGGGCCCGGCGCCGACCACCACAACGTCCAACATGTCCGCCATTCGGTTCAGACCTCTCCTTGAAGTGAAACGTGAAGTATGACGTATAAAGCACGAAGGGTAAAGGTGTAACTTCGACCAGCGTTTTGGAGTTTCTCGATCATCACCGGCCTCCAAATAGCTTGGCTAGTGACCTTGCCAAGATGGACCGCGCGCCGGCTTGCGTCGGGTTGGGGTCCCTTGATGCGATGGCGGCGCTGGCCCCAATCGCCTGGTCCCGCGAGGCTTCGGTTCGGTGGGGCCAGAGCGGGACCTCGGCCGCTCCCGGGGTCTCGTTGCCATGTTCGTCCAGGCCGTAACGCAGGCGGTCCCACAAGCCCGGCCGCCCCAGCCGGAACACTCGATGCCGCAACTTCTCTTCCAGCGCCTCGCCCACGGTCGGAACCCCTGCCGGATATTGGTTGAACGCCGCCAGGATCACCCGTTCCGGCGTCCAATAGCGTTTTCGTTGCACCCAGTAGGTAATTCCTACCCTCCGCCGCTCGTCCGCCATTCGAATCGGCAATATAGAGAGTTGCGGTGGCTCGCTCCGCTTGGAAAAAAAGGGCGATCGCGGCTTCAGTCCGTTAATGCCGACGCGGCGCGCCCCGCACCACACCGCCACTGTCATCTTATCCAACAGCCGCATCTCCCGAGGCTCGTCTGCCTGCGCCTGGAAGGTTGTCCCAATCTCCCCCCGGACCTTTTGGTAAAGTGCCGCACCTCCCCGGTCCCCGGCGGCCGCCAGTTTTTCCGGGAGCCGCTTGGCATAGCGGCCGTGCTTCAGGCCGTTCATGCAACTCCTCGCCTTGCCCTCTGGGGTGCGGGGTCCGGTCGACTTGAGGGCGTTGCGGCGGTTGGCCGCCAGGAACGCTTCGGTCCGAGTCGGTGATTTGCGCAGCATAAAACTCTCCTTCATCCCGAGGCTCAGTTTCATACTAACAGGGTGATGAAAAACCCGCTTTGGCTCTCGTAGAGGCCGGCTTTAGCCGGGCATCTCGTTGAATTCAAAGTGCCGCCCCTTCGCGAAGTTTACCCTTGAGCGCAGCGAAGAGCTCAGGGCAGGCTCTCAAGGGCGCCGCTACAAAAACCGCTCGAAACCGGGTTTTTCATCACCCTCCTAAACTAATCGTTCAAGAACCAAGTGCTAGTATTGAGCTTACTACACGGTGAGGTACGTGTCAAGGAAATTATTCTGACTTGAGAAGAACGGTGAAACCAGCCTGCTTAAAATGGTGGTCAGCGGGCGTTGAGAAGGGCAAAGAAATAAACGGGCAAGCGGCGCTCATGGGGTTTGTCGCTTTGGCGTGCCGTAGATATAGCGGTCGTGGTTCTCAGCGAAGTCCGCTGGCAGGTCTTTCACAGTGCCTGCCAGCGCCAACAGCTTTTTGCCGACGGGCTCCAAAGGGGAAGCTCCCTCAAGCGGCTCAACGCGGACCTGAGTACCGTCCGCCAGCTTCGCTTCGGGCGGCAAGATCACTGTGCCATTCAAAACGGTGCCCCTATAGGTCATAAGCCGACTCTCGGACGAATCTTCTTGGACCCCTGACTTCGTTAGTCATCGGTCACGGCTAAATGTATCACGTTTTGAACTTCTTGTTCCGACGCTCAGCAGGAGCAAGGCTCTAGCCAGCGTGTGGTCGAAGACCCGCTCTGGGGCGAAGTGCGGATTCAGATTCATCACGCCCGAATTGCTACGCCGCGCTCCACGCCGAGGTTTGGGCTCCAGCCTACTCTCCGCCGACCCGTCAGATCGTGCTGTTAAACGGTCATCAGGCTGGCGCCGCGAGCCAGGCGCTTCTGCCGCTTGTCGAACGTCCAGAATGATTCGGCGTTCAGCGCGAGCGCCGAGCCGACTTGTAGAGTTTCGAGGTTCCGAACACCCAAGCGGGCACCGTGGCGGCGAGCGAGCAGGGCGCAAGAACCGGTAGTGGGTGAAAAGCATGCTGCCAAAACCGAACGAAACTAGAAGGATCAATTCGGTTTCCCCGTTGGAGGAATACCTAAGAGTACTCCAATCGCCGTTTCCTCGTCGATTGCGTCGAGTACTTGAGCGCGCAGTTCGTCAAACTTGGCGCGAAGTTCGACAAGGGTCTCTTGTACTTCCGGTTGCTGTAGAACCGCTTGAAATGTGGCTTCCCAAGTATCTCGAATCTCTGGATTATCTGAAGTCGAAAGCATCGTCTTCAGGACACCATTCTCAACATAGAGCGTTTCGTAAGCGGAAAGGAGTTTGATCAAAATTTCTTTGGCTCGTGGTTTTGAACTCATGTGGAGAATAGCTCCTTTGAACGAGGCCGCGCGAGAGTTTTTATCGGTGTGACAGGATGGTGAGTGTAACGGCCATCGTTCCTGCTGTAAAGCCGAGCATCCCGAGGATGGCCGAAATGTACGTTTTAAAGAAAAGCGCAACAAAGCGCGATGCCTTTTGCCAAAGAATGATGCTCAAGAATCCAACAACGATAAGCACTAAGGGGGCAACCAACCTCGTAGCTGTGTAAAGCAAAGCGCGAGCGACCGTTGCCCCATCTGTGGGAGAACCAAGTGTAACCAAAATGCCTAAGATGGCCGAAGCCCCGAAGGGAACTAAACCGAACTTAAAGAGCATGTTTAACCAGGACGAGCTGTATTGACTCATGGCTTTTTCCTTCTCACAGTTCGTCAAAGGTAAGCGTGGCGGGTGACCGTTTGGGCATTTTACGTCGTGTACAGTCCAAGTTGCCAATTCGGTTTCAGATGGCCACGTTTTATCTGATCGCAAGCCAAAGAGCAAAGGTGCAAGCACTCGGATCGGAGTTTCGCAGCCTGCATCGTCGCATCGCAGTTCTACTCTCCAAAAAGATGTGGCGCCTTGGTCCGACGATTGGTCCTGCCTTTGAGTTGAACTCTCAAGGATGCTTTGTAGAGTGTAAGGAAACACATGCTTGCAAAGAGGGCATGCAACGGCTTGAGAAAAACTACCCGTGGATAACGACCTTTGACGAGACCGTATTTCTTGAAGGATGGCGAGAGGGAGTTCAATACGCTCGTTGCAACCCCGACAGACAAAGTGATGTGCAAAGCTCATTACCGATGCCTCCATTCAAAGGTTGATCTTTATGGTTGAACAGAAAAATTTTGGCCGCCTTCTTTACTGCGTCATCTTCTTGCTTGGGACGGGAAAATGCTGATCTCCTTTAAGAAACTCGTCTCTGGTTATACTGTCCGTCGCGGCATTGCCGAACGGCACCTTGTGAAGTGTCAGAGAATACGTCGTCTTTTCTCCAGCCAAGAACTCCAGCAAGTCTCGGAATTTTCCATACCGAGCCTCACTTTGGAGTCAAAACACTCTGCAATCCAGCGATGCCCCAACTGGTAATTAAGCGTATAGAGCCCCGCCCCGATCCTCCTGATGGTGTAGTCCTGGTGCGCCCCAACGTAAACGAATCGGATGGACTTCCCACTGTCGAACCAAGCGACACGGATCACTGCTTCAGAGTCGGTCCCGTTCTCAATCGTGATACTCGACTCACCCAGCGTATCTTCGTCAGGGAAAATTCTGGCTCCCGTGGTCATCACATCTGGGGCTTTTCCTTCGACACAACTAACAGGGGGAGGGGAAGGTTCAGCAATCTTCACCGGACGCAGCGTTTCGTCTGTCGCTATATACCATATCGCGAGAACTCCAACCAAAATGCTGACCACGAGCCAAGCGAATCTGCGCAGACCTGTATGAGAGCGTTCTGGAGTAGTGCTCCCAACTTGTTCTTCGTTAAGATAATGCTCAATAGCGTTTGGAATTCGAAGTGTTCTTCCGCAGGAACATGGAAACGTTCTACCCGAATCCGAGTCACTGCACTGATAGACTCTGTGGCAGATTGGACAGCGCAGGTTCATGACGCAAGACTCCTGCCGGACGCGCCTTCATCCTATTGCCGTCGGCGGAGAATTTCAAGAAGGAGACAATCCTTCAATGCAGAACAATCCCAACCAAAGCAATGGCTTTATTGCAACTCTGAGCGGGACACGTCAAAAGGTCGATCCCAAGACACATCGACCGATTGGTCCTGTGGAAATCATCCCCAAAAGGGAGGTGCCCACTGAGTTTCGTCAGGTGTTGGAACCTGCGTATCACAGTGTTCTAGGCTCCATAGCATATTCCCTCGAGGCCGCAACGCGGCTGGAAGAGGCCGTTATGCGGGACGATAAGAATGCGGTGAGCGAGGTACTGCGAAAGGCCATCATCCTCCAAGAAGGGAAACTCACGGTAGTAGAGATCAGGAGCAACTTTTACTGTCAATTCAGATTCTGCATTTTTAGGTGGTATTCGGGAGTCGGCCATTGCTTCACCTGTACGATCAAAACTGATTGAATTGGACGAAGGCGGGCTGGCGCTGGGCACAGCCCTGCGATCGTTACAGAGGGTTTTGCAACAACCAGTCATCCGCGACTGCCGTACAATAGAGGGGCTTGGTAGGAGGGTAGGGCAACGCAGGGATGCAACGCGGGCGCTGAATCTAGCCCGGAGTGGATGGCGGCCTTCGAGCGCACCATCTGAGAAACGGCGAAATTTTGCCCAAACAATCGAAGTTGACCTCAGAGGTAGGGACGCATGAGGGACTTGAACCAGCAGGAGCGAACCGCCATCGAAGCCGTCGCCAGACGGTTCTCGGCAACGTGGGAAACCGGTAGTGATCCTCCCGACGCCTATGTCATGGTCGCTGGTGAACGGGTTGCCGTTGACATCACAACCCTCAAGCCGCGCGGCACTGGCCAAGGTAACGCCGCCAAGCCTCGTTTGAGGTTCGATAAGGTCGCGACCAGGCTCATGGAGAGTCTGCAAGCCATCCTTGGGCGAAACCGTGCCGGACGGCATGACCGTGTTGCTCGCCGTCACCGCTCCCATCCGTTTGCCATCAAAAACCGCTGCCTCGCTGGAAGACAAAATACAAACTCTTCTCGGGCGGGGATCGCCGGGGCGAGATGAGAAAGACACGATTCACGGGAATCGTATCCGGATTCGACTTTTGAGAGACGGATCTGGGCGAGCGCCAAAAATGATTGGGTTCGTGCACAATTCCGATTCAGACCAACTTCTACTTTTGAACATGACATGCGAATTGCTTGAGCTCATCAGCGCCCAGTCTGGCAGGCGGGCGCCGAGCCTTGTGGATGATCGTTGGCTCGTGATGATAAGCTCCGGAGGAATTTCATGCTTAGAGGCATATCGCACCGTCTATTCGCAACTGCGCCTGGCGACCGACTTTAAGA